>Ga0184632_10000749_pt1 | contig 13010 bp, 12 predicted proteins | sample PLM31_50_b1_FD_133153 | JGI IMG/M metagenome (GOLD analysis project Ga0184632, IMG submission 133153) | Groundwater sediment microbial communities from an aquifer in East River, Colorado, USA - PLM3-1_50_b1 | ecosystem: Environmental > Terrestrial > Soil > Riparian zone | place: USA: East... | reverse complement strand
TGCCTGGAATTATCCGTATTACGCCGCGAGCTATGCGCCGTATTACGTGGGCTCGTCGGTGATCTACGAATCGGACACGCCCGTCTACGTCGCGCCCCAGCAAGGCGCGCCGTCGTCGCCAAACTATTGGTACTACTGCACCGACCCCGCCGGTTATTTCCCGTACGTACAGTCGTGCAACAAGGCGTGGGTTCCCGTCGTGCCGCAATCGGTGCCGAGCAACTGACATGCTGATGCGAATCGCACTGGTTCCCCTTGCCGCGGTCGTGCTCGTCGCCGGCTGCGCGACCGTCCCCAGCGGCCCGAACGTGATGGTGCTGCCAGGACCGCAGAAAAGCTTCGAGCAGTTCCAGGCGGACCAGATGTCGTGCCAGCAATACGCGCAGGCCGCCATCGGCGGCGCGTCGGCGCAGGAGAACGCCGCGAACAGCGCCGCGGCAAGCGCATTGGTCGGCACTGCGATCGGCGCCGCCGCCGGAGCAATCATCGGCTCGGCGACGGGACAGGCCGGTCAAGGCGCCGCGATCGGCGCCGGAACGGGACTGCTCTTCGGCAGCGCCGCGGGCAGCAACGCCTACGGCTATTCGTACTACGAGGCGCAGCGCCGCTACGACATGGCCTATACGCAGTGCATGTACGCGCGCGGCAACCAGGTTCCGGGGCAGACGGCCTATCGCGCACCGCCGGCCAGGGCAACGGCGCCGGCGTACCCGCCGCCGAATTACCCTCCACCCGATCTGTCGCAAGGCAGCGCGCCACCGCGGACGGCTGCGCCGAAAGTCGCACCTCCGGCCAGCAACATCCCGCCGGGCTACGGCATGCCGTCGGGACCGATCGCGCCAGGACCCGCGGTGCCGGTCGCGCCCCCCGGGAATTACCCGCCGTCCAGCTATCCGCCACCGAATACGCCGCCGCCGCCGGGCGTGAGCTAGGCGAGGGACGAGGGGCGGGGGACGAGGGGCGAGGGAGCCGCTCGGTGTGCTAGTGCCGTGGGTCGGTGAAGGGTGGATTTCGGAAGATGGTGGCGTCGTGGCAACGCCCCCTCGCCCCTAACCCCTCGCCCCTCGTCCCTCATAATCAGACGTGCGCCATCCGCTGACCGTGCTCGCGCGTCGCATGAAAGCCCACCTGCGGCCAGCGTTCCATCGCGACCTGGAGGTTGAAGCGATTCGGCGCGAGGTATACCGGATTGCCGTCGACGTCGGTGGCAAGTGAAGCCGCGCGATCACGCTCGAAATCGCGGCGGGTCTTCTCGTCCGGATAGGTCAACCAGCGCGCCGTCGCGATGCCCGCGTCGTCATAGAGCGCATCGACCTTGTATTCGCTGGCGAGCCGCGCGGCGACAACCTCGAATTGCAGTTGACCGACCGCGCCCAGCAACAGCGCATTGCCGACGATGGTCTCGAAGACCTGGATCGCGCCTTCCTCGCCCAGCTGCTGCAAGCCCTTCTGCAATTGCTTGGCCTTGAACGGATCGCGCGGGCGCGCGACGCGGAAGAGCTCTGGCGCGAAGTAGGGAATGCCCTTGTACGAAAGCGCCTCGCCTTCGGTCAGCGTATCGCCGATCTGCAGCTGGCCGTGGTTGTGAATGCCGATGATGTCGCCGGCCACGGCGTCCTCGCTCGCGACGCGCTCGTTCGCCATGAACGTCATCACGTTGCCGAGCTTGATCTCGCGCCCGAGGCGCTGATGCTGGACTTTCATTGCCGGCGCGTAGCGGCCCGAGCACACGCGGAAGAACGCAATGCGATCGCGGTGCTTGGGATCCATGTTCGCCTGGATCTTGAACACGAATCCCGAGAACGGGGCTTCCACCGGCGCCACGATGCGCGCGGTGCCATCGCGCGGCTGCGGCGGCGGCGCCCATTCGGTCAGCGCGTTCAGGATTTCCTGCACGCCGAAATTGTTGATGCCGGAGCCGAAAAACACCGGTGACTGCCGTCCCGCGAGGAACTCGCCGAGGTCGAACGGCGAGCTCGCCGTGCGAATCAGGTCGACGTCATGGCGCAGCGCGGGCATCTCGCCCGGAAACAACGCGGTTAGGCGCGGATTGGCGAGACCTCCGATCAGCTCGCTGTCGTCGTGTCTTCGTTCTTCGCCCGGCGTGAACCGGACCAGGCGGTCGTGCCGCAAGTCGAACACGCCGCGAAAGGACTTCCCCATGCCGATCGGCCACGTGATCGGCGCGCAATCGATCGCCAGCACCGACTCGATCTCTTCGAGCAGCGCGATCGGCTCGCGCACCTCGCGGTCCATCTTGTTGACGAACGTGATGATCGGCGTGTTGCGCAACCGGCACACTTCGAGCAGCTTGATCGTCTGCGCCTCGACGCCCTTCGCTGCGTCGATCACCATGACGGCCGCGTCCACGGCGGTCAGCACCCGATACGTGTCCTCGGAGAAGTCCTGGTGGCCCGGTGTGTCGAGCAGGTTGATTGTGTGTCCCGCGTACTCGAATTGCATCACCGAGCTCGTCACCGAGATGCCGCGCTGCTTTTCCACTTCCATCCAGTCCGACGTCGCGTGCCGCGCGCTCTTGCGCGCCTTCACGGTGCCGGCCATCTGGATCGCGCCGCCAAAGAGCAGCAACTTCTCGGTCAGCGTGGTCTTGCCCGCGTCCGGGTGCGAAATGATCGCGAACGTCCGGCGCCTGGCAACGTCGCGGACGAGATCGGCAGGGAAGTTTGCAGCGTTCATCGATGGGCGAAAACAAAAGCCGCCGGCCGGATGCGGCAGGCGGCATGGTGTTCGCCGATTATAGCAATCCGTGTAGTCCGCCGCCGACACCAACATAAGACGATGGCGGCTCGGTAAGGCGGCCGCCTGCGCCGCACAATCGAAGCCCGCACTTGTTGCGGAACGCGCGATGGCGATCTCCACCACCGAACCTGCGCCAACCACGGTCCATGCGATGCGCATGGCGACTGCGGCTGGACTTGTCTATGTCTCCGATGCCGAAGCCGGGATTGCGCGCGTGCGCGCCGGAGATGGCTTCGCTTATCGGCATCCAAGCCATCGTCCGGTCAGGGATCAAGCCACGCTGCAACGCATTGCCCGTCTCGCCATTCCGCCCGCCTACGAGGACGTGTGGATCTGTACAAAACCGAATGGGCATCTGCAGGCGACCGGACGCGACGCGCGGCGTCGGAAGCAATACCGCTATCACTCGCAATGGCGGGTGTTACGCGACGACGCCAAATTCGACCGCATGATCGCGTTCGGCGAGGCACTGCCGAAGTTGCGGCGGCGATTGCGCCGCGATCTTAGGCTGCCCGGGCTGCCGCGCGACAAGGTGCTGGCGGTCCTCGTGAGTCTGCTCGACGTTACCCGCGCGCGGATCGGCAACGAATCATACGTGCGCGACAACGGCAGCTATGGCCTCACGACGCTGCGCAACCGCCACGCCGCATTCGTGCATGACGGTCGCGCCCGGCTCTCGTTTCGCGGCAAAGGCGGCGTCGAACACGAGGTCGCGATCGACGATCGCCGGCTAGCGAGCATCGTGCGACATTGTCAGCAACTTCCGGGACAGCTTCTTTTCCAGTACCTCGACGACGATGGCTTGCGCCGGCCGGTCACCTCGGATCTCGTCAACGAGTATCTGAAGGACGTGACCGGCGCCGATTTCACGGCGAAGGATTTCCGCACCTGGATCGCGACGGTGCGCGCCTTCACATTGCTCGCGGGCACGCCGTTGCCGGAAGCGCCAGGCGAGCACGCGGTCAAGACGTGCATCGTGGCGGCGATCCGGCAAGTGGCGTCCGAGCTGCGCAACACGCCGGCCGTATGCCGCAAGTCGTACATCAATCCCGCGGTGTTCGACGCGTGGCGCAACGGCGCATTGCACCGATACGCCGATCTCTCCGGTGCGCCGCGGCGTGCGGAGGCGACGACGCTCGCGTTCCTGCGCACGCAGGCGCGTTCCGCCAGACGCAATGGCGCCAGATCAAAGACGTATTCATTCGCGCCGGTGCAGCGCGGGCGACCCGAGAGGGCGGGCGCTACGGCGCTGTCAGCTGCCCCGTGAGCTCGCGCCGGATCGCGCGCAATTTGTCCTTGACGCGCGCGGCGTTGCCGATCCCCATCCGCATCATCATTTTCTGCCCGGCCGAACGGTCCTCGAGATCGGCATCGGCGAACTGGTAGAGCACCTTGGGCTGCGCGAGGCGCGGCGCGGCAATGTCGGGCGCCGCCAGCAGGTCGTCGATGGCCTGTACCAGCCGATCGTTGAAATAGCCTTGCGGATAACCCAGTTCCTGGTACGCGGTCTGGAACAACGGATACAGGCGGACGTAGGTGGCCACGAGGCGCTTGGCCTCCACGGCCTCCATGGCCAGTACGTAGGGGCGATAGCGCAAGGCGTTCTCGGCGCCGAGCTCGATGCCCTTTTCGTTGCCGGTGACGACGAAGATTCCTGGCACCGGCTTCACGGGCATCAGCCGCCCGGCGGCGGTCTTGCGGGGCAGGTTGTCGATCGTGGCCACGAAGCGGCGCACCAGGCCCTCCGGATAGAAAAAGCGCGCGTACGACTCGCGACCGAACAGCCCGGTCACCGTCTCGGTGATCAACGAGTCGCTGCTCGCCAGTGGCGGCAACGCGAGACCCGCCGCTGGCGCCTCCGGCACCGGATGAAGAATGCGCGGGGCTTCGAGCCGTTTGGGCGCGGGTTCGACCGCGGCAACCGGCGGCGGCGATTCGGGTACGCTTGCATTGCGCCAGTAGTAAAAGTAAACGCCGGTGCCGATCGCCAACGCCCCGACGAACACCAGCCAGGGTAGGGGACTCTTCATTGCGGGATCCTTCTCGGTCAGATTGAATTGGACCGCGGTGCCGCAGGCTTGGTTGCATCGGGCATCGCGCCGCGGGTGATGCGGCTAGGACGCGCGGTGAAGCGGTTGGCGCACAATATGCGCTGTCACTTTTCGAGAGCGCCATGGATTATCGATCCCTTCTCGTCCACATCGACGACAGCGACCAGAGCGACCAGCGGCTCGACGTCGCGGCAAGGCTCGCCCGGAGGTTCGACGCGGAAATAGCCGGCGCCTATCTCGTTCCTACGCGCGAGTTGACGCCGTTCACGTCCGCCATGCTTCCCGATTCGCTGGTCCAGCACCGGCTGCACGAATCGGGCGACGCGCAGGCGCGCGCCGAGGTCCGCTTCCGGACGGCGGCGGAGCGCGAGGGGCTGGTCGATCTCGACTGGAGTGCGCCGGCGGGCCCGCCGATCGACGCGGCGATCTCGCACGCGCGCTACTCGGACATCGCAATCCTCGGCCAGCCGCAGCCGGCCGATGCCCACGCCGCATTCGCCAGCGATCTCGTGCGCTCGGTGCTGATGGCCTCCGGGCGTCCCGTATTGATCGTTCCTCATTTCGGCGAGTTTGCGTCGATCGGAGAAACGGTGGTGATCGCGTGGAAGGAAGCGCGCGAATCCGCGCGGGCGGTCGCCGATGCATTGCCGTTCCTGCAACGGGCGCGCAAGGTCGTCGTCGTGTCGATCTCGGCGCCGCACGATCAAAGCGTGCGCGAGACGCTGTCCGATGCCGGGATCGCCGCTTTTCTCGCGCGGCATGGCATTGCGGCGGAGGTGCGCCACGAAGTGGCCGAGGACATCGATGCCGGCAATCTGCTGTTGTCGCGCACAGCGGATCTCGAGGCCGATCTGATAGTGATGGGCGCGTACAGCCGACCGCGGCTGTCGGAATTCGTGTTAGGCGGTGTGACGCGCGTAATGCTGCAGGCGATGACGGTGCCGGTGCTGATGTCGCATTAAGTAGGGGCTACTCAATGCCCTCGTTTCGCCTTATCGCGCATCTCGACATGGACGCTTTCTATGCGTCGGTCGAATTGTTGCGTTATCCGGAGTTGCGCGGTCGCCCCGTCGTGATCGGCGGCGGCCGCCGGCACCAGCCGGAAGAGATCGTCGATCCCGCGACCGGCCGCGTCACACGGAAATTCGCGACGTTGCGCGGATATGCCGGCCGCGGCGTCATCACGACCGCGACGTACGAGGCGCGCAAGTTCGGCTTGCACTCCGCGCTGGGCTTGATGAAGGCGGCCGCGCTCGCGCCGGACGCCATTCTGCTGCCGACCGACTTCGACGCGTATCGCAAGTATTCGCGTCTCTTCAAGGCAGCCGTGCGCGAAATCGCGCCGCGCATCGAGGACCGGGGCATCGATGAGATCTACATCGATTTGACCGACGTGCAACCGCCCGACGCCGACAATGACCTCGCTCCCCCGCGAGCGGCAGAGAGCTGGGCTGATGCGCATGACCTCCCTCTCCCGCGCGCGGGAGAGGGCTGGGGTGAGGGCTCCGCCGGTTCCGAATCCGAGATCGACGCGTGGTGGCGCGCCCGCGATGTCGCCAAGGCGCTCAAGGCGGCGGTGCGCAACGCGACGGGGCTTTCGTGCTCCATCGCGGTCGCGCCCAACAAGCTGCTGGCGAAGATCGCCTCGGAGCTCGACAAGCCCGACGGGCTCACGGTTCTGCGGCCGGACGACATCGCAACGCGGATCTGGCCGTTACCGCCGCGCCGGATCAATGTCATCGGGCCCAAGGCCAGTGCGAAGCTCGAGGGACTTGGCATCCGCACGATCGGCGAGCTCGCGCATGCCGACCTCGCGTGGCTCATCGACCATTTCGGCCGCAATTACGGCGCTTGGCTGCACGAGGCCGCGCATGGCCGCGATGCGCGCGACGTGGTCACGGAAAGCGAGCCTAAGTCGATCAGCCGCGAAACGACATTCGAGCGCGATCTGTCGGCTCGCCGCGATCGCGACGAGCTGTCGCAGATCTTTACCGACCTGTGTGTGAGCCTGGCCGGCGATCTGCAGCGCAAGGGCTACGCCGGCAAGACGATCGGTGTCAAGCTTCGCTACGACAATTTCGAGACCGTGACCCGCGATCACACGATCGAGCAGGCGACGCAGGACGCGCAGACGATCCGCCGCGCCGCCGGCGATTGCCTGAAGCGCGTTCCGCTCGAGCGGCGTATCCGGCTGCTCGGCGTGCGCATCGGCGCCTTGTCGCCGGTCATTGCCGACGGCGCGGCTTTGAGGAACGCGGCGGCGCCTTCGCTTTTCGATTGACGACCTGCCCGTCGCGCGCGATCTCGTCGCGCAGCCACTGCCGGAACAGCGCGATCTTCGGCGACTCGGCGAGCCGCGGCGGATAGACGAGGAAGTATTTGCGCGGGCCCGGTACCTCGATGTCGAAGAGGCGCACGAGCAGGCCGTTGCGCAGGTCGTTCGCCAGCAGCGACGTGCGGGCGAGCGCGATCCCCTGACCTTCGACGGCCGCCTGCATCATGTGGGAGGTGTCATTGAAGATCGGACCGCGATCGGGCTCCGGCCAGGGCAGCCCGGCCGCGGCGAACCACGGCTGCCAGAACTCGTCCTCCGAGCGCAGCAGCGTATGGCGCGCGAGGTCCTCCGGGCGCTTGGGCAAGCGGCCATGCGCGAAGCGCGGACTGCACACCGGAAAGAACCGTTCGTCGAGCAGATGCTCGCTGACTACGCCGTCCCAGCCGCCCATTCCATAGCGCACGGCCGCTTCGGCGTCGTCGCGCTGGAAGTCGATATTCGCCATGTTGGCCCGCACGTCGAGATCGATGTCCGGGTGCGTGGCGGCGAAGCGGGCCATCCGCGGCAGCAGCCAGCGCCCGGCGAACGACGGCGTGACGCTGATCCGCAACAGGCGCGGATTGCTGCGGTCGGCGACCTCGCGTACGGCCTCGGCCAGCTCGTTCAGCGCGCCGCGAACGCGCTGCGCGAACCGTTCGCCCTCGTCGGTCAGGCGAATGCCGCGGCCCGCGCGCGCGAAGAGGCGCACGCCGAGGTCGGCTTCCAGCGCCTTGATCTGGTGGCTGATCGCGCCGTGCGTGAGATGCAGCGAATCCGCCGCGCGCGTCAGGCTCTGCTCGCGCGCCGCGGCCTCGAACGCGCGCAATGCCTGCATCGGAGGGAGTCTGAGCGCCACGCGAACATCCACGCAATGTGTCAATAATATTGACAGCTTACCGCGAAAACTAATCGCTTGTCGCCTGCCGCTGTCATTCTTAGACTGGGTTCCGTATCCAGACCAGCCACGGAGATCGACATGACGACGGAACTGACATTTTACGCGGCGAGTGGCGCACCCCGGCGCCCCCCACTCGCAACACATGCGAACGAGCGCCATTGGCGTGCGGTGCGTGGGCCAACAACCCCGCAGCCGCCGGACGATGAACCGGGGATCGGTCCAGGTTTGGTTCCCGCGCAAGGTTGGCGCGCTGCCAATCGCGGGCTGCAGCGTATCGAAGGCATATTCGCCGCGGTGGCGTTTGCCGGGTTGCTCGCGCTTGTGACGCTGACCTTCGGCTACGCGTTCGACGGTCCAATGGCCGCGCAAGCCACGAGCGTGTCGTCGGTCGCGGCAAGCAGATAGGCCCGACGCCGGGCCCCTAGTGGGGGAAGGCGCGAAGCGCCTCGGGGGCGTGCTAACTACTCGCTAATCGACGCCGGCCGACGCGAACACGGCCTTTCCGGCCGGGGTCGCGAGCAGCGCGAGCGCTGCTTTGGCGGGTCCGGCGGCGCTCGCGCCGGTCATCAGCGCGGCGTCGTAGCTCGTGTAGTTCTGCACGTCGGCCGGCAACGGGCCGACGAGCCGCAGGCCCTTCGGTTCGTACTGCCTGATCTCGGTGATCGCGCCGAAGCCAAGGACGTTGCCTTTGGACTTGAGCAGGTGCTCCATCACCGCGGCGCCATCCGCGTAGCGCGTCGTCTTCGGCTTCACTTGATCGAGGACGCCCATCCTCTCGAACAAACGGTCGAGGTAGAGGCCGGTGGACGCGGTGTTATAGACGACCGAATCGGCGCCGAGCAGCGACTGTCTCAGCGCATCGACCGTCGCGACGTTCGGCGGGGGCGCATCGTTGCGCACGACGATGCCGACGCCGACCCGCCCGACCGGAACACGCGAGTCGAGCATGACCTTGCCATTCCTGGCCGCCTGTTCGATGACGGCCGGTGGCGAGATCAGGAGGTCGAACGTCTCGCCCGCGGCGAGCCGTTCCGCGATCCGCGGTGCCGTGTTGAACTGGATCGCGAGATCGTGGCCGGTTTGCGCCTTCACGAGTTGCGCGAACGCGCGCAGTCCTGGTTCGACGGCGCCCGCGCTCAACACCTTGATCTCCGCCGCAGATACCGAGGTGGCGGCTGCCACTGATGCGAACAGGATGGCGACGTGCTTCATCCGAACGGCCGCACGCCGAAGAGCCACCCGTGCAACCAGAACGCGAATGCGATCCAGGCGACCAGGCCGATTGCCGTGGCCAGCGCGTCGCGCTGAAGCGTTCCGGGCGGATAGACGGTCCCGAGCGCGCGATCGCGGCGACGCAGCGACGCGAAATCCACGATCGCCCAGACCAGGAAGCCTCCGAACAGCACGATCGCCGCGAGCGTGCCGTTCGCGATGAGATGGGCAAAGGCCCAGAGCTTCACGCCGAGCACCATCGGATGGCCGAGGGCGGCTTTCATCCGCGTGCCGCGCATATTGCCGGCGACGACCAGCACGAACGCCGGCAGCGTCAGCAGCGCCGCGACATGGCGCGACCACGCCGGCGGGTTCCAGACGATGACGGGGTCGAGCCGCGCCTGGCCGTAACCCCAGATGAGCAAGACAAAACCGACCAAGGCGACCAGCGCGTAGAGACCTTTCCACTTCCGTTCGCCGATGCGCGCGATCTGCGTGCTGCGCCAGCCGTCGGCGACGATACGAACGGAATGGAGGCCGAGAAACACCACGAGGCCGGCGATGAGAGCAGTCATGTCTAGTCCGGAGCGGTTATATTGCGAGGTGCGCGAACGGTCGCCGTGTCCAGCCGTTGCGCCGCATCTTACCGCCAATACGAATACGAATGTCATGACCGCAGAGTCCGCCCCCAGCCGCTACGGCAGCGGCAAATCCGTTCGCCGCGTTGAGGACGACAGCCTGCTCACCGGTCGCGATCAGTTCACCGACAATTTCTCGTTGCCCGGTCAGACCTATCTCGCCTTCGTGCGCTCGCCGCATCCGCACGCGCGGATCGGCGCGATCGATGCAACCGTGGCGGCGGCTCTGCCGGGTGTCGTCGCGGTCGTAACGGGCGACGATCTCGTGCGGGCCGGTCTGAAACCGCTGTTGCAATCGTCCGACTTCCGGCGACGCGACGGCGCGCCTACCGCCGCGCCGCCGCAGCATGCGGTGGCCGTGGGTGTCGTCCGTTATGTCGGCGAAGCGGTGGCGGCGGTCGTCGCGGAAACGCGCGAGCAGGCACGCGATGCGGCCGAAGCGCTCGGGGTGGTCTACGAACCGCTGCCGATGGTCGTCGATCTCGCCGGTGCGATCGCGCCGGGCGCGCCGCTCGTGTGGCCGGACGCGACGGGCAACGTTGCCTGCCAACACCGGCACGGCAGCGCGGAAGCCGCAACACTCGCGATTGCCGCGGCCGCGCATGTGGTCACGCTCGATATCGTCAATCAGCGGCTGGCTCCGGCGCCGATCGAGCCACGCGCAACGCTTGCAAGCTATGACACCGCCACCGATCGCATTACGCTGCGCCTGAGCTGCCAGACACCGACCGGGATTCGCGACGAAATGTGCGGCGAAGTGCTCGGCATTGCGCACGACAAGATGCGCGTGCTGGTCGGCGACGTCGGGGGCGGGTTCGGCATGAAGACCACGCTCTACGGCGAAGACATCGTGGCCGCGTACTGCGCGCGCCACTTGAAGCGGCCGGCGAAGTACACGGCCGAGCGCCTCGAGGAATTCCTGTCGGCGACGCATGGCCGCGATCTCTCGAGCAAGGCGACGCTGGCGCTCGACGAGGACGGTCGCATCCTCGCGCTGCGCGTGCATTCGCACGCGAATCTCGGCGCGTACGCGACGCCCGCCGGCGCCATCATCCAGCTGATGATCGGGCCCTGGGTGCAGACCAGCGTCTACGATATCGACACGATCGACGTGTACATCGAAGGCGTGCTCACCCATACGACACCGACCGGCCCGTACCGCGGCGCCGGCCGGCCCGAGGCCATCTACACCATCGAGCGGTTGATCGACGCCGCGGCGCGGCAAACGGGCATCGATCCGGTTGAGCTGCGCCGGCGCAACATGGTGAGGCCGGCGCAGATGCCCTACAAGAATGCGATGGGCAAGACGTACGACACCGGCGCGTTCGAGTCGGTGATGAATCAAGGCGTAGCACTCGCCGACTGGAACGGGTTCGACGCGCGTGCCGCGCAATCGCGCCGCCACGGCCGGCTGCGCGGGCGCGGCATGGCCACGTTCGTCGAATGGACGGGCGCCGAGGCATTCAGCGAGACGGTTACGGTGACGGTCAAAGGCGAAGGCGAGGTCGAGATTTTTTCCGCGACGCAGGGGATGGGGCAGGGACTCGCGACGACGTTCGCGCAGCTCGCCGTCGATGTGTTCGGTGTGCCGCTGGAAAAAATCCGCATCGCACTCGGCGATACCGATCGCGGGACAGGATTCGGCAGCGCCGGATCGCGCTCGTTGTTCGTCGGCGGGACCGCCGTTCACATGGCGTCGCAACGCACGGTGGAGAAGGCGCAGGAGCTCGCGGCGCAGGAACTCGAAGCGGCCGTCGCGGATATCGATTACCGCGATGGCGCATTTCGCATCGGTGGCACCGATCGCGCGATCGGCCTCTTCGAGCTTGCCGGCAAGCAGCCGGAGCAGCGCATTGTCCTGCAGACGACCAACACTGTCGCGGATCCCACGTGGCCGAATGGCTGCCACATCTGCGAAGTCGAGATCGATCCGGACACCGGCGAGGTCGAGATCGTCGGGTATTGGTCGGTCAACGATGTCGGCCGCGTAGTGAATCCGATGATCGTCGTCGGACAGCTCGAGGGGGGCGCCATGCAAGGCATCGGCCAGGCGCTGTGCGAGCGCGTCGTCTACGACCGCGCGTCCGGCCAGCCGCTGACCGGCACGTTTCTCGACTACACGCTGCCGCGCGCGGACATGATGGGTGAATTCACGATGACGATGGACGAATCATCGCCGTCGAAGAACAATCATCTGGGCGTCAAGGGCGTCGGCGAGCTGGGCACCATCGGCGCTACGCCGACGGTCGTCAACGCGATCGTGGATGCGCTCGCGCGCAGCGGCCTCGGCAGCAAAGCGGACCAGTTGCAAATGCCGTTCACGTCGGAGCGCGTGTGGGAGGCGATGCAATACGAGCGCAATCGAGTCTGACCCTATCGGCGAAAGGAGCCGACCCGCCAGTAATACAACATCGCCGCACCACCGACCAGGCCGCCGAGATGCGCGAAGTGCGCGACACCGGCCTGCGAACCCGTCACCCCGAGCACCAGTTCGATCACGGCGTAGATCACGACGAACACGCGCGACGGGATGGGGATGGGCGGGAACAGCAGCATGACCTTGTTGTGCGGGAAGTAGACGGCGTACGCGAGCAGCAGTCCGAACACACCGCCCGAGGCGCCGACGGTCGGATAGATGCCGCCGAGCATCGCCGTGACGAGCAGCTGCGCGATTGCGGCGGCAATCACGCACACGAAGTAATAGGCAAGGTAACGGCGCGGCCCGACCACCAGCTCCATGGCGCCGCCGAACATATACAGCGCGAACATGTTGAAGGCGAGATGCACGACGCCGCCGTGCAGGAACCCGTACGTGACGAGCTGCCAGACGGCGAAACCGACCTGGCCGCCGCTCATCCGGGACGCGTCGAGTGGCCAGAGCGCAAAGGCCAGCTCCATGCCGGGCGCTACGGACTGCAGCAGGTAGATCGCTACATTGGCAAGGATGAGGGCGGTAGTGACAGGCGGCATGGGAGGTTTTCGTTGGAGGGGTGCGGAACCCCAATTGTGCCTGTTCGGGAACCTGCGGGCGGGTCAAGGGGTCTTCTGAACGCCCGATTGCCGTTTGTCGTCGGGCCGGCCGCCTGGCGCGTTATCCTGGCATTCCGATAAAGTCCCTGCCCATGCTGCGTTACCTC
>Ga0184632_10000748_pt1 | contig 13019 bp, 9 predicted proteins | sample PLM31_50_b1_FD_133153 | JGI IMG/M metagenome (GOLD analysis project Ga0184632, IMG submission 133153) | Groundwater sediment microbial communities from an aquifer in East River, Colorado, USA - PLM3-1_50_b1 | ecosystem: Environmental > Terrestrial > Soil > Riparian zone | place: USA: East River... | reverse complement strand
GATTTGGCTTGAAGACGCGCATCAACTTCGCGGCCGGCCCGGACATGAACGCGCGGGCGGCACGGCATATCACGGAGATCAAGTCGGGGCGCAAAGCGTCGTCCGATATTTTTCTTGGTTCGCAGTCGCACCAGGCCTTGATGCATGTGGAAAACGCCCTCGAAAAGATCAATTACGCGAGCCTGTTTCCCTGGGTGACAAAGGAAATGGAGATCTATCCCAACGAAACCGTGCTGGTTTATACCTCGCCCAACGGCATTATCTACAACGTCAATTTGATTCCCAAAGACAAAGCGCCCAAGAATTATCTTGATTTAATCGATCCGCGTTTAAGTCCGGCGTGGGCCGGCAAGTTGGCGATACCGCCTTACGTTGCCTGGCTGGCGGAGTTATCGCTCAACTGGGGACAGGAGAAAGTCAAGGACTTCGCGCGCAAGCTCGTGGCCATCAGCGGCGGCCGGCTGCGTTACAGCGAAGAGGAACGCATCGTCAGTGGTGAATTTCCAGTGATGGCGAATATCGGCGACGCTTTGGGCGCCATGTGGACCTGGCAGACCAAGGGCGCACCGATTATGGCGGTGCCCGGAACGTCGCCCATCAATACTGATTATTTCCAACTCAGCGTGCCGAAAAACGTCGCCCATCCCAATCTCGCCAAGCTGTTTGTCGCCTTCATGGCCACCAAGGAGGCACAAGCGATTCTGCAAAAACACGAGTCGCGCAGCTCCCACCTGGTGGAAGGGACGATAATGCACAAGTATTTGCACGAAAACAGGGTCACGGTGCAGGAGCCGAAGGAATCGATTGCTTACTATCTCAAGGGTGAAAGCGACGAGGGTTTACTGTTCAAGGCTGAGCTGGCGAAGATACTCAAACAGTAGTTTCTGGTTCCTGGTTTCTGGTCAACGAGAACTTGAAACTAGAAATCAGAAACTCTGGAGGCCGAATGTTATCCAAAGAAGAAAACGAATTATTGACGCGCGTGGGCCGCGGCACGCCGGGCGGCGAAATGCTGCGGCGTTATTGGTGGCCGGTGGGCTTTTCAGAGTTGGTCAGCAAGAATGGCCAGCCGGCCAAAGTCCGCTTGCTCGGCGAAGATCTGGTGCTCTTTCGGGACGGCGGCGGCAGGCTCGGGCTCCTAGCGCTGCATTGCTCGCACCGCGGCACGTCATTAGAGTTCGGCCGGGTGGAAGAGACTGGTATTCGCTGCTGCTACCACGGCTGGCTCTACGATACCCATGGGCAATGTCTCGAACAGCCCGCGGAACCGGCCGATAGTAGTTTTAAGAACCGCGTGCAGCATCCGGCTTACCAGGCTCAGGAGATCGCCGGGTTTATTTTTGCTTACATGGGTCCTGCACCCGCGCCGCTGCTGCCAAACTACGATCTGTTTCTTCGAGAAGACGGCGAGCGTCATGTCGGCGCCGGCCATGACTATTGCAACTGGCTGCAGCGCGCCGAAAATTCTGTGGACCAAACTCATCTCGTAGCGCTGCACGCGCCCGAGTATCCGCACATGGCCCTGAAGCGGCCGGTTATCGGCTGGGAGCGAACCGCCTACGGGTCAAAAATCTCGATGCATGTTCCGGGCGTGAGCAAGCCGAAATATTCCCACTGGATTTTTCCCTCGCACACGCGGCATACCACGGCGAGGATCGGGCGCATCCCGGACCACGCGATTCGCTTTCGTGTGCCCGTGGACGATATCAACACGAAAACCTTTTGGTTGCGATTCTATCCTTACGGCGAGAGCGAAAGAGACAAGCCGCTGGTTCTCAAGACCGTGGGTTTTGAAAACGACCAGCCGGGAGTCTACAACCGCGTCGACGACGGCTGGTGGGGTATCGCGTCCAACGATCAGGATCGCGTGGCGCAAGAGAGCCAGGGGTTGATCTTTGACCGCACCAAGGAGCACCTGGGCGCGTCGGACGAGGGCGTCATCATGCTGCGCGCGATGATCAAGGAATCGATAGACGCCGTGGGCCAAGGGAAAGATCCGATCTGGACTATCCGGGACGCGGTGCAAAATGAAAGGATCGCCTTCGACGCGAGCATGCAGGAGATCGGGGCGCTGGCATGACCGCTGACGCGGTTCAATCCGTTGACCAAGATGTTGAAACAATTAAAAATTAGTTTCTAGTTTCTGGTTCCTTGTTTCTAGTTAACAGGAACCCCGAAACTAGCAACGAAAAACTCGGGATGCTGAGATTCTGGAGTAGTTGATGTCATTACTTTCTAACTTCCGGGTTTTTTTCTTGCACAACTAGAAACTTGAAACTAGAAACCAGAAACTCTGGAGGTTAAATGTTGTCCAAGGAAGAAAACGATTTTTTCACTCGCGTCGGGCCGGGTACGCCGGCCGGCGAGATGCTGCGCCGTTACTGGCATCCGATTGCGTTTGCCGTCGAGCTGAAGAATCGGCCCCTGCGCCGCAGGATACTCGGCGAAGATCTGGTGTTGTTCCGCGACGATAAAGGCCGACTCGGTCTTTTGCAGCTGCGCTGCTCGCACCGCGGCACGTCCCTCGAATTCGGCCACCTCGAAGACGGCGGCTTGCGCTGCTGCTATCACGGCTGGCTCTACGACGTGGAGGGCAAAATATTGGAAATGCCCGGCGAGCCCGCCGACAACAGGTTTTGGCAAAGGCTGCGTCATCCGGCCCACAAGGTTCAAGAGCTTGGCGGGGTGATCTTCGCGTATCTCGGCCCCGAGCCGGCGACGCTTTTGCCGCACTGGGATGTGCTGGTGCGCGAAGACGGCGTGCGCGCGCGGCGCGCCCGCACGGTGAACTGCAACTATTTTCAAATGATCGAGAACTCTGTGGATCAGAACCACTTGCGCTGGCTGCACCGCACGGAGGCGACGCCGACCTGGGACGACGGCGAGATCAACCCGCAAGCGTTCCAGTACGGCGTGCTCAACACTTACACGCGGCGCGTCGCCGACGGCAAACGCTACGCCCATGTCAATTTTTTCGTGATGCCGAGCATAAACAAGACCGGCAACGTCGAGGAAGGCCATCCCGGCGAACACCAGGCCAGCAGCTCCGGCGAGGTCATGCGCTGGCGCGTGCCCATTGACGACACCCACACGATGCACTTCACGGTGGAGTTCGGCGCGGTGGTCGATGGCAAACCGGTGGGGAAGATCATGAAAGACGAATCGGAGCGGGGACTCATCGAAAGCGAGTACGGAGTTTACAAGTGGGACAATAACATCGGCTGGTTCGCCCGCGGCGATCAAGACCGCGTCGCCCAGGAAAGCCAGGGGGTGCTCTACGACCGCAGCAATGAGCATCTGGCCTACACGGACCGGGGGGTGATTCTCTTGCGCCGTCTGTATAAGGAATCCATCGAGTCGGTAAAAAAAGGCGGCGATCCCATCGGCGTGGTGCGCGACCCGGCGAAAAACGATCTGATTCGTCTTCGGCCCTATGAAGAATTAGTCAAGTGATCGTTCAAGTCGTTCAAGCGGTTCAATTCGTTCAAGCCGTTGGGGAGTTCATTCAACGATTCACGGCTCAAAGGTGTCCCGGTGTGGAGTTCCGAATGAAAGCCTGTAGACACACGGTTTTGGCCGCGCTTTTGTTTGCGCCCGCTTCAGTCAATTGCGCCAGCGCCGCCGAAACCCTCGAGCAACTGATCGCTGGGGCGAAGAAAGAATCAGAGCTGACATTCATCGCCGGCGCGCAGACCTTTGGCGGCGCGAAGACGCTGGCGGCGTTGGAGGCGGCGTTCAACAAGCGATTTGGATTGAATGCAAGAATCCGTTTCGCCGCGGGACCGGAGATGAACGCCATGGCCGCGCGAGTAATCACGGAACATAAAAGCGGCGCCAAGGCGTCCACCGATATGTACCACGGCTCCCAATCGCATTTTTCTTTGCTCCATAAAGAAAAAGCGTTGGAGCAGATCGATTGGTCCGGCGTCTTTCCCTGGATTACCAAGCCGATGGAGATCTTTCCCAAAGAGGGGCTGCTGATCTTCACCTCGCTGCGGGGCACTATTTATAATGCCAAACTGATTGCCAAAGAGAAGGCGCCAAAGACTTACGAAGATCTGGTGGACCCGAAACTGAGCCCGACCTGGGCTGGAAAATTGGCGATCCCTCCGTACGTCTCCTGGCTTGTCGAGCTGTCGATGATTTGGAGCGAAGATAAGGTCAAAGATTTTACCCGCAAGCTGGTGGCTTTGAGCGGCGGGCGGCTGCGTTACAGCGAGGAAGAACGGGTGGTGAGCGGCGAGTTTCCCATCGCCGCCAACATGGGCGGCGCGGTCGAACAGATGTGGCAATGGCAGGCCAAGGGCGCGCCGCTGGTCGCGGTAATGGGCTCGACACCGGTGCTGCCGTCTTATTTTCAACTGGGCGTGCCGAAGAATTCGGCTCATCCCAACCTGGCGAAGTTGTTCGTGGCCTTCATGGCTTCCAAGGAAGCGCAGGGGATTCTCGACAAGCTCGACTTCCGTTCTTCGCACCTGGTGGAAGGCACAAGAATGGCGAAGTATCTGCGCGAAAATCCGGTCAAACTTCAGGAAGCCAAGGACTCCATCGCTTTTTATCTAAAAGGTGAGGACAGCGGTTTGGAGTTTAAAGAAGAGTTGACGAAAATGTTGAAGCAATAGAGGGAACAGTTTCTAGTTTCTGGTTTCTCGTTTCTGGTTAACGGGAAACTCAAAACTAGCAACCAAAAACTCGGGATCCCGATGTTCCGCTGTAATTGGTCAGAGTAGTTTCTAGTTTCCGGTTTTTTGCATTTGGACAACTAGAAACTTGAAACTAGAAACCAGAAACTCCGGGGGTATGAATGTTGTCCAAAGAAGAAAATGAACTCATGACCCGCGTCGGGCGCGGCACGCCGGCGGGGGAGATGCTCCGGCGCTATTGGTGGCCGGTGGCGTTTACCGAAGCCGTGCAGCCGAAGGGCGCGCCGACTAAAATAAGGTTGTTGGGTGAAGACTTTGTGCTGTTCCGCGACGGCGGCGGCAACTTAGGCGTGCTCGAACTCCACTGTTCCCATCGCGGCACGTCACTCGAGTTCGGGCGCGTTGAAGATAATGGTATCAGATGCTGTTACCATGGCTGGCTCTACGACAGGCGCGGCAAATGTTTGGAGCAGCCCGCCGAACCGGAAGATAGCACATTCAAAGAGCGGATTCAGCATCCGGCGTTTCACGCCCAGGATGCAGGCGGTCTCGTCTTCGCCTACATCGGCCCGGAACCCGCGCCCCTGTTGCCGGGCTACGACTTGTTAGTTCGAACCGACGGCTGCCGCGTGGTCGGCGGCGGTGAGGAGTTCTGTAACTGGCTGCAGCGCGCCGAGAATTCCGCGGATGGCGGCCATTCCATAGCGCTCCATGCCGCCGGGTATCCGAACATGGCGATGAAGCGGCCGACGATCAAATGGGAGCCGACCCCGGTTGGCATCAGAGAAACCACCTGGGTGGAAGGCGTGTCGAGACCAAGAATCTCCCATTTCGTATTTCCCTCTCATATACGCCACTCGGCGGCCCGGGTCGGCGAACAGCCGCGCCAGGTGATGCGTTTTCGCGTGCCGGCGGACGATACCACAACTAATACATTTTGGATCGACTTTTATCCGCATAAAGACGGCCAGCCGACCCGGCCTGTGCCGTTAAGAACCAAAGGATTCAAAAAAGACCAGCCGGGGGTATATGAACGTGTGCCGGACGGCTGGTGGAATATCCCCAACCGCGAGCAAGACCGAGCCGCGCAAGAGTCCCAGGGCGCGATCGCGGACCGGACCCAGGAACATCTGGCGTCTTCGGATACGGGCATTCTTATGCTGCGCAAGATGATCCGAGAGGCCATCGATACGGTGGCTCAAGGTAATGATCCCATCGGTGTGTTCAGAACCGCGGGCGCGAACCAACCGATTACTTTCGATTCTAGCCGCGACGCGGTTGAGGCGCTGGTTTGAAAAGACGTTAATGTCACGGCCGGGAATGGTTAGCATCGCTCGCGTTCAGGCGAAGAGAAAAGCCAGTGTGGCGGCGAAGAGGCAATGGCACAAAACCTGGATTCCCGCTTGCGCGGGAAAGACGGACAATAAAAGCCACTTCGAGTCGACGTTTTCACAGGAGGAGAATCATGCTTAGAACCATCACGGTCGTCGGCGCATGCTTGCTGATGTTTCTCGCGGGCGCATATCAGGCCGCGGCGCAAGATAACCTCGAACAACTCGTCGCCGGCGCCAAGAAAGAAGGTGAAGTCACTCTGGTCGCGAGCGCTTCAACCTTCGGCGGCAAGAAAGGTTTTGCCGATTTGGAAGCGGGGTTCAACAAGAGATTCGGACTCAAACACAAGCTCAACCTCGCTCCCGGGCCGAGTTTTCCGCAGGTGGCGGCGCGGGTTTTGACCGAGCTTAAGTCAGGCGTGAAATCCTCGACGGATTTGTATCTCGGATCGGACGGCACCATGAGCGATATGCACCGGGAAAAGGCGTTACAGAAGATCAATTGGTCGGGCACTTTCCCCTGGGTGATCAAGGATATGGAAATTTTTCCCCAGGAGACGTTGCTGGTTTATGCCTCGTTTCACGGCATCATTTACAATTCCAATTCGATTCCCAAAGACAAGGCGCCGAAGAGTTACGAAGATCTCATCGATCCGGCGCTGAGCCAAACTTGGGCCGGAAAAATCGCCATTCCCGCCTACATCCATTGGTTGGTTCGCGTGTCGGGGAGTTGGGGAAAAGAAAAGGTGCTCGCCTACGCCCGCAAGCTCGCGCCGTTGGCCGGCGGGCGGCTGCGCCAGGGGGAAGAGGAGCGGATCGTCAGCGGCGAGTTTCCCATCATGGCGAGCACCGGCGGCGCCTTGGAGGCGATGTGGAAGTGGCAAGCCAAGGGAGCGCCGCTGGTCGGACTCCCCGGCTCGACTCCGCCGACCTCTTCTTACTATCAACTCGCGGTGCCGCGAAATTCGGCGCATCCCTATTCGGCCAAACTGTTCGTTGCCTTTATGACCACCCGAGAAGCGCAAGCGGTTATTGAGAAACATGATTGGCGATCGTCCTATCTGGTCGATGGCACCTTGATGGCGAAGTACGTGCGTGGCAACAAAATCAAGCTTCAAGACCCGCGCGAGCTGAACGAATTGTTCATGAAAGACGACGCGCCCTTTGAGGATGAGCTGACCAAGATACTGCTCAAATAAGCCGCGGCGAGTAAAAATAAAGGAATCGTTTGAAGATGGCGCGCACCGATCATCCCATGGACGAAATAAATTTCGTCCACACCGGCCCGGGCACAATAGCGGGACGGTATCTACGCCGGTTCTGGCAACCGGTCTATGTGGCCGAAAGACTGAAAGCCGGACGGGCGATGCCGATTCGCATCATGGGTGAAGACTTTACGCTCTATCGCGGTGAGAGCGGCGCGCCCTATGTCGTCGACTTCCGCTGCGCCCATCGCGGCACGCAGCTTTCCATCGGTTGGGTGGAAGGCGAATGTATTCGCTGTTTCTATCATGGTTGGAAATATGACGGCACCGGACAGTGCGTCGAACAGCCCGCGGAAGGGGAAAGCTTCGCGTCGAAGGTTAAAATTCGCAGCTATCCGACGCGCGAATACCTGGGCCTCGTATTCGCGTATTTCGGCGAAGGGGAAGTTGCGCCGTTTCGGCGCTATCCGCAATTGGAGGCCGAAGGGGTTCTGGATGTGAGCAGCTACTCGCGCCAATGCAACTACTTCAACACACTGGAAAATGGCGTAGACCAGGCCCATGTCCCGTTCACCCATGCCAAGTCCAATTTCACCAGGTTCGGCCTCAACTGGGATATTCCCAAGATCACCGCCGATGAAACCGATTACGGCGTGGCGATGTACGGCACGCGCGCCAACGGCATCGCCCGGGTGAACCAATACCTCATGCCCAACGTCCTTTACATCAAAGGCTCTCCCGACGAATCGGCGGAAATGTGGCGCGATGCCTTTGCATGGCGAGTGCCCATCGACGATAAAAGTCACGCGAGCTTCAACATCAGCATGCTGCACATCACGGGCGCTGCGGTGGAGCGCTATCGAGATCAACGCCGGCAACGGCGGGCTGCTTTGGCGACGCTTCCCGGCGCGAGGGAGATGGCCGATGCGGTGCTGGCAGGGAAGCTGAGCATTCACGAGATAGAGGATCGGCCCGACATCGTAAACATTCAAGATCACGTCGCTCAGGAAGGGCAGGGGGCGATTCCCGAACGCGATACCGAGCGCTTGGGACGGTCCGATACGGCGATCATTCTCATGAGAAAAATTTGGCTGCGCGAGCTGCGCGCTTTATCCGAAGGTCGGCCATTGAAGAATTGGTTTCTGCCGGATGAGCTCGCCGCCACCAGCGGAGTGTAATGATGGGCAACGTTATGAAAATCAATATTGCCGCGCGGTTGGTTTTTCTGTTGCTACTCGCGCTGCCGTGTCCGCTGATTGCCGCGGACGCGCTGGATGGATTGATTGCCGCTGCCAAGCAGGAAAGCGAACTATACTTCATCGCCGGTCCCACCACCTTCGGCGGCAAAAAAGGCCTCGCCGAGCTTGAAGCCGCCTTTAACAAGAAATTCGGACTGAGCATGCGGTTTCGCTTTAGCGCCGGTCCTGAAATGAATGCCATGGCGGCCCGGGTCATCACCGAACTGAAGGCCGGCGGCAAATCCTCCACGGACATGTATCTTGGCTCCCTGGGCCAGTTTGCGCACTTGCAAAAAGAGAACGCCCTGGAAGAAGTTGAGTGGTCGAAAATCTTCCCTTGGGTCAGCCGCGAAATGGAAGAAATCCCTTCGAGGAGGGGAGTGCTGGTCTACACGTCGCCGCGCGGCATCATTTATAACGCCAACCTGATCTCCGAGGATAAGGCGCCTAAGAAATACGACGATCTCGTCGATCCGCGCTTGAGCGCAACTTGGGCCGGAAAAATCGCCGTGCCACCTTATCCGAACTGGTTAGTAGAATTATCGCTCCTGTGGGGCGACGAGCGAGTCAAAGAATTCACGCGCAAGCTCGTTGCGCTTAGCGGAGGCTGGCTGCGTTACGGCGAGGAAGAGCGCGTGATCAGCGGTGAGTTCCCGGTGATGGCCAATATGGGCGACAGCTTGGCGACCATGTGGAAGTGGCAAGCCAAGAAGGCGCCGCTGATCGCCGTGATTGGTGTGACGCCGGGCGATACCTCCTACTTTCATCTGGGAGTGCCGAAGAATTCGGCCCATCCCAATGTTGCCAGGCTGTTCGCCGGCTTCATGGTGTCTAAAGAGGCCCAGGCGATTCTGGATCGGCATGACTTTCGTTCCTCCCACCTGGTGGAAGGCTCGCGGATGGCAAAATATCTGCGCGATCATCGCCTCTCGCTCCAAGATCCCAAAGAGCTTTTTTCATTCTATTTGAAGGGGGGTGGGTTCAAACTCAATGAGGAGTTGACCAAGCTGCTGAAACGCTGAAAAAATCGGGCTGCGGTTTCTCTCCAGATTAGCGACTGAGAAATAATAAAGTTTACAAATGAGTTGTCACGCGAGTTTCTGTCATCCTGAGCAACGCGAAGGATCTCGGACGAGATTCTTCACTCCGCTACGCTATGTTCAGAATGACAGGATCGAGAATTGGAAAATTTAATTTTTAGCAACTCCTTAGATGATTCCATGAGCGTCACCCAACACGCGCAAATTTGGCGGCCAAGGCCCTCGCAGATCAACTGGTCGCAGGTACCGATCTTGGCGGTCGCGGGGGTTGCGGCGGCGGCCATCATCGGCTTGCTCATCACCATCGTGTGGATGAGCTTTCGCATCGGTGTGCCGGGCCAGCCGTCGCCTCTCACGCTGAGCAACTACGCGTCGTTGCTCTCCGATCCTTATAATTATCGGGTCATGGTGACGACTTTGATTTTTTCCGGCGTCACCATTGCCGTGGCGATTCCTCTCGGCTTCTTGTTCGCCTGGTTCATCGAGCGGACGGATTTACCGAGCAAAACTCTAGCCATGAGCCTTTTGAGCATCGGCATACTCTTGCCGACCTTTCTCAAGGCAATGGGTTGGGTTTTTCTTTGCCATCCGCGCATCGGCGTTATCAATGTTTTCTTGATGCAGTTGTTTGACCTTAAAACCGCGCCGCTCAATGTGGCGACCTTGGGGGGCATCGGTTTCGTCCAGGGCTTGACCCTGACGCCGCTCGCCTACGTGATGATTTCCGCCGCGCTGCGTAGTATGAATCCCGCGCTGGTCGAAGCTGCCAACGTGCACGGCGTGAGCAAATTGAAAACCCTGCTCGGCATAGAGCTGCCGCTCATCTGGCCGGCGCTGTTTTCGGCGGTGATCTGGATGTTCACCGTCGCCATCGCCGCCTTCGATGTTCCCGGCGTCATCGGCATGGCAAATAACATTTTTACCTTCAGCACCGCCGTTTATTTTATGATCAATCCAAATGAAGGACTGCCGCGCTATGGGCTCAGCGGCGCCTACGGAACGCTGATGGTGATCTTTTCGCTGATTCTGATGATTCCCTACTTCATCGCGCTGAAGCAGAGTCATCGCTACCAGATCATTTCCGGAAAATCCTATCAGTCGCGGCCCGTCGAGCTGGGACGCTGGTGGTTGCTCGGTTGGGGGTTGCTCGGGCTTTATTTCATTCTTGCATTCATTCTGCCGCTGCTTGCGATCTTTTGGGTTTCACTTTTACCTTACATGCAGGCGCCGTCGCGCCAAGCGCTGGCGTCCATAACCTTCGAACGTTACGCCTCTCTTGCCTTTGACAGCAGCCTCTTACAGGCGGGTTGGAACACGTTACTGCTGATGGTGCTGGTGCCGACTGTCATCGTGCTCGTCTGCGCCGCCATCTCGTGGATAGTTACCCGCTCGCGCCTGCGTTGGCGCGTGGGCTTGGATGCCATCGCATTCCTGCCGCATCCCGTGCCCAATTTGCTCTTCGCCCTGGCGATCGCTTACTTTGCCCTGCTGATCTCCAACGTTGTGCCGGTCTATGGCACGATCTATGTGATCATGGCCGTTTATATCGTCTGCTGGGTAAGCTTTGGCACTAGGGTTTTGAACAACAGCATGATCCAGCTGCACCGGGACCTGGAAGAAGCGGCGCAGGTAGGTGGCGTTTCGACCTTGCGCATTCTGGCCAAAGTCATCGTGCCACTGATTCGTCCTGGCATTGTGTATGCCTGGATCTGGACGTCTCTCTCGGCGTATCGCGAGCTGACCATGGCGGTGTTTCTGGCGTCGCCCAAGAGCCAGGTGCTTTCCACTTATATATGGGGACAATGGCACGGGGGCGGGCTGGGTGACGCGGCGGCGATCGCCATCATCATGATGGCGGTCATGTCGCCGCTAGTCACGACTTTCTGGATCTATGCGCGGCGCCAACAACATATAGAGTCGTCGGCGTAGAAAACAGTAAGGAGTGAAGAGCGAGGAGTGAAGAGTCTTTGAAATCTGATTCCTTGACATTTCTCCGTTCGCCCTTGGATACACTCAGGGCGAACGGAGGGGCGCGCGATGTTTCAGATGTTAGAGTGATTCCGTTCGCGCTGAGGCTCTCGAAGCATGAACGGACTCTCTGACCCGTACAGGTGCACATGATTGGCATTCGTTCACTGACCAAGATTTTTAAATCCGGCGGTGAGGCGGTTCGCGCCGTGGACGGCGTCGACTTGCAGGTTGATGAGAAAGAATTTTTTGTTCTCCTGGGCTTGAGCGGTTCCGGCAAGACAACATTGCTGCGTTGCGTCGCGGGTTTGGAGAAGGCCGATGGTGGAATAATCAAGCTTGGCGATGTTGTCGTAAGCGCGCCGGGCCGCGGCATTTTTATCCCAGCCGAGGACCGGGCGCTGGGCATGGTTTTTCAGTCTTACGCCGTTTGGCCGCACATGACCGTGTTCGAAAACGTGGCGTTCCCGCTGGCCAACGGCAAGCGCAAACTGCCGCGCGCCAAAGTCCGCGACCGCGTCATGGGCGCGCTTGAACTGGTTCAACTCGCGGCGCTGGCCGCAAGGCCGGTGCCATTCTTGAGCGGCGGCCAACAGCAGCGCGTGGCGCTGGCGCGGGCGCTGGCCGTGGAGCCGAAAGTGCTGCTGATGGACGAGCCGCTGAGCAATCTGGACGCGCGCCTGCGCGAAGAAGTGCGCGACGAGATTCGCAATTTAGCGACGAAGCTCAGCATCACGGTGCTCTATGTCACCCACGATCAAGTAGAGGCGATGGCGCTCGCCGACCGCATCGCGGTCATGAGCGGCGGAAAAATTCTTCAGATCGGTGCGCCCCAGGAGTTATACCACTCTCCGCAAGACCGCAAGGTTGGAGAGTTTTTGGGTTCAATGAATGAGTTCGAGGGAGCCTTGCAAAGCGACGGGCGCGTAAAGCTCGGCCTCGGCCTTGTCGACTGCGCGCCGCCGAATCAGACCGCTAGGGAAGTCATCGTTGCGATCCGCCCGGAAGATGTGGTCGTGTCACATGCGCCGAGCGGTTTGAAAAACGAGTTTCCGGCAGCGCTCGAGTCGCAACTCTTTCTCGGCGACATCACCGTTTATCAATTGTCGATCAACGGCAAAAAACTGAGGGGCAAGACGACCCACGCCGACCGCGAATTGACGGCGGGCAGCCAAGTGCATGTGCGCTTGCCCGCGGAGAAGTTAAAAATCTTTCCGAAGTAGTTGTTCACGGGAGCAGCGCTCATGACTGACAACATCGAAGTCCCCACCGACCCACCGCCGGGTCTCGTCACCGTTACGCACCTCGTGTATGCCTTGCACGCGCTGAGCCTTCTAATCGGCGTGACGACCGCCGCAACTATTGTCGGCGCCTTCGTCTTTGGTGTACCCTCGATCATTGCCGTCATTATCAACTATGCAAAGAGAGGAGAGGCAAGAGGCACTTTTCTCGAGTCGCACTTTCGCTGGCAAATCCGGACGTTCTGGTTTGCATTCCTCTGGTGCATGATCGGCGGAGTGCTGTTCGTTACTTTCGTGGGCATTCCGCTTGCGTTGGGGATTTACTTCGCGACCGGCGTGTGGGCCATCTATCG
>Ga0184632_10000747_pt1 | contig 13036 bp, 10 predicted proteins | sample PLM31_50_b1_FD_133153 | JGI IMG/M metagenome (GOLD analysis project Ga0184632, IMG submission 133153) | Groundwater sediment microbial communities from an aquifer in East River, Colorado, USA - PLM3-1_50_b1 | ecosystem: Environmental > Terrestrial > Soil > Riparian zone | place: USA: East... | reverse complement strand
GCCGAGACGCCGCAGACGTGGGCGGCCAAGAAAGGCGTCGGTCCCGAACCTATTTCGGCCGGGATGTTCGGGTACTCGCTGCTGCGCGCGAACGCGGCGCAGCCGTTCTTCGCCGCACTGTTCAACGAGACAGGCGCGTTCGGCATTCCTGTCGAGGGTCTGCACACGGAAACGGGTCCGGGCGTCTACGAGGCGGCGATCCTTTTTTCCGAAGCGCTGGAGCAGGCCGACCGCGCCATCCTGTTCAAGACCGCGGCCAAGGAGATCGGATCGCGCTTCGACATCATGCCGAGCTTCATGGCGAAATGGAGCGCGCAATATCCGGGGTGCTCGGGGCATATCCATCAATCGTTGTCCGACGGCAAGACCAACCGTTTCTACGATCCCAAGGGATCGCACGGGATGAGCAAGCTGTTCGAGAGCTATCTCGCGGGACAGGTCGTCGCGCTCATGCAATTCGCGCCGATGTTCTGGCCGACGATCAACAGCTACAAGCGATTGGTCGACGGCTTCTGGGCGCCCGTGAAGCCGACGTGGGGGGTCGACAACCGCACGGCGAGCTTCCGCGTCATTCCAGGCTCGCCCAAATCAACGCGACTCGAAACGCGCTGCCCGGGCGCCGACGTCAACCCCTATCTCGCGATGGCCGCCGTGATCGCCGCCGGCATCCACGGTGTGGAAAAGAACCTGAAGCTGACCGCGAAGCCGATCACCGGCACCAACCAGGGCGCGGAGAACATTCCGCGCGCGCCGCGCACGCTGATCGAGACCACGCGCATCTTCCAGCAATCCGACGTCGCCCGCGATTTTTTGGGTGACGAATTCGTCGACCACTTCGCCGCCACGCGCGAGTGGGAATGGCGGCAGTGGCTGGACGGCGTGACCGACTGGGAGCTGAAGCGTTACTTCGAAATCATCTGAACTGACGATACGGCGTCTCGTGCCGGCCGATGCAGCGGTGTACCGCGAGTTCCGCTTGCGGGGCCTGCGCGAGCATCCCGAAGCGTTTACGTCGAGCTTCGAAGAAGACGTCGGCAAGCCGATCGCGGCGACCGAGGCGCGGCTTGCCGCCGATGGCGATACCGCGATGTGGGGGGCGTTCGTCGCCGGCGTGTTGGCGGGCGGGATCGGACTGTCGCGGGAAAGGCGTCTCAAGAATCGCCACAAGGCCGACATCGTCGCGATGTATGTTTCGCCGGAATACGCGCGCCGCGGCATCGGCCGTGCGCTGCTCGAGCACGCGATCGCGTATGCGCGCGGCGCCGCCGTCGAACAGCTGACGCTGACCGTTACCCAGACCAATGCGGCGGCGCGCGAGCTCTACGCGGCCGCGGGCTTCGTCACGTTCGGCATCGAACCGCGCGCCATCAAGGTTGCGGGCGAGTACTTTGCCAAGGAACACATGATCCTTTTCCTTGGCAACGATCACTGACGATCAACGAACCGTCCGCAAAGCTCCCGTCGTCCCCGCGCAGGCGCGCTCGCGTGCGCGAGCGCCCCAGTGTCGTAGGACGAAAGACGCTGGATTCCCGCCTTCGCGGGAATGACGGAGTATCAACGAACCGTCCGCCAAGCTCCCGTCGTCCCCGCGCAGGCGCGCTCGCGTGCGCGAGCGCCCCAGTGTCTTAGGACGAAAGACGCTGGATTCCCGCCTTCGCGGGAATGACGGAGTATCAACGAACCGTCCGCAATACTCCCGTCGTCCCCGCGCAGGCGCGCTCGCGTGCGCGAGCGCCCCAGTGTCGTAGGACGAACGACGCTGGATTCCCGCCTTCGCGGGAATGACGGAGTAATTGTCGTGGATTGGCGTAAACCTCAGTAAAACGCGCCGCCGCGCCAAACCGTTCGGTTTATCATCTGGTGGGCGGATTCACCGCGCGCCTGCTTTTCCGACGACTCTAGACCGCGCCATGATCGAACGCTTCGCTTTTCCCACGACCATCCACTTCGGTGCCGGCGCGCGCAAGCTCGTCGCCGAGCACCTCAAGGGCCAAGGCGTCAGGCGTCCGCTGCTGGTGACCGATCGCGGGATCGCGGCGTTGCCGCTTCTCCCGAACTTGATGGCCGATCTGCCCGGGCTGGACTTCGCCGTTTTTTCCGACATCTCGGGCAACCCGGTGCGCAAGCAGGTCATGGCAGGCACCGCCGCGTACAAGGCGCACCGCGCCGATGCGGTGATCGGCGTGGGTGGTGGCGCGGCGCTCGATGTCGCGAAGGCGATCGCCTTGATGGCCGAGCATCCGGGCGATGTCCTCGAATATGCGTGGGACTACCCGCAGGTGCGTCCGATCGACCGCGCCATTCCCTACTTCATCGCGTTGCCCACGGCTGCCGGGACCGGGTCGGAGGTCGGCCGCTCGTCCGTCATCTCGGACGACGAAACGCATGTGAAGCGGATCATCTTTTCGCCACTGTTGCTTGCGAAGGCCGTATTCGCCGACCCCGAATTGACGCTCGACCTGCCGCCCTTCATTACCGCGGCGACGGGCATGGACGCGCTGACCCACAACGTCGAGTCGTACCTGTCGCCGGCCTACCATCCGTTGTGCGACGGCATTGCCCTTGAAGGCGTGCGCATCGCCGCGCGCGCGTTGCCGCTTGCGGTGCGCAACGGCCACGACATCAAAGCCCGCGCGGACATGCTGATGAGCTCGATGATGGGCGCGATCGCGTTTCAGAAGGACCTGGGCGCCGTGCATTCGTGCGCGCACGCGCTGTCGACGGTCAGCGATATGCACCACGGCCTGGCCAACGGCATCATGATCGACCACGTCATGCACTTCAACCTGCCCGCGGCTTTGGACAAGCTCGCGGAGCTCGCGCATGTCGCACGGGTTCCGGGCGGCGATAACGGATCGGCCGAAGCGCGCGGCCGCGCGTTCATCGCGTGGCTGACGCAGCTCAAGGTGACGATCGGAATTCCGGCGAGGCTCTCCGACTACCGCGGACCGCGAGCACTGTCGAAGGCGGACATTCCGCGCCTCGTCGAAATCGCCACGGTCGATATCTGCCACCAGACCAATCCGCGCAAATGCACGGCCGCCGATTTCGAGCAGCTCTTCGCGACGGCGCTCTAATGAAGATCACCAATCCCGCGACCGGCGCGACGCTGGTGGAAATCGTCGCCGACAACGCCAAGGCCGTGCGCGCGAAATACGAGCGCGCTCGCGCGGCGCAACCGAAATGGGCGGCGACGCCGATCAGGAAGCGCCTGGCGGCCATGCGCATATTTCGGGAGCTCGTCGTCGAACGCCAGCCCGAGCTTGCGCGCACCTTGACGCAGGAAGTCGGCAAGCCGATTCGCCAGTCGCGCAACGAATTGAACGGCCTCACCGGCAGGATCGATTTTTTCCTGGCCGAGACCGAGCGCGCGCTGCGCGACGAAAAAGTCTTTGCCGACCCGCAAGGGAAGATGGAGGAACGCATCGGCCACGAGCCGCTCGGGGTCATCGCGAACATCTCGGCGTGGAACTACCCATATTTCGTCGGTGGCAACGTGTTCGTGCCGGCGCTGGCCGCCGGGAACGCCGTGCTCTACAAGCCGTCGGAGTTCGCGACGCTGACGGGTATGCATATCGCCGATCTCCTCCACACGGCGGGCGTGCCCGCTGATGTCTTCATTGCAGTCATCGGCGACGGCAAGACCGGCACCGCATTGTTGCGGCAGCCGGTCGATGGCGTGTTCTTCACCGGCTCGTACGGCACGGGCGCGAAAATCGCCGCCAGCACCGGCCGGCGGATGATCAAGACGCAACTCGAACTGGGCGGCAAGGATCCGATCTACGTGTGCGACGACGTCGACGTCAAGGCCGCCGCCGCCGCGGTCGCCGACGGCGCGTTCTACAACACCGGACAGTCGTGCTGCTCGGTCGAGCGCGTCTATATCCACGACGGGATCTACGACGCGTTCGTCGCGGCGTTCGTCGCCGAAGTCAAAGGGTTCAAGGTCGGCGACCCGATGAACGAAGCGACGTATATCGGCGCCATCACCCGCAAGCCGCAACTCGCGGTGCTGCAAAAGCACGTCGCCGATGCGAAGAAGAAAGGTGCGAAACTCCTGCTGGGCGGGAACGTCGTCAAGGGCACCGGCAACTGGTTCGCGCCGACGGTCTTGAGCGACGTCGATCACTCGATGCTGGTGATGCGCGACGAGTCGTTCGGACCGATCATCGGCCTGCAGGCGGTCGCCGACGACGACGCGGCGATCGACCTCATGAACGACACCGATTACGGGCTCACCGCGGGCGTCTACTCGGCCGACGAGAGGCGCGCGAAGAATATCCTGAGGCGTGTGAACGCCGGCACCGTCTACTGGAACTGCTGCGATCGCGTGAGCCCGCGGCTGCCGTGGTCAGGCGTCAAGCATTCGGGGATCGGCCTCACGTTGTCGACGTACGGCATCCAGACGTTCACGCGGCCGAAGGCGTGGCATTTGCGCAGCGCGTGAACGGTCATGGCGTCTCCGCTCCCAACGCGAGAATGGCCGCCGCGAGCTTGAGATCGTCAGGATAGGTGATCTTCACGTTGTTGGGATTCCCGACAACCAACTTCGGTTGCCGCCCAAACGCCTCGACGACCTGCGCCTCATCCGTCATCTGCTCGATGCCCGGCTGGGCAAAGGCGGCAGCCAGAACGCCAAAACGAAACATCTGCGGCGTCTGCGCCTGCCACAGGTCATCACGCGGCTCCGTGCCAACCACGCGCATGTCGCCACCGGCGCGCTTCAGCGAAGACGTCATCGGAATCGCCAGCAAACCGCCGGTCGCATCGTCGGCGAGCTCGCGTTGCAGCCGCAGCAGTGATGCCGCGTCCACGCACGGGCGTACGGCGTCGTGGACGACGATCCAGTCTTCGTCCGCAACATCGGAGATCTCGCGCAACGCATTGCGCACTGTTTCCGCCCGCGTTGCACCGCCACAGCGCAGCACGTTGACCCGCTCCCTCGTGCCGATCGCACGATCGAACCAATGGTCGTCGCTGGCAAGCACGACGTAGGTCACGTGAAGCGGCAGACTGGCCACCAGCCGCTCCATCGCGTGCAAGATCACTGGCTTGCCGTCGAGCAACGAATATTGCTTGGGAAGGTTCGCGCCGAAACGCGCACCGCCTCCGGCGGCGGGAATCAGCGCGTGATAGCGCATGAGCCCGCCGGGCCGACCCAAGGGCGAATACCGGAGCGCGCAGCGCGAAGGCAATCCAATGAACGTGCGAACGATTCGCGCAATTCAGCGACGCTGCTACGAATTCCTGATGGCGATCATTTTCTTCGCCGGCTGCAGATGCGGCGTGGCAGGTTCGCCGCCATAGGTCGCCCGCACGTAGTCGGCGACGATCTGCCGGAATTCCTCGCTGATCGCATCGCCTCTGAGCGTCACCGTCTTCTGTCCGTCCACATACACGGGCGCGACGGGCATCTCGCCGGTGCCCGGCAGGCTGATGCCGATGTTCGCCATTTTCGATTCGCCGGGTCCATTGACCACGCAGCCCATCACGGCGACCGTCATGTCCTCGACACCGGGATAGCGCTCGCGCCACACGGGCACCTGGTCACGCAGGTAGGTCTGGATTTCCTCCGCCAGCACCTGGAAATATTCGCTGGTCGTGCGGCCGCAACCCGGGCAGGCGCTCACCAGCGGGGTAAACGAGCGCAGACCCATGGTCTGCAGAATCTCTTGTGCGACGATGACTTCGCGCGTTCGGTCGCCATTGGGTTCAGGCGTAAGCGAAATCCGGATCGTGTCGCCGATGCCCTGCTGCAGCAGCACCGCAAGCGCCGCGGTCGACGCCACAATGCCCTTGGAGCCCATGCCGGCTTCGGTCAGGCCGAGATGCAGCGGATAGTCGCAGCGGCGCGCGAGCTCGGTATACACCGCGATCAGATCCTGCACATTGGACGTCTTGCACGCGAGGATGATGCGATCGCCGGGCAGGCCCAGCGCCTCGGCCAGCGCAGCGCTGCGGATCGCCGACGTGACCAGCGCCTCGCGCATCACGCTGGTCGCGTCGAGCGGGCTGCCGGACAGCGCGTTCTCGTCCATCATGGCGCTCAACAGGTCCTGGTCGAGGCTGCCCCAGTTCACGCCTATGCGCACCGGCTTGCCGAACTCGATGGCCTTCTCGATGATCATCGCGAACTGCGGATCGTGCTTGCTGCCCTTGCCGACGTTGCCGGGATTGATCCGGTACTTGGCAAGCGCGCGCGCGCAATCGGGAAAGTTGGCGAGCAGCTTGTGCCCGTTGAAGTGAAAGTCGCCGATCAGCGGCACCGCGCACCCAAGCGCGTCGAGACGCTCGCGGATGTCCGGAACGACCGCTGCCGCCTCGGCGGTATTGACCGTGAGGCGCACCAGTTCCGAGCCGGCATCGGCCAGCGCCTTGACTTGTGCCACGGTCGCGGCAACATCCGCGGTGTCCGTGTTGGTCATCGACTGCACGACGATCGGGGAGTCGCCACCAATGGCGACACTCCCGACGAGCGTGGTTCGCGTGCGGCGACGATTAATCGGAGCGCGGGTCGATGAATTCATAGCAAAATCATACACTAGAGGACGATGGGCGTGATTGCCGGCTGCAACAGTGGTACGCCGGATCGGCGCCGTTGCCACAAGGCGGCAACCTGCAACAGTTACCCTTCAGCACCTTCACGTTTTCAATTCTCGGCAGGTACGATGTCGATACGTTTGCGCCGATCTCGAATAAGGAACATGCATGAGTGAATCAGCGCGTTGGGTCTTCGTCATATTGGCGGCTCTCGCGACCGCCATGGCGCCTCTGTCGGTGCTTGCCCAGGCGCCGAAAGGCAAGTTGGTGCTCTACACGTCGCAGCCCGAGCGCGACGCGACCCAGACCACGGCCGCATTCAAGCAAGCGTATCCAGGCATCGAGGTGGAGGTGTTCCGTTCCGGCACGACCGAAATCATGGGCAAGCTCGCCGCCGAATTCGCCGCGGGCCAATCCAAGGCCGACGTGTTGCTGATCGCCGATGCCGCAAGCATGGAGGCGCTGAAAAGAGACGGTCGCCTGATGCCCTATCCCGAAGCGAAGGTGGCGGGTTTCGAGCCTGGTGCCTACGACGCCGGCAAGACGTATTTCGGTTCCAAGCTCATCACGACAGGGATCGCGGTGAACAGCGCGGCCAGGAATCGGCCAGCCTCGTGGGCCGATCTCGCCAAGCCCGAGAACAAAGGCCAGATTGCCATGCCCAGCCCGCTCTATTCGGGCGCCGCGGCGATCATGCTCGGCACGATGACCGCGCGCAACGATCTCGGCTGGGCGTTCTTCGAGAAACTGAAGGCCGCCGATGCCGTGGCGGTGCGCGGCAACGGCGCGGTGCTGACGGCGGTGGCGACCGGCGAAAAGCCGTATGGCGTGCTGGTCGATTTCATGGCGTTCAACGCCAAGGCCAAAGGGTCGCCGATCGACTTCATTTTTCCGACGGAAGGGGTACCCGCGGTCACCGAACCCGTCGCCATGCTCAAGACGACGCAGAACCCTGCGGCGGCGCGCGCCTTCATCGATTTCATCTTGTCGGAGGAAGGACAGAGGCTTGCGCTGGCGATGGGCTATATTCCGGCCAAAGCAAGCGTCGGCTCGCCCTCCTGGCTTCCGGCTGGCACGAAGATCAACCTGATGCCGACCGACATCGCCAAGGTCGTGCAGACCAACAGCGCGAATCTCAAGCGATTTGCCGAGCTCTTTGGAAACTAGGGACTGATGTGCGTAACGGAAATACGTGACAATTCGTCGATCTACTCGGTGTCATTCCCGCGAAGGCGGGAATCCAGTGGCTTTCGGGCATACGACACTGGGTCCCCGCCTTCGCGGGGACGACGTGGGTCGGTATGAACTCTGTCGTTCGCGATGAAAGGCCGCCGGTTACATGACCGACGCCGCGGGATGGCGCGAGCGCGTCGAGGATACCGCCCTGCTCTGGGCACTGGTCGCCGTCGTTGCCGTCCTTTCGGTGCTGCCTCTTGCGCGCCTGCTGCTCGAAGGCGTCGCGCCCAATGGGCAATTTTCGACGGCGGCGCTGGCCCGCGTTCTCGCGAGCCCGACCACCTGGACGGCGACGCAGCATAGCCTCGTGACCGCATTGGGCGGCACCGTGGTGGCCGTCGTGATCGGCTCGGTGGTCGCGGTGATCGTCGCGCTCACGGATGTCCGCGCACGCAACGCCTTCGTGTTCTGCTTCGTGCTGCCGTTGATGCTCGCCCCGCAAGTGGTCGCGCTGGCGTGGCTGCAACTTTTCGGTCCGTCGAGCACCGTACTCAAAATGCTCGGGATCGCGCCGGCGATGGGCAGCCGCAATCCGCTCTATTCCGCCGAAGGCATCATGGCGTTGCTCGGCATTCAGTACGCGCCATTGGTGTTCCTGACGCTACGGGCGGGCCTGCGTACATTGCCGCAGGAGCTCGTCGAAGCCGCACTCGCCGCCGGCGCCAGTCCCTTCAGGATATTGCGCACCATCGTGCTGCCGCTGATGACGCCGCCACTCGTCGCGGGCATCGCGCTGTGCTTCGTTTCCTGCCTCGGTAACTTCGGCATCCCTGCCTTCCTCGGCATTCCGGGCAACTACCTCGTGTTGCCGACGCTGATCTACCAGCGTCTGGCCGGCCTCGGCCCCAGCGTGCTGTCGGAGGTTGCGGTGCTGTCGGTGCTGATCGGCGTCATTGCGGTGGCGGGCATTTTTGTGCAGGACCTGATGCTGCGCCGGCGCGACTTCCGCATCACGACGACGTCGCATGCGATGCAGCCGTTCAGCCTGCATCGCTGGCGCGCACCGGTCGAGATCGCCTTGTGGACGCTGACGGTCGTCGTTCTCGTGCTGCCGTTGATTGCGCTGGTCTTGACGTCGCTGGTCCCTGTCATCGGCGTTCCGTTGACCGGGAAAACGGCAACGCTTGCCAATTATGGCTTCGTGCTGTTCGACCATGCCGCCACGAAGCGCGCGTTCGTGAACAGCTTTGGAATGTCCGCGGCCGCCGCCGTGGCCATCGTGCTCATTGCCGTCCCCCTCGCCTATTTTCTCGTATGGCGCCGCTTGCGGCTGCTGCGCATCCTCAATCTGGCCGCGGAAATGCCGTATGCGCTGCCCGGCGTCGTGCTCGCCATTGCCGCGATCCTCGTATTCCTGAAGCCGCTCCCGTTGCTCGGCATCTCGCTCTACGGCACGATCTGGATCATTCTCTTCTGTTACATCGCGCGCTTTCTCGTGCTCGGACTGCGGCCGGTGATCAGCGGCTACTACCAGCTCGACCGCACGCTGGAGGAAGCCGCGCAGGTCGCCGGCGCCCGGCTGCTCCATCGGCTGCGCACGATCATTCTTCCGCTGATCGCGCCCGCGGCGATGGCGGGTGCACTGCTCGTATTTCTTACCGCGTTCAACGAGCTCACCGTGTCGGCGCTGCTCTGGTCGTCCGGGACGGAGACGCTCGGCGTCGTCGTGTTTTCCTTCCAGCAGGGTGGCGACTCGACCTATGCTTCGGCGCTCGCCGTCCTCACCGTCGCCGTGACGATTGCGTTGATGCTCGCCACTCTTCTCACCTCGGGCAGGCTGGCAGTGGGCGTTCTCCCATGGCGCGGCTGACCATCGATCACGTCACCAAGATGTTTGGCGCGTTCCGCGCCCTCGACGCCGTCTCGATCGAGGTTCAGAACGGCGAGTTAATGGCGGTCCTCGGCCCGTCGGGTTGCGGCAAGACAACCTTGCTGAGGCAAATCGCCGGGTTCGACAAGCTGGACGCGGGACGCATCGTCATCGGCGACACCGTGGTCTCGAGCACGGCGCGCCACATCCCGCCGGAGAGGCGCAGGATCGGGATCGTGTTCCAGTCTTACGCGTTGTGGCCCCACATGACGGTGGCCGAAAATGTCGCGTACGGATTGACGGTGGCCGGAGTGAAAGAGCCGGAGCGCGCGCTTCGCGTTGCGGCGGCGCTGACCCTGGTCGAGCTTGACGGCTTCGCCGACCGGCGGCCTGCCGCGCTTTCGGGAGGCCAGCGCCAGCGCGTTGCACTCGCGCGTTGCCTGGTGACGGAGCCGTCGCTCGTGCTGCTCGATGAACCGCTGGCCAATCTCGATGTGCAACTGCGCGCGGCGATGGAAGACGAGTTTAAGCGCTTTCATGCGCGCACCGGGACCACGATGGTCTACATCACGCACGATCAGGCCGAGGCGATGGCGCTTGCCGACCGCATCGCGGTCATGGATCATGGCCGCCTGCTGCAGGTGGCGACCCCATCGCAGCTCTACCGCGAGCCGGTGGACGAAACGGTCGCAGGCTTCATCGGCGAGGGCATGGTCGTTCCCGTGGAAGTGCGCTCGGTCGACGGCGACGGCACGTGTTGGACCGACTTTTTCGGGCATGGCGTACGCATGCGATGCGCGGCCTCACAAAGAGCTGCGCCCATGGCCCGCGCCTGCCTGCGCGCGAGCGATTTGCGGGTGGTCGAGCCGAACACCCCGAGTGTGCGGGCACGCGTCGATCGCGCCATCTATCAAGGCGGTTTTTTCCGCCTCGAAACCCACGTCGAAGCGCAGCCCGACTTGTTGTTGCACCTGACCGCGCGGGAGCCGTTCCTGTTCACGCCGAACGCCGCGATCCAGCTGCAAGTGGCGGATGGTTGGGTGATCCCGGCGTTGGCGAAGGATTGACCTCAACGCCTTGCGGTGGTCATCACTCGCCCAGTTGCCACCGCGCCGCGCGCAACGTGTTGGCAAGCAGCGTCGCGATCGTCATCGGCCCCACACCGCCGGGAACCGGCGTAATCCAGCCGGCCCGCTCGCTTGCCGACGCGAATTCGACGTCGCCGGAGAGCATGCCGTCCGGCGTGCGCGTGATGCCGACGTCGAGCACGATCGCGCCTGGCTTGATCCATTCGCCCTGTACGAATTTCGGCTTGCCCACGCCGGCGACGACGATATCCGCCTGCCGCACGAGGCCCGGCAAATCGCGCGTGGCCGAGTGGCAGATCGTCACCGTGCAGCGCGCCATCAGCAATTCCAGCGCCATCGGCCGGCCGACGATATTCGACTGGCCGATGACGACGGCGTGCTTGCCCACCAGGTCTTCGCCGGTTTCCCACAGCAGGCGCATGCAGCCGTAGGGCGTGCATGGACGCAGCGTGGGCATCTTGAGCACCAGCCGGCCGACGTTGTAGGGATGGAAACCGTCGACATCCTTCTTCGGATCGATGCGCTCGATGATCCCCTCGGGATTGATCTGCTTCGGCAGCGGCAGCTGCACGAGGATGGCGTTGACCTGCGCATCGGCGTTAAGACGATCGATCAGCGCCAGGATTTCCGCTTCGCTCGCGGTCGCGGGCAAATCGTAGGCGAACGAACGCATGCCGACAGATTCCGTAGTCTTGCGCTTGTTGCGCACATAGATGTGCGACGCCATGTTTTCGCCGATCAGGACGACCGCGAGACCCGGTGCGGCATGGCCTGCAGCGACGAATGCGGCCACTTCCGCGCGCACTTCGTCGGTGACACGTTGGGCGATTGCTTTGCCGTCGAGGATCCTCGCTGTCATGGTAACTGCCGCAGATATCGGGCGCGCATTCTAGCAGGCGCAACCATTCGGTGCGAACGGGGAGTTCTTGTTTAGAATCTCGCCGATGATCGACAACGGCACACTCGACACGCTGCATCAGCGCCTGGTCAGGGTCCTCGCGCCGCCGGCCCGGCACTACATTCCGTTGCGCATGGAAGGCATCGCCGTCGGCTGGCTCACCGACGAGCGCGCCCGCCGGCTGGCGGAATTCGACGACGTATTTCGTGTCGATCCGCACGAAGCATCGTTCGTTCCGAAGCTTGCCACCGAGCGCGAACGCAGCGCGGCCCTTGTCGAAGTCTGTGCGCAACTCGCTGCCGAAGGTGCGCTGACGGCGTGGCGTGACGAGCGCTACGCCGTGGTTGCCGGCCATGAGACTACGCCATGGTTTTACCTGGAGCGCGCCGCGGCGCGCTATTTCGGCATCCATACCTGGGCGGCGCACCTCAACGGCCTCGTTCGCGACGACGGTGGACCGCACCTATGGTTTGCGCGGCGCAGCCCGGACAAGCCGATCGATCCGGGCCTCCTCGACAATCTGGTAGGCGGCGGCATTGCCGCGGGCGCGACGGCGACCGCGACGCTCGTCAAGGAGGCGTGGGAAGAAGCGGGCATCGCGCCTACGCTTGCCAGGGACGCACTGGCCGCGGGCAAGATCGAGATCCGCCGCGATCAGCCCGACGGCCTGCAATGGGAAACGATATTTGCCTACGATCTTTGGTTGCCGGCGAGCTTCGTCCCTTCGAACCAGGACGGCGAAGCTGTCGCCCACGTTCGCGTCGATTTCGTGGAAGCCGCGCGGCTCATCGGATGCGCGCCGGGTGCGGACGAAGTCACGGCGGACGCGAGCCTCGTCGTGCTCGATTGCCTGTTGCGGCATGGCGCGATCGATCCCGCCGGACCTCACTTCGGACGGCTCGCCGCGCTGCGCCACTCCGAGTGGGTCGCCGGCTAAGGCCCGCCGCGCGGGTCAAGCGGCCCGCGCCACGCCCGCCTGCGTGATCGTCCGGATGCCCATCTCGGCCAGCGTGTCGCGCATGGCGTTCACCGCATGGCGCATTTCCGCCGGCCCGATCGCGCCGATACAGCCGACGCGGAACGTCTCGACCTGCGTGAGCTTGCCCGGATAGAGGATAAATCCCTTGTCGCGCACCCGATCGTAGAATTCCTTGAACGTGTATTTCGCATCGGCGGGCGCGTGGAACGTGACGATGATGGGCGCCTGGATCGTCGTGGGCAGGAACGCGCGCAAGCCAAGCTCACGCATTCCGGCGACGAGGGCTTCGAAATTCGCTGTATAGCGTGCGAGGCGCGCGGGTTGCCCACCTTCCGCGATGAACTGATCGAGGGCGGCGTTCAGCGCGACGACCACGTGCGTGGGCGGCGTGAATCGCCACTGCGTCGTCTTCTCCATGTAGGCCCACTGATCGTGCAGGTCCAGCGCGAGCGACGTCGAATTGCCGGCGCTGCGCTCGAGCACCT
>Ga0184632_10000746_pt1 | contig 13048 bp, 10 predicted proteins | sample PLM31_50_b1_FD_133153 | JGI IMG/M metagenome (GOLD analysis project Ga0184632, IMG submission 133153) | Groundwater sediment microbial communities from an aquifer in East River, Colorado, USA - PLM3-1_50_b1 | ecosystem: Environmental > Terrestrial > Soil > Riparian zone | place: USA: East... | reverse complement strand
GGTGGTGCGAGCCCACTCCTCCTCTCGTCCGGGCGGGTCGAGCACTTCAGTGCGGCGTTCTATCTCCGCAATGCCGGTGACGGACGAATCCCGCGCGATGCGCTCTCGATCGCGCGCCAGCGATTCGTGGGGACGGGGATGCAAGAGAGGATCACCGTGCGGAACGAGAGCATGGAGCGCCTCGAGCTCGCGTTGGCTCTCGAGGTCGCCGTCGACTTTGCGGACATCATCTCCGTCAAGCTTCACGACTTCGCGCTCGGTGACCCGGAGCAGGCGCAGCCGCTTCCGCCTGCGGCGCCCGCAGTGTACGACGAGGCGCGGAGGCAGATCTCGATCGTAGATCCCGCGGGAGATCTCAACACCCGGCTGATGATCTCGAAGCCCGGTCGTTTCGACGACGGAACGATGGCATTTGCCCTTTCTCTCGAGCCACACGAGCAGTGGGATCTCCGGGTCGACGTGCTGCCGTCGCTGGATGCGGAAGGCGATACGGAACTCGGGGAACAGCTCGACGACGAGCGGGAGACGGTGGGCGACGTCGTGGCTGCGTGGACGCTGCGCGTCCCGAGGGTGCGAGGGGGCTGGGAGAGCTTGCGGCGGTCGTTCGACCGGTCAATTGCCGATCTCGCCGCCCTCCGCATGCGGACGGGTGAGTACCGGCGACCGCTCTTCGCCGCCGGTATGCCCTGGTTCATGACCGTGTTCGGGCGTGACACCGCGATCACGTCGCTCCAGACGCTCCTCCTCGGGCCCGAGATCGCCGTCGGCGCGCTCGATGCGCTCACCGACCTCCAGGCGCGGGTCGAGGATCCGACCATCGATGCCGAGCCGGGAAAGATCGTGCACGAGGTGCGGAGCGGCCGCTGCGCGGAGACCTGGTTTCCCCGCTACTACGGCTCGATCGACGCCACGCCGCTCTTCCTCGTTCTCCTGGCCGAGACGTGGCGCTGGACCGACGATGCAGCGCTCGCGAGGCGGCTTCGCGAGCCGGCGCTGCTTGCGCTCGAGTGGATCGACCGCTATGGCGATCGAGACGGCGACGGTTTCGTCGAATACAGCAGGCACGCCGATCACGGCCTCGCGAACCAGTCCTGGAAGGACTCGGGCGACTCCCAGCGCTTTCACGACGGCCGGTTTGCCGAGCCCCCGATCGCCCCGGTCGAGGTGCAGGGCTATGTGTACGACGCCAAGCGGGGGCTGGCCGAGCTCGCGCGAGAGGTCTGGCGGGATCCTTCGCTCGCGGAGCGCCTCGACCGCGAGGCGGACGAGCTCCAGAGGCGATTCGACGAGGCCTTCTGGGTCGAGGAGCGGGGCGGCTTCTATGCGCTCGCCCTCGACGGCAAGAAGCGACGGGTGGACGCACGCTGCTCGAACATGGGACACCTGCTATGGAGTGGCATCGCGCTTCCCGAGCGAGTCCGAACGACGGTCGATCAGCTCCTCTCAGAAGGGCTCTGGTCCGGCTGGGGGATTCGCACCATGGCGAGCGACGCGGCAGCGTACAACCCGATCAGCTACCACAACGGGACGGTCTGGCCGCACGACTCGGCCTTAGCCGTCTGGGGCCTGGCTCGTCACGGCTACGTGGCGGAGGCTCGCCGCATCGCGCGGGCCCTCATCGAGGCCGCGGCACACTTCGACTGGTCCCTTCCGGAGGTGTTCGCCGGCTACGCCCGGGACGAGACTCCATTCCCGATCGCATATCCCACGGCTGCACGCCCGCAGGCCTGGGCGGCGGGCACGCCGATACTCCTGGTCCGCGTTCTTCTCGGGATCGAGCCCGATCGTATGCGGCAGCGGCTCATCTCGACCGTGACGGACGAGCTCCCGAGCTGGCTCGACGGCCTCCGCATCGAGGGAGTGCGTGCGTACGGTCGCACGTGGACAGTTGCGGTCGAGCGCGGCCATGTCACGATTGCCGAAGGCGTATGAGAGTCGGCCTCGTGTGTCCGGTGTGGTTCCCGGTTCCTCCGGAGGCGTACGGCGGGACCGAGCGCGTCGTCGCACTCCTCGCGGAGGGTCTCGTCGACGCCGACCACGAGGTCACGCTCTTCGCGTCGGGCGACTCGCAGACACGCGCGCGCCTCGAATCCGTCTTCCACACCGCCCCGAGCGAGTGGATCGGGCACACGTACTGGGAGATGCAGCACGCTCTGCACGCCTTCCGCAAGAGCGACGAGTTCGACGTCGTCCACGACCACACGGGAATGCTCGGGCTCGCGTTCGGTGGGCTGATCCGTACTCCGTTCTGCCACACGGTCCACGGACCGCTCGACGGCCAGCCGGGCCGGCTATATGAGCAGGTGCTCGACCTGGCTCCGAATGCCAAGTTGATCTCGATCTCGATGAACCAGCGGAAGCCCAAGCCGGGGCTCCCCTGGATCGCGAATTGCCCGAACGCGCTCGACCTTTCGATGTATCCCTTCCGGCGCAAGTCGGGCGGCGACTACCTCGTCTTTCTGGGTCGCATGAGCCCGGACAAGGGCGCTCACCGGGCGCTCGCCGTCGCTCTCGAGACCGGGTTGCCGCTGAAGATCGCCGCGAAGTGCCGCGAACCGCTCGAGATCCGCTACTTCGACGAGTTCATCCGCCCACATCTCGGCGGTGGGATCGAGTACGTGGGCGAGGTCGGGCATGCGGACAAGGTCGAGCTCCTCATGGGGGCACGCGCGCTCATCTCGCCGATCGACTGGGAGGAGCCGTTCGGCCTGATGATGATCGAGGCGATGGCGTGCGGGACGCCCGTGATCTCGACCCGCCGCGGGGCCGTACCCGAGATCGTGGATCACGGGCGAACCGGGGTCGTCGTCGACAACTACCGCGACATGGAGGACCCCGCGGTGCTCGAGCTCGCCGACTCGCTCGATCCTGTCGTGATCCGACGCGAAGTCGAAGAGCGGTTCTCGCCGGAGCACATGGTGGCCGATTACGTCGCAGCTTACGAGGCGACGATCGAAGCGACCGGCAAGGCGTAGAACCCCCTTTCATGATGAGCGACCATGTCGCGATGCGGCCCTGCACGCCACGAGGCCGCGTCCTCGGTCGCGTCCATGTCGGCTCGATATGGACGCTCCCTGCGTCTTGGCCTCGCGAAGTCCAGCATCCGCCTCGCGACGGGCGATCATCATGAAAGGGGTTCTTAGACTGCGGTCGCCGTACGACCGCGAGATCGTCAGTCTCGCGCTTCCCGCGTTGGGAGCGCTCGCCGCGGAGCCGCTTTATCTCCTCGTCGACACGGCGATCGTGGGCCACCTCGGACGGCCGCAGCTCGCCGCGCTCGGGATCGCGTTCACGGTGCTCGGCGGGCTGTTTGCGATCTTCAACTTCCTCCAGTACGGGACGACGGCGCAGGTGGCGCGTGCCGGCGGAGCCGGTGAGAGCGAGACTGCGCGTCGTCTGGGCGCGCAGGCGGTGTGGCTGTCCCTCGGGTTCGGGATCGCCGTCTCCGCGCTCGTCGCCCTTCTCGCAGATCCGCTCGTCTCCCTCATAGGCGGGGAGGGGGATGCCGCCGAGCATGCGGTCACCTACTTGCGAATCGCGGCGATCGGATTCCCCGCCGCGTTCCTCGCGCTCGGCGCGCAGGGTTACCTCAGGGGAGTCGCCGACCTCCGCACCCCGCTCCTCATCCTGATTGCGGGCAACGTCGCGAACGTCGTGCTCGAAGTGCTCTTCGTGTACGGCTTCGGCTGGGGGATCGAAGGATCGGCCTGGGGCACGGCCATCGCGCAGCTCGGAATGGGCGTCGCGTTCGTCGTCGTGATCGTCCGTCAGCTGCTGCCTGGCGAGGCGCGCATTCGGCCGGCCCTAGCGCGGCGCGTGCTCTCGCTGGGAAAGTGGCTCTTCATCCGCACCACGGCGCTCATGGGTTCGTTCGTTCTCGCCGGCGCGGTTGCGACGCGTTTCGGGGACGCGTCGATCGCGGCGCACCAGGTCGCGTTCCAGCTCTGGCTCTTCCTCGCGCTCGTCCTCGACTCGGTCGCGATCGCCGGGCAGATCATCGTCGGGCGCGAGCTGGGCGCCGGGCGGCGGGACGACGCCTACGGCGCCGGTGAGCGGATGATCTGGCTCTCGGTCGGGCTCGGTGCTGCGTTCGCCGCAGTCATGTTGCTCTTGTCGAGCGTGCTGCCACGCGCATTCACGGGCGACGCCGACGTTCTCGACGAGGCGGCGCTCCTGTGGCCGCTCTTCGCGCTCATGCAGCCGCTGAACGGGGCGGTCTTCGCGCTCGACGGGATCCTGATCGGCGCGGCAGACGGGCGGTTCCTCGCGGGGTCGATGCTGGCGGCGTTCCTCTCGTGTGCCGCCGTGCTCCTCGGCTCACTCATGGGGGACTGGGGGATCCGTGGGGTCTGGGCGGCGCTCATCGTCCTCATCCTCGTGCGGCTGACCCTGATGACCGCGCGGTTCCGCCGCGGCCGCTGGCTCGTCACGGGCTGGGCTTAGCCTACGAAGCGGTAGCCCGCGTCGGTGACGAAGTACCGGCGCGGCCGCGCAGGACGTTCCGGGCCAAGCCATGCCGCTCATGTCCTCCGGCGATGAGCCAGGCCACGCGATTTGGACGGCGCCGGGCCTTTGTTGGGCGAGGAGCTGGTGTCGGTCTCGTAGGCTTCCGGTGTGAACGTTCTCGGCGGCGAGCTCGAGCCGTGCTCCTTCGACCCTGTGACCGGATACTTCCGCGACGGCTATTGCCGAACCGAGGGCGTCGACCTTGGGTTCCATGCCGTCTGCGCGGTGATGACCGAGGAGTTTCTCGCGTTCTCCGTGTCCCGCGGAAACGATCTCGTCAGGCCGCAGCCGCAGTGGCTGTTCCCGGGTCTGCGACCTGGCGACCGCTGGTGCGTCGTCGCCGCTCGCTGGCAGGAAGCGCTCGAGGGTGGCGCCGCCCCGCCGGTCGTGCTCGAGGCGACGCACGCCTCGGCGCTCGAGTTCGTCTCGCTCGCCGACCTAGAGGCGCACGCGGCTATCGGGTAGAGAGGCCGCGGCTTCGCGTCGCTTGCGCCAGTAGCGCTCGATGCCGCGGTAATGGTGCCAGTACGGCGCCGCGAGATCGTAGGACTCGACGAGCTCGGGATCGACCTGCGAGACGTCGTAGCGGGCAGCTGCGATGAAGGTGTCCTCGTCCATCCCGTCCTCGACGCGCCCCGCCCAGCTGCGGAGCGTGCCGCGGAGGGTGGCCAGGTGCTCCTGCACGTCGTCGAACGTGCCGAAATGGATGAGCGCGAGGCGCCCGGGCGCGCGACGTTCGATCTCCTCGATCGTGCGCTCCCATGTCTCGAGATCGAGCTCGGGTGGCGGGCACGGCGGCAGGACGAAGCTGCCCGGCGTGATCCGCACGCCGGCCGCGTCACCGGCGTAGAGCGTGCCGTCGGCATCGAGGTACGAGACGTGGTGGGACGCATGGCCCGGAGTCGGGAAGCAGTCGAGTCCCAGGACCGTGCTCCCGACAACCTGGATGTTCTGAGCGGGAACCGGGGCGAGCTCACCGAACAGTGCGTCGAAGCTCATGCCGTAGAGCCGTCTCGCACTCGCCTCGAGCTTCGTGGGATCGACGAGGTGTGGAGCGCCGATCTCGGAGACGTGGACCTGGAGCCAGGGATGCTGGCGCACGAGCACGCCTGCGGCTCCCGCGTGATCGAGGTGGATGTGCGAGAGCAGCAGGTGACGAACGTCGGTCAGGTCGAGGCCACGTTCAGCGAGTCCCGCCTTGAGGAACGGGATGGACGTGCTCGGGCCGCAGTCGAAGAGAGCCGGCCCGTCCGCCGTCTCGAGCAGGTATGCGCCGACGATGCGCTCATCCTGGTAACGGACGTCGATCGGCTCGGGCGTCATGCGGCCAGCGCAGCTTCGAGGTCGTCGATGAGGTCCTCGGCGGACTCGATGCCGACGGAGAGCCGGATCAGCGTCGCCGGCACCGCGAAGGGGGCATCCGCGGTCGACGCATGTGTCATTCGAGCGGGGTGCTCGATGAGGCTCTCGACGCCACCGAGGCTTTCCGCGAGCTTCCAGATCCTCGTTCGTGCGACGAGGTCGATCGCTTCCTCCTCGTCGGCGAGCACGAACGACACCATCCCGCCGAAGTTGCGCATCTGACGTGCTGCGATCGCGTGCCCCGGATGGCGGGGAAGGCCGGGATAGAGGACCCGATCCACTCGAGTGTGACGCTCGAGGTACGCGGCAATCGCCGCTGCGTTCGAGCAGTGCCGATCCATTCGCACGGCCAGCGTCTTGACGCCTCGAAGCACGAGCCAGCAATCGAACGGCCCCGGGACCGCGCCCAGCGACTTCTGCAGGAACGCGAGCTGCTCGGCAACTGCGTCGTCGTTCGTTGCAACGAAGCCGCCGACGACGTCGGAGTGCCCTCCGAGGTACTTCGTGGTCGAGTGCAGAGCGATGTCCGCGCCGAGCGCCAGTGGTTGTTGGAGATAGGGCGAGGCGAACGTGTTGTCGACGACAACCAGCGAGCCCACCGCATGGGCGGCTGCGGATGCGGCGGCGATGTCGACGATGTTGAGTGCGGGGTTGGTCGGCGTCTCGAGCCATACGAAGCGCGTGCGCTCGTCGAGGTGCTCCGTCAGTCCGCCGGAGATCTCCTCCGTGGAGAGGAAGGTGAAGCGATATCCCTTTGGCTCGTACACCTTCGTGAACATCCGGTAGATGCCGCCGTACACGTCGTTGACCGTGACGACGTGGTCTCCCGGGGAGAGCAGATGCATCAGCGTCGTCACGGCGCCGAGCCCGGAGGAGAACGCCCGCCCGTGGGCGGCGCCTTCAAGCGACGCGACGCATTCCTGCAGCGCGGTGCGTGTCGGATTGCCGACGCGCGCGTAGTCGTAGCCCTTGTGGACGCCGACTGCCTCCTGCACGTACGTGGACGTCTGGTAGATCGGCGTCGTCAGTGCGCCGGTCGCCGAATCCGGCTGCTGACCGTCGTGGATCGCGCGGGTCTCGAACTCCACGCGGTGGATGCTAGTCAGCGGGCGGTGTCAGACACCGACCCAGACTGAGCGATCAGGTGGCTTCGATGGACATGGTCGGCTCCGACATGCTTGTCCGCCCGTCGCACAGCGTTTGCCCCTTCCTTGCTTGTGAGGATTTCGGCACGAAGTTGGCAATCATTCAACTTGACACGATTCGGTGTCTGACACCGATTCCGCTCGGTTCGATCCGCTCTGCGCCGAGGAAAGCGGCGAGGCCCCTGAGGGCTTCGCCGGCGCGCGACGTGTCGTCCCAGGCGCCCAGCACCTCGAGCGTTTGCGTCTTCCGGTCGAAGCGCGGCTCGATGCGCCCGACGAGCCGGTCGCCGACGAGGATGGGGAGCACGTAGTAGCCGTACTCCCGCTTCGCCTTCGGCACGTACATCTCGAGCCGGTAGCGGAAGTCGAAGAGGGCCTCCGCCCGATCGCGGTCGTGGATCAGGCGGTCGAACGGTGAGAGGAACGTCACCCGGTCGGGAACGGGTCCGTCGGTTGCCTCCGGGTGCGCCTCCCAACCGTTCGCGGTCAGCCGAACCCCGAGCGCGCGGAAGCGCCTCTCCGCGAGTAGCCGCTCCGCGTCGCGCAGGGCGACCGTCTCCGTCTCCGGATACCAGCGCCCGGCGAGATCCCACAGACGCTGGCCGTCGCGCCGACCGACGATCGCGACGACTCCGCGTGCGTGGAGGAGATCGAGCATCACGCCCGTGTTGCGGCTGCCGTGCCAGCCGTGCGACTTCCAGGTTCGGATCGAATCGTCGTCGAGCTCGCGCGAGAGCAACGGTCCTCGACGCTCGAGCTCGCGGAGGACATAGCGCCGGTACCCGGCGTTCGTCCGCAGGAACTCCGTGCCCCGCCGCTCCCATGCGTATTTCCCCGTCCTCCGACGCCTCATCTGCGCTCGGACGAGTGGAAGGTCCTCGATCGGCCGGATGAACGCGTTCCACTCGAACAACTTCTTCTCGTCCCAGAGGAGCCGGTCCAGCTCTGCCGTGTCGTACCCACCGAGCCGGCTCCAGAGGACGAGCTGCTGCGCGGGTGCGACCGTCGAGATCGGGTCGAGCTGGAGGAATCCGAGCCGGCGAACCGTGTCGAGAACGTCTGTCGCCGATCCGTCCAGCAGTTGGGCGCGTACCGCGATGCGGCGTGCCTCGTCCCGCGAGACGAGCGTCACCGTTGGACGCGCTCCAGCCCGATCGTATGCCGCAATCGGTCGAGCGCTCGCTCGAACGCCTCGTCGAGGGCGCCCGAACGGCGAACGCCCCGCTCGAGGTGGAAGGCCCTTACGACGAGCATGCCGTCGCCACGCTCCGACTTGAGGTCGGCACGGCCGACGATCCGGTCGCGCCACAGAAACGGGAGCACGTAGTAGCCGTACTGCCGCTCGTGCGCCCGCTTGTACACCTCGATCACGTGGTCGAAGCCGAGAACGCGGCGCGCGAACGGGCGATCCCAGAGCAGGTTGTCGAACGGAGAGAGGAGCACCGCGGCCGTCGGTCGCGCTGGGTCGAGCTCGGTGCCTCCGGGTACCAGGACGTCCGCGCCGGCGTCGTCGACGTGCAGCCGCTCGAGGAGGCCTTGGCGAACGAGCGCGTCGACTTGTGGACGGATCCGCGCGGCGCCTCCGCGTAAGCGCCAGTGCTCGACGATGCCGGCCTCCGTGAGAGCGCCGCGCGCGCGGACTGCGCGGATCGTCAGCTCCTCGAGCCGCGTGGCTCCGTCAGGCTCGGGGGCCTCCAGCACCGCGCGCGGAATTACCCGCTCGGCGAGGTCGTAGAGACGCTGGAACCCGCTCACGCGCCCCGCGATCGCGAGCTCGCCGTTGTTCCACAGTGCTTCGAGCATGACCTTGGCGGGCTTCCAGTTCCACATCCCACCGCCGCCCTTGCCGTCGAAGTCGCGGGACGCGATCGGGCCACGCTCGCGCACGACGGCGCGAACTTCCTCCGCGAGCTGCGGGTGCTCTCCGATCACGTCGCCGCGCCACGGGTGGTGGTTTCGCATCACGGAACGGAAGAGCGGCCACTCCTCGACGGGGATCAGGCAGGCCTCGTGCGCCCAGTACTCGAAGATCCGGCCTTGCCCCAGCAGACGCGAGACAGTCTCGCGCGGGTACGCGCCCACGCGTGAGCCGAGCGCGATCCTGTGGCTCCGCTCGACCGCGGTGATGGAGTCGAGCTGGACGCAGGAGAGCGCGCGGATCGTCTCTTCGACTTCCGCTTTCGTGCCGCTCCGCGAACGTGACGAGTAGCCCTGCGCGGCGATCGCCAGCCGCCGCAGCGCCGTCGACGAGATCGTCCTCACGAGCAGAAACTAGCGTCCGCGAGCAATTCCTCGCGCAGGGCCTCCAGTGCGGAGATGGTTCACGAGCGAGTCATCTTTGTTTCACGATCCGCTCATCTCTCGCGGGTACCGTGACTCGTGCCGGCCGTCTCACTCCACTTTTGCGCCGGCTGTCCCTCTCCGCAAAGGAGATGCTCATGTCTCGCACGACGATGCTTGTCTTCATCGTGGTCGTCCTCGGCTTGACGACGGCGCTCATGGCCTACGCAACCCGTGATGGCAGCGTGGGCTCGCGCCAAGCGACGGTCCCTCAGCCGACAGCGGCCCAGCTCGAAGCGGCATACCTGGGGAAGCTCCGGGTCGCTCCGGAGAGCAAGCGGGTCGACGTCGTCGCCCCGACGTTCCCCGATCCGACCACGATCACGAACCTGCTCTTCCCGATCAGCAATCTCCACTCTGCCGTGTTGAACGGCAGGGTCGACGGGAAGCCGTTCCACACGGAGACCACGCTCCTTCCCGAGACGAGGATCATCGAGTGGGCCGGTCAACAGGTCGAGACGCGTACATCTCAGTACGTCGCCTATCTCGACGGGCGTATCGAGGAGGTCGCGCTCGACTACTACGCCCAAGCCGACGACGGTTCGGTCTGGTACTTCGGCGAGGACGTCTTCAACTACGAGGACGGGCACATCGCGGACACGGATGGGACCTGGCTCGCCGGCAAGGAGGGTCCGCCGGCGATGATCATGCCCGGCGAGCCGCACGTCGGTGACGTCTATCGCCCGGAGAACGTGCCGGGGCTCGTCTTCGAAGAGGTCACGGTCAAGGCTGTCGACAAGCAGGTGGCGGGACCTCGCGGCCGTGTCGAGGGGGCAATCGTCGCCGGGGAGCTTCACCAGGACGGGTCGCGCGAGTCGAAGACGTTTGCGCCTGGCTACGGGGAGTTCTTCACGAGCTCCGGCGGTGACCTCGAGGCACTTGCGCTCGCCGTGCCGACCGACGCGCTCGACAGCCCGGTGCCGGGGGAGCTCGAGGTGCTTTCGACGAGTGCGGACAGGGCGTTCGCTGCCGTCCGTGCGAGTGACTGGAAGGCCGCATCGGCGAGCTTCCGCAAGCTGGCCGCTGCTTGGACGAGCTATCGCTCCGGGCAGGTGCCGCCGCGGATCGCTGCCGAGATGGCCTCGGCGATCAGGGGCCTCGAGAGAGCAGTTGCGGCTCGCGAACGGTTACACGCCTCTACCGCGGCGATCGACATCTCGCAGTCGGCGCTCGAGCTCGAGCTGCGCCATCGGCCGCCGGCCGAGATCGACCGAGCCCGCTTCGAGCTCTGGGTGCGCCAGCTCGTCGTCGACGCCACCGCGGGCGACGCCGATGGCGTCCGCGGCGACCTCGCGACTCTCGAGTGGATCCGCGATCGGTTCGCGGTGACGATCGACAAGGTCGGTCTGACGCGTATCGACACGCAGCTGGTCGGGCTGCGAGCCGCACTGAACGACGACGATCTCCCGGGCGTGGCCGCGGGCGCAGCTCGTCTCCGGGCCGCGCTCGCCGGGATCTCGGCCGGGTAACACGGCTGCCCTCCCGCGCGAGTGCGCGTGGAAGCTCACCATCGACGAGGAGCTCGTTCGCGAGCTCCTCGTCGAGCCGAATGGACGTTGCCGGGCGGCTAGTCCGGAACGCGACCCTCGAGGATGGCCGCCAGCCGCGCGGAGTCGATATTCCCGCCCGAGACGATGCACACGACTCGTCCCTCGCCGGCTCGGCCCGAGACCGCCGCTGCGACGGCGAGCCCGGCTGCGCCTTCGCCGACGATGCGTCCGCGCTCGAGCAGGAGCCGCACTCCGGCGGCCGTATCCTCGAGCGAGATCGGAAAAGCATCAGTGACGAGCGACTCGGCATGCGCCCACATCTTCGGCAGGAGGCTCCCCGAGCCCGCGCCGTCGACGAACGACGGAGTGAAGTCGACACTCTTCGGCACTCGACCGTTGGCGATCGCGGCCGCGACGGGTGCGCCCGTCTCGGGCTCGCAGACGTAGATGTTCGTGTGTGGACGCAGCGCCTGCAATGCGCTCGCGACTCCAGTTGTCAGGCCGCCTCCGCCCCAGGGGATGAGGACGGCATCGAAGGTGTCGAGGTCTTCCACGAGCTCGAGACCGATCGTGCCGTTGCCGGCCATCACGGGGTCGTCCTGGACGGGGTGTACGAAGTACCCCTCCACGTCGTCGCCGAGGTCACGCTCGGTGTCGGCGGCGACAGCCGCCCACCACTGCTCCCAGGGCAGGCGGACGATCCGGCCGCCGAGACGCTCGACCGCTGCGAGCTTGGACGCCGAGGCGTTGTCCGGTACCACGATCGTCGCCGGCACGCCGAGCTCGCGGGCCATCCAGGCAACGCCCTGGGCCATGTTCCCCGTGCTCGTCGTTACGACTCCCTCTGCGAGCGCGTCGGGAGGTGCGCTCAGGATCGCGTTGGCAGCGCCGCGCAGCTTGAACGAGCCGATCGGCTGGAGGTTCTCGAGCTTGAGCCAGATCTCCGCGGGCGCGTCCACGTACAGCCGAACCAGCGGCGTGCGAATCGCCATGTCCGCGATGCGCTCGCGCGCGCGCTCGATGTCAGCGAGCGGGATCAGAAGTCGACCTCGGACCCGACGCCCTGCTCGCGTGCGCGGCGCACGACCAGCTCCGCGGACGCAAGGTCCTCGACCGCGATGCCCAGCGACTCGAACACGGTGAGCTCGTCCTCGTGCTCTCGGCCTGGGTGAATTCCGGCGAGAACCTCTCCCAGCTCGGCCTTGATGTGGTCGGGGCCGACTGCGCCCTCCGCGGCGGCCAGGATGTAGTCGCCGGCCTCGTTCAGGCACGACTCACGCCGGTCGGTGAAGAACGAGGAGTGTGCGACGGTCTCGGTGTCGAGCTCCCGTGTCGTAGGGAAGCACGACCCGACCGCGTTTATGTGCGCGCCGGGGGCGAGCCAGCGCTTCTCGACGATCGGCTCCGTCGCCGCCGTCGTCGTGCAGACGACCTCGGCGCCGAAGAGCGCTGCGTCCACCGACGGGGAGACGATTGCTCCGACCTCTCCCGCGAGCTGCTCGGCAGTCTCCGGGTTGCGAGCCCAGATACGGATCTCGGGGTCGTCGAGCACCGCGCGCATGGCGTGGACGTGACCGCGCGCCTGCGCGCCCGCCCCGAGGACCGCGACCCGTTGCGCGTCAGCTCGCGCGAGCGCTCGCGTGGCGACGCCCGAAACAGCGGCGGTCCTGATCTCGGTCACCGGAGACGCGTTCAGCACGGCCACGAGCTCACCCGTCTCCCCGTCGTGCAGCAGCACGCCGCCCATGTGAGTGTCGAGTCCACGCGAGGGGTTCGATGGTACGACGACGATCTCCTTCAGCCCGAACGACGGCGTGGCGCCGCCACGATACGACGGCATGAGCCCGAGCAGATTGTCGGCGCCCGGCGGGCGCGCGATCGAGCGAAGCGGCTGGTAGAGCTCGCCGCGGGCCAGCGATGCGAGCACCTCCGTCATTGCCTCGATACACGACTCCATGTCGAGGAGTCGGCGCACGTCGTGCTCGGACAGGACGAGGACGCTCACGCGAACAAGCCTTTCAGATGATCCAGCTCCGCGGAGGTGAGCTCGAGTGAAAGCGCCTCCCGCATGGGCTCGAGGTACTCGACGCGCGTCGGGCCGACTACGACCGCCGTGATCTCGGCGACGCCGAGAAGCCACGCAATGGCGAGCCCTGCGGTAGAGACGCCACGGCCGAGGGCCTCGCGCTCGAGTGCCTCGAGCGC
>Ga0184632_10000745_pt1 | contig 13106 bp, 11 predicted proteins | sample PLM31_50_b1_FD_133153 | JGI IMG/M metagenome (GOLD analysis project Ga0184632, IMG submission 133153) | Groundwater sediment microbial communities from an aquifer in East River, Colorado, USA - PLM3-1_50_b1 | ecosystem: Environmental > Terrestrial > Soil > Riparian zone | place: USA: East... | reverse complement strand
GAAGCGGATCAGGTCGCGGCCCTCTGCCGGGTCATCGAAGAAGCTACTTCCGGGCACCGCGGCCACGCCCGCTCGAAGCACCAGCTCGCGGCAGAAGGTCGTGTCGTCCGGGATGTTGAGGCGTTCGCGGAGGGGCCCTACCTTGGCCATTGCGTAGTAGGCGCCCTCGGGTCTGACCAGCTCGAACCCGTTCCCGTCGACAAGTCCGAAGAAGACCTCACGACGCTCCTCATAGGCCTTGACCAGTTCGGAGTAGTACTCATCGGGCAGTGACACCGCCGTCGCTCCGGCTTCCTGAAGCGGGGCTGGCGCGGCCACGGTCAGGAAGTCGTGCACCTTTCGAAGGGGCTCGATCAACTCCGGCGACGAGATTGCCCAGCCGACCCTCCAGCCGGTGACCGAATAGGTCTTGGAGAGGGCGCTGATCGTCACCGTCCGTTCGCGCATGCCGGGAAGCAAGGCGATGGACAGGTGCTGTCGCCCGTCATAGACGATGTGCTCGTAGATCTCGTCGGTGAACACCAACAGGTTGTGGATGATGGCCAGCTCGGCTATGGCCCCAAGCTCCTCCACGGTGAAGACGCGGCCCGTCGGGTTGTGGGGGGTAGTGATCACGATTGCCCGCGTCCTGGGTCCGATGGCGACTTCCAGCCGTTCGGGGTCGAGCGTCCAATCGGGCGCGAGCGGCACGAACCTCGGCACCGCGCCGGAGAGGAATGCGTCGGGGCCGTAGTTCTCGTAGTAGGGCTCGAGGAGCAGGACTTCCTCGCCGGGGTCAACCAAGGCCAGGAACGAGGCGACCATCGCTTCCGTCGAGCCGCACGTCACCACCATCTCGGATTCGGGATCCAGCTCGGGCCAGCCGAAGCGCCGGTACTTCGCTGATAGGGCTTCGCGCAGGCGCGGCGAACCCCAGGTGACAGGATACTGGTTGTACCCCTCATCGATCGCGCGCTTCGCCGCCTCCGTGACCTCTAGAGGCGGGTCGAAGTCGGGGAACCCCTGGGCAAGGTTCATCGCGCCGTGGTCGTCGGCCAGGCGAGTCATCTCGCGGATGACGGACTCGGTGAACCTCCCGACCCGCTCCGCGGCCGACCGCACGACTGCCGTCAGATCGCGAGCGACCGGTAGATCACGTGGCCCGGGTTGGCGATCGTTCCCGTGTAGTTGGTGCCCTCACCCCAGACCATGACCACTTTCCCAGCTATCAGATCGATCCCCTGGTAGTCGCCGTAGGGGAACTTGAACCCGTTCGGCTGCGACTCCGGTCGAGTCGGGTCGTACTGCGAGACCCGCACCGAGGGGCCCGTAAATGTGTTCCCGCCGGTCGTCGAGGTCCGGTACCAGACGTTCCATCCGTTGATGTGATCCAACGGCACGCCGTTCCTGTCGTCCATCCACTCGACCGCGATCGTGTTGGCCGCGCCGCCCTCGATCCTGGGGAACAGCGCGTAGCAGCCGGAGTTGAAGCAACCAAGCGCGTTCTTGTCGTCCACTCGCCTCACGTAGGACCAGCTGTTCGACTGGGTGCAGTCCGAACCGGCGAGGCAGCGGGAGAGCTGCACGATCGGGGGACTGCCGGCCTTGTTGTGATTCTGCCCGTCCTGCCAGACCAGGTACAGGTTGCCGGCGGCGTCGATCGCAATGTCGTCCTGGATGCCGAAGTACGCGAACCCGCAGTTCGGCGCGTACGGGCACTTTGGCCCCGCCGGGGCGGAGGCGACCAGCGCGAACGAGGTATTGGAGGTGCCGGCAAGGGTCTTCGACACCCTGTAGTTGCCGGCCGTGTTCCCGTTGCAGCTAGAGGTCTTGCAATCGCCCCAGGCGAACCAGGCGTTCCCGGCCGCGTCCAGCACTCCCCCCTCGGGGAAAGCAACGACGTCGGCCTGTAGGACGTTCGTCTCTTTCCACGTCACTCCGCCGTCGGCCGATCGCGAGAGGTAGTGGTTCTTGGCGTGCGCGTAGGTCGTGTAGACGTTGTCGTCGTAGGCGACCGTCCACGGGTGGTCGCAGTTCTTACACTGGGGGCCGTTCACCTTCTCCGCGGTGAACGTGGCACCGAAGTCCGTAGAGCGAGCGACCGCCACGTCGGTCCGCACACCCTGCACGCCGTAGGCGAGGAAGCTCACGTAGACGGCCCCGGTGACAGGATCGACCGTAACCACGCAGTCGACCTGGCTGGGGTAGTCGACGCCGTCGATAGTCTCTGCCACGACCTGAGGTGGCCCGAAGCTCTGGCCACCGTCGGAGGAGACCTGGATATACACACGGTTCGGGTTCCCCGACGAAGGATCACAGCTGGGGTCCCCCGGGTAGTGCGCGAGTACGACGTAGACGTGCCCGTCAGCAGCCGCGGCGATCTCCGGCTCCCAATCATCGCCTCCGCAGAACCCCAGACGCGTGGCGTTGCCAGCAGGAACGACTGCCCCGCTTGTCGGAACGCTCGTTCCGTGCGAAACGGAGGTCGACCCCTTCACCTTCGGAGGCAGGCTGCCCCCGGCCTGCGCACTCGACGCCGCAAGGACCAGACTCGCGAACAAAGCGATAACCACCAGTGAAACTGAGCGCGGGCCTTTCATGAGACTCCTCCTGTGATCGGGTGCCCGAGGCTATCCCGGACCCGATCGATTCCGCAATAGGACGAATGCATCTCGCTCCCAGGCATAATCCCCTGATGCCGCCGAGGAGCGTCCAGCGGACCGCCGAGATATTCCGGGTCCTGAAGGACCCGGAGATACGCGCCCTCTGGCTTTCGGACTGGATCTCTGACGCCGGGAGCTTCGTCACGTTCATCGCGCTCGCCGTGTACGTCAACAAGCTGACGGGCAGCGCCACCGCGGTCGGGCTGGCGCTGGCGCTTCGCTCGGTACCATGGTTCACCATCGGACCGTTCGCCGGGGTGGTCGCCGATCGGCTCGATCGCCGGGCCGTGATGGTGTCGACTCACTTGATCCGAGCCGTCCTGGTGGGCTGCCTTCCCTTCACCCATGCTGCCTGGCAGGCCTACGTGCTATCGGTCTCGTCGGCGGTGTTCGCCCCGATATTCCGTCCGGCGCGATCGGCTCTCCTGGCTCAGGTGGCGGCAGGCGAAAGGCTCGTCCCGGCGGTCGCGGTGACCGAGACGACCCACCAGCTTCTCCATTCTGTCGGACCGGCGTTCGGTGGCCTGATCGTGCTCATCTTCGGTGCTCGGAACGCCTTCTTCGTCGATGCCGCCTCCTTCGTGATCGCAGCCGCCGTCCTTCAGAACGTCAGGCCACGCGGTAGGCCGGTCGCGACTACGCAGTCGGCGGTGCAGGACCTGCGGGAGGGGTTCCGGGCTGTTGCCGGGATGCCCGCGGTAAGGACCTACGCGGCACTCAACGCGGGCCTCGCGCTGGGGTTCGGGGGAATCATCGCCCTGCTGGTCACCTATCTCCGCGACACTCTTGGGCGCCCGGGCGGCGAGTACGGGGTCGTGCTTTCGGTCATGGGCCTCGGGACGGTGTTGACGAGTGTTGCGATCGCCGCCACCGACAACCATCACGCACGGACGCCTTGGGTGCTCGCGTCCGTAGCGGGAGTCGGAGCGTTCACGCTGGCCTGGTTCGAACCGTCATTCCTAATGCTGATGCCGATAGCCTTCGCGGCGGGGCTCGCCGACGCGGGAGCGGGCATCCCGATGACGGCGACGCTCCCCGAAACGCTACCCGATGCCTTGCGCGGGCGGGCCTACGGAGTGGTCATGGCGCTCTACGAGCTGACATCGGCGGTAGGGAGCCTGGGCTTCGCCTGGCTTGGCGAGGCGGGACGCTTGGGCCCCGCTCGCGGGATGGCCGCCGCGGCAGCGACTGGAGCGGCGTTGGGCGGTATGGCGCTCCTCGCCGGAGGGGCGAGGGCGATCCGCTCACACGAGCGCGACCGCCTGGCCGCTATCAGCGACTCGGCGCGAGGCTCTGCGGGCGGGGGCGGCGCAGCCTCCGCCACCAGTGGCGAGGCCGGCTGAGCTCCGCCACCAGACGCACCCGCTCGGCGCGCTCGGCGCTGAGTTCCTCTTCGAGCCGCCGAACCTGATCCGTGCCCTTTAGCCCCTGGGGCGCGACCTCAGCGGACGAAACAGCCGGTTCGGCCGGGACCTCTCTCGCCTGAGCCTCCGTGGCTGGCGTTCCTTCGCCAAGCGCCAGCCTCTCTTTATCACCTCGCGCGAGCTTCTCCGCCCAGGCCTCAGGCAGCATCCTCATCGCGAACCTCAGGTCGGCGATCGCCAGCTCTCGCTCGTGCGCTATCGCCTGGGCGGATATCAGCTTCTCCCTGAGCATGGCGTTTTCCGAGCGCAATCGGTCCAACTCCGCCGCCAGACGGTGCACGAGCGGCTCGTCCCCCCGGACCCCACGGATGGGGCGCAGGCCGGCGGAGATCAGGTCGGTCACTGGGATCCGCCACGCTCCGTCGTGAGCCTTGAACGCGTTCTGAAGCCGGCCGGCCTCCAGGTATCGCCGTATGGTGATCCGGCTCACCCGGCATGCATGCGCCGACTGGGTCAGAGTCAGCACGGGCATTGGTAGCGGAGGACTGGGAATCGAGGCGTCGGGAGCGGATGAAAGGTCTCCCTGCGCGGGCGAGACGGTGGGGAGAGCCGGGTCTATCTCTTGCGCCACGGCCGGGACCAGCTGCGGGACTTCCCGCCGGAGCTCGGGCGCCTTAACCACTTTCGGGCCTTGCCGCCCTGCGGAATTTCATCTGGCGGGATCCACACGGGAGCCTCGTGCTCCTCGGGCTCGGGGGACCCCAGGAACGTGTCCGCCGCCCAGCCGCGGGGCGAGCTCGAGTCCCAGATCCCGGCGACTTCCTTCGGCACGCCAGGCCTGTCCCTCTCGGCCGCCGTGTCACGAGGGCTCGAGGTGGCACCCACCTGCACGGGGTCGGGAACTACGACCACCTGCTCCTCATTGGATTGCTTGCCTGTGGAGGTTTGCGCGTTCGCCGGCTCGGCCAGCATCCGGAGGATGAACCGGAGATCCTCGATCCGGTTCTCGCGCTCGGCGGCGATGGCCTCGGTCGCCCGAAGGCGCTCGCGAAGGACGGCGACCTCGGTCCAGAGCCGGTGGACCAGGGGAGGCTCGGGAAGGTCGATCGGCGCTTCGCTCTGCAGCCATGGAGCGAACGACTCCTCGCCGGAGATCTCTTTGGCCGCGGCAAGGACGGCCGAGGACAGCATCGAGTCAGGATCGTTTGTTCCGGGATCAGGAGTGGGGAGGGTCTCGCCGACTCGGTCTTCGTCCTCGGTGGTCTGCTCCAACGCCTACGGGCCTCCTAGCCCGTCCCCTCTCGGCTTCGGCCTATCTTCCTCATTTCGATGGCGCGGAGCAAGCACCCCCTCCCGCCCTCTCGCGATTGCCCTCGGCTAGCCCGCCAGGCGGGAGACGAGCGCTCGCTCCTCGGGCCCGAACCAGGGCGGGTCGCCGGCCGCGGCGTTTTCGGTTGTGCGGCCGGCCCGCGAGGTGGCCGGTATGGCCACATGGCACCTCGGGTCGGATAGGACCCACTTGAGCAGGGCCTGTGCCCAGGTCTGGACACCGAACGGCTCAAGCCGGGCGAGGTCCTCCACCTTCGGCGGAAGGCGGAATAGAGCCCCCTCCCCGAAGGGCCTCATCACGACGACCCCGAGGCCGAGTTCGTCGGCCACGGGCAGGACCTCCCGCTCCACGTCTCGCTCGAAAGGGTTGTATGGGACCTGGATCGCACCGATCCTTCCCGTCCTCATCACCCGGATGAGCTCTGCGAACGCGGAAGGCTGGTGGTGCGTGGCGCCGATAGCCATAACCTTCCCCTCCTGGCGGAGGCTCTCCAGCAGGGTAAGCCGTTCCGGCCAGGCCACCAGGTTGTGAACCTGGTACAGGTCCACCCGCCCATCAAAGAAGCGCAGGGCGGCCTCAACCTGCGTCCGGGCCTCGTCGTCGGACCGGGTCCAGACCTTGGTGGCAACCAGAGCCTGGGTGCGGCGACCCTCGAGGGCCATCCCCAACAGCCGCTCGGCCGCACCGTACATAGGCGAGGAGTCGAACAGGCTCGCCCCGGCGGCCAGAGCCTCATCGACACGCGACAGCACGTCCGCCTCGCCTCGGCGCCCCCTGACGTCGAAGGTCGCCCACGTCCCCACTCCAACGACTGGCACCTCGATACCGGTTCGTCCCAGCGCTCTTCGTTCCACCCGCGCACCCTACAATCCGCTGCATGCCGGACAAGCTCTTCGGAGCTCAGAGCATGACGTCTCCGCTGCGCGAGGTGCTGGTCAAGCCGCCGGGCCCCGCGTTCGGGCGAGCCTTCAAGGATCCCGCGCACGGTTTCCTTCACGAGGTCGACCTGGCCGAGGCCGAGCGCCAGCATGGGGCCCTTCGGGAGATCCTGGCCGACCTCGGCGTGACGGTGACCGAACTCGACGCGGAAACGGAAAGCCCGGATCTCGTCTACACGTTCGATCCGGCGCTTGTGACCGACGCGGGGGTCATCCCTCTCCGGTCGGGGAAGCCCACCCGCCAGGGCGAGGAGCTGGAGCTCGAAAGGTGGGCGATCGGGCGCAACATACCCGTCGCAGGCCGGATCGAAGCGCCAGGGACTGTGGATGGCGGCGACACGTTCTGGCTCCGGCCGGACATCTTCTGCATCGGGCGATCGCTGCGAACCAACAGCGCGGGCGCGGAGCAACTCAAAGCCCTAGTGCGAGGCGAGGTCCACACGTTCGACGTGCCCTACTGGCGCGGGCACGCCGAGCTGCTGCATCTGCTGAGCGTGGTCTCCCCCGTGGCCGATGACCTGGCCGTCGTGTTTCTGCCCCTGCTCCCTGCCGGCCTCCACGAGCTGCTCGCCCAGCATGGTGTCTCCCTGGTCGAGGTTCCGGAGGAGGAGTTCCGGACGCTTGGATGCAATGTGCTCGCCGTGAGGCCCGGCGTCGTGGTCATGGTCGAGGGCAACCCACAGACCGCCCTGGCGCTGGCCGCCCGCGGCTGCGAGATCCAGACCTTCCCCGGGAGCGAGATCTGCATCAACGGCAGCGGCGGCCCGACGTGCCTGACCCGCCCGATCCTCAGGGGCTGATCCTGCTCAGGGGACCTCGCCTGCGAGGATCTTCGCGAGCTTGGACGGGTCGATGTTTCCACCCGACACGACGCACACAACCTTGCCGTTGCCAGCCTTCCCGGCCAGAGCGCCCGCAACCGATGTCGCGCCGGCGCCCTCGGCCACCACTTGGTTGCGCTCGACCATGAGCCTGATCGCGGCGGCGATCTCATCGAGCGAGGACACAAGGGAGCCGTCGAGCAGCGAGCTGGCGAGCGGCCAGATCTCTTCGAGAAGGCCCTTGCTCCCGATGCCGTCGACGAAGCTGGGGACGTAATCCACCTTCGAGGGATGCCCGGCGGCCAGAGAGGCCGCGAAGGGCGCCGCCGTGGCCACCTCGGCTGCAAAGACCTTCGTCTCCGGCTTGAGCTCGCGGATTGCCGAGGCGATGCCGCAGGAAAGACCGCCGCCTCCGTAGGGGACCACGACCGCGTCCACATCGGGGAGGTCCTCCAGGATCTCCAGCCCGATGGTCCCGTTGCCCGCCATGACGTTCGTGTCGCTGACGGGATGGACGAACAGACGATCGGCCAGCGGCTCGTATCCGTGGTCCACCAGTACCTGCCACCATGTGTCGAAGTCGACCTTCACGAAATCGGCCCCCAGGCGCGCGATCGCGGCAAGCTTGGCCTCCGGAGCGGAATCCGGGACGACGACCGAGCACGGCAGGCCCAGGCGACGGGCGTTCCAGGCCAAGCCCTGGGCCATGTTGCCGGCGCTGGCCGTGTACACGCCGGCGGCGAGCCGGGTCGGATCGGCCAGTGCCACGGCGTTGCCCGCCCCGCGCAGCTTGAAAGAGCCGATAGGCTGGAGGCACTCGAGCTTGAGGTAGATCTCGGCGGGGGCTTCGTCCGCGTTCAGCCTTACCAGCGGCGATCGGATCGCAGAGCCCGAGATCCGATCACGGGCGGCTCGGATGGCCTCGATGGAAGGCGCCTCAACTGGTTTCGTCTCGTCCGCCTCCCAGCTCCACCCAGGCTCCGGTCCCCTCCTCGACAGCGCGGCGGTAGACATGCCGCGCCGCCGCCACGTCCTCCACGGCCAGACCCACGGCCCGGAACACGGTTATCTCGTCGGGCGAGGCCCGGCCCGGGACCTTGCCCAGAAGCAATTCTCCGATCTCACCTTGAATGTGATCCGGTCCGATGGCGCCCTCGTCTCTGGCCTGGATGAACTCGCCCGCCTCGCTTTGGGCGGACTCCCTCCGGTCGACGAACAGGCGCGATCGAGCGATTGCCGCCGTGTCCAGCTCCCTGGCCGCAGGGCCGACGGCGCCGACCGCGTTCACGTGGGCTCCGGGAGAGAGCCACTCGCCCAGGACGACGGGCTGCACAGAGGACGTGACGGTGCAGATCAGATCCGCCCCTGCGACGGCATCTTGGGCGGAGGGGGACACCTCCACGGCCAGGCCATGCCGCGCCGACGCTTCCTGAGCGAACCGCGCCGCGTTCTCTCGGCCCCGGCTCCAGACGCGAACGCGCCGAACAGGCCGGGCGAGCAGCATGGCCTCCAGATGCGTCCGAGCCTGAGTCCCAGAACCAAGGATGGCCAGGTCCCCCGCATCCTGCCTGGCCAGCGCGCGGGTGGCGACGCCGCTCACCGCTGCCGTTCGGATTGCCGTGATCGCGGTGGCGTCGCTTATCGAGAGGAGCCGGCCACGTTCCATCTCGAACAGCAGCACAACACCTTGGTGGGAATCGAGCTCCGTCCCGAGGTTCCCCGGGAAGACGGTGATCGCCTTAATCCCCATGGCTCCGCCGGCGCCGAAGCCGATCACGGCGGGCATGGACGCGAGCGCGCCAACCCGCTCGGGCAGCCACACGATGGTGCGAAGCGGCATGTTCGCATCGCCGTCCGAGAGCGCCTTCAGGGCCTCGTCCATCTGGTCCATGCACTCGCCCATCGGGAGCAAGCGGACGACGTTCGTATGATCAATCACGAGCACCGGCATCGTGTTAGGACGATATCCCCATTGACGCTTCGAGAACGCCATCGCTAGGGTGACGCCGATGCCGCCCGATCTCTCGTTATTGCGGGGGCGGTTCCCCAGCCTCTCCCGAACCATCGATGGCCACCCGTGCGTATTCGCTGACGCACCCGGGGGCACGCAGGTCCCCGAGTCGGTCATCGAGGCTATCGACGCCTACCTGCGACGCTCGAACGCAAATACGGGCGGAGCCTTCGAGACGAGCAGAGAGACAGATGAGGCGATCGCCGCCGGCCGGCGCGCGGCGGCGGACTTCATGGGTGGCGATCCCACCGAGATCGTGTTCGGAGCCAACACCACCAGCCTGGCGTTCTCGCTGTCTCGTTCCATGGCAAAGGTGCTTTCGCCGGGCGACGAGATCGTCCTTACCGTGTTGGACCACGACGCCAACGTCGCTCCCTGGCTCGCGATCGCAAGGGAGGCCGGAGCGCACGTCCGCTGGGTGGACCTTTGCGAGGAGGACTGCACCCTGGACTTGGCGACCCTCGAGTCATCGTTGGGCGGCCGGACCAGGATCATCGCTTTCACCCTGGCGTCGAACGCCGTGGGTTCCATCACGCGTGCCGCCGACGCGATCCGGCTCGTACGAGCGATCGCTGGAACCCAGGCCATCGTCGTGGCCGACGCCGTTCACCTCGCCCCGCACGCGGCGTTGGACGTACGGTCGCTCGGCGTGGACGTCGCGTTCTGTTCGGCCTACAAGTTCTTCGGGCCGCACCTCGGGATCATGTGGGGGCGGCGCGACCGCCTGGAGGAATGGCAGCCGTACAAGGTGCGACCCGCCTCCGACCAGGTCCCCGATCGATGGGAGACCGGGACGCTCGCTCACGAGGCGATTGCGGGACTTACGGCCGCGGTCGAGTACATCTCTGACATGGGTCGAGCGCTCACACCCACGACAGGATCCGATCGCCGAGCCAATGTGGTCTGCGGCATGGACTCGATCCGGCAATACGAACAGATGCTCTCGGAACGGTTCCTTCGAGGCTTGCAAAACCTTCCAAACATCCGTCTTTATGGCATCGCCGACCCCGCCCGAGTCGACGGACGCACGCCCACGTTCGCGCTGCGTATCCGCGACAGGTCGCCTCGCGAGGTCGCGGAGGAGCTGGGGCGCCGCGGGATATTCGTGTGGGACGGCGACTACTACGCACTGGCAGTCATGGAGCGGCTTGGCCTCCAGGAGACCGGCGGCTGCCTTCGGATCGGCTTCTGTCACTACAACACTATCGAGGAGGTGGACCGGGTCCTGTCGGAGCTCGCCACGTTCTCATGACGAAGGCCGCCCCCAGGAGCCTCTGGCTCAACGAGGCGCTCGCGATCGAGGGCCAAGAGGAATCCCCCAGGCTCGAAGGCGACGAACGAGCCGACGTCTGCATAGTCGGGGGTGGCTACACGGGTCTTTGGACGGCAATCAGGCTGAAGGAGATAGAGCCATCGCTCGACGTCGCCATCGTGGAGGCAGATATCTGCGGAGGAGGCGCCAGCGGCCGCAACGGCGGATTCGTCCTCTCATGGTGGTCGAAGTACACCTCGCTCACGAAGCTCTGCGGACCCGACGAGGCCCTTCGTCTCGCCCAAGCATCCGCAAATGCCGTCCACGAGATCGGAGAGTTCTGCACGACCAACGGCATCGACGCCCGCTTCCATGAAGACGGCTACCTCTGGGCCGCGACCAACAAGTCCCAGCTCGGCTCCTGGCAGGACGCGATCGGGGAGCTGGACCGAAAAAGCCTCCACCCCTTCACAGAGCTGACCCAACAAGAGCTCCTGGCCCGCACCGGGTCCCCCGACCACCTGGGCGGGGTGCTCGAAGCCAGCGGCGCGATCGTCCAGCCCGCCTTGCTCGCCCGCGGCCTTCGTCGGGTTGCGATGGGCAAGGGAGTCCGCATCTTCGAACGCTCGCCCATGACATCAATCGACGGACGCGTCCGTACCCCACCGGCTCCGTCACTGCCAACAGGATCGTCATCGCGATGAACGCCTGGGGCGTCCGATTCCCCGAGCTCAGAAGGAAGATCCTGGTCGTCGGCAGCGACATCGTCGCCACCGCGCCGATCCCCGACCGAATCGAGCAGACAGGCTGGCGAGACGGCCTTGCGATCTCGGACTCCCGCCTCCTGGTTCACTACTACCGAACCACGGACGACGGACGCATCGTATTCGGCAAGGGTGGCGGCCAGCTCGCCTTCGGCTCCAGGGTTGGAAGGAGGTTCGAAGGTAACTCCCCAAGACGCCAGAGCGTGGAAGCCGCCCTCCACGCGACCTACCCCAACCTCGCGGACGTGCCCATCGAGCAGGACTGGACCGGCCCCATCGACCGCTCCCGGACAGGGCTCCCCTTCTTCGGTTACCTGAAAGGAAAGCCGAACGTCGCCTTCGGCATCGGGTACTCGGGCAACGGCGTCGGCCCGTCGTTCTTGGGCGGCAAGATCCTCGCCTCCCTCGCCCTAGAGAAGGAAGACGAATGGTCGAGATGCGGCCTGGTCGGGATGCCACCAAAGGGCTTCCCACCGGAGCCTTTCCGGTTCGTCGGAGGTCACATGGTCCGAGCAGCCATTGTCCGCAAGGAGAAAGCCGAAGACGAAGGCCGAAGGGTCGACCCGATCACGCTGGGACTCGTCCGGCTGGCCCCCGCCGGCTTGGTTCCGGTCAAGGGCCGCTGAGACAGACCCCCATGCAGGAATGGACCGGGACTAGAACGCGGATCCAGGGTCATGATGCGTACCCAAGTTCCCTTAGAAGAGTGACCACTTGGCAACCGATGCTAAGAGACCAAGTCCTATCAGGAGAAACATCCAGCCCTGGTTCGAGTCATGTCGGGATTCGATCCGGGCCAGAAACGTCTCCGTGGGTCAACATCACGAAGCCGAAGCTCTTTTCTTCTCGCTAAACGCTTCGTAAATAGCAGGTTGTTGAGCCCCAAGACGGTGACGATTGTTGCAGCGCTGGCAAGCAGAACAATTACAAGGATATCCAACTCTAGGACTCACCCCTCACGGCCTAGAGCCACACGATACGCCTAGGCGGGGCCGTACTTCGCCATGATCTGCTGCAGGCGGTCGGGCGGAAGCCTGTGGGCGGTGACCCCGTCGCGGCCGGTCATGGTTTCGGCTTGGAGCAGCGCGTTCAGGATTGCCTCCTCGGTCGCGTCTATCACGGCGTCGAAGAGGCTGTTGATGCGGTTGTTCGAAAGCATGCTGAGGCTGATCAGGGGCTCATCTTCCCGCTTGTAGCTGCGCAGCTGCCCGGCGTTGCCGGTTGAGAAGCAGATGAACAGGTCGCCGCTGGAGTGCTCGCCGACCCCGCCTGTCCGTGCGATGCCGAGGCCGGCGCGTTGTGCCAGGCGCTCGCATTGGTTCGGGAGCAGCGGGGCGTTCGTCCCTATCGCCACGATGATCGATCCTGCCGATTCGGGGGGCGTGGGGAGGGGGACCTCGGTTCTTGGGATCTGCTCACCGACCGGGACGCCGTTGACGCGCAGGCGGTGCCGTCGGCCGTGGTTGGCCTGGACGAGGACGCCGACTATGTAGCCGCCTTCCTCTCTTGGGGTGATACGGGAAGAGGAACCGATGCCGCCCTTGAACCCGTGGCAGATCATCCCGGTGCCTCCGCCGACGTTCCCCTCCTCTACGGGCCCGGCTTGTGCTTTGTTGAGCGCTTCTTCGACGTGATGTTGCTTGACGTGCATGCCGTTGATGTCGTTGAGGCGCCCGTCCCAGGTCTCGCCGACGACCGGGAGGCTCCAGAAGACGTCCTCGGGGTTTCTGTCCTTGACCTCGGCCGCGATGAGCGCGTCGCGGACGACGCCGACGCTGTGTGTGTTGGTGATCGCGATCGGGGTGGTCAGCATCCCCGACTCCCTGATCCACTCCAGGCCGGTCAGCTCCCCATTGCCGTTCAGACGGTGAGCGCCGGCGAATAGCGGCTCTTTCCCGATGTGTTCATGGGGGACGATTACGGTCACGCCGGTGCGGATCGGGCCTTTCCCGGTGACCAGGGGACCGTCGCCCTCGATGATGGT
>Ga0184632_10000743_pt1 | contig 13110 bp, 13 predicted proteins | sample PLM31_50_b1_FD_133153 | JGI IMG/M metagenome (GOLD analysis project Ga0184632, IMG submission 133153) | Groundwater sediment microbial communities from an aquifer in East River, Colorado, USA - PLM3-1_50_b1 | ecosystem: Environmental > Terrestrial > Soil > Riparian zone | place: USA: East... | reverse complement strand
TCCCGATGTGCAGGCCATGCTGGAGGCTGGTACAGCGTTTTCGGCCTGGTGGTCCGTAGCTGGTCCGGGGCGGCCGTCGCTGGGTGTTATCGACGGTGGCAAGAATGTCGGTTGAATACGGGTCCGACTAGGTCGGATGGAGTGGATCGTTTGGTCGGGCTGGCGAGATTTGAACTCGCGACCCCTTGACCCCCAGTCAAGTGCGCTACCAAGCTGCGCCACAGCCCGTTGACCGCGCCCAACGAGCACCAGTCACGAGCGGGAACTCTACTACGGCAGACGCCCCGACCAGTAGCGGTGGCCGCTGCGGCACAATCGGCGGGTGACGCGTTGGGTATGCCCGAACTGTGACCGCGAATTCGCGTCCGCGAACCAGGCGCACGTCTGCGTCCCTGGCATTACGGTCGACGATCTTCTCGCTCGCCATCCGCGCTGGGTGGGTGAGATCTATGGCGCTGTCATCGGGCATCTGAAGACCCTCGGACCGGTCCATGAGGATGCCGTGAACGTTGGCATCTTCCTCAAGAGCGACCGCAAGATCGCCTCGTTCCGGCCTCGGGTGCGGTCGGTGCTGCTGAGCTTCTTTCTGCCATACGAACTGGGCGATCCTCGGATCGCCCGTGCGCTGCCAGTTGCGGCGGGACGGATCGCCCACATGATCAACTTAACGAGCGCTGATCAAGTCGATAGTCAACTTCAGGAATGGCTGACCGAAACCTACGACTTCAATACGTCACCGAACGGCTCGTAGCAGTCGTACGCCTCCTGCCGGATGATCTTGTCGTCGCGGAATGTGAAGATCAGAATGCTGTACGTATGGAGCCGCTGACCTCGGCGTAACGGACCGGCGTCCTTCGCCAGTTCGGCATGCCACTCGGCCTGGCAGACGATTGTGTCATCGCTTTCGATCCAGCGGCGTACGTCGTAGCGCTGAAACGCCAGCATCCCGGCACCCAGTTCGCTGGCGGCGATCATGCCGTCGAGACCCCGGCGCCCAACACGCGGGTCAACCAGACTCGGGTACTCAATCTGTTCGGCGTCGCCGTGGAAGAAGCGGCGCAATTCCTCGCCATGAACACCCGACTCGAGCGCCTGCATCAGCTCGATGACCAGAGCCTGCTGATCACTCACCTGCACGTCGTCGTCGGTAGTCACTTCCGACCTCTCTTCTCTCGCGCTCGTACCTCGAGATGTATCGGCGTGCCACGGAAGCCGAACTCTTCACGGAGCCGGCGCCTCAAGAAGCGCAGGTAGCCAGGCTCGAGCTGCCCCGTGGTAAATAGGACGAAGGTGGGTGGGCCAACATGAGCCTGGGTCCCGAACAGGATGCGCGGCTGCTTGCCGCCTCGGACCGGATGTGGATGTGCAGCAACGACCCGGCCGAGGAACGCGTTCAGCCTCCCGGTCGAAATGCGGGTCTCCCATCCAGCCAGCGCTTCCTGGATCGCCGCACCGAGGCGGTCAACATGACGGCCGGTGAGTGCCGAAATGTTGATCTTTGCTGCCCACTCGAACTGGACCAGCTCGCGCTCGATCTCCCGCCCCAAGTAGCGCCGGCGTTCGTCGTCGGTCAGGTCCCACTTGTTGAATGCGATCACGAGCGCACGTCCTGCTTCCTCCACAGATGTGAGGATGCGGAGGTCCTGTTCGGTGAGTGGCTCGCTCGCATCCACCACCACCGCGCACACCTCCGCGCGTTCGATGGCGCCGTGCGTACGCAGGCTCGCGTAGTACTCGTGTCCGGAAATCTCCTTGACCCGACGCCGGATCCCAGCAGTATCGATGAACCGATAGGTCTCGCCGCCAACTTCAACGAGTTCGTCGACGGGATCCACCGTGGTCCCCGCGACCTCATCGACGATCGCCCGCTGTTGTCCGGCGATCTTGTTTAGCAGGCTTGACTTCCCGACATTGGGTTTGCCCACGATGGCAACCCGACGCGGACCACGCTCCAGGTCATGCACCGCTCGTGGCGCCTCCGGAATCGCCTCCAGAATCGCATCCAGCAGGTCACCACTCCCCCGGCCGTGCAAGGCGGACACGGGGAAGGGCTCACCGAGGCCAAGCTGCCACATGGCGGCCGCCTCGGACTCGGTGCGCTGATCATCGACCTTGTTGGCAGCCAGGATCACCGGCTTACCGCTGCGACGCAGCACCTTCACGACAGCCTCGTCGACGTCTTGCATCCCGACGGTCGCATCGACGACGAAGACGACGGCATCGGCGGCCGCGACGGCCAGCTCGGCCTGCTCTGTGACCTGGGCAGCCATGCCCTTGGCATCCGGAGCCCAGCCACCGGTGTCAACCAGGACAAACTGGCGTCCATTCCAGGTGGCGTCATAGGAGACCCGATCACGAGTCACTCCCGGCACGTCTTGAACCACCGCCTCTCGGCGCCCGATCATGCGGTTCACCAAAGTCGACTTACCGACATTGGGCCGGCCGACAACCGCAATCACAGGCAGGACCTGCGACTCTTCGGCAGTCGCGATGTCAGTCATATGTGCTTTCGGGGGGACTCTGGAGCCGGCTGGCAGCTGCTGATTAGACGGTTGAGAGGGCAGATTTGATCTTCGGTGGCCCCGGCAAGGGTAGCCCGGTCAGAGCCTGGGCCGCGACCACATGATCGGCTAGCCGTTCACGGACGACCTCGGTCCACGTCGCGACTGCGGCCTTGCGTCGGGGCCAGGAAGATCGCGGTACGGTGAATGGCTCGCCGAAGACCAGGTGGATCGGCCTCCGTAGTCGGGGGACCTGGTTTTTGCGCTGCCCCGGTTCGCGGGTGCCGAGAATAGCCACCGGAACAATGGGCGCGCCCGAAACCATTGCCAGGTAGGCAGCGCCTCCCTTCGCCCAAGCGACCTCGCCGCCACCCCGTACTCCCTCGGGGAACACCGCCAGCACCTTGCCGGCACGCAGCACCCGGACTGCTCTCTTGATGGCTTGCGGATCGATCTCTCGACGGTTGAGGGAGATCTGGCCTATGTGAACGAGGAACTGGCCGACAGCGCCGCTGAAGGCCTCGCGCTTCACCATGGCAAACGTGAGCCGGCTAGTCAGGGCCACGAGGGCGGGCCCGTCTAACAAGCCGATGTGGTTCGCCGCCAAGATCACCGGTCCGGAGCTCGGAACCCGCTGAGCACCATGAACCTTCACCCGCCAGCCCAAACGCAGCCCGAGCCGCACCAGGGGTCTAGTCATCCGCAAAACCCACTCTTTCGAGGCCGGCAGTCGATCGGTGTGCGGAAGATCGGGGCTAACCCCCGCGATCACGCCTGTCTCCGAGTGCTCGGACCGGAACGAATGCGCAGATCGTTTCGATCACCTCCTCCAGGCTCAGGAGAGTGGAGTCGACTACGTGCACTCCCGGAGCCGCCGATTCGAACTCGGCGACCATGGAGTCGTCGCGGTCGCGTCGGATCACCTGGTCTGTCACCTCGTCCACGTGCATTTCATGCCCCGCAAGTTCGGCATGCCGCCGCGCCACTCGCGCCTCTGGGTCGGCAACCAGGAGCACACGTACGTCGGCGCTCGGCGCCACCACGGTCGTGATGTCTCGTCCCTCCGCGACGATGCCGTCTACTGCCTCGGCGATCAGTTTCTTCTGCCGCGCAACCAGATCTGCGCGAATGTCCAGATTGGTGGCGACGGCACTCACGGCCGCCGACACCTCAGGGGCTCTGATCGCCTCGGTGACATCGACCCCGTTGATCGCTATCGCGGCACTCCGGGGGTCTTGCTCGATGTCCATCGATGCGTGGGCTAACAGCTCGGCGACCGCCGCCTGGTCGTCCAGGTCGACGCCTTCCTGCAGTGCCAGCCAGGTGATCGCCCGGTACATCGCACCGGTGTCCAGAAAGGCCAGCCCGAGCCGCTCTGCGACTCCTCTAGCCGTGCTCGACTTGCCTGAGCCGCTGGGCCCGTCGATGGCAATGACCAGCTGCTTATGCGACCCTGCGGCCCGACTGGGCTCCTGCGGAGTCTGGTGCTGGTCGGTCATCGCTGCCTCAGACACGCGCCTCAGCGTACCGGCCGCACGTCAGGAGACGGTCCAGCCGTGCGACAGCATGGTCTCAAGCAGCCCATCCGCCTGCTCAGGGGCGACCGACAAGGCAAGATAGCCGAGCTCCCGGACCGGGTCATGCTCAATCGAGATGTCTTCTACGTTCACGCCTGCAGCACTGACGTCAGCGAACAGACGGGCCAATGCGCCGGGCTCATCAGGAATCGCAACGACAACCTCGCTGTAGCGGATCGCCGCCGCCCCATGCTTGCCCGCGATCTTGCGTGTGCCGGCGACTGCGCTCTCCAGTTGGCTCCGCAAGTCGTCGGTTGCCGGCGTCGCCTCAATAGCCTTGATCAACAAGCCGAGCTGGTCCTGCACGCCACGCAGCTCCTCGAGCACCGCGTCGGAGTTGGCGCCGACAATCTGCTCCCAGAGTGCAGGATCGCTGCCGGCGATGCGCGTCACGTCACGCAGACCTTGGCCAGCTAGCGTGAGATCGCGCTCCGGAATCGTGATCAGGCGACTCGCGGTCAACACCGACATCAGATGAGGCAAGTGGGATACCCGGGCGACCGCAGCATCATGGTCGTCAACGTCCATGATCATCTCGCGGCCGCGGCAGGCTCGGACTGCGGCCCGGACCCGCTCCACCGATTCGGCTGCCGACCTGCGGTGTGGGGTGACGACCCAGGTACGGTCAACGAACAGGTCCGGATGGGCGGTCATCGGGCCTGAATGATGCGAGCCGGCCATCGGGTGCGAGCCGACATAGCGACTGAGGTCGACCTCGCGCCGCCACAACGCGTCGAGCACCCCGGCCTTCACCGAGCCGACGTCAGTGACCGTCGCGTTCGGATAGACCTGCAGACTGTGCACCACAAGATCAGGAATGGCGCCAGGCGGCACGGCTACCACGACCAGCGCCACGTCGACGGACACGGCAGGATCGACTGTGCCGGCACCCAGGCCAGCGGCGACTCTGGCGTGGCTGATCTTGTGGTCACGCAGGTGCACCGCGTAACCGGCCGCTGAGAGTGCGCACCCGATCGACGCCCCGATGAGCCCGGTACCGATGATCACGACGCGGCTGACCTCGCGCTGCTTAGCGTCGGTTGATGGCGTGGTCTCGTTCACGTCGCGGGCTTCGGCTGGCGCTCCTCCGCGCCGTTCTGGCCCCTCTCTGCGGGCCCATTAGCGAGCAAGGCTGCAAGCCGATCACCCTTGATGCGCCGGAACTTGCGGGGCATAGCCCTGGTCCGATCGAGAATGGCGACCTCCAGTGCCTCCACGCCCAGCGCCCGCGGTGCTGTGTTCGGGCCTCCGTCGGAGCCGAGCGCGCGGACCGCGAGCTGGGCCGCGTCGGCGAGGCTGGTGCCGGGACTGAATCCGCGGCTGACCACGTCAGCAATGGCATCCGCGGACCCACCCATGACTGCGAAGTTCGCCTCGTCGGCCACCGAGCCGTCGTAGGTCAGACGATAGATCTGATCCTGTGCCGGTGTTGCGCCAAGCTCGGCCACCACGATCTCCACCTCGTACGGCTTTTCAGCTCCCGAAGAGAAGATGGTGCCAAGCAGTTGGGCGTACGCGTTGGCCAGTCCGCGAACAGTCACATCGGTCCGGTCGTAGCTGTAGCCGCGCAGGTCGGCGTAGCGGATCCCGGCTTGGCGCAGGTTCTCGAACTCGTTGTATCGACCGACTGCCGCAAAGGCGATGCGATCGTAGATCTCGCTCACCTTGTGCAGCGCCTGCGACCGGTTCTCGGCCACGAACAAGATGCCATCGGTGTAGTGCAAGACCACCACTGAACGGCCCCGCGCAATGCCCTTGCGGGCGTAGTCCGCCCGATCCTTCATCTGCTGCTCGGGGGCGACGTAGAACGGCATGCTCATCGGTGCGTCCTAGGCAAGTGGAGCCCCGGGTCCGTCGGGTCGCTCGGCGCGGCTCGCTATCAGCAGGCCGATCAGCTCGGTGATCTGCTCATCACTCAAACGCTGGACGCCGTCTTCGGTCGCAGCCAGAACCATCGGAAAGATCTTCCGCGCCATGTCTGGTCCGCCGGTCGCCGAGTCGTCGTCGGCAGCGTCGTACAGCGCTTGGATCACCGCCAACGCCGCCTCGTTCGCGTCGAAATCGGGCCGGTACAGCTTCTTCAGCGACCCTCGTGCGAAAACTGAGCCGGACCCAACCGAGAAGTAAGCGTGTTCCTCGTAACGGCCGCCGGTTGCGTCATAGGAAAAGATTCGGCCCTCCCCGGTTGCTTCATCCCAGCCGGCGAACAGGGGCACCACGACCAGCCCCTGCATGGCGAGCCCGAGATTTAGTCGGATCATGGTGGCCAGCCGGTTCGCCTTGCCGACCAGGGAGAGCGGGGCACCCTCGATCTTCTCGTAGTGCTCCAGCTCGACCTGGAACAAGCCCACCAGTTCAACCGCGAGGCCAGCAGCCCCGGCAATTCCGATGATGGAGAACTCATCGGCCGCGAACACTTTCTCGATGTCACGTTGTGCGATGAAGTTGCCCATCGTCGCCCGCCGGTCGCCGGCCACCACCACCCCGCCGGGGAAGGTCGCGGCCACAATAGTCGTACCGTGCGGGGTGAGATCACCGACTCCCGCAACGGCTGCACGCGACGACGGCAAGACATCGGGTTCGACACGTGAGACGAAGTCGGTAAAGGAAGACGACCCGATACGAAAGAACTCTGAGGTCAGCTCAACGACATGTCGTCTGTCGTTCACTGGCCGCCCTTCTGAACGAACGAGCGCACGAACTCCTCGGCGTTGACCTCGAGCACGTCGTCGATTTCGTCCAGCAGCGAGTCCACCTCTGAGTCCAGTTCCGCCTTATGCGCCGTATCAGCAGGCGCCAGCTCCTCGACCTCGCGATCGTCGGCCCGCCGTGCCTTACGTTGGCTCTGCTCTGACTCAGCCATACCTGCTCCTCGTCTGTGCTGGCCTCAAGCGTAACCAACGCCACCCACAAGGCCATGACATTTGCAGTGGGTGGCCGCTAACGACCCAGGGCTGCGAACAGCTCAGTGACAGAAGTGCATTCGTCGATCATCTGACCAACCTGTTCCCGGGTGCCCCGCAGCGGGTCCAGCAGAGGCAGCCGCTGCAGTGCGGGGCGGTCGGGAACGTCGAAGATCACCGAGTCCCAGGAAGCCGCAACCACCGAAGACCCGAACTTCTCCATCACGCGGCCCCGGAAGTAGGCCCGGGTGTCATCCGGTGGGGTGGTGCGCGCCCGCTCGATGTCGTCATCGGTGACCAGTCGCCGCATCTTCCCATTGGTCAGCAGCGTCCGGTACAGGCTGCGTCGTGGGTCGACGTCGGCGTACTGCAGGTCGACCAGGGCCAGCTTGGGGGCGGACCAGCTCAGCCCGTCGCGTTGGCGATAGGACTCCAACAGCTTGAGCTTGGCGACCCAGTCGAGCTGGTCGGCGAGGCTGAAAATGTCGGTGTGGAGCGCATCCAGACAGTCCTGCCAGCGGCTGAATATGTCCTTCGCCTCAATTCGAGCCGTCTCGGTGAGATCTCCGGCAATTCGTTCGTAGTGGTTGCGGCACGCGTCCAGGTACACCTCTTGGAGGTCCAGGGCCGTCATGCTGGGCCCATCGAGCAGGTAGAGGGGTTCCCGGACCAGGAGGTCGTGGCTGACCGACCGCATGGCCGCCACCGGTCCGTCCAGCCGAACGTCAGCTGCCAACTCCCCGGCCTCGATGACCCGCAGCACCCAGGACGCGGTACCCAGTTTGAGATAGGTCGAGATCTCCGACAGGTTGGCATCGCCGGTGATCACGTGCAGTCGGCGATGCCGGCTGGCGTCGGCGTGCGGCTCGTCGCGGGTGTTGATGATCGGCCTGTTGAGCGTGGTCTCCAGTCCCACTTCAGCCTCGAAGAAATCCGCGCGTTGGCTGATCTGGAAGCCGGGAGTCTGACTGGATTGGCCCACACCTACTCGACCGGCTCCGGTGATCACCTGCCGCGAGACGAGAAAGGCTGTGAACTGCGTGACAATTCGGTCGAACGGTGTGCTGCGCTGCAACAGGTAGTTCTCGTGGGTGCCGTAGGAGGCACCCTTGCCGTCGGTGTTGTTCTTGTAGAGCCGGACCGAGCGCCCCAGTGACTGTGAGGCGCGCTGCGCGGCGATCGCCATGACGACCTCGCCAGCCTTGTCGTACCGCACCGCATCGAGGGCACAGGTCACCTCCGGACTGGAATACTCCGGATGCGCATGGTCGACATACAGCCGCGCCCCGTTGGTCAAGATGACGTTGGCCATGCCGAGATCAGTGTCGGTCAGCTGGTCCGGGTGGGCGGCGGCACGGGAGATCTCGTACCCGCGGATATCCCGCAGCGGAGTCTCGGTCTCGTAGTCCCAGCCGGCCGGCTGGCCGGGGGCTGACGCGCCGTACGCCTTGACGACGTGGTTTGACAGCTGCATGGGATGAAGATCGTCCTCGACGAACGCATTGCCGAATCCACTGGGCACCGCATGCGACCCCGGTGCGAGCGCGCTGATGCCGTACTCGGTCTCGATTCCCATGACCCGAGTGTTCAGGCGGGCAGCCAGCTCTGAGCCCGCCGTAGCGGACTCATCACGATCCGCTGTGGAAGCCATGGCCTCAGCGTAGTGTGAGGTTCATGCAGATCCTTCCAGCGATTGCGGTGGACGTGATCTGCATCACGGTCTTTGCCATCGTCGGACGCAGCAGCCACGAGGAGGCGACCGACCTACTTGGCGTGGCGCACACGGCTTGGCCGTTTCTCGCTGGGTGCCTAGTTGGGACAGTTATCGGCCGCACCTGGCGGCATCCACTCTCGCTGACGTCCGGGATTGCGGTTTGGCTGGGCACGGTCGTCGGCGGGATGACCCTTCGTCTGCTCACCGGTGCCGGCGTGCAGCTGTCATTCGTCGTTGTCGCTGGCTTCGTACTCGCCCTGTTTCTCATCGGCTGGCGAGCCGGGCTCCGCTTCATCCAGCACGCCAGGGCCAGGACTTCCGCCGAGGCGGCGCATCGACGCGAGGTCCGCATTCACAGCCGAACCCCTCACGGCGTTCCCTGAGCGGGCTCGCGCGTTCTAAAGGTACTGACCCGTATTGGAAACGGTGTCGATCGACCGGCCAGGCTGGGTGCCCTGCTTGGAGGAGATGAGCGTCCTGATGAAGACGATCCGCTCACCCTTCTTCCCGGAGATCTTCGCCCAGTCATCCGGGTTGGTGGTGTTGGGCAGATCCTCGTTCTCGGCGAACTCATCCAGGCAGGCCTGCAGCAGGTGGCCGATCCGCAAGCCACGTACGCCGGTTTCGAGGAAATCCTTGATCGCCATCTTCTTGGCCCGGTCCACGACGTTCTGGATCATCGCTCCGGAGTTGAAGTCCTTGAAGTAGAGGACCTCCTTATCCCCGCCGGCGTAGGTGACCTCCAGGAACTGGTTCTCCTCCGACTCCTCATACATCCGGCCAACCGTACGGTCAATCATGGCCTGTACGCACATCTGAGGATCATGATCGAATTCGGCAAGATCCTCCGGATGCAGCGGCAGGGTCGGAGTCAGGTACTTGCTGAAGATCTCCCGGGCAGCCTCCGCATCCGGTCGCTCGATTTTGATCTTCACATCTAGGCGCCCGGGTCGCAGGATTGCCGGATCGATCATGTCCTCGCGGTTCGAGGCTCCGATAATGATCACGTTGTCCAGACCCTCAACGCCGTCGATCTCACTCAACAGCTGCGGCACGATGGTGTTCTCCACATCGGAGGAGACACCAGACCCACGAGTCCGGAAGAGCGAATCCATCTCATCGAAGAAAACGATCACCGGCATGCCGTCGGATGCCTTGTCGCGGGCACGCTGGAAGACCAGCCGGATGTGCCGCTCAGTCTCCCCGACGTACTTGTTCAGCAGCTCAGGGCCCTTGATATTAAGGAAGAAGCTGCGCCCCTCTTCCCCGGTTCGCTCGCTGACCTTCTTCGCCAGCGAGTTGGCGACGGCCTTGGCGATCAAGGTCTTACCACAACCCGGCGGTCCATAGAGCAGGATGCCCTTGGGGGCCTTGAGCTCGTGCTCGGCGAAGAGCTCCTTGTGCAGGAACGGCAGCTCGACGGCATCCCGGATGGCCTCGATCTGGTTGCCCAGACCACCGATCACGGTGTAGTCGATGTCGGGTACCTCCTCCAACACCAGCTCCTCCACGTCCAGCTTCGGGATCCGCTCGTACGCGAAATGCACCCGACGATCGATCAGTAGCGAATCGCCCGAGCGCAGGTGTTGATCACGAAGCCGATAGGCGAGACGGACGACGCTTTCCTCATCACCATGGCCGATCACGAGTGCCCGGTCACCGTCCTCAAGCATCTCTTTGAGCAGCACAACCTCGCCGACCTCGTCGAACTCGAGCACCTTCACCACGTTCATCGCCTCGTTGACCATCACCTCCTTGCCGGGCGTCAGCGCCTCAAGATCAACATCGGGGCTCACGCTGACGCGCATCTTGCGACCAGCAGTGAAGATGTCCGCGGTGTGCTCCTCACGTGCGGCGAGGAAGACTGCGAAGCTAGCCGGAGGCTGCGCCAGGCGATCAACCTCACTCTTCAAAGACACGATCTGGTCCCGCGCCTCGCGCAGCGTGGCCGCAAGGCGCTCGTTGTTGGCGGCGGTGGTCCGGGCGTCAGAGCGGGCGTCGGCTAGGCGCCGCTCCAGCATCGCAATGTCGTGCGGGTGTGACGAAACCCGATCTCGCAGTCGATCGAGCTCGTCTCTGAGCGCACCAATTTGGGCTATCAAAGATTCGCGGTCCTCGTACGGAGCGCGATCGTGGATAGGTCCGGTCAAGACACACCTCCTGTCAAGACCCTACCCGGGCTGGCTGCGCGGTCCTTTGTAATCTTCTCCGTACGCGCCGCGTGCTGGGCGACGTTTGCGTAACGGTGCTGTGAACCCTGGCGCCAGTCGCCGTGCTGTGATCACAAATCCAGTGTGGCCAACCATATCGTGCCGCGGTCGTACGGCCAGGCCCTCAACGTGCCACGCCCGGACGAGTGACTCCGTGGCCTCCGGCTCGGTGAAGCCACTGTGAACACGCAACGTCTCGACTGTTTCGGCAAGCTGGGTTGTGGTGGCGACGTAGGCGCAGAACACCCCGCCTGGAACCAACACCTCCGCCAAGGCCGCGACGCACTGCCATGGAGCGAGCATGTCTAGGACCACGCGGTCGAGGGTTTCCTCAGTGCGCGACTCGAGCAGATCAGCCACTCGAAGGTCCCAGTTGACGGGACCTGCCCCGAAAAAGTTCTCGACGTTGCGTCGAGCGATGGTAGCGAAGTCTTCGCGTCGCTCATAGGAGATCAACTGCCCGCTTGGACCGATCGCGCGCAGCAGGCCGCAAGTCAGTGCACCCGATCCGGCCCCCGCTTCCAGCACCCGGGCGCCGGGAAAGATGTCTGCACCCATCAGAATCTGGGCCGCGTCCTTCGGGTAGATCACCGCCGCGCCTCGCGGCATGCTGACGGTGAACTCGTTGAGCAGCGGCCTCATGGCCAAGAATCGCGTGCCGCCCGTCGAGCTCACGACGATGCCCTCCGGCTGCCAGATGAGCTCGTCGTGATTGACGGCACCCTTGGCGGTGTGGAACTGCCCACCCACAGTGAGCACGACCGAATGGCGGCGTCCTTTGGGATCGGTGAGGGTAATCCGCTCCCCCGCCTGGAGTGGCCCGAGCCGCACGCCTGATAGCTGGAGCGGCTCAGCCATTGCTGATACCGAACAATCCAAGCTGCCAGCCAGGGCCGTAGGAACCTACGCCCATCTCCACGCCGCGCCGTACGTAGACATGCTCGTCGGACTGGCTGATCGGCAGCACGATCAGATCCGCAGCCGCCTGACCCTGCAGGGCGGCCAGAAGCTGATTCGCGGTGCCGCTCTCCGTGGTCGCGCGAGACTGTGTTTCAATCTTCCCTACGGTCGATGCGACAGCCGGCAGCGGCGCGTCGAGGTAAGGCTGCAGCCATGCCAAGGCTGTAGCCGTCCAGGCCTTCCGGTCCACGAGATTCAGGTCCGCATCCGTCACGCCCGTCTTGAGCTGCACGCTCAACCCGCCAGTATCCTCCAACCGGCCGCGGATTTGGTTCGCAATGTCCTGGCCGTTCGGCATGGAAGGGTCGTAGCCGAGCGTGAGGTTGATTCGGCTCTTCCAGGTCACCTTGGGCTTGGCCTTTCCGCCCAGGGGGAATGCGGCGGTATGCCCGACCACGCCGGTCGGAACGATCGAATCGGATGTACGGTCCCCCTGCAGTGCGACCGCAATGGCCTGCCGCAGCGCCTTGTTGGACCGCATACGCGAGGTCGGCGACCATTCCAGTTGCAACACTCGCGCACCGCCCACCACGCTCTGAGTGAAGCCGTTGACGGTCTCGTGATTGGGGTCCTGGCTCACCTGTTGAGTGAATCGGGTGACCGCCGGCGCATCGAGACCTCGCCAGACAACGTCCACAGCACCTTTCGTCATGGCGTCCTCGATCGTCGGCGAATCGGCCACGCTGCGGTACACCAGAGCAGGTAGCCGGGCCGGGTTACGTCCAACGTAGGCCGAAAAGCGGCTGAGTTGCAGCTGATTTCCGGTGTACTTGGCAACCGTGAAAGGGCCCGACCCGACGATGGCATCGTTCGGCTCCCGAACCCGATCCGCGTCGTAGACCTCTTCGTCGACAATCGACGCTGCCGGCGAAGCCAACGCCCAGCCGAACTGGGTGTCGACCCGGCTCAGCGCGAACCGGACCGTCTTCTGGTCGGGCGTCTGGATTCTGCGGAGGGATTTCAGCGAGACAGCCGAGGAGCCCGGTACGTTGAGCCGTGCTGCCCGTTCGATGCTGAATTTCACATCGCTGGAGGTCAATGGATGCCCGTTGTGAAACGTCAGATCGTCATTGAGGGTACAGGTGTAGATGGTTGAGGAGGTAAAAAGGCAGTCCCGTGCCGCATCTGGCTTCAGAACCGAGTCTCCTGGGTCAGCCGTCATCAGCCGCTGAAACACGTTGAGGGCGAGCACGGTTGATGCGGCATCGGTAATGGCCGCTGGATCGGTCACACGGATTCGGTCTG
>Ga0184632_10000741_pt1 | contig 13121 bp, 13 predicted proteins | sample PLM31_50_b1_FD_133153 | JGI IMG/M metagenome (GOLD analysis project Ga0184632, IMG submission 133153) | Groundwater sediment microbial communities from an aquifer in East River, Colorado, USA - PLM3-1_50_b1 | ecosystem: Environmental > Terrestrial > Soil > Riparian zone | place: USA: East... | reverse complement strand
GGTGCGTTGCCGCCGCCGTTCCGAGCGAGCGCCCGTATACGTAGATGCGGCGCGGGTCGATGTCCGGGCGGCCCAATAGCGAGTTGTAGGCCAAGTCCGCTGCCTCGTACATGCCAGCTTCGCTGGCTTTTCCTCCGCTCGCGCCGTAGCCGGGATAGTCGAGCACGAGCAGGGCAGCGTTGGACGGTCGAAAGTCCCGAATAATCGGCCAGATGGCGGCAATGGTTTCGCCATTTCCATAAAACCAAAGAAGGGCGGCGGAGGGCGGCGAAGGGCGGCGAAGGGGCGGCAAATACCAACCGACCAACACCGTGCCATCCTTCATTTTCAACTCGATCCGCTCGCCATAACCGATTGTGTTGGAGAGATCCGGTAACGCCGCCCGCGGCGCGGGGAATGTGATCCGCTCCTGAAACACCCACAGCACGACCATCACGACGACGTAAATGCCGGCGAGCCCCACAACGATGGCCATAAGCAGTGTTAACTTGTGGCCCAATGAACTGGGGAGACCCACAGCTCGTCTCTCGCGCGCGCGGGGCCATGCTGGGCCTTGTCGCCGGGAATCAGCTCGGCGTGCCCACCGAGCATCTGGGTTCCGCCGAGGCAATCCGGAAAGCATTCCCCAACGGGCTGCGCGACCTCGCTCCCCCACCCAAGAACTCCCCCTACGATGACGACGCGGCGATGACGCTGTTGCTCGGCGAATCGCTGCTCGCGTCCAAGGGCTTCGACGCGGTCGACGTGGCGCGCCGCTGGGTGAAGTGGATGAAAGTGGACGGGCGTGGCATCGGCACCACGACCAAACGCGCGCTCACCTTGGTCGACCGCGGGAAGGAGCCGTTCGAAGCGGGTCGCCTGGCGAATCAGGAAAACCCCGGCCGCTCGGCGGGCAACGGCAGCGTCATGCGCTGCATTCCGGTCGCCCTGCGCTACCATGACGAAATCGACCGCCTGATTCGCGTCTCGACGCAGCAAGCGGCGATCACCCACTCCGACGAGCGCTGCACCTGGGGCGCCGCCGCCGTGAACCTCGCCGCTCGGGAGCTGCTGCACGGCAACATCTACTTCATCGACGAAGTCCTGCACAAGATCGGCGACCGGGCACCGCGCGTGTTGCGCGAAGCGATCCACCGCGTCCCGCGGGAGGGCGAGGCCGACCTGCCCATCGCCGTCGCGGGCGAAGCGGGGTACGTCGTGCACTGTGTCGAGATCGCGTTCTGGTTCGTGACCCACGACCGCACGCTCGAGGAGGCGCTCATCTACCTGGCGCAGGCGGGCGGCGACACCGATACGAACGCGGCGGTGGCGGGCGCGCTGCTCGGCGCGCGCTACGGCGAAACGGCACTCCCGCCGCGTTGGATGGAGCAGCTGGTGGGGGCTCAGGGGATCGCGAAGCTGGCGGAAGAGCTCGTGCGCAGCGCGCCGTAACTCCTGCGCTTCGCTACGATTTACGCTTGGCAGGTCGCTGGACGTAATTCGCGATGCGACTCATCACGTCGTCGTCGCGTAACGTGATCGAGATCCAGCGCGCGGTTCCCCTGCCACGCCAGTTGAGTCGCGCCACGCGCTTCCCGCTGGTCCATTCCATCATGCTACGCTCACGACGGTGCGCGGGCCCGAAGCGCTTGGAAAGATCGCGGCGCGCCCACTGCACGAGCTTCGGCCCACCCGAGTCCGTGAGCGACAACATCGCGATCTTGCCTTCGAGCACGTAGGCACTCAAGTAGAAGCGCGCGCTGTCCGCGGGATCGCGGATCATCACCCCACATTCCATCAACTGGGCCGTCTTGCGGGAGGTGTTGCAGCGCAACGTGTCGCGCTGCGCCAGCGACCGGGCCCGCTCGGCGAACTCGCGGTACGGCCGGCCGGGGCTGAATCCCCGGTAGATCGCCGAGAACGCAACGGGGGGTGCCGCGGTTGGGGTGCGAGCCTGGGCCGCGAGGGCCTGAGGGACCGCTAGGCAGAAGCAGATGAGGGTCAGCGAAGGCCTCATGCGGCCAATATACGACCAACGCAACGGGCCCGGGGAGTTACCCCCGGGCCCGTCACTCACGCGGCTACCGCTCGCTCAGACTTTGCGAACGTTCTGCGCTTGCAGCCCCTTTGGACCCTGGGCGACGTCGAACTCGACGTTGTCACCCTCGGCGAGGCTGCGGAAGCCCTCCGCCTGGATCGCTGTGAAGTGGACGAACACGTCTGGACCCGACTCCTGCGCGATAAAGCCAAAGCCCTTTGCGTCGTTGAACCACTTCACCTTACCCTTAGCCATACTGTTCTAACCTCAGCACAATGGGGCACGGCCCCGGACTGGATCGACCCAGGCCACCGCGGCCTGGGACGGGCTCAAACAAAAATCCGCGAGACATATGGTCCTCGCGGAAGCGCAGACAGCCGGTGACGGTGCCACGTATGCTTGAACCGCGGGCAAAAATATTGAACGCGTCCGACCCTGTCAATCAGGACTGCCTTATCGTCCTGCCTGCAGTATGCTGACAGCTTTATGACACCGGCAGTCTCGACCAGCACTCTTCCGTTCTCCCCGTTCGCCCTGTAACCTCAGTCTCCCCCTTAACCGCCGTCGAATAGAGGAGTCCTCATGTTGCTGCCCGCGCTACTGTCGTTAGTCGTACTTCAGCAACCTACCAGCACCACCGCACCACAACAGCCGATCGCCAAAGTCGAGGTCCAACCGAGCGGGGGCGAAGTCCCGATCGGCGGCAAGCTCAAGTTCACGGCGCGGGCGCTCGATGCGTCCGGGCAGCCGGTGACGGGCGCGCAGATCGGGTGGTTCGTCGGCGGCGACATCGGAGACGTGGACTCGCTTGGCGAGTTCACGGGCGGCTATCAGGGGTTCGCCCGCGTTACCGCGGTGGGATACATCGCCGGCGTGCAGAGCAGCCAGGTGTTCGGTTCGTCGCTCGTGCACGTGTTGCCGGAGCCGGCCGCCCGCATCGTGCTCGACCCGCGGCCCACACGCCTCGTCGCCGGCTCGCGGCTGACACTCTCGGCGACGGCATTCTCGCGACACGGGGACCGCCGCCCGGAGCCGGTGACCTTCACGTCGAGCAACTCGCGGATCGCGAGCGTGACGAGTGACGGGCGGCTGCGTGCCCTCGCCGCCGGTCGCGCGACGATCACGGCGGCATCGGGTCCCGCGACCGAAGCAGTCGCGATCCAGGTGCTCGCCAACAACGTCGCTCGCATCACGGTGGAGCCCGGTACGTCCACCGTGCGCACCGGCGATGTCGTGAAGTTCATTGCCACGCCGCGAACCGCGGCCGGCCGTGCCGTCAGCGATGTCGCGGTGAGCTGGGCGGTGACCGCCGGTCCCGGCGTGTCGCTCATCGATCCGAGCGGAGCATTCGTCGCCGAGCTGCCGGGCACGTACACGGTGACGGCATCGGTCGGCGGCCGGGAAGGGGACGCGGTGGTGCGTGTCGCGGCGCGCGAGGTGGGACGCGGCATCGAGGTGCGCGGGCGGGTGCCGCTCACGATGAGCACGGCCGAAGTCTGGCTGCATCCAACAGCTCCCTGCGCCTATCTCTCGACGATCGCCGACCGTGTGTACGCGATCGACATCAGCGATGTCACGCATCCCAGGATCGTGGATTCGATGATGACGAACGCGCGCATCGTCAACGATGTAATGACGACCGAGGACGGGAAGTACGGCGTCTTCTCGCGCGAGGGCGCATCAGACCGCAAGAACGGCATCGTCGTCTTCGATGCGAGCAACCCCTGCCATCCGAAGCCGGTCTCGGAGTACACGCAGACCGTGTCGGGCGGCGTGCACAGCTCCTACGTCTACAAGGGTCACGCATACATCACGGATGATGCGACCGGCTCGATGCGCGTGATCGACATTCAGGATCCGCAGCATCCCAAGGAGGTCGCGCGCTGGCAGACGGACCAAACGGAGGCGGGGCGGTACCTGCACGACGTGATGGTCGTCGATGGTCTTGCATACCTCGCCTACTGGAATGACGGGCTCGTGATTCTCGACGTCGGCAACGGCATGAAGGGCGGCAGTCCAACGAATCCGCAGCTCGTTTCGCAGCTGAAGTACGATCTAAACGCGGTCTACGCGCGCGTGTCGCAGCTCTGGGGAGCGGGCTTCGTGCGGGGCACGCATACGGCCTGGCGGCAGGGTCGCTATGTCTTCGTCGGCGACGAGGTGTACGCCGGACGGCCCTACAAAGGCTTGGCCGACGGCAACAACCTGACGTTTGGCCGCCTGCATGTGATCGATGTGTCGGACATCCGCAGTCCGCGTGAGGTCGCCTGGTACGAGCCCACCGACGGCGGCGTGCACAACGTCTGGGTGGTGGGCGACACCCTGTACCTGGGCAACTATCAGGGCGGCGCGCGCGCGCTCGACATCTCCGGCGAGCTGAAGGGCGATCTCCTGCGTCAGGGCAGGGAGATGAGCTGGATTCTGACGGTGGATTCGCTGGGGCATCGGCGGGCGCCCTTTGCCTGGGGTGCCGTCGTGAGGGATGGCAACATCTTCGTCCCGGACATTAATACCGGTCTCTGGATACTGCGGCTGGAGCCGAAACAGCAGGCAGTACCGTAACCAACTGTAGGATAACAACTTAGCTATCAGCCGTCAGTGGATTTCTGATGGCTGACGGCTGATCGCTGATGGCTCGCTACTGCTGACTGACCGTTTTCGTGCTGTCCGGTTTGTTCAATGCAGCCTGCGCGTTTCGGAACGCCAGCAACGCATCATCGTAATTCTTCAGCCGATTGGTCAGCGTAGTCGTTACCGTCGCTGGGTCACTGCCGGCCGTCTTCTCGCACACCGGCAGCGCGCGGCTCAGTGTATCGAGCCGGGTCGTCAGCTGCTTGGCGAGGATGCGCATCGAGTCCGCGTACGCAGTCGCCTGCATCTTGGGCCGTCCGCTGACGATGAATGAGCGAGCGCTGCCGCACAGGCCACCCAGGCGTCGCGCGGCCCGGCGGCGGGTGAGCGAATCGCCCGCCTGCGTGCGGACGACTCGGCTGAGCCCGTCCCGAATCTGCGCCACCCCACGCGTTGCAGTGCGCAGCCCCTCCATGTAACGGATCTGTTCGATCGTTGGCGTCGCAGGTGCGAGCGGAGCCGGCACCGGCGGTGGTGGCACAGGTGCCGGAGCGACAGGCACGGGCGCCGGCACGCTGTCCCTGCGTGTCGTCGTATCCTGGACCATGAGCGGATACGCCACCGTGGTGACGAACATCACTACTCCAGTAAGCATTCGCTGACAACTCCTCTAACAGTTGAATTCCTGCTCCGTTATTATCCTCGAATGGCTGTTCCCGCAACCTCCCGCATCTTGCGGACATTCGAAGATCGCGCCGACGCGCTCGCTCACTTCTTTCAGCGCGCCGGTGAAGCGCCGCGCTTGATCGCCTACGACGACGCGATCGGCTTGCCGCTCGATCAAGCGCTGGCCGCGCTCGAGTGGACCGCACAAGTCGGTATTCTCGCCGCTGAAGACCTCGTGCACGCGGCCCGTCTCGGTCCTGATTCCGCCGCGATCGTCGTCGAGCGCAAAGAAGCCGACAACCGCATGTTCGTCTACTTCGGTCCGCGAATGGATGCGCCGCCTGCGGATCCGTACGAAGGTACCCTGCTCTATGACGAGCCGGGAGTCCGCTCCTACATTTTCGCGCAGCGCGGACACGCGATCGCGCATTTCCTTCGTGCTACGCACGGTCTCGGCGCGGCGTTGAGCTTGTTGGCACGTCGCGCGCCCGAGCTGCGTCACATCCGCCGCTGGACACACGCATTGTTCGCCGAGCCCGCGGTCGGCCGTTCGACGCAACTGCTCGCCGGCTGGTTTGCGACGAGTGGCGCTGGGTTTCTATTCGTTCCCGCCGAGTCGGACCAGCCTTTCGCCTACTGCGAAGTGGCCGTAGAGGGGTAAATACCCCGATGTGGGAAGGTGCGCACTGTGGATTCACAACTCCACATCGTGTGGATGAGGCCCGGAACAAGTTGTAGAGTCAGTCTTTACTCTCCACAAACGATGCACATCGAAGCGAGCTAACCCGAAGAAACATCGGCACTTGCGCGTTTTTTGAGCACCCCTATATTGATGTCACGCGAGTTGAAGGGAAGGGTTGGGACCTGGCGTCTCAACAACGCCTTTAACTCGAGTCCGAACGGAAATTCCGGGGAGGGCGCCGATGCAACCAAGGGCTCAGGCGCTCGTTGATCCGGGAGTCAACTCACCGGGTCGGACAGCTGGGGCCAGTCGCGTTGCCCTAGCCACGTCGAAATGGTGCCTCGACGTGCAGTGCGGAAGGTCGGTCCGCGACCCGATCTGACCCGTAGCACCCACATTGGTGAACCGAGCGACCCGACGGGGTTGCTTGGGGATGGAAGCCGGAGCCTCTGCTTGCCCTACCGAGGACGAAACAGTCCATAGGTGGCGGTGGAGAGAAGAACGAAGGGCGCAAGCCCTCGACTCCGGGTAGCCAATGTGTCGGAGCCCCCGGGCGGCTTATCGAGCCGTCCCGGGGGCTTCGTATTTGTATACCGTTTTTCCGCCAAGAATCGTTATCAGCGTGCGGGTCCCCAAGATCTCCTCCGGCGCGACGGTCATGATGTCCCGGTCTAACACGACGAAGTCCGCGTATTTGCCGGCCGTCAGACTGCCGCTCTCCTGCTCCATGAACGCCGCATACGCCGGCCACAACGTGATCGACTGCAGTGCCTCCTGACGCGTGGTGCGCTGTTCGGGCATCCAGCCGCCGGGCGGGAAATTCTCGGCATCCTGCCGCGTGAGAAACGAGTGAAATGAGATGAGCGGGTTCACCGCCTCGACGGGGAAGTCGGAGCCATTGGGAATCACCACGCCCGTATTGAGCAGGGAACGCCAAGCATACGCTCCTCCCAGGCGCGCAGGTCCCAGGCGATTAGGCGCCCAATACATGTCGCTCGTCTGATGGCTGCCCTGCATGGAGGGAATCACGTCGAGTCCGGCAAACCGCGGGATGTCCTGATAGCGCAGGATCTGTGCGTGCTCGATGCGGAAACGGTGGTCGGCCGTGGGCACCTCTCGCAGCGCCGCTTCGAACTGATCGAGCACGATGCGATTGGCACGATCACCGATCGCATGCACATTGACCTGGAACCCGGCCTTGAGCGCGCGCACCGCAACACTCTGGATGCGCTCGGGCGGCGTCGTGATGAGACCCATGTTGCCGGCATCGTCGCTGTACGGCTCGAGTAGAGCCGCCCCTCGGCTGCCCAACGCTCCGTCCGCCGTAATCTTGATCGCCCGAATCCAGAGCCGGCCGTCGTATAAACCCCGCTGCGGCCCGCGCCGCATGAACGCATCCAGTACCGAGTCGTTGGCGCGAATCATCACGTAGTTGCGGAGATTGTAGCGCGCTTCCTTGGCCAGCTCCTCGTAGACGGCAATGCCCTCCGGCGCGACGCCTGCATCGTGGATGCCCGTCAGTCCCCAGCGGTTTGCCTCCGCAATCGCCGCCAGCGTCTGCTCCCGCAGCTCCGCGCGTGAGGGGGCAGGAATCACGCGGCCGACAACGCCCTGCGCGTTGTCTACCAGCACGCCCGTAGGATTGTTGGCGGAGTCCCGGATAAACCGGCCGCCGCTCGGATCCGGCGTCGCCGCGGTGACCTGGGCGAGCTCGAGCGCCTTGGCATTCACGAGGGCGGCATGCCCATCGACGCGGGTGAGATAGACGGGATTGTTCGGTACCGCGCGTGACAATGCAGCGTGCGTGGGAAAGCGCGTGTCCGCCCAGTCGTTTTGATCCCAGCCGCGCCCGCGAATCCACTCGCCGGGCCGGGCGGTCTTGGCGCGCTCCACAACGCGCGCGATCACCTCGTCATATGATCGCGTGCCCACGAGATCAACGGTACGCAGCGCTTGCCCCAGACCGAGGAGATGGGCATGCGCGTCCACCATCCCCGCGATCACTGTCTTCCCCGCGAGGTCGAGCCGCTCGGTGCGAGGACCGGCCAGCGATAGCGCCCCGCGATTGCTGCCGACGAATGCGATGCGCCCGCTCTTCACGGCGAGCGCCTCGGCAACCGGGCGATTCACGTCCGATGTGTAGATGCGGGCGTTGGTCACGACCAGGTCTGCCTGCTGCAGGAGCAATAGGGCCAGCGAGAGGATCATGAGGTCAGTCTCGGAAGATCGGTGTCCGCTTCGTGCGCCTTGTGAAATGGCAACCTGGGGCCACGAATGGGAATGAGATGCGCGATCGAATTGGCATAATACTCGAGTAACGGCCGCCCTTTGGGCAACACGACGAGTGTGTCCCCATCGGCAATGACCAGGCGGCGCATCCGCAGCATGCGCCACGCGCGGTCCCACACCTCGGCGATGCGGGTGCCGCCGCGCACGACCTTCCCGTTCACTTCCTTGAGGCGATCGCGCAATTGGTCCATGCGCTCGAGCAGCGCGTCCTTGCTCACCACCGTCTGACCGAAGGACAGCAGCGCCGCCGCGGCCAGCGGGACCGGCGTCACGGGAAGGATCGCGCCGATGCGCGTCAGCATTTCGCGCGCGAACCGCTCCAGCTCGGGCAGACGCTCCTCCTTCCGCAGCGAGAGCACATCCTTCGGCGCCGTGCGCAGCCAGGCACGCAGCGACAACGGCGTTCCAAAGTTGACAGCGACTCGGCCGTACCGTTTGAGGCGGCCCGTGAGCAGGCGCACCGTGTTGCTCGCGAGATACGACAGCACCGTGCCGAGCTGCGCGAGACGGCTGGGCCGGTCGCCTTCGCGGATCAGCTCGCGGATCAGCGAGCGGTCCTCCAGCACGCGATCGTAGTTGAGCGCAACGGGCACGAACCAGATATCGCGATCGAACGCGGGATCCTGTAGCGTGCGGCAGATGTAGTCCAGCAGCCCCAGCTTCGGCGGCCGCAGCTTGCCGTCGCGCGACAGTCCCCCTTCAGGGAAAATGCCCTGCGTCACGCCGTTCCGCGTGATCAGCTGGACGTAGCGCTCGAGGACGGTGTGGTAGAGCGGCTCGCGAAAGCGCCGCCGAATAAAGTAGGCGCCGAACGACTTGAAGACGTATTCGAGCGGCCAGGCGCGCGCCCACTCGCCGACCGCGTAACTCACGTGCACGCCGCGCGCGAGCACGTACGCCACGACGACGTAGTCGGCGTTCGAGCGGTGGTTCATGAGGTAGACGACGACGTCTCGCTTGGGGATTCCCTCCAGCGCGCGCTCGTCCTGATAATCCACGCTGACCTTGTAGAGAAGGTTGACCAGGATCTTCGCGAGGTTGTAGCCGAGCTTGTAGTACGACAGCACGTTGAAGTGCGGGATGATTTCGTCGAGGTACTTCCGGACGCGCCGCCGCACTTGCTTCTCAGACAGTCCGTGTTCCGCCATGTGCGCGTGGACCGCGGCAATGATCGCGGGATCGTCGGCGAGTGCTCGACGCGCGAGACGTGGCTCTTGCTTCCTGTAGCGGCTCAGCCGCGCCCGGAACTCGTGAATGAGCCTCCCTCCTTCTTGAGCTCGACGTAGCCCATCTGTTTGAGCCGGGAGATGCGCTGGCTCATCGGCGGGTGGGTCGCCAACCGGTCGGCGAGCCACCCTTCCCGGTTCGTGAAGCGCCGGCCGAGGGGGTCGACGATGCAGAGATGCGCCACGCCGCGCTTGATCGCAGTCGTTGGCGCCGCCGCCCCTTCAATCTTCTCCAATGCGCCGGCGAGCGCGAGCGGATTGCGCGTAAATTGCGCGCCCATCGCGTCCGCCAGGTATTCGCGCCGCCGGCTCACCGCCAGCACCAGCAGTTGGGTAATGATTGGCGCAATGATCCACGAAATCACCCAGAGCGCGAGCAGGATCGCGAGCAGCGGACCCGCGTCCTTCGACCGCCGGCCCCCGCCCCCGCTTCCGCCGCTCCCGCCACTACGCATGGGGACTCTGCCGCCGTACATCATCGTCCGGCCCATCCCTTCGCGCACGAGCAGCACGGCGCCCACCAAGGCGGCGAGCGTCGTCATCAGCCGGACGTCGAGGTTCTTCACGTGCCCCAGCTCGTGGCCGATCACCGCCTGGAGCTCGTCGCGGTTGCAGATCTTCAGGAGCCCTCGCGTGACCGCGATATGCGAGTCGCGCGGGTCGTGGCCGGTCGCGAAGGCGTTGGGATCGTCGTCCGGCACGATCCAGACGCGCGGCCGCGGCACGCCGGCGGCAATGGCCATCTCGTCGACGACGTTGGCCAGCTGACGCTCGCCATCGTCCTGCGGCGTGATGAGCTCCCGGGCGCCGGTCGCCCAGAGAACCTTCTCGGGGCCGGTCTTGTAGGCATACCAGGCCACCAGGATCGCGACGATGGTGAGAACGATGCCGACCCAGGGGAACGGGTGGTGACCCTGCAGGGACCAGACGTAGTCGCCACCGAAGCCCAGCCAGGCGAAAAACAGGACGAAGCCAATCACCAGCCATGTCGTGCGCCGGCGATTGGCTTGCTGTTGTTGAAAGAGGTTACCGTCTGGAGAGGTCAACCTGCGGTACCACGCGCTCAGCTTGATCTTCGATCTCCCACAGGTCCGTCGGCGCCGCATGCGCCAGACCGGCCACGAGCGTCGTGGGAAACTGCTGCTGCCTGGTGTTGTACTGCGTGGCCGTGTCGTTGTAGAGCTGGCGCGCGAACGCGATCCGGTTCTCCGTGGACGACAGCTCTTCCTGCAGCTGGCCGATGTTGCCCGTGGCCTTCAGCTGGGGGTAGCGCTCGACCGTGACCAGCATCCGCGACAGCGCGCCCGATAGGGCGTTCTCCGCCTGGCTGATCTGCTTCATCGCCTCGGGTCCGGAGGCATTCACCTTCACCGCTTGGTTACGCGCCTGGATCACGGCTTCGAGCGTCGAGCGCTCGAAGTCCATCGCGCCTTTCACGGCGTTGACGAGATTCGGAATCAGATCGTGCCGCCGCTTGAGCTGCACGTCGATCTGTTTGAAGGCGTTGACGGTCTGGTTTTTCAGCGAGATGAGGCCGTTATACGCGCCGATCATCCACCCCACGGCGATCACAGCAACTATGAGCAGCACCCACATGATATCAATCCCCCGTTAGGGATATGAGAAGTAGGGGCGCAGCATGCTTCGCCCCTAGACGGTATTACGTGCTGTGCGGTAGGAGTTTCGCAATGGCTTGGCGGATGGTCTCGGCCAACCCGGCGTCATCCGAGCCGAGGCGGGCCAGCGGGTGGTCGGCGTCGACGTGGAGCTCCACGCCCCGTGTCACGGGGATGCGGCGCCACGTGGTCGGCCCGCTCGTTTCCTTAACGGCGTCGCGCGTGAGCCAGGCGGTGAGCGCGCGACCCGAGCGGCCGCGGGGCATCCCTTCGGCGCCCTTGAGCGGCAACCGGTCCGGCGTGGGGAGCGAGGTGCCGAGGACTTGCGCGCAGCGGCGCTCGAGGATGTCGCCCGTATTGTCCTGCATGTCTTTGGTAATCGCCGCGAGTGTGGCGCCTTCCATCTGGCGCAGCTTGATTGCGAGCAGCTGCAGAAAATGCCGGTAGGAATAGGTCGCCGCGGTCCCCCGGCCTTCCGGAGGGCTGACCAGCCCGCGCGTCACGTAAAAACGAATCGTTCGTTCGCTGGGCGCTGCCCGCGCCGCCGCGTTGATCGGCGTAACGGCGGAGGCATCGAGGACGGCTCCAACCACGACTGAGAGATCGCGCAGGTTCCAGGGCGCGAGGTTCCGGTACTCCCGCAACACCTGCAGCGGATCGGCGTGTGCGACCGTCGTCGTCATGCGTCCATGGCGCCGGAGGCTCGGTCGCTTTGCAGCACCGAGGAGACCCAGTCGGCGACTTGCTGGAGGTTGAACGGCTTCCGGATCACGACGCAACGATGGTGCTCGAGCCAGGTGCGCACCTCTTCCGCCTCGGCGTCGCCCGTCATGATGGCAATGTGTCCTTCGAGCGCCGGCCAGCGATGGATGATCGCCAGATAGAGCGCGAGCCCCGACATCGTCGGCAGATGAATGTCGAGCAGCAGCGCGTCGGCAGCTTCGGCGGCGAGGACTTCGTATGCCACCTCGGCGGTGCCGGCGCTGAGGACGCGATACCCGTGGCGCTCGAGATACCGCTCGAGCACCCGGCGCAGGCCCGCTTCGTCATCGACGATCAAGACCGTTGCCGGCTTGCGTGGCGGTGCGGTCATCATGATGCGTGCGCCGCGGTGTGAGGCAGCGGCGTCAGGAAGTCGCGCACGATAATGGCGATCGCCTCGTCCGGCGCGAGCGAGAGCCGCATCTCACCGGCGGTGAGGCCGAGGTAGGTGCGGGCGTGTTGTTGCAGCGTCTTGGCTTGGGCGTACCCGAGCCGCTTTGCCACGTCTTCGATCGTGAAACCGGGGTCCTGCAGCAGGCGGTGCGCATAGAGCACGCGCGCCGCCGCGAGGATCTTCCGCGGGCTGGGAAGGCCGGCCCGCGCAAACCAGCGCGTGCACGTACCGCGATCCACCCGCGCCTGTGCCGCCATCTGCTGAATCGTCTGCACGGCACCGGGGGTGCGGAGCGTGTTCTCGAGGACCCAGCGGAGCTCGCTCGGCAGCGACGCGAGCGCCACGTTGAGTTGGTCGAACAAGCGCTGTGACGCGGCGTGCAGCTTTTCGGCGGCGAGCAGGGAGCGCAGGTGCCTGGGATGGTCTTCTGTCCCGCTCAGGACCACCTGCTTGATGCCGCATTTCCCCATCGCGAGCAGCACGGGGACCAGCTCCGGCGTCAGCGCGGGCGTGTAGAGAATCAGCGGCAGCGAGGGAAAGAGCACACGCAGCCGCTCGACTTCCTGCCCTCTCGCCCCGGCGAGCATCGGATCGACAACGGCGATTTCCACGGGCCGGCCACGGATGGTCTCGAGCGCGGCGTCCCACGTAGGCGCTCGCGCCAGGACAAAGTCCGGCCCGACCGCACCGCGCAGCCGTTGGTACTGGATGTCCGAAACCGCCGCGAGGACCAGCATTCCCCTACATGCCCTCCGAAAAAACCCCAATTGCCGCAAAATCGCCCTACGATGCCGCAAAAACGCCCTAAACGCGGGCGGTGCCGTCACTCAAGTTGGCTGGTGTTTGTGGGATCCCATCCAACTCGATCGTGGAGGCACTATGTCGCGCCGCATCCGCT
>Ga0184632_10000739_pt1 | contig 13154 bp, 16 predicted proteins | sample PLM31_50_b1_FD_133153 | JGI IMG/M metagenome (GOLD analysis project Ga0184632, IMG submission 133153) | Groundwater sediment microbial communities from an aquifer in East River, Colorado, USA - PLM3-1_50_b1 | ecosystem: Environmental > Terrestrial > Soil > Riparian zone | place: USA: East... | reverse complement strand
GGTCGAAGGGGCGGCGGGTGCGGCAGGTTCGGACTTCACGATGCGCACCTTGCCGTCTGCCTCGGTGATTTCGAGCTCGGAGATGTTCGACTCCGACACGAGGTCGATCAGAGTCTTCAGCTTGCGCAGATCCATAGGTCTCTCATCTCCTTTGTTGTTGTCATGGTTCGAGCCGTGCGCTCGAGGCGCCGCGAGAGCCTAGCCAGCTTTCACAGGGTGGTTTTGCGAAAGCGCCAAAGTGTAGCCAGCGGCGCCGAATCCGCCGATCACTACCCGGTCGATCAGGGCACCTCATGGTTGCTCTGGAAGCTGCGCAGCGTAGAGACGGCTTTGGTCGCGATATTGCCGAGATCGGCGTCGATCATGCTCAAAGTCGTACTGCCGTATACCGTCGGCTCTCTTCTGCCGAGCAGATTCAAATTCGTCCGATGGGGAACAACGACATTCATTCGAATTTGGGCACGGACGCGACCAGGAGCAGGCGGGTAAAGAAAGCCCGCACTTTACGCGTTTTGCCGGCTGTTGACGGCAGCTAGCCGGAATTTATTCGCCGACGCGGCGTCTGGCCTCTAAGTCATTCAGGCTGTTGGCATTGCTGTCGCCCAGCCACGCAGTTCATCAAAGCTGGTCTCTCCCACTTTGCGGTGCGCGGAGCGGCCGCGGCGATCGAACACCACCGTGTACGGCAAGACGCCTTGAGTATTGCCAAGCTCGCGGGTCAGGTCGGAGCCGTCGATACCAGCCAACGCCACCGGAAAGGTGACTGGCACTCGCGCAAGGAACTCGTTGACCGGCGCCGCGCGGTCGAGCGCCAGACCGAAGACCTGCCAGCCGCGCGGCCCGAACTCGCGATGAAACCGCTCGAGCTCGGGCATTTCCTTCAGGCATGGCGCGCACCAGGTCGCCCAGAAGTTGAGCACCAGCGGCTTGCCGCGGAAGGCACCGAAATTCAACGTGCCACCGGCCGGCGTTTCGAAGCTCATCGACCACAGGTCGATGTCGCCGGCCTGCGCGCTCCGCCACCACGCCCAGCCGGCACCGGCCGCCGCGGCAGCGCCTGCGACACCGCCGATCATGAGCATCCTTCGTTTCACATCGCTTCCATCAGGCGACGCAATGCCGCCATGTCACCGCGTTCAGTGCGGCCGTTAGCGTCCGGCTTGAGCGCTCCACGCAGGTCGTCGTGATCGAGCACGCTGAGGTGCACCGCGACCATCTCGCTCAACTCACGGCACGCCTGGTGCACGCAAAGCAAATTGATCGGGTCGCCACGCGGTCCCGGCCGACTTGCCGATTCGTAGTTCACCCCTTCGTTGATCAACGCTATCTCGGCCGCCTTCGGATCGTCGCAAAAGAGCTGCAGGTGCACGCTGCTCAAGCGGGTGGCGGTACCGCGCCATACCGGCCCCGTGAGGTGCGGGCGAAATTCGGCCAGCCGCTCCATCCAGCGCAATGCGACGGCGCGCAGTGCAGCCAGCTCGGTAGGCTGGGTGTCGGCGCAAAAGAGCTGCAGATAGGCGCGTACCTCATCCTCCACATCGTCGTTGCGAGGGAGTTCGTGGCTGCGCACCGTGCCGCGACCGAGCGCGCGGGCTGCTTTGCGCTTGGCGGGGCCGTACTCCATGCCCTCCTCGACCACGAAGCGCGCCGCCGCAGCGGCCAGTTCAGCGCAGAACGACCCTTTCATGTGGCCATTCTAGGAGTCCACTGCGCCACGGGTTATTCGGCTCAGGGCAGCTCGATATCGTTCATTCGGGCAACGATCGTCGCGGCGCGACCCGCGACGTACGCCGACCCGGGGCGCTTTTCGAAGCGCTTGGGCGCCGGCAACATGACCGCCAGCCGAGCCGACGGATAAGCACCGAGCTGCGCGGCGCCGACATGAAAATAGTGCCGGGCCGCTGCTTCGGCGCCGAACAGGCCTTCGCCCCATTCGACGTTGTTCAGATAGATCTCGAGGATGCGCTGCTTGGAAAGCAGCGACTCGAGCATGAAGGTGATGACGAATTCCTGCGCCTTGCGCGGCAGCGCGCGTTCGCCGCTGAGGAACAGGTTCTTCGCCAGTTGCTGCGTGATGGTCGATCCGCCGACGATCTTGGCTTGCACCTTGCGCGGCACGAGCCCACTGCTGCTGCGCGCTGCGCGGCGTTCCGATTGACCATTCGCCTGTTCAGCGCGCACTTCTGCTCTGAGGTTGCGCTCCCAGGCCTTCTCCAACGCTTCCCAGTCGACGCCGCCATGATCGGTGAAGCTCGCGTCCTCCGACGCGATCACGGCTCGCTTGAGCTGCGGGGAGATGCGATCGTAGGGGACCCATTGCTGGCTCCACACGATGCGGTGATGTTCGCTCAGCATGCGCCACATCTCGGAGCGTTGAAAGGTGGTCGACTGCGGGTCGACGATGGCCATCAATGCCACACGGGCGATGAAGTACAACTGAAGCGCCAGCGCGGACACCGCAATCAGGATCACCAGGCGGACCGCGCCTTGCAACCAGGCTCTCATGTCTTCACGCCGGCCTGCCGGTCGCGCAATGCGAGCAGCACCGGCGCGGTGTCGGGACGAACGCTGCGCCAGAAATGAAAGGCTTCGGCCGCTTGCTCGACAAGCATGCCCAAGCCGTCGCGCCCACGCGCCCCGTGCTCGCCAGCCCAGCGCAAGAAAGCATGAGCCGCCGGGCCGTACATCATGTCGAGGGCAAGGGCGTGGTCGGCCAGCACGGTCGATGCCACCGGGATCTTGCCGCCTTGCAGGCTGCTCGAGGTCGCGTTGATGACGATGTCGAAACCGACGCCACAGTCGTCGAGCGGCGCGACGCCGAGCGACACGCCATGAGCGTGCGCGTGAGCGGCGTGCGTTCGGACCAGCGCCGAGGCTTTCGCCGCGGTGCGGTTGGCGACCACAAACGTCGCGGGGCGTTGTTCAAGCAACGGACCGAGCACGCCGGCAGCCGCGCCGCCGGCGCCGATGAGCAGCACGCGACTGCCGCTGAGCGTGGCGCGGGCGTTGCCGGTGAGGTCACGCACGAGCCCGATGCCGTCGGTGTTGTCGCCCCACCAGCCATCGCCATCGAAACGCAATGTATTCACGCTGCCGGCGAGTACAGCTCGGGGAGTGCGCCGCGCCGCGAGCTGCGGAGCTTGCGTCTTGAACGGCACGGTGACGTTGCAACCCGCCGCGCCGGAGGCCGCGAACGCACGCACCGTTTCGGCAAACGCGTCCGGTGGGCTGAGCCGCCTTTCATAGCGCATTGCCTGCCCGGTCTGTTCTGCGAAGCGGGCGTGGATGAAGGGGGACTGGCTGTGTTCGACCGGGTTCCCGATGACGGCGTACAGGTCCATGAGGGGGCGAATCAGCGGCCGAGCTGTGTCGTCTCGAGTGCCTCTTCGCGGGTGAAGCGAAAGCGCGAGGTGATCACCAGCTGGTCTGCCTGCTTGCGCATCTCGGGACTGAAGCCGCCGAACGGCGATGCCGCGCGCACGATCGCGACAGCGCGACGATCGAGTTCGCGCGAGCCCGAGGCGCGCACGACTTCGGTCTCGACGATGCGGCCGAGCGCATCGACCGTCATGTTCATCGTCAACTCGCCGTACAACTTCTGGCCGCGATGTTCGGGGAAGTTGCGCGTGCCGCGGTCTTCGATCTTGCGACGCAGCGAGTCGTAGTAGATCGCATACACCTCTTCGCGTGTCGATGGGCTGATGTAGCGCTTCTTCGGACGCGCATTCTCCTCGTTGATGCGCTTTTCGATCTCGGCAAGCAGCTGGATCAACTGACGCCGCCGCTCCTCGTGCTCGCGCTCTTGCGGCGAGCCCTGGTCGCGGCGTGGGTCAGGCGGCGGCAACAGCGCCATCTCACGCCGGATCTGCGCCAGCAGTTGCTGTTGCTGCTCCTGCAATTGTTCGATCTGCTTGCGCTGGTCCTGATCGGCGTCGCCGACCTCGATGAGTGCAGACGGGGGTAGCGGCGACGTCGCCCGGCCACGCAGCGCTTCGCCACCACCGGCGAGGCTGGCCTGCGCGATTGCCTGTGCCTTCGTCGGCGCTTCACCCGAGCGCGAGTTCACCAGGATCACTTCCAGCGGCGTGTCCTGGAAGATGCGGTTGAACCCTTCCGGGTCGACAAAGCGCACCGTCAACAGTGCGCCGTGGACGGACACCGAGATCAGCAAAGCGATCTGGACTGTCGAGAGCTTGCGCAACATTCGCAGCATGTTCATGCGGGGTGGTCGGAGCCGGGCGACGCGGTGGTGGGCTGCGCCTCGGACGGATCGTCGGCGAGATCGATCGCCAGCGTCAATGGCCCGGCGATTTCAGCTTCTTCTTCGACCTCCGCCTGAGCCTCATCGGCCGCAACACCTTCAGCACTCGTCAACTGGCTCGTCACGCTCGCGTGCACGTCGAGCGTCAGCAGGTCGGTCGCGGTGATGCGCACCATCACACGAGCGCCGCGCGGCAGCGCATTGGCGCCGGTCGCCGGAAAGACGAGCGGCAACGTTTCGCAGCGCACCAGGCCGTTCACCATCACGGTCGCCGCGAGTTCGTCGATGCTGTTTTGGGCCAGGTAGCGCAGCGTCCAGTAGCGCTCGATGGCCGACTGGAAGCTGTTGTACGCGCCGTACGCGGCATCGAAGCCGGAGATGACGGAGAACAGCGCGGCATCCTTCGGTTTGAATGGCGCGGCGAGCGCCGCCGTGCGGCCATGCCGCGCGCAGGCAATGATCTGCCACTGGTTGACCAGGTCGACATAGCGGCGCAGAGGCGACGTTGCCCACGCGTACTGCGCGACACCGATGCCGGCGTGTGGTGCGGCCTTCGTGCCCATGCGCACCTTGATGCCGGGTGCGAGGCCGGCTTGGCTGCGGTAGATGCCGGGAACGCCCAGGTCGTCGAGCCATCCGCCCCAGGTGCTGTTGGCCAGGATCATCGCCTCGGAGACGATCAGGTCGAGGGGGGCGCCGCGAACGCGCGTGCTGATGCGGACGACCTCGTCGCCCGTCGGTTCCTGGGCATCGTTGCCGTCCAGCCGAAAGTTGTAGTCCGGCCGGTTGAAGGTTTCGGGTTTGCCGCGCACCGCTTCGCGTTGCCCTTTGAGGTGACGCGCCAGACGAAACACGAACGCGAGCTCGGTCGCAAATGGATAGTCGCCGGGCGCCTTGCCGGTCAGCGTTTGCTCGGTGATGACGTTGTCGAGCTCGTCGTGTCGCAGGTTGGTTGTGATCGCGACCCGTTCGAGCTTGGTCTCGGTCGACGTGATGGCCAGCGTCGCTTCATCGAACGTCACGTACAGCGACACCGCGGGACATTCGCGGCCGGCCTGCAAGGTGTAGGCCTGTACCACGTCGTCGGGCAGCATCGTGATCTTCCAGCCCGGCATGTACACGGTGGACAGGCGCTCGCGAGCCACCTTGTCGATCGCGCTGTCGGGCGCGATCGCAAGGCCTGGCGCCGCAATGTGGATACCGAGCACGACGCTGCCGCTGCCGAGTCCTCGCACCGACAGCGCGTCGTCGATTTCGGTGGTGGACGAATCATCGATCGAGAACGCGTTCGCCTGCACGGTTGGCAAGCTTTCCCTGATCGACGGCGCCGCAAGCACGGGAAAGGCGGTGCCCTTGGGAAACTGCTCGAACAGGAAGCGACGCCAATGGAACTGGTATGGGCTGTCGATGGCGCCGGCAGCGGTCAGCAGGTCGAGCGGCGCCCGCTGCGAACGCTTCGCGGCTTCGACGACCGCCTTGTATTCAGATGCGTTCTTGTCCGGGCGAAACAGGATCTTGTAGAGCTGCTCGCGCACTGGCGCTGGGCAGGCACCCGCGACCAACTCGGCAGCCCAGGCGTCCACTTGAGCGGCCTGCTGGCGCTTGCGCTCGATGCCGAGCAGCGCGGCCTTCACCGTCTCTTCGGGCGCTTTGCGAAAGACGCCTTTGCCGAGGCGCCGAAAGTAGTGCGGCGCTTCGAACAGGCGAAACAAGGCGGCGGCCTGATGCTCGGTGCCGGCGCTCGCATTGAAGTAGTCGCGCGCCAGGTCCGCAAAGCTGAATTCGCTGTCAGGCGCGAACTCCCAGGCCAGATCGAGATCGATCTGTTCGGCCAAAACGCGAGCGCTCGCGATCATCTGCGCCGGCTGCGGCCGCGAGAACTTCAGCAGTACGTTGGATGACTTCACCTTCACACGCTTGCCCGAGTCGAGCTCGATCTGCATCGAATTTTCGCCTTCGGACATCACACGGCCCGCGTGGAACTTGCCTGCCTCGTCGAACAATGCGTACATGCGCGCTATTGTCGCCGCAGCGCACGCCGCCTCAGGCAAGGTCGAGGAAGCGCAATACATCGGGAAGGTGTGCTGCGAAGTCCGACAGCGCGTGGTCGCCAGCCTCGAGCAACTTGATGCGGCAGCCTTCGTAGCGCTCGACCATCTCGTGCCAATCGAGCACTTCATCGCCCTTGGCGATCACTGCCATGTATCGATCGTGGTTTGTCAGCGCGGGCTGCCCGAGCTCACGAAACTCATCGACATACTCGGAGCGAAAAAGCAAACGTGCCTCGGTGTGCCAGGCGGTGGTCTCTCCGATGTAGCGCGCCAGATCGCGTTCAGGGCGCACCGCCGGGTTCAGCACGACGGCGCGGCAGCCGAAGCGCTGCGCCACGTGGGTCGCGTAGTAGCCGCCGAGCGAACTGCCGATCACCGCCATCGATTCGTGCGACCCGCTTGCCACGCTCTCGCAAGCGATCGCGATGGCTTCGTGCGGCGACAGCGGCAGCTGCGGGCAGCTCCACCGGACGTCGCCGCGATGAGCGGCCAGCCAGCTGGCAATCATGCGGGCCTTGAACGACAGCGGCGACGAACGAAAGCCGTGCAGATAAAGCAAATGCGTCGGTGCATTCGGTCGTGTCTGCGCGCGTGCGCCCGCCGGCGATGGAGCGTCGGTCATGGATGACGCGCGGGCGCCGACTGCGAACGACGGGCGAGCGCGTCGAGCAACTTGGCCTGGATGCCGCCGAAGCCGCCATTGCTCATGCAAAGCACGTGGTCTCCCGGTGCCACGCTGGACACGACGCCTTGCACGAGCTTGTCGATGCTGTCGCAGACCTTTGCCAACGCGCCCAGCGGCGCGAGCGCTTGCGTTGCATCCCAGTCGAGCCCGCCGGAATGGCAGAACGCCAGATCGGCCTCCTCGAGAGACCATGGCAACAATGCCTTCATGGCGCCGAGCTTCATCGTGTTCGAGCGCGGCTCGAACACGGCGAGGATGCGCGACGCGCCGACCTTGCGCCGCAGGCCATTGATGGTCGTGCGCATCGCGGTCGGATGGTGCGCGAAGTCGTCGTACACCTTGACGTCGCCGGAGCCGAAATGCACCGTCCCGGAAAGCTCCAGCCGGCGCCGCACGTTCTGGAATGTCGACAACGCCGCCGCAGCGACTTCCGCCGAAACGCCGACATGCTCGGCGGCACCGATCGCGGCCAGCGCATTGAGCTGATTGTGTTCGCCAAGCAGCGACCATTCGACGCGAGCGATCTTCAAGCTGCCGCGCAGCACGTCGAAGGCGTGCGGCTCGCCGCGCGCGCGCAAGGCGCCCGGTTCTTCCTTGCGCGCACCGAAGCGTACGACCTCGCTCCAGCACCCCTTGGCGAGCACTCGTTGCAAACTTTCTTCGCGTGCGTTCACGATGACGCGCCCCGAGGACGGCAGCGTGCGTACCAGGTGGTGGAACTGGCGTTCGATCGCCGGGAGGTCGTCGAAGATGTCGGCGTGATCGAACTCCAGGTTGTTGAGGACAGCGGTGCGTGGCCGGTAGTGCACGAACTTGCTGCGCTTGTCGAAAAATGCGGTGTCGTATTCGTCGGCCTCGATCACGAACATCTTTCGATTGCCGAGCCGTGCCGAAACGCCGAAGTTCATCGGCACGCCGCCCACCAGAAAGCCAGGCTGCAAATCGGCATGCTCGAGCACCCACGCCAGCATCGATGTCGTCGTGGTCTTGCCGTGAGTGCCGGCCACCGCGAGCACATGTCGACCCTGCAGCACGTGTTCGGCGAGCCACTGCGGGCCGCTCGTGTAGGCCGCGCCGGCGTCGAGAATCGCTTCCACCAGAGGATTGCCGCGCGTCACGACGTTGCCGATGACGTACAGATCGGGCTTCAGCGACAACTGGTCGGCGCTGTAGCCTTCGATCAGCTCGATGTCGAGCGCACGCAATTGGTCGCACATCGGCGGATAGACGTTGCCGTCGCAGCCGGTGACCTGGTGTCCGCCTTCGCGGGCGAGCGCCGCCAGTCCACCCATGAAGGTGCCGCAGATGCCGAGAATGTGGATGTGCATCCGGCGATTCTAGTTTTCGCGCTGTCGAGTCGGGTTTTGTCGCCCCGGGACTTTGGTATCCGTCCGTGACGTTTCTCCCCGCGTTGCTTCCTGGCCTCGCGTCGCACCCGAACCAAGGTGGCATGGCGCAACCCGCATGTCGAGTCGGACCTCGAGGTGCCGTCCGGCCTCAAGTTGCCCGCCGATCTCTCGAAGCGCACGCTGCCCACACAAAGCGCGTGCGTCGATGGAGCCTGACTGCTGGCTTCCGCGCAATTGCCGACTCGCAAAGAGCGCATCTGGCACGTCGAGCTCGCGGCGCTCACGCGTGAAGCTAGCTGGCCAGCGCTTCGCGCGCCGCGTCCAGAGTTGATGTTATGTCATCGGTCGTGTGCGCGGCGCTGACGAACCCGGCCTCATAGAGAGCTGGCGCGAAGTAGATGCCGCGCTCGAGCATGGCATGGAAGAACCCGTTGAAGCGTTCGCGATTGGTCGCCAGCACCGCTTGATAGTGCGCGGGCATCGCATCGCTGAAGAAGAAGCCGAACATGCCTCCTTCGCTGTCGGCGACCAATGGGACGCCGGCATCACGAGCAACTATCATCAGCCCGTCGACGAGTGAGCGCGTGCGTAGCGACAAGGCATCGAAAAACCCCGGCTTGCTGATTTCGCGCAGCGTTGCGAGTCCGCAGGCGGTGGCGACCGGGTTGCCCGACAACGTGCCGGCCTGATAGACCGGGCCGAGCGGTGCGAGGTGCGACATGATTTCGCGCGAGGCACCGAAGGCCGCGAGCGGCATGCCGCCGCCAATCACCTTGCCCAGCACGCTCATATCCGGTCGAAAGCCGGGAATCTTCTGCGCATAAAGGCTCTGCGCACCGCCGAGGGCAACGCGAAAGCCCGTCATCACCTCGTCGAATACCAGCAACGCGCCGTATTGGGAGCACAGTTCTCGCAGGCGTCCGATAAACGGCACGTTGGCGCGCACAAAGTTCATGTTGCCGGCGATCGGCTCGATCATCACGCACGCGAGCTGCGGGCCGTGAAGCACAAACGCCTGCTCCAACTGCTCGAGGTTGTTGTATTCGAGTACCAGCGTGTGTTGCACCACCTCTGGCGGAACGCCGGCGCTCGTCGGATTGCCGAAGGTCGCCAGGCCGGAGCCCGCCTTGACGAGCAACGCGTCCGCATGCCCGTGGTAGCAGCCTTCGAATTTGATCAACTTCGAGCGCCCGGTGGCGCCGCGCGCCAACCGAATCGCGCTCATCGCCGCCTCTGTGCCGGAACTGACCAGGCGCACCTGCTGCATCGAAGGCAGCAGCCCGAGGATCGCCTCGGCGAGTTCGATCTCGCGCTCGGTCGGCGCACCGTACGAGAGGCCCTCGATTGCAGAGTCGTGGACCGCCTTCAATACGGCCGGGTGACCGTGCCCGAGAATCATTGGCCCCCAGGAGCCCAGATAGTCGATGTAGCGTCGGCCTTCGACGTCATACACGTAGGGGCCTTGCGCGTGTGCGATGAAGCGCGGCGTACCCCCCACCGCGCGAAATGCGCGCACCGGCGAGTTGACGCCTCCCGGGATAACGCGCTGTGCCCGCTCGAAGAGGCGCTCGTTGCTGGGCGGCGAGTCAGTGGACACGACGCGGTTCACCCGGTGCTGGACCCGCTTCAGGCTCGCCTTCGCTTTCGGATTCTTCGGGCGGCGGCAGGGCCCAGAAGAAGCGGTCCGGCACCACATTGCCCATGCCCGGCCGAAAACCTGCGTCCAAAGATTGATCGAGGAAAGTGAGCGCCTCGCCGACGGCGGCTTGAAGCTCCGAGCCCGACGCCAGCAACGCCGCCAGCGCCGCAGACAAGGTGTCGCCGGCGCCGACGAAAGCAACCTCGAAGCGCTCGAACTTCTCGCCGGTCAGCGCGCCTTGAGGCGAGGCCAGCACGTTGTCGATGAACTGGTCGGGCAATACGACACCCGTGACGAGCACGAATCGCGTGCCATGCTCGGCCGCCGCAACGGCGAGTTCGCGCGGAGATGCGGGCCGATCGGCCTCCCAATCGGGCAGCAGAAAGTCTGTCAGTGTCTTGTGATTGCCAACCAGCAATTCGGTCTGCGGAAGCACGAGCTCTCGAAACGCGTCGAGGTATGCCTGATGGTCGTCGTCCTCGATCCACGAGAGATTGGGCATGTACGAGACCAGCGGCACGTCCGGATAGTCGGACAGCACTTCAGCGACCGCGCCCACGCCTTCAGCGGACCCGAGAAAGCCGACCTTCCATGCCGCGATCGAAACGTCCTCGAGGATGCTGCGTGCCTGTTCGACGACGGTATCGGCCTCGAGTGCCGTGTGGCTGAAGACTTCGGCCGTATCGCGCAGTACAACCGCAGTCACGACTGGCAACGCATGCGCGCCCATGGCGGCGATGGTTGCAACATCGCCTGCCAAGCCGCCGGCGCCGCTCGGGTCGCTCGCGTTAAAGCTCATGACGCAAGCGGGCGCCGGAGCTTCTTGCGGAAGCTCGGACGGCACTTCGGTGGAAGGGGATTCAGCGGTCATGGATGGATCGTCCGGGAGCCCGAGGCAACAGTGCGCGCTGCATGCGCCTCGCCTCTAGGAAAGTGTGAGGAATGTTGCGTATGTGCCGGCGAAATCTTGTGTTTTCGCCATTTCCCGTCGCTACAATTCGACCCCATTGTAGTGAAGCAACCAAAAATAGCGTGAGTGAATCGCGGACCTGGATGTGCCTCATTTGCGGTTGGATTTATGACGAGGCCACTGGGGATCCGGAACATGGTATCGCTGCGGGAACGGCTTGGGCCGATATCCCGATGAACTGGACCTGTCCCGAGTGCGGCGCCCGCAAGGAGGACTTCGAAATGGTCCAGATCTGAGCCGATGATGGCCCCGTGTCGTTCGAGTCGTTGAGGAGAAAGATTGGTGAGCAAACAAGCGCAGACCGATCGTCCCGAGGGTGCCAAAGTGCTGGTCATCGATGACAGCAATACGATCCGTCGCAGCGCGGAAATCTTCCTCAAGCAGGGAGGCTATCAAGTGCTCTTGGCCGAGGATGGCTTCGATGCGCTGTCGAAGGTCAACGATCATGATCCTCATCTGATCTTCTGCGACATCCTGATGCCGCGCCTCGATGGCTATCAGACCTGCGCCATCATCAAACGTAACCCCAAGTTCGCTCATGTGCCCGTGATCATGTTGTCTTCCAAGGACGGCTTGTTCGATAAAGCGCGTGGTCGCATGGTTGGTTCCGAGGACTACCTGACCAAACCCTTCACAAAAGACCAATTGCTTGGCGCAGTTGAGCGCTTTCGCAGGGTGAATTGACGATGAACGGGCTTATGCGACGCCAACGCCTGAGCCCGTGCCAACAATCACACGCCAGCCGCACCGTGATACGCGGTATATAGAGGACATGACGATGCCTATTCACAAAATCTTGCTGGTCGACGACTCGAAGACCGAGCTTCACCATCTTTCCGAAATTCTGGTCAAGCGCGGCTTTACCGTGCGCACGGCCGAGAACGCCGGAGACGCTATGCGTCGCCTAGGCGAAGAGAAGCCCGACCTCATCCTGATGGACGTCGTCATGCCAGGCCAAAACGGCTTCCAGTTGACGCGCGAGATCACTCGCGATCCGCGCTTCTCCGATGTGCCGGTGATCATGTGCACGCAAAAGAATCAAGAAACCGACAAGGTGTGGGGCACACGTCAGGGCGCACGCGGCTACGTCGTCAAGCCGGTCGATGCTGACGAGCTCGTGTCGAAGATTCGCGCTTTCGGCTGAGCGCAGCAGGCTCCCGCGTTACACAGGACTGACGATGCCGATCCAGAAAATCCTTTTGGTGGACGACTCCAAGACCGAGCTCCACTACCTTTCGGAGCTGCTCGTGAAGCGCGGCTTCACCGTGCGCACCGCGGAGAACGCAGACGATGCGATGCGTCGTCTGGGCGAAGAGAAACCGGACCTCATCCTGATGGATGTCGTGATGCCGGGGCAGAACGGCTTTCAATTGACCCGCGCGATCACGCGTGATCCGCGGTTCCTCGACGTGCCGGTGATCATGTGCACGAGTAAGAACCAAGAGACCGACAAGGTTTGGGGCATGCGTCAAGGGGCGCGCGACTACGTCGTCAAGCCGGTCGATGCCGACGAACTCCTGTCCAAGATTCGCGCTTGCAACTGAGCGCAGTCGCCGACACCTTCCACCGAACCGACGCGACTGATGGCCAACAAGGAAGCACTGCGTGAATTGCAGACGCGCCTCGCCGAGAGGCTGCAGGCGGCACGTACCCAACAGCGTGCCACGTCATGGCTGGCTGTGGAATGCGCCGGCCGTGGCTTCCTGCTGCCCCTCGCGCAAGCCGGCGAAATCTTCTATGTGGCGCCGCTCATCAGCGTGCCGCATTCGAACGAATGGTTTCTCGGCGTCGCGAATCTGCGCGGCGGCCTGTATGGCGTCGTAGACCTGGCGCGTTTCCTCGGAGTCGGTGCCGGCGCGAGCGACTTCGCGCGCGAACAGGCGCGCCTCGTCGTGTTCAACCCCACCTTCGAGATCAATTGCGCACTGCTCGTCGACCGGCTTGCCGGTCTGCGCAGCGCGGAGCAACTGAGCGTTGATGCGGCGGCTGATCGGGCGCGCCCGCCATTCGTTGGCGAGCGATATCGTGACAACGGTGGACGCACTTGGCAGGAACTGAATTTGGCCGCGTTGGCCAACGACGACGCGTTCATGAGGATCGTTGATTGATCGTTGATTCGAGTGTTGGGACGGGCCTGCGCCGCAGGCTGTCACTTCTAAGACTGCAGAGGGCGATATGAGCTTGCTGAACACGATGAAG
>Ga0184632_10000737_pt1 | contig 13181 bp, 12 predicted proteins | sample PLM31_50_b1_FD_133153 | JGI IMG/M metagenome (GOLD analysis project Ga0184632, IMG submission 133153) | Groundwater sediment microbial communities from an aquifer in East River, Colorado, USA - PLM3-1_50_b1 | ecosystem: Environmental > Terrestrial > Soil > Riparian zone | place: USA: East... | reverse complement strand
TGGCCGCGCCGGTGCTGGTCCCCCGCGCCGCCCACGAACCCGAGAACACCTGCTGCTGCTGAGCGACCAACCCCGCGTTGGTCCACCTCGACAAGCTCCCACTCTCGAAATCATCCGAGAAGACCCCGCTCTCCCCCGGCGGCGTGGTGACCGAGGCGGCGGCGCTGAGGCCCGACAGGTTGCCGGCCGCATCCCGCGCCCGGACCTGATAGCGGTAGGTGAGCTCGGATGCCACCGTGGTGTCGGTGTAGCTCGTCGCCGGACCGACGCTCCCGAGCAGCGCGTCGTCGCGGTAGATGTCGTAGCCGGTCACGCCGATGTTGTCGGTCGACGCCGTCCAGGAAAGGTCGACCCTGTGGGATTCCGCCGCCGTTGCGGTGACGCCGGCGGGGACGGTGGGCGCGGTCGTGTCCGCAACGCCGTCGCACGCCACCGAGCCCGAGTCCAGCATCGTCCCACTGCTGTTCACGTAGCGGTAGCCGGCACCGTTGGCGTTCAGCTCCAGCCGCAGCGCCCCGAAGGCGTTCGGCGTGGTGTCGAACCCGGTCGCGAGGCGGCTGTCGGTGGTGACGAACTGCTGGATGCCGTGGCCGCCGCCGCCGGCGATGAACTGGGTGATCCCGGCCGCGTCGGGCGAGCCGTTCCCGTCCAGCGGAACCCAGCGCTGATAGCTGTGGTCGTGGCCGGTGAGGACCACGTCGACGCCGGAGGCGTCCAGCAGCGACCAGATGCCGGTCATCCTCGGCGCGCTGCCCTCCGCGCCGACGTTGTAGACCGGATGGTGGAAGAAGGCCACGGTGCAGGCCGCCGTGCTCGCGCCCAGGTCGTCCCGGAGCCACCGGTACTGTGCGCTGCCGCGTGACGTCTGGCCAAACTGGGTCGTGGAGTCCAGGCTGATGAAGTGCCAGCCGCCGGCGTCGAAGCTGTAGTGGTGCGGCGGGCTCCGCCAGTAGTCGAAGTAGCCCGGCGCCTGCCCGTTCTCGTACTCGTGGTTGCCGATCGTCGGGTCGGTGATCGCGTCGAAGCGGCCGAAAAAGGCGTTCGGCTTGTACCAGTTGGCGAACTCGGCGTCGGTCCCCTTCTCGTACACGTCGCCCAGGTACAGAAACAGGTTCGGATTCCAGGAGCCAATGAGGTCGGTCACGTCGCCGGCGCGCTGCTCACCGCCGGCGCCGTCGCCGGTGGCGGCCACCACCAGCGGCCGCCCAGGCGCCGGCGCGGTCCCGGAGGTAGGCGTGAACCCGGTCGCCGGTGGCGGCGGCGTGGTGACGCCGTTGGCGAACTCCAGGCCGATGGAGGCGCGCTGGCTCACGAAGCCGTCGCGCATGAGCGCCTCCAGCGCCAGCGTCCGGGTGCCGTCGACGAAGCGGTCGCTCGGCAGCGTGAAGGTGTAGGGGGACTGGAAATCCGTCAGCAGGTACTGGCCGTCGAGGTAGAACACCATGCGCCGCACGCCCGGCCCACCGGGGGCCGAAGCCGTGGCGGCGGCCGCCACCGGCCCGGTCGCCGTCGCGCCGTCGGCCGGGTCGGTGATGCACACGGTGACGGAGTACGAGCCGGCCAGGGGTCCGCTGGTCGCGCAACTCGCCGCCCAGGTGACGCCGGGCACTCCGAGCACGATCAGGTTCGCCAGCAGGCCCACGACGAGCACGAGTCGGACACGAGCCCACCCACGACGGCCCCACCCGGTGGAACTCCGCATGTCGCCCCTCCCTGCGACCCGCTGCACCGCAGCAGGCGCATGACACACCAGCATCCCAAGCGTCAGGGGATTCGAAGCCTCCGCCCCCCAACGTCCACGGAGGCGACGGGACCAGCACAACCACAGCGCCCCCCCCGCGGAGGCTGCTGGAACCAGGCCCGACGAGCCCGCAGCACGTCATACTAGACGGCGTCGAGCGAAACGGGATACGGCTCCGAACGTAACCTGGTGCTGCTCGATCGGCCGTAGCGGCGCTCATCCCGCCGACGCTTTGCCGAGCATGCGCTGGTCGTCGTCGGCGCTGTCGGAGAGGCCGACCACCGCCCTCCGGAGCGGTCACCACCAAGAGCGAGGTCCAAAACGCCGACCGTGGGGCTAGACTAAAGCTACCGGTCCGATCTGGGGGGTAGTCCATGTCACGGCGAGCAATGCTCGCTGTGGTCGCGCTGCTCGGCGGCCTGCTCGCCGTGGCAGCGGCGGCTCCGGCGGCAGCGTCCACGTTCAACCCCGCGGCCGACACCTACGTCGACGCGTCACACCCCACCACCAACTACGGCACCAGGCAGAACATGCGCATCGACAACTCGCCGGTGCGCCGCGGCTACCTGCGCTTCAACGTGCAAGGCGTCGGGCCCGTGAGCTCGGCGGTGCTGAAGTTCTACGCGGAGACCGGCAGCAGCACCGGCATCGAGGTCCACGCGGTGAGCGACACGACCTGGGGTGAGACGACCACCACCTACAACAACGCACCCGCGGTCGGCGCGGTGCTGGACACCGCCGGCCCGTTCTCCAGCGGCACGTGGATCACGGTCGACGTGTCGTCGGCGGTCACTGGTGACGGGCTGGTGAGCTTCGCGCTCACCACCCCCGGCAACAGCTCGATCCGGGTCACCAGCAGGGAGGGCACCAACAAGCCGCAGCTCATTGCGCCCGCACCGGCCGGGCCCTCGCCGTACCTGGTGAGCAGGATCGGCGCCACCACCTACCAGGCGGTGTCGCAGACGACCGGCACGACCTTCACCGGCACGGCCAAGTTCGTGGTCGAGAGCGCGGTCGCTGACCTGGAGGCCTTCGGCGGTGGGACGGTGCAGTTCGCCGCGGCGACCTTCGACCTCGGCGCCGACTTCTTCAAGTTCGACGACCTGGCCGACGTCACGTTTGCGGGTGCGGGGATGAACGCCACGATCATCCAGAACAACACCAGCGCAGCGGCCGACACCGAGCCGTTCAACTTCTCCGGTGCCTTCGGCGTGCAAGTGCGTGACCTGACCGTCTCGGCCGGGGGGGCGGTCCGCACCACCAGCGACGCCCTGGACTTCGACCGCGGCAACGACGTGGTGGTCGAGCGGGTCAAGATCACCGCGTCGCGTGGCCGCGGGATCGTCTTCGACGGCAAGAACGACAGCTGGACATCGCTGCGGAACACCGTGCGCGACTGCGTCATCAACGGGACCAGCGGCGACGGCATCGAGCTGCTCGCCTCCAGCAACAACACCATCCAGGGGTGCACCATCACCAACACCGGCGGGCATGGCATCCAGGTCAACAAGTCATCCACCACCGCCGATCAGGCCAACAAGAAGTCCAACGACAACGTCGTCACCGGCAACACGATCGACCAGGCCGGCCAGGACGGCGTCAACGTCATCAGCAGCGACCGCAACCAGATCACCGGCAACGCCATCACCAACAGCGCCGACGACACCTCCGGCCGTGACGGCATCCGGATCACGTCCAGCGATTCGATCACCTGCAACGACAACACCGTGGCCAACAACACCGCCACCGACACCCAGACGCCGAAGACGCAGAAGTACGGCCTCAACATCGCCAGCTCGCTCTGCAACCGCACCGTCGTCGGCCCGAGCAACAACTTCGCCGGCAACCTGACCGCCCCCATCCACGACATCGGAACGGGCACGATCTACCAGTAGCCGGGACCGGTCCGCGCAACCACCGCGGCCTGGTTCGCTTGGTCGCGGTGGTTCAAATCCCCTCACCTCCACCCCACCACGATGACCAGCGCCAACGCTGGTCGTCTCTGGTTGGTGGCAGTTCTTCCCGCCCCTGCGCGACCGGGAAGAACTCCTCACCTGCCAACGGCCTAACGGACACCCAAGTGGCCGACGCGATGCTCCGCCCTGTGCAGTCGACGGCACCCAAGGTGCAGCGCTCTCCTCGGTGTGTTCAGGAATTGGGCGCGCGAATCGATGCCAAGCGTCTTGGGTCGTTCCGTTCCGTGTGTCCCCGGAGGTGGTTCAGCCAGCGGTGGTCAGGCCGACCAGGTCGGCGCTGACCTGCCAGAGCCGGGCCGCGGCGGCCTGGTCGTAGCTGGCCTTGGAGGACCGCTTGGGTTTGCGGTTGGCGAAATAACGGCCCGTCACCTGCGCTAGCTCGGGCGCCGACGCCAAGTGGATCGAGGTGGCGGCGCCCTGGGCCGGGGCCTGCATGAACGGCCGCAGCAACGGGACCAACCGTCGCTGGACCCCGGCGGGGTCCTCGGCGCCGAAGGCGGTGCGGGTCAGGCCGGGATGCAGCGCATTGGCGGTCACCGAGCTGGCCGGTAGCCGCCTGGCCAGCTCGTAGGTGAATAGCACGTTGGCCAGCTTGGACTGGCTGTAGGCCCTTGCGCCGGAGTAGGACCGCTCCCCCTGGAGGTCGTCGAAGTCGATCCGCCCCTGGGCCTGGGCGTTGGAGGAGACCGTGACCACGCGGGCCGGGGCGCTCTGGGTGAGCCGGTCCCAGAGCAGGTTGGTGAGCAGGAACGGCGCCAGATGGTTGAGCGCGAAGGTCCGCTCCAGCCCATCAGCGGTCACGTGCCGAGTGTCCCAGTATCCCCCGACGTTGTTGACCAGCACCTCGATCCGGGAGCAACGCTGGAGGACCTCGCCGGCCAGCCGCCGCACCTGCGACTGGGAGGACAGGTCGGCGACGAACACCTCCACCCGCCCGCCGCCGGCTGCGCGGATCTCGCCAGCCGCGCCCTGGGTGCTCTCGCGGTCCCGGCCGCAGATCGCCAGGTGCGCACCCATCGCCGCCAGGCCCAGGGCGGTCGCCCTGCCGATGCCGCCGCTGCCACCGGTGACCAGCACCGTCCTGCCGGCCATCGGCCCGTGGAGCGGTTCCATGTTTATGCTCCCGAAATCTGCGCGGTGGTCGGCGCCTCACACGGTGATGACGATCTTGCCGCGGGTGTCGCCTGCTTCGAGAGCCCGGATGGCTTCGGGGACCTCGCCCAGCGGGTAGGTTCTGCCGATGCGTGGCGTGAGCTTGCCGGCCTGGATGAGCTCCCCCAAGGTTTGCAGGTCTTCTTGGTTCTCCTTGGAGGCCAGCATCCGCAGCCGCTGGCCCACGAACCGTGACAGCACGGGCGCTCGCAGGTTGCGGGTGAAGCCGCCCATCCACCGCCCGCCGCCCTCGCCGCCGACGATGACCAGCGTCCCCCGAGGGGTGAGGGCACGCCGCAGCTGCGACAGGGTCCGGCGGCCCGCGGTGTCGATGATGAGGTCCCAGTGGCGTGTCCCGTCGGTGACATCCTCGCGGGTGTAGTCGATGACGTCGTCGGCGCCGATCGAGCGGACCAGGTCGACCTGGGTCGTGCTGCACACCCCGGTCACCTGGGCGCCGAACGCCTTGGCCAGCTGCACCGCGAACGACCCGACGGCTCCGGCCGCCCCGATGATCAGGACCTTCTGCCCCGCCTGGACCTCTCCTTGGTCGCGCACGCCTTGGAGGGCGGCGAACCCGGAGATGGGGACGGCCGCCGCCTGCTCGAAGCTGAGGTTGGCCGGCTTGGGCGCGAGCTGGTCCTCTGGCGCGCAGGCGTACTCGGCGAAGGAGCCGTCGCACCAGCCGAACACCTCGTCACCTGGCTGGAACCGGGTCACGTTGCTGCCGGCCGCCTCCACGTGCCCGGCGACGTCCATGCCCAGAACGGGGACCTTGGGCTTGCGGAGCCCGAGGGTTGGGACGACGAGGCGGATCAGGTAGGGCAGGCCGGTCATGACGTGCCAGTCGCCCCGATGCAGGCCCGCCGCGTGCACCCGCACCAGGACCTCGTTGTCCTTGGGTACTGGTTGGTCGATGTCCCTGAATTCCAGAACATCGGGTCCGCCATACCGGTCTTGGGTGATTGCTTTCATGGTGTTCTCCTGCGCCGTCGTGGGTTTGGGGAGAGGAGCTGTCTCAGGGAGGCGGTCGGGTTCGTCCTGGTGACGTCGGGGCGCCGAGCCTTAGCTGGTCGTGGCGCGGTAGCTGGCCACGGTGTCGGCCAGGGCCTGGTCCAGGGGTGGCATCAACTCCCAGCTTGGCCGCGATAGCCCCGGTCCCGAAAACCACCTGCCGTGGCGCGGCCTCCATGGCGGGTCAGCTCCTAGGGTGGCTTGGGACCGGCACGGCCGCGGCGGATCGGAGCTCGCAGCACTGCCACGCCCAGCGCGATCACCCAGACGCCCCACAGGTGGCCGCCCGCAGCACCGGGTCGTCGCGCCGGCCCAGGGCGGCCGGCAGCAGCAGAATCGGGACCAGCAGGATCGCGTAGGTCCAAGCCACCGCGAACCAGGTCCAGACCAGACTGGTCCCGCCGGCCACGAACGCCGGCAGCACCACCTCGGGTGATTCCCGCAGGATGTCGGGCCACTCGAAGGTCGACGACAACACGGTGGCGGCCACGGCAAAAGCCACGGCACCGACCACGAAGAGCCAGCCGGTCACCCGCCGGAGCCCAGCACCGTCACTGGTTGTGTTCATGCAGCCTTCCCTGTCTGGTCTCGTGCTCCTCAGCGGATGTGGATGGCTTCCTGACTGCCGTGGCCGTAGTGGCGGATGTGGAGCACCGGGTGGTCGGCCAGGACGCGCACGGCCCGATCGGCGTCGGCGTCGTCGGGAACATGGACCCACAGCGCGGCACGGCCTTCGCGGGCGTAGCCGAAGTACTGCTCGATGGTGTCGGGGTCGTCAGTGACGGCGCCGACGACGCGCTGGGCGAGGCTGCGCTCGGCCCGGAACCGCTCCCAGCTGCCCAGGATCTCCTGGCTGGTATAGACCCGCAGGTCACGATCGGCGAACCCAGCCTCGGCCAGTGCCGCCCTGGCCTGCTCAGCGCGCTGGGCGTCCTCCAGAATGGCCACCAGGAACCCCTGCGGGCTGAAGACCAGCGGCCGATCACGAGCAGCAGGGTCCTGGTCGGACATGCCCGTGGGCCACGGCACGTCGTTTGCACTCATGGCATCGTCACTTCCTGTCCTGTGACCGGCCCGCGATGATCAGCGGTTCCGCGGACCGGCCCTGGCTGGCACCGGCGGACCATGCTTGCGCGTATCGCGGCGACGCCGGGTCCTGCCGGTGCCAACACCCCTGCTTGTTGTGGGTGGCTACTGGGCCAAAACCTTGTTGCGGGCCGGGTCCAGAGGCTGTGTGGCTGGGCTGGTGGCGGCGCGCAGCCGGTCCAGCAGGATCCCCGACAGGGCCATGAACGTGATTGCGCCGTAGGCCCCGAAGACCGCGAACTGACGGTCGACGTCGATGCCGCCGGCAGTCGTGACCGTCCAGCCAAGGGCCCACAGCAGCGGCATGGCCGCTCCCCAGACCCAGGCGTTGGCCAAACGGTCGCGGAGCAGATAGGCCTGGGCGGCGCCGAGCGGGATGCCGGTGATGAAGCCCATCAGGGCCAGCTCGCTAAGACTGGTGCCGTAGCCGACCACCCAGGCGCCGACCCCAAGCCCGATACCCATCGCCACCGCAGTGGCGGGGATCCAGGTCTTGGCGTCGAGCAGGCGGCGGGCGACCAGCCACTGGCCGGTGCCGATGACCGCGCCGGCGACCAGCCCGCCGATCAGCGCCGAGCCGGCGTCGTTGATCCGGCCGGCGGCGGCCTGGGCCAGGATCCCGGCGATCGGGAAGGCGAGGAAGCCGGCGGTCCACAGCAGCCAGGCCTTGGTGTTGAAGCGGTGCTGGTCCTCCATGGGACCATCCCTTCTTTGTACGATGTTCTGGACAGCGTACACTACCGTGACGGGACACTGTTCAATAGTCAAGCGAGTCAAGGGGAGATCGGAGGGCGCATGGCCGGCGACACCACCACCAGGACGCGGCCGCGGGGCTCGCTGACCCGCGAGGAGATCATCAAGGAAGCCCTCGCACTGCTGGAAGAGCACGGCCCCGGCGCCCTGTCCATGCGCCGCCTGGCCGACCGCCTCGGCGTCGCCCCCAACGCCCTCTACACCCATGTGCGCGGCAAGGCCGACCTGATCGACGGGCTCATCGACCAGGTCTACGCCGGCCTCACCTTCGAGCCCGACCCCACCGGCGACTGGACCCAGCAGCTGGCCACTCTCAGCCAGGAGATCCGCGCTTACCTGCTCGCCCACCCCGCCGTGGTCCCCTATGCCCTGCAACAGCCCGGCCTCGGCCCCCACAGCCTGCGGCTCGGCGAAGCAATCTACAACGTCCTGCGGCCAGCGGGGTTCTCCGACCAGGCCGTGGTCGGCACCGTCTACGCGCTGTTGACCTACATCCTGGGGTTCGTCGCCCTGGAGATCCCCCGCGCCGGCACCGACCCCCAGACCAGCGACGAGTTCGTCCGCCGCATGTGGGCCTTCTTCGCCGCCCTGCCACCGGGTGAGTTTCCCCACACCGTCGAGCTGGCCGCGCAGCTGGCCCGGATCTCCACTGACGACCAGTTCCAGTTCGGCATCCGCACCTTCATAACTGGTCTCAAGGCCCAGGCAAGCTGAAGGCGAGCACCGCAACCGCGATCGCCGCCGCATCCTCTAGTTGGCGTGCGCCGACTCGCCAGTGGCCAGGAAGCTGGCCGCCATCTCGCCGTCGAGTCAGGAACGGGTCAGGTAAACGCCGCGAACAGGTGGCACTGGCCGGGCATCCCCCGGAGGGAATGGCCCTGGTACCGCTCACGCTGCTCTCGGGCGAGCACGTCGTGGCGCCCGAGCAGCTCCGCCATCGGCGATCCCCTACCTCGGCGGCGCGTTCGGTCGAGCTGGCGATGTCGGTGAACAAGATCGTCGCTGGCGATTGGAGGCCGTCGAAGGCGGTATCGCGCCCTGCCGGTCGTGGTCGGTGCTCTTGGACCTTGTGGGCGTGGAAGCCGACGACGAGGGTGGACTGGCTGGTCGCCTGGTTGCAGGATGGGCAGGTGGAGTCCACCCCGCGTCCGGTGCTCCCGGGCGACGTCGGACCGGCGCGACCGGGCGAACCGGAGGTGCGGCGGTCGGGACGCCGGCGGCGTCCCACCGGCGCGCCGCCTCCGCTGCCGCGCAGTATCCAGCCCACCGGCGTGTGGTGGGCGGCCGCCGCCGTGGTCCTGGTCACGCTGGCCAGGGTCGCCTTCGGCCCGGCCCGGCGCAGTCTGGGTGTGGCGGTGACCGTGTGGGACGACGCGGTGGTGCGGTGGCTGGCCGGGCTGCGCCTGCCCGGCATGACCGGCTTCATGGAGGCGGTTGTTGCCTCCACCGGGTCGGTCGGTATGGTCGGGGCGCTGCGCTGGGCGACCGTGATCGCGTTGCTGGCGTTGCGGCGCTTCCGCCACCTGGTCGTGTTCGTGGGCTCGTTCTTGGCGGTCCTGCTGGTGGTCCGGTTGGCGACGGTGGACCGCCCACGGCCGTTCGGGGTGGACCTCCGGGGTAGTTGGGCCGGCTGGGCGATGCCGTCGCGGCCGGTCGCCATCCTGGCTGCGACCCTGGTCGGGGTGCTCTACACGCTGGTGCCGGTGGGCCGCTGGCGGCAGCTCGGCAAGTGGGTCGCGACCGGCCTGGTCGCAGCGTTCGCTCTGGCCCGGGTCTACCTCGGCGTGGACGCCCCCACCGACGCGCTGTTGGCCGCCGTCATCGGGGTCGCGGTGTCGGTTGCTGCCTACCGGCTGTTTGTGCCCAACGAGATCTTCCCGGTGACCTACAAACGTGGCCGCAGCGCCCATCTGGACGTGGGCGGACGCCGCGGCGAGGCAATCCGCCAGGCGCTTGCCGACCAACTCGGGCTGACCGCGCTCGAGGTCGAGCCGTTCGGGCTGTCCGGCTCGGCCGGGTCGACCCCGCTGCGGATCAAGGTCCAGGACCAGGCCGGTACCACCCGCCATGTCTTCGGCAAGCTGTATGCCCGCAGCCACCTCCGTGCCGACCGGTCCTACAAGTTCGGGCGGGCGCTGCTGTACGGACGGCTGGAGGACGAGAAGCCGTTCAACACCGTCAAGCGGCTGGTGCAGCAGGAGGACTACGCGCTGGCGCTGATGCAGCGGGCCGGCGTGCCCAGCCCGGCGCCGTACGGTGTCGCCGAGCTCACGCCCGAGCGCGAGTACCTGATCGTTTTTGAGTTCATCGACGGCGCCAAAGAGATCGGCGAGGCCGAGGTCGACGACGCCATCATCGACCAGGGGTTGGCCATCGTCCGGAAGCTCTGGGACGCCAACCTCGCCCACCGCGACATCAAGCCGGCCAACCTGCTGGTTCGCGACGGCAAGCTGTATCTGATCGACGTGTTCTTCGCCGAGATCCATCCCAGTCCGTGGCGCCAAGCCGTCGACCTGGCCAACATGATGCTCTGCCTCGCCCTGCGATCCAGCCCCCAGCAGGTCTACCAGCGGGCCCTCCAGCAGTTCACGGTCGGCGAGATCAGCGAGGCGTTCGCCGCCGCTCGGGGACTGGCACTGCCCTCCCAGCTCCGCAAGATGATGCGCGCCCAGGGACGCAACCTGCATGCCGAGTTCGTGCGCCTGCTGCCCGAGGCACCCCGCCCGATCGGCGTCCAGCGCTGGAGCACCCGACGCGTCGTGCTCCTCGGCCTCGTCCTGCTCGCGCTGATCCCCGCCGTCCCGATGGCCTGGGCGTTCGCCCGATCCAGCGCCAACCCCGGCGGCGCGGCGGCCGTCACCGGCGGGAACGGGTCCTGCACCCAGATCGAGGAGCTATGGCTGCAAGCACAAGCCGTGCCGTCGGCGTCCCGCATCCCCTGCGTCCAAGCATTCCCCGCCGGCATCGTCGGTGCGCTGGCTGTCCGCGACGGCGAGTCAGTGCTCCAACTCAGCCACGCCAGCCTCGACCTCAACCTCAACACCGGCGGCCAGCCCCGAGCAGCCACCGCGGCCGGCGAGATGACGGTCCGGCTCACCGCATCGTGCGCCGCCCAGACGACTGGAAAGGGGCAGACCATCGCACCGGGCGTCCGACGCGTCCAGACCCAGGGACCCGCCAGCACACCCCAAGTAGTTGACGTGTTCCCCGGCGGCTGTGTCACATACCAGCCAGAACCCGGCATTGGCTCGTCAGCCCCGCTACTAGACCAAGCCCGGCGCGCTGTTACCTACCGGACCCGTGATGACTTGCGCGAGGCCCTCCGGCACCACTCTGGCGGCCGACTCCAGCTCGACCCCGAAGGCGGTAGTTAGCACGGCAATCGGTCAAGAACACAGGACGTCCGATCCCCACCTGACCTCATTCAAGACCTGCTCTTGGGCCGGTGGACCGCAACCCAGTGGTGATGGCATGTGGCCGCGAGAGCCCCGCCCTCAGAAGATGGGCAGTCATCTCCTAAACAGTGGCGGACCAGGAACGAGGCGGTCGGCGGCTACTGGCCCGACGGCGTCCTGAGGTCGGTGACGTTGACCCGGACTGGGCGCAGGACGACCCCTACACGCGACTCGCCCGGCCTGTCCGCGGGAGTCTTTGAGGGAGATCGAATCATGGAAGATGTGCAAATAAAGCTGTCAGCACTATGGGTGGCTCTGATGTTGACGTATCTCTTGGGAGACGTTCTGCGAATATTTAGCGGAGATTTCAAACCAGGGGAAATCGGAGGTATGCGCATAACTCAGACTATGTACTTGGGCATCGCAATATTGATGGTGATTCCAATTGTTATGGTCTTCCTCTCTCTGACGTTGAAGAATCCCGCGAATCGCTGGGTCAACATTATCGTGGCCATAGTCTTCTTTGGCTTCAATCTCATTGGACTGCCTACATACCCTTCCGCCTATGACAAATTCTTGATCGTTGTAGGACTCGCGTTCAATGTGCTGACGGTTTGGTATGCATGGAAGTGGGTCTAACAGGAAGAACCCAATACTCGCCATGAGCGGTCGGACGGCGCCCACGCCGATTGGCTGGTCGCCCATAAACGCGCCGCCTACGTCCTGATCGTCAAGGCCAACCAGCCCACCCTGCATCACCAGCTACAACGCCTGCCCTGGCGCGAGGTCCCCGTCGCCGACCACACCCACGACCGCGGCCACCACCGCGTGGAGATCCGCCGCCTGCAAGTCACCACCGTCACTGGCCTGGGATTCCCCCATGCCACCCAGGCGGTCCGGATCACCCGACGAGTCCGGCCGCTGACCGGCCGGCGGTGGCGGACCGTGACCACCTACGCGGTCACCAGCCTCACCGCCGCCCAAGCACGCCCCGGCCGTCTGGCCGACTGGATGCGGGGCCACTGGGGCATCGAGGCGTTGCACCACCTCCGCGACACCACCTTCGCCGAGGACGCCTCCCAGGTCCGCACCGGCAACGCCCCCAGGGCCATGGCCAGCCTGCGCAACCTCGCCATCGGCGTCCTGCGGCGGCACGGCCACCGCAACATCGCCGCCGTGCTGCGCCGCAACGCCCGCGACGCCGCCCGGGTCCTGCCCCTGCTGGGCATCACAAGCCCGTGAAACCGACAAGCCCGCACGTGCCGAGACCCCTGGCCGGGACGCCGGACTCCCACGGCCTGTTGGTCGGGCGGATGGGACCGGTAGCTGCAAGCACCAACCGCGCTATCGTCCAGCGCCAAGAGGGCTGTCAGGCTTTCTTCGGCGGGACCTGTCGATTTCGCGGCTCCCCGTTTGTCTTCTGGGTGACCGTCCCCGAGAAGGAGGGAACCATGCAGTACGTGCTGCTGATCTACCACGGCACCAGCCTCTCGACGCCGCGGCCGGAAGAGGAGCAGAAGCGCATCTACGCCGAATGGGGCGAAGTCAACAAGACACCCGGCCTCACCGGCGGCCTCCCGATGGGGCTTCCCGAGAACGCCACCACCGTGCGGGTGGAGGACGGGAGGACGCTGACCACCGACGGCCCGTTCGTCGAGATCAAGGAGGCGGTCGGCGGCTACGCCGTCCTGGAGGCCGACGATCTGGATGCGGCGATCGAGCTGGCCGCGCGGATCCCAACGGCCCGCCTGGGTGGCGCCGTCGAGATCCGCCCGAGCGAGAAGTATTGGTAACCACCCTCGAGCAGGTCTTCCGCGACCAGTGGGGTCGTGTGCTGGCTGCGCTGATCGGCTTCTCGGCGATTTCGATCTCGCCGAGGAAGCCGCGCAGGAGGCCTTCGCGATCGCCGCGGAGCGCTGGCCCCAGGACGGGGTTCCCAGCAACCCGGGCGCGTGGCTGCTGACGACGGCGCGCAACCGTGCCATCAACCGCATCCGCCGCGATCGCACGCTGGCCGCCAAGACCCGCCTGCTGCAGGTGCCGCAGGCAGCGGAGGACACGATG
>Ga0184632_10000736_pt1 | contig 13204 bp, 12 predicted proteins | sample PLM31_50_b1_FD_133153 | JGI IMG/M metagenome (GOLD analysis project Ga0184632, IMG submission 133153) | Groundwater sediment microbial communities from an aquifer in East River, Colorado, USA - PLM3-1_50_b1 | ecosystem: Environmental > Terrestrial > Soil > Riparian zone | place: USA: East... | reverse complement strand
TTTCATGATCTGGCAAGGTGGCTTGGCGAGCCATGGTGGTTTTGTCGGAGTGTTGATCGCGCTCTATCTCTATTCAAAAAAATACAGGGAGATGAGCTTTCTTGAGCTTAGCGATCGGCTCGTGATCGCCTCGCTGCCGGCGGCCGGCCTGATTCGAATTGGAAATTTCTTCAACTCGGAAATCCTCGGCATACCGACGAACCTCCCCTGGGCCATCATATTTCTCCGGGTCGACGATCTTCCCAGACACCCGGCAATGCTCTACGAGGCTGTTTCTTACTTGCTCGTCTTCGCTATCCTGTACAGCGCTTACTGGAAAACTGAGATGATCAAATTCCCCGGCCGCATCCTTGGGGCTGGCTTTGTAGCATGTTTCGCGGCGCGCTTTTTGATCGAGTTTGTAAAGGAAGAACAGGTCTCGTTTGAGCAAGACATGCTCCTCAATCTAGGGCAACTGCTGAGTATTCCGTTCATCATGATCGGCCTTATTCTACTTTTTAGGCCTCAAATGAAGAATTGAGCGGGTAGTCGCAGCTTCCTATCCGTAGACGTTTTATTGGGAATAAGGCGCGCTTGAAAAAGCGGTCGCCGTAGGACAAGGTAATGAACGACGAAAATGAAACGTTTGCTTGTCACTACTTGCTCTTTTATGGTGTTTTTCGCCGAGGTGGCGTCGGCGTGGGCGAGCTGTAAGCAAATCTCTTTTGCCGTTGGCGACCATCATCGCTCGTCTGTTCTCGTCGCTTCGCATCCTAATCACCGGGATTCCCATCACGAACATTCCGCCGGTGCCGGAATTTCACTGTTCCCCTTTAGAAAATTTTGTTTCGGCGGCATCGTTCTCGGCCAAGCCGGATCGTGAAGAAACTCAGACATGACCGTCCAAGAACTGATCGATGCGTCGGCTTACCTAGCGTCATTTTGAGTGTTGCTATCATTCATGAGTTCGTCTGCGAAAACGACCGCTGATCCTTTCCCTCGCGAATGGATAAACTTTGTTCCGATAAAGCCTGCCATTGCGGTCGGGTTCGTCGTTCTTTTAGTAATCTCGGCATATTTTTCGCCCCACATATGGCAGCACGGGGAAGCGCGCGAAGCGCTCGTCATTCACGACATTCTTAACAACGATCGTTGGATACTACCACTCCGTAACGACGAACTGCCCTCCAAGCCCGTACTCTATCATTGGATCGCTGCCTCGTTTGCGATCTTGATTGGCCTTTCCGATTTCGCCATCAGGCTGCCTTCGCTCCTCGGAGCAGCGTTGATGCTGTGGCTTACATACTCGCTTAGCGCGCTCGACAACAAGGCGAGCGCCGGACTGCTGGCTGCCGGAATGTTAGGATTGACATTTGAGTTTTGGAATTCGGGAACTGAGGCGCGAGTCGATATGCTTTTTGCCGCCTTGGTCGGCCTATCCCTCACAGGATGGTATCTTTGGTACCGCTCCGGCGCGGCGTTTGCCCGGGCAACGGCTTATCTGGCACTTGCATTAGCGGTCCTCACGAAAGGTCCGGCCGGCGCGGTTCTCCCCGCGATCGTCATCGTTTGCTTTGTGGCTGTTGAACGTGATTTTGCCAAGCTCGTTGCATTTTTTTCGTGGCGTTGGATCTTCATTGTTTTACTCATCGATCTGAGCTGGTATGTAGCCGCTTATCAGAGGGGGGGAGTAGACTTCTGGAATAAGCAGATCGTCTACGAAAACCTTCAACGGTTCCTGGGGACAGGAGACTTCGAGGCCAAAACGGGCAATCTTTCACAGGGTGTCTCGTTGATGACGCACTTGTTTCCCTGGAGCATTGTGCTGCTTTTCTCTTTTATCCAGTCGCTTCGCGGGCGTCGCCAAGACCCCGTATGTCGATTTCTTCATGTCTGGTGGTTAACTATTCTTCTGTTCTTCCTTTTCGCGAGTGGCCAGCGGGCGGTTTACCTGCTGCCGATCTACCCGGCTGTTGCCCTACTCACTGCACGGGAAGTTAGGACGTGGATAGCGGCCGGTCACGGACGAGCGAGTGGACCGATTCGTTTCGACCGGAACGTAGCCGCTGGAGCCTTTATCGCGCTGTTTAACGTTTCCGTTGCTCTTGCGGTTCCCATCAGCCGCACGGTACGGGAAGACAGCAACATTCAGGAAGAATTTGTCGACGATGTGATCGAGATCGTACCGCGGAACGCTAGGTTATACGCAGCGCCCGACTTTCCCGAATCAACTCTGCTGGTTTTGGCCTATCGGCTTGATCGAAACATCCCCCGCCAGGCTCCAGAGTGTGAGGAGGACTACTACTACCTGATGAGCGGCACCGCATCTCATTCATGCTGGACAACAAGGCCGCCGGCAATATTAGCCAAGCGCAGGACATATCTCCTGGAGAAGATGCCAACCAAAATTCAGAACCACACGACAGTCCAGTAAATCGCGATGGCCAGGGTCAAACCTTGAGTTTCGTAGGCCGCAGAGATTTAGGATCAAAGGGGCATGGCGAAACGATTGCGGATTGACGACGAGGACGCGTGCTATCATGTGACAGGCCGCGCTAATGCGAGGAATGGAATATTTAGAGACGACTAGGATCGGGAGAGGTTCTTCGAAAAGCGTCGATTGGGATTGGAGATTTACGGTCAGTAGGGCACCCTCTGGGCGCGCCAACGATCTCAACGAAACAATCCCACAAAGTTGACGTTCCTCAAGACTCCGGCTCTTTGAAATTACTCTTTATCACCGAGTCCCTGACCTTGTCGAAACGGGCGAAGGCAGCATCAAGATAGAGCGCCGCGAAGAGAGAAGCCATACTGACGATGAGCGCTACCCGAATGTAGTCGGTTTCCGAGATGGCCACGGTGACTGCCCCGTTTATTCCGACCTGGGCCAGCAGGTACAGCATCGCCGAAACTACCCCGGCGGTTATGCCCAACGCTGTATCAATAAAGATGCGGCGTCCAGTGACGGTGGCTCCACCGCGAATGTTGCGAAGCGTTTGCATACTCGCTCCAAGTAAACCCGACGCGCTGACTGTCGCAAACATCAACGGAATATTGTATTCGTTGCGCCACCATGTGACGGCAGAGCCGAAAATAGAGGGAAAAGTTAAGAAAAATATCCACCCCACGAGCGCAACGAACATCAGAGCAAGCTCTAAATACAACAGATTACGAGGTGTCTTGGCCAGGTTCGCCGCTTTTGCAACGCGCTCCAGTATCTCGACGACAAAATCCGCACTTCCCCTTCCCCATGGACTTGCCAACCGATCGATCTCCACGTCATCTATTCCCTCGTGATAGAATTCCGCCCGGCGGCTGCTGCCGTAGTCCCACAGGACCTTCGCTCCGCCACCGAAATAACCCACTGGGACGATAGGAACTCCCATCATCCAGGCCGAGATTCCTGCCTGGATGACGCCCGTACGGCCGCCGATTGCGAGTACGGCATCAACCTTTCGGATAACTTCCATACTCGTAACGTCCCAATTGGGGAACTGGTGCCAGACGATCTTAAGATTCAACTTGGGATCGGCATTTTTGCTTGTGTAAGGCGCGGGCACACCGTGCGGCACGTGAACCTCAATGGAGGCTTTGTTGTTACGCTCTTCCAGAGCGCCTTCAACGACGCTCGGATCGACGTCTTCAGGATCGTCGGCACCGACCAGGATTGTATGACCACATTCCGCCAGCCTTTTCCCGAGTTCGCGACCCGCTTTGTCGATGGCTGGCTTCGCCGTCACATCGAACCGGCTGGAACCGACGACCAGTACTTTCATGGCGATGTTACCTGGCTCCTCTTCCCGCTGTTTTTTCTAGATATATGAAAATGTGGCTACCGTCTATCAACGTATAGCCTTTTATCTCCAAAGCCTGGAAGCAATCAAGTTCCGGAAGGATTTTGTCACTGGCACCGTGCATTTGTGGTAACTCGACAGTTATTCGTTTGGCCCACGGGCTTAGTTTTTCTTTGATTTTGTTCTTTCAACCGGGTTATAAGAGCTGAAAAACGCGTAGTTCTAGCTAATCACCTTCGGCAATTACTGCTTGCGTGTCCGCGAATTGAGTACGATGAACGATATTTTTATCAGCTACAAGCGAGAAGAGCAGCCGGCGGCCCGCAGGTTTGCCGACGCGCTTGAAAAAGAAGGTTGGAGTGTCTGGTGGGATCCCAAGCTTCGAGCCGGTGAACGCTTCGACGACGTGATAGAGGGAGCGCTGAAGGAGTCGAAATGTGTCATCGTACTTTGGAGCGCGGGGTCGTTACAATCTAGCTACGTGCGAGATGAAGCGACATATGCCTTAGAGCAGAAGAAGCTAGTGCCCATAGTTATAGAAAATGTGGACTTACCGTTCAGGTTTAGACGGGTTCACACTCTCAAGCTGCTGAATTGGGAGGGTTCAAGTGATTCGCCCGAATTTCGCAAACTTGTTCACGATATCACGGAGATAATTGGTGCCCGCGTCACTAAACAGAAGAAACCACGAGCCTCAATACAAAGCCCCAGGGATATGCCGCAATCGTCAATCAAAAGCGACCGTCGAAAACCCGGCACTATATTTCGGGACACGTTAAAGGACGGCTCTAGTGGGCCGGAGATGGTTGTCATTCCTCCGGGTACTTTTCAAATGGGTGACATTCATGGGATAGGCGCCGACGACGAGAAACCGGTCCATACAGTGCGCATTCGAGTGCCCTTTGCTTTGGGCCGCTACCAAGTCACGTTCGACGAATACTTTAAATATGCCAAGCTTACGCAGCGTGAGTTGCCCAAAGACGAGGGCTGGGGTAAGGGGAGGCGGCCAGTCATTAATGTTTCTTGGAAAGACGCCGTGGAATATTCCAAGTGGCTGTCTGCGCAGACTGGCAAGCCTTATCGCCTGCCCATCGAAGCGGAATGGGAGTATGCGGCTAGAAGCGGAGGCAAGAATGAAATCTGGGCGGGAACATCCGACGAGAAGCGGTTAGCGGACTACGCGGTCTATAGCGTGAAACAAACATCGCCGGTCGGTTCGTTTAAGCCGAGCAGGTTAGGACTTTACGACACGGCGGGCAACGTGTGGGAGTGGGTCGTGGACTGCTGGCATAAGAACTACGACGGCGCGCCTGCGGACGGATCGGCATGGTTGCAAGCGGGCGGAGGAGATTGCGGCCGGCGCGTGATACGGGGCGGTTCCTGGGGCACCAGCCCGCGGTGGTTGCGGTCATCGGCCCGGGACAGGAGCAACGCCGGCGGCCGCAACTACTTCATCGGATTTCGTCTTGCCCAAGACATTCCTTGACCTTTGCCCTTTCTGAATTTTATGGGGTTGAAATCGTTTAAGACGTTCAAAAAGTTCAAAGCTCAAAGGGAATATCAGTTTCGAGAAGCGCGGGGCAGGAGTTAATTTGGCTCGGCTTTCAGAATTCCCCGTGCCGCGCAGTTGCGCTGCGAAATTTTGCTCTGGATGATTCCTTGCCGCGATAAGCTTGGCTGTTCGCCGTGGACCGGATTGGCCGATCGTTTTAGTTCTTTGTGAATGTCCAAAACGCTTTGACAGATTACCGGACGTGAATCGTTTCGTCATTCCGGCCAAGCTAGCGTGAGATCGTAGAATAGGAGCCATTCAAGTCGTTAGTGGGGACTTTTAATCATGAAAATGACACTCTAAGAGAGAATCGATGCCCCGTCCCAGCTGCCATTTTCTCCCCGGTTACGTCTGGCATTTCACTCATCGTTGCCACCGCACGTTTGTTCAAGACGTTCAAGTCGTTCAACCGCTGCGCTTCGTTCAAACCGTTTGAGGAAATGGAAGGGTGTGAACTTCCACGTTTTTCGAGATTCGTGACCGACGCGGTAATCTGCGCTGGCTCTTCGGAGCCAAGAAACGCTTGCCCTCTCGGTGCTCGACTACAAACACTGAGACTTAGCGTGGTCCGACCTGGAATTGCCTGACGCAACAGAAAGTGTTGGACTAATTGACAACACATACGGGTGTTGTTATCATTTTCAGCAGTGAAAGCCGAATTGCTCCTCCGCGAACGGCACCAGCTCGATAACAAATCGTTCGTTGAGCTGCGCGTCTGGCGCGTGCCACGATCGGTGCGGGCAAGCGGTCATGAATAAAAGTATTCGTTGGCCTACGTGGTAGAGAGCGAATGCGTACTGCGCTACGACAATGAAGCAGGCAAGGGCGATCATTTCCACTGGGCCGATGAAGATCGGCCCTATAAGTTTACCACCCCGGAACAATTGCTGGCCGATTTTTGGTCGGACGTGGATAGATGGAGGTCAAAATGAAAACCGTGACTTTATCTGTCGCTGCTCGTGACGATGTAACCCGGCGCGCCCGGGCGGCTTTCAAGGGAAAGAAGCAAGGTGCCCATATTTCTTTCGCCTCGGTCGAATTGCTTTGGCAGACCTTGACGAAAAAACGGTGGGAAGTCCTTAAAGTGATGACCGGGCAAAATGCCATGACCCTTCGCGAGATAGCTCGGCGCGTCGGTCGCGACGTAAAGGCGGTCCATCGCGACGTGCATGCGCTCCTCGATGCCGGCGTGCTCGATCGCGCCGAAGACGGCCTCATTCAATTTCCTTATAGCGCCGTACGCGTCGATTTCACTCTACATAAAGAAGTAGCCTAAGATTTTTTTAGTCAGAGTCAAATCTAAGCTGGAGAACTGGCGGGAGTGATCGGAAATCATAATAAATGCCAATTTCAAGATTTGACCGGAAGGACGCCCCTATCTACATCATCTGTGCTTTTGTTTGTGGTTCCGGCTCGTTGTTGGCTTCGCCCACGTTTCCACCTTCCCAGCTTCATCACCACATCATTGAGCTTTATTTCTACCAATAGCGCGTTGGTCATGATGATTTGTCGCAACCAGGCGGTTTGATTCTCGCTCTCCGAGCGTCTGCGCTTGTATTACACCACAAAGGCGTGTACCAGGACGCTTGAAGCCAGAAATTAAAGAGTGGTAAAATTTTCTTTCTCTTTATGCGATGCGAAACATTAATATCGCAGAGATCAAATCCAGATTACTGGAAGCGCCGCTCATTTCACCCATTATGGGAGCACAGGCCCCAAGCTTTGTAAGCAAATCGATTCTGTTGCTCCTTCGGGAGGGATACCATGCGGGAATTGTTCGAGCCGGCAATTGTTTATCTTCGAAGTAACCTATTGGTCAATTTTGCGATTGCGCTAATCGCGGGAGGCGCTGCTTGCCGAAGCATAACCTCCGACCGGCTCTCAGGGCCGGTTGTTTATTGCCTTATCGGTATTGCCGGACTATTCCTGAGCCAATTACTGTTCATTCAGTTTGACCTAGTCCGAACCCTTGAGCAGATCGGAAACTTTCGTGTGCTCGTTGACTTTTGCGCCGCTTACGCCGCTTCGTTGTTCATCGCAGCCATAGTCAACGCGATCAATCCGAGCTGAGCTGATCCGCTCGATGGGTGGATTTTTGTTTCGAGACTTGGCCAATTTGCAGTCAAACTTTTATATCGATTCGGCTGAAAAACCTATTACGGCAAAACGGGAAGTGGCAAATTAGAATTCAGAAGGGGAGGATGAGCAATGCGTATCATGGCACTGGGTCACACTTTTGTGCGCGAAACCAACGACGAAGGGGACAGGCAACGCCTGGAGAGACTTCACAAGTATGCGTCTCCAGGAACAACGATCGAGCTCCACAATCCCGAGGACCTCGGCGGCGGCGAAGTGCTGCATCATCTGAGAAAGACAAAGACTCTTGCCGGCCTGCACCACATTCTGGAGACGCCGGCGCTGGTGAAAAAAATCATAGAAGCCGAGCGCGACGGCTTTGATGCTGTCGTCCAGACCGATGCTTTTGACCCCGGGGTTGAAGCCGCGCGTCTAGCCGTGCGCATCCCTGTCGTCGGTTCGCTGCGAGCTTCGTGCCATTTTGCGGCGACGCTTTGTGATCGCTTCGGCCTCACGGTTCCCTTGGATAGCTACGTGCCTTACGTGTGGCGTCTGGTGGAGACCTACCGCATGGCGCACTTTGTCACGGGAATCAAGGTCATCGGCATGTATGAGGTTGGCGATCTCAGCAAGTACCATGATCCCATACTGGAACGGACTGTCACCGTTGCCCGCGAGCTCGTCGCTGGAGGCGCCCAGGCTCTCATTCCCCTCGCGGCGCGCCTGATCCCGGCCGCAGTTTCGCCAGAAGAGGTTGAGCGGGAAGTTGGCATTCCCGTCGTCAATACGCAGGCTGTCGCAATACGGTTTGCGGAACTGATGGCAAGTAGCAAGACCATTCACAGCCAGAAAGCCTACCCGTGGGCACCTGGCCTGAGCGCCGAGGCGGTTTCAAATCGCGCAAGTTAGCGCGGTGGAAGGGGCCCAGCTCCGTTGAGGCTTTTCAGGAGCTCGACGGACTCCGGATTGCGCGGCGTCTCTCTGATCATCTTCTCAAGGGCTTCCGGCGCAAGCGGCGACGGTTCTTCCGAGACCCGCCTTTTATAGTCCTCATGGAAGGCGGGATCTCTAAACATTCTTCGAAACCCCTGGCGGATAATCTGGACGCGGTCCTCGGGTGTTCCCTGAGGAAGCACAAGCGGCGCACCGGTGCTCTTTAGATTCCGAAGCAGCGTCATCATTTTTCGCTCTTTGTCGGATTTGGCAAAGGTTTCGATCTCCGGAAGGTGTCCGAAGCGCGGATGCTTATTAGCGCGCGGAACCTCGAAAATAGAATGAAAGTGCACTAGCCTGTCCGGGTTCCGCTGAAGGACCGATTCGGTGGCGCTCGATCGGGCATCGACCTCGCCGCGCTCCAATGCCAGATCGATCTCGGGCCCGCTGAAGCCAACTACAAATGTTGGCTTCGTCAAGCCGAGTAAGTAGCTAAATACGCGTCCTTCCCTATAGGTCGCATGGCCGACCGATTGTGCTCCGACTCTCAGCTCTGAGGCGGCCCGAAGCTTGTCAATCTTATCCAAGCCGAGCTCTTTCCGAGTGAAAAAGACCGCATGAAACTCGCTGTAGGGCGTGCCGAGGTAAATCAGTTTGTCGATATCGTACAAAACTCCGGTTTCACCCATGATGGCGCTCGGGATCAGGCCCGATGTGCTGGAGAGAATGGTCAATCCGTCGGGCCGTGCCCGATAAATATGGTTAGCTGCCTTTCGGCCTCCCGCTCCAGGCATATACTCTGTCAAGATCGTCGGATTTCCCGCAATGTACTTCGGCAGAAAAGCCATCATCGATCTTATACGCATGTCTGCCGTGCCGCCCGGTTCGCTCGATTGGATCAAAGTGATGGTTTTGCCCTCGTAAAAGTTGGTCTGCGGAGAGACGGGAGTTGCGAGGAAAAAGAAAAAAAGGCCAGGCATGACGTGGAAGATATTTTGCGCGATTCTCATCGAATCCTCCCATTTTGCCGCGGCGTCTGCGCTGCTAGAGTCTCGGTTCTTGCGTTAACGGCAGATTTCAAACTCAAGAGTCGAAACCGTTTGACGTACACCCCAGCAAAGTGGTGACCGTGTTTTAAGGGTGACCTTGACCGCGCGCCTGTCGTCTGGCGTTTTCATCGAGCGCTGAAGTGCGCTTGATGTAAACCCAGGCGTTCATCCCCGGTTTCAAGTCGCGATTGTTGGAATCGCCGTCGAGCGATATTTCCACCGGAATCATCTGCTCCAGTCTCGAATATGGACCGCCGGGTTTAAAGAGAGCAAATTCCGAATCGGTGGTGTCGCCGATCACTTTGACTTTCCCGGTAAAAACACGATTGGGGTAGGCGTCGACGTAGATTTCAACGGGATTGCCCTGCCCGATGTGTCTCACGTAAGTCTCGCGTACGTTCGCGCGCACCTCCAAGGTATCGCGGATGATGATCTTAAGGAAAGCCTGGCCTCTTTGCATAATGTCCCCGATGTTGGCTGTTCTGCGAACGACGATGCCGTTCACCGGACTGGTAACCGAGGTGCTCTCAAGTTGTCGCTTTTGGGTATCCACCTTCAGTTTGAGCTGATTGATCGTGGATTCCTGGGATTCAAGGCGCGCCTTGAAAGCTTCCACCTCGGCTAGGCGGGCTCTCGCCAAGCGCAGATCCGCGTCAGCCTTGCGCACATCCGACTTTGCCGTCATGGCGCGGACTTCGGCCAGCGGCGCGTCGTCTTGGAAATTGTTCCGCTTCGAAACTTGCGACAACTGGAGATCCGCTCTGACCTGGCGCAACTCGCTCTTGCGCATTTCGACGGTGGCTTGGGCGGTTTCATGAACGGTTTTGGCGTCGTCCAGGTCCTTGGCGGCAATGAAATTCTTGCTGAACAGGGTCTTGGCCCGTTCCAGATCGAGGGCCGCTTTCCTTACATCAAGTTCGGCTCTTACGAGATTTGATTCGGCTACTTTGACCGTGGCCTCGGCCTGCTCGACCTGCGATTTGCCGACATGTTTGGCAAGCTCGTGCATCCGCACTTTTTCCTTGAGCATTCCCCCGGCAGCCTCAAGCGCGGCCTCGGCGCGGCTAATTTCACTTTGAACCGTTGCGGCCATCCCCGTGAACTGGAGCTTTCCCTCTTCGTAGTGAGCATTGGCGCGTTTCAATTCTACTACCGCCTCATCCAAGGCGCTCTGGAATTCCTCCTTGTCAATTTCCACCAGCAGGTCGCCCTGGCGCACGACGTCGCCCTCTTCGGCGGAAAACTTGACGATTTTTCCCGATACTTCAGCGCTGATCGTGGCGTAGGCGGCGGTTACGCGGCCCTCGTCGGTGTATACGGTATTCATGGCCGTAATCCACCAATTGACGCCGTAAACGGCGGCGAGCACAAAACCGACGCCGAAAAAAAGCAAGGCAACAACGTGCCGCGTTTCGCTCACCCGAAATCGCAGAAACCTTCTGAACGCGGCCGGTTCAGTGTCTTCGCTGCTGTCTTTCATGCGCCCCAATCCCTAATCGACTTCTGTCCCACGCCGGTCGTTGTCTCCAAGTGCAGCACGCCTCGTGCTTGCCGCCGCCCTCGAAGGCTTCCCGTCGCGGCGATCTCTGCCCCGGATAAGCAGCACAATCGGAACCAGTAACAGCCCGGCAATGCCGACCAGCCGGAAGCTGTCGTGGTACGCCTCAATTGTAGCACGCTCGATGAGTTGATTTCTCACCATGCCTTGCGATCTGGCCCTCGCCTCATCCAGCGGCTGTCCCGCCTGAGCAAATGCGTTTTTCAGCGTTTCCATAGCGTGGTTTGGACCTTCGCGTTCCAGCGTCTGGATCCTCATCAGTTTTGTGAGGTGCGATAATTCTTGATGAGTGACGTAGGTCGAGATCAACGGCACCCCGGCCGTATTTCCCAGGTTGCGCGCCAGCGTATCCATGCCCGCGCCCAATGTCGAACTCTCCGCGGGCAGGGTGTCCAAAGCCATGGTGGTCATCGTCGCTTGGGCGCCGGAGCGGAACATGCTTTGCATGGCCGTTACCATGACAATATGCGTCAACGTCGATCCCACGTCTATTCCCGAGTAGAAGTACATTGTGATGGAAGAGGCCAGGAGGGAGATGGCCACCACGACTGGAGTCTGCATCTTGTCCGAGAGAATGCCGAAGCCGAGAGCCCCCGCTCCCGAGGTCACCGCCATCGGCACGAGCCGTTGCCCGGCCTGTAGCGGCGAAAAACGCAGTTCCCGCTGAAGAAAGATCCCAAAGATAAAATTGGTGCTCTGGAAAATGGCTGTGTTTAGCAGCCGGGCGATAAACGAAAGGCTGAAAGAGGCGTTCTGAAAAACTCGGATCTCGAAAATAGGATGTTTCGTGTTCAGCTCGGTGGCAAAAAGAATTGCAAAAGAAACCGCTGCGATGGCGAAAAGGCTCAAAATGTAGGACGAGTTCCAACCCCATAGAGTGCCGTTGTTGATCGCCCAAAGCAGCGTACTCAGACCAATCGACATGGCGCCCAAACCGATGAAGTCCACCGACACCGGCCCGCTCCGCCTCTCGTCGTCGAGCTCGCGCGGCATGACCAGCATGATCAGCAGAAGGGAAAGAAGATTGATGGGGATATTGACGTAGAACACCGATTGCCAGCCAAAGGTTTCCACCAGCCAACCGCCAATGAGCGGTGCGATAAGCGGGCCGACCATATGGCTAGCTTGATAAAGACCCATCGCAAGGCCGCGCTGCTCCGGCGGAAAAGCGCGGTACATCAACGACATGGAAAGAGGCTGTCTGAGCCCGCCGCCGGCATTTTTAAGCGTCAGGAAAAAAATCAGGGCGCCCAAGCTCCAGGAGGCGCCGGCAAAACCGGAGCAGATGATGTAAAGCACGAAGGTTGAGAGATAAAGCCGGCGCGTGCCAAAAATTCCCGAGAGCCAACCGACCATCGGTCCCAGGATGGTTCTCACGATGGCGGGGCCGGTGCGAACCCACTGGACCTTGTCCAGGCTGACGCTCATGGCCACCATGATCTGCGGAATGGCGATTTCGATCATGCGCTCGGCAAAGCTCACTGTCGTCGAGCCGATCGCCAGCGCGATGCCCATCCACCATTTGTAGGACGGGCTGTCGCGCGACACCGAAAATTGTTTGATCGATATCACCCTTGGAAACCAGTAAAAGAAGACCTGTCTGTGTATTCGCGGCCGCTAGTGCGGCCGCGTTCCGGTCAACACACTACAAGTATTACAACCGGGTTTCTTGTGCAACGAAAGCCGCCTCAGGTTGGGGCAATGTCAAAGCCGCTTTCACTTTACTGAATTGAATTCACAACTCGCATTTGTCCAAAAATCCCCCCTTCCCCGCTTTTTCAAAGGGGGGAATCACTCTTGTCCAAATTAGCCGTCACAAAGACCACGAACACCGATTATGACTCGCGCAAAGGCGCAAAGACGCCCGCTGTCATTTCGACCGAAGGGAGAAATCTTTCTTAGATCCCTCGCATTCGCTCGGGATGACAGGCCTTGGGCCGTCACTTTGCGTCTTGGCGTCTTGGCGCGAGAATAGAATTCTTTGGGGGTGGGTCTGATCTACAACGAGGCAAGCCAATATGACCGCGAAGCGGACAAATATCTCGAACTTAACGATGCCGTCCTTTATACTCTCCAATCGATGCCGCTTCGCGGATGATATCAACATGCGCGGCAGACTCGATTCTCGTTTTCCGCGCCTCCGGTCTCACTGTTGCGCCAAAATTTTTTTCAACCGGGCGATGGTCTCCGGCGGTTGTGTCATGGCCTCTTTAACGATGACTTCCAGCTCTTCGCCGCTGATCGGTTCGAGCTCGAAGTTTTT
>Ga0184632_10000735_pt1 | contig 13206 bp, 10 predicted proteins | sample PLM31_50_b1_FD_133153 | JGI IMG/M metagenome (GOLD analysis project Ga0184632, IMG submission 133153) | Groundwater sediment microbial communities from an aquifer in East River, Colorado, USA - PLM3-1_50_b1 | ecosystem: Environmental > Terrestrial > Soil > Riparian zone | place: USA: East... | reverse complement strand
CTTGATGCGGCGCACCTGTTCGAGGAACGCCGCCTCTCCCTCCTTCAGGCTGATCGAGTTGACGACGCCCTTGCCTTGCACGCATTTCAGACCTGCCTCGAGCACCGACCACTTCGAGCTGTCGACCATGATCGGAATGCGGGCGACGTCCGGCTCGGTCGCGAGCAGGTTCAGGAACGTCGTCATCGCCTGCTCCGACTCGAGCAGGTCGGCATCCATGTTGACGTCGAGGATGTTCGCGCCGCCGCGCACCTGCTCCAGTGCCACTTCGACGGCCTCCTGGAAGTCGCCGGCCTCGATAAGACGGCGAAACCGCGCGGAGCCCGTGACGTTCGTCCGCTCGCCGACCATGACGAAATTCGCGTCCGGGAAGATCCGGAACGGCTCGAGCCCGCTGAGCCGCGTCACGTGCTCGCTCTCCGGGACACGTCTTGGGGTCTGACCCCGGGTCGCGTCCACTATGGCCCTGACGTGTTCTGGCGTGGTGCCGCAGCAGCCGCCGACGATGTTCACGAGGCCGTCCTGCGCGAACTCGCGGAGAGCGCGGCTCGTGTCGTGAGGCTGCTCGTCGTGCGTGCCCATCTCGTTCGGCAGACCGGCGTTCGGGTGGCAGGCAACCCAGGTCGGTGCGACCCGCGCGAGGTCCTCGACGAACGGACGCATCTGCGTGGCGCCGAGCGAGCAGTTGACCCCGACGATGAACGGGTTCGCGCGCTCGACCGAGAGCCAGAACGCGTCCACTGTCTGCCCTGAGAGATTGCGGCCGCTGCGGTCGATCGCGGTGAAGGAGATCCAGAGCGGCAGATCAGGGGTCTCGTCGATCGCCGCCGCGATCGCCGCCTTTGCGTTGAGCGTGTCGAAGATCGTCTCGATGAGCAGGAAGTCGACGCCGCCCTCGGCGAGACCGCGGATCTGATCCGCGTACACATCGCGCAGCTGATCGAAGGTATGCGTGCGGAACGCGGGATCGTCGACCCGCGGCGAAAGCGAAAGCGTGACGTTCAGCGGTCCGACCGATCCAGCGACGAACCCGCCGACCTCGTCCGCGGCTTGCCGTGCGAGCCGCGCGCCCTCCACGTTCATCTCGTAGGCGTGGTCCTCGAGCCCGTAGTCGGCCTGGCCGATCGTGGTGGCGGTAAAGGTGTTCGTGGTCGCGATGTCCGCGCCGGCCGCGAAGTACTTCCGGTGGATGTCGAGAACGACCTCGGGCCTGGTGAGATTCAGAAGGTCCGGGTCCCCGGCAACGTCGCGTGGGTGATCCTTGAACCGCTCGCCTCGGTAGGCCTCTTCGCCCTTGACCTCGCGCTGGATGAGCACGCCCCAGGACCCGTCGAGCACGGCGATGCGCTGGCGGAGGATCCCTTCGAGTCGTGTGCGTGCGTCCTGCATCAACTGCTCCGTTCTGCCTAGAGAGAACGGCGCCTGCTCAGGGCGCGCGGGCTCTTTAGGCGTTTGGTAACCCGGTCGCCAAGCTGCCTTTCAAAGCTCTCCGGGGTTCAAAGGGTATCAAGCGCGGACGCGCGCCTCGAAGACGACGAGGTAGCTGAAGCCCCGACCGTCGACCTGGTACGCGTACCGAATGACGGATCCGTCATCGGAAGGACGAACACGAGCTCCGCATGATCGTTGCCTCCGATGAACGGATATGCCGGGCCCCCGGTCCCCAGACTCGGAAAGTCAGCCTCTCCTCGAGTCCGACGCTCGCGGCTGTCCCGCCCGGGCTAGCCGCAGGGCAGGGCTCACCTGGGGAGAGCGCCGGAACGCGCAGCGGCTGCCGTCGCAACAGATCCCATGCATGCCGCAGGTAGCCGCCGTGACAGTGAAAGAGATAGCGGTGATAGCTGGCGTCGAGCCGCCTCCGGCAGGCCCGTCCCTCGGCGAGGCAGCGGGGTTGGCCGCCGACGACCGCAGAGACCTCGACCAGCGAGCACCGCACGTCGACGCGCGTGGGACTATCCGCGCCGCTCGACGCCGGCGTTGAGGTGCAGGCGAGCGCTCCCGCGCTAGCCGCGACCAGCGACAGCCAGCTGATTCTCCGCATGGATGATGCGCTGCTCAATTTGCCAGCGGTCGGCGGTCGACTCACCGCGCTCGATCTTCTCCAGCTCCTGCTTGGCGGCTTCGAGCTGCTCGTTAGCACGCTGCTCGTCGATCTCGTCCGCGAGCACGGCGTCGTCCACCAGCGCGATCGCGCGGTCGACCTCCACCTTGAAGAAACCGGGCCCGGTTGCGTACTCCTTCACCTCGCCGCCGCGGTCGATGTAGACGCGCGTCGAGCCTGCCTTCAGCGTCGCGATCAGTGGGGCATGGCGGGCCAGGACGCCGATCTCGCCCGCAGCGCCGGGGACGATCAGCATCTCGACCTCGCCCTCGAACGCCGGGCCGTCCGGCGTCACGAGGGAGACGTCGAAGAGTCTTTTGTACTCCTCGGCCACTTGCTACGAAACGCCGGCGGGCTCGGGCTCAGCCTCGGGCGGGGAGGACTCCGCCTCACCCCCGAGCCGGCGTGCCTTCTCGACAGCCTGCTCGATCGTCCCGACCATGTAGAAGGCCTGTTCCGGCAGCTCGTCGTGCTTGCCCTCGATGATCTCGTCGAAGCCCTGGATCGTGTCCTCGGTCTTGACGTACTCGCCGGGAGTGCCCGTGAACTGCTCGGCGACGAAGTTGGGCTGCGAGAGGAAGCGCTGGATCTTGCGCGCGCGCGACACGACGAGCTTGTCCTCGTCCGAGAGCTCGTCGATACCGAGAATCGCGATGATGTCCTGCAGGTCCTTGTAACGCTGGAGGATCTCCTGCACGCGCGTCGCAACCTCGTAATGCTCGTCCGAGACGATTCCCGGCTGCAGCGCGCGGGAGAACGAATCGAGCGGGTCGACCGCCGGATAGATCCCCTGCTCGACGATGGCGCGTGACAGCACCGTCGTCGCGTCGAGGTGCGCGAACGTGTTAGCGGGCGCAGGGTCGGTCAGGTCGTCTGCCGGAACGTAGATCGCCTGCACGGACGTGACCGAGCCGGTGCGCGTCGACGTGATGCGCTCCTGCAACTGGCCCATCTCCGTCGCGAGCGTCGGCTGGTAGCCGACGGCGCTCGGCATGCGGCCGAGGAGCGCGGAAACCTCGGAGCCGGCCTGCACGAACCGGAAGATGTTGTCGATGAAGAGCAGCACGTCCTGTCCCTCGTCGCGGAAGTACTCCGCCATGGTCAGGCCGGAGAGCCCGACGCGCAGACGCGCGCCCGGCGGCTCGTTCATCTGGCCGTAGACGAGCGCCACCTTGTCCAGCACTCCGGACTCCTGCATCTCGAGCCAGAGGTCGTTGCCCTCACGCGTGCGCTCGCCGACGCCGCAAAACACCGAGACGCCGCCGTGCTGCTGCGCGACGTTGTGAATCAACTCCTGGATGAGCACCGTCTTGCCAACGCCGGCGCCACCGAAGAGACCGATCTTGCCGCCCTTCACGTACGGCGCGATCAGGTCGATCACCTTGATGCCCGTCTCGAAGATCTCGGTCGTCGGTGACAGGTCGCGGAACTGCGGGGGATCGCGGTGAATCGGCCAGCGCTCCGCGTCCTTCGGCGCCTCCTTCTCGTCAATCGGCTCGCCGAGCACGTTCCAGAGCCGGCCGAGCGTCACGTCGCCGACCGGGACGGAGATCGGCTGCCCGGTGTCTTGGACTTCCACCCCCCGTGCCAGCCCGTCTGTCGAGTCCATCGCGACTGCGCGGACGCGGTCGTCACCCAGGTGCTGCTGGACCTCCGCGATCAGCGACCGTGCCTCCTGGCCGTCCTGCGCGGGAACGTCGATCCGCAACGCGTTGTAGATCCCGGGAAGGCCCTCCGGAAACACGGCGTCGATGACAACACCTTTGATCTCGATGATTCGACCGGGCTCCTGGCGTTCGGGCATGGTTCTCCTGGCGACGTGTTGCGAGGACGAAGGGAGCGCACGGGTGCGCTCGGCGCGAGACAGTCTATCGGGAGCCAGGAACCGCCGGACGCTTCTACATCGTCATGCGGCCGTGCACGTTCAGCCCGTCACGGGCCGACGAAGCGCGATACAGCATCCGCAATTCCTGCTCCGTGAAGCGCAGCTTCGCGGGCTGTGCGGAAGAGGCCGACGCAGAGCTGACGCTAAGATCGGAGTCCCCGCCGCCGACTGATCCGACGACGGCGCTCAGACTGACGGTCACGACGAGCGCGGCTGCAGCGGCTCCAACCTGCATCCTCCCGGCGATCGCCAGGCGACGGCTAGGCAGAGCGATGGGAAAGTCCAGCGTCTCGAGCGGCGCCTCACGCAGCAGGCGAGCCGTGCGCGCGACATCCGCCGAGTACGCGCGGCACGCGGCACAGTGCCCCAGATGGGCCTCGAGCCGTGCGCCTTCCACCTGGGAGAGCTCGCCGTCCAGGGACTCTGAGATCGCGCTCCTGATCTGCTCGCAATCGGTGGTAGAAAGCTGCCCCATTCTCAGTCTCACTTCAGTTTTGACGGCCTGTACAAGGAGAAGTTAGACAATTCTTCGTCTTGGCACAGGAAACCTTTAGCGCCACCGCCGGTCGGCGCCTAGCTAAAGGTCACGAGGGCCTGGTTCATGCGCCTGGCGCCTGCCAGGCACCCGCTTCGGCCCGGTTTGCTGATGAATGGGCAAGCGCGCTCGCGGAAGCGGCCGTTGGTGACCACAGCCAGGGCGGTCCCAAGCCACTCGTAGCATCCCTCTCTCGCCCCGGCGATCATCTTTCTGCATCGCTCGATTAGCAGAACGCGACGAGCTCCCGGAGCATTCGCGAGGTTCTGGACGTTGACGCCGTAGAGACAGCTGACGGCATCGGAGCCGCGAAGCTTCGAGCAGACGCGCAGCTGCTGAAACGGATCGGCCGACGTGATCAACGAGGCACCGGCGATGCAACCGGCGCGCTGCTCTCCGGTGACGCCGACGCAGAGCCTGCGGACGCCTGCTGCGTTCGTCGGCAGCTTCGTCGGCGGCAGCTCGAGGAAGTAGCGATACCAACAGGGCCTGACGAACGCTCGGATCGCCTTGCCGCAGAGAATGCGGGCAGACGTCTGCGCGTTCTCCGGCCGCTTGGCGCTGTCACGGCCCGCAATCGACAGCCAGTAGTCGTGGTAGGCACCTTGAGCGCAGTCGGGCGCCTGCTCGGCCGGCAGCGTTCGGCACGCTTTGATCCCGAACTTCAGCTTCCCGTGGTACAGGCGCATGTAAGCGTGTCCGAGCGTGTGGATGCACGTGTACGACCTGAAGCGCGTCGGGGCGCGCATGCACAGCTTGATCGCGCCGTCAGGGCCGAGACGGCCGATCTCGTTTCCAAGCGTCATCACCATTCCCATCCCGAATCCCGCCGAGCAGCCCGGGTCGTTCGAGCGCGGCAGTTTGTCCTGGAGGTTGCGCAGCGTGACGTCGTGCTTGCGCGCATACATCCGGCCGACGACGTGCATCATCATGTGGCAGCTCTGCTCCAGGTAGCCGCCGCCGGCGCGCACCTTCCGGTCGATGCGCGGCAGCTCGTTCGCGGGATCCTTCGAGCGCTCGATGTCGGTGAGCAGGCGCGTCACGTAGCAGTTCCACTGGGAGGTCTCGCTGCGCAGGAGACTGCACCGCGAGAGGTACGTGGTCCTGCCGCCTCCGTCATCGATGCGAATGCCGCCGGGAGGAGGACCTGATGACGCGGCGGCCGGGAACAGAGAGACCGCCCCGAACGCAAGGGGCAGCACCGCCAGCCGGCGGAGTCGCGTCACGAGAGCCATGGTAGCCACACCTATTTGACGGTGAATCCGCGCAGTCGGTTTGCGCTACGCAGCCGGCTGCGAGTTGCCCGAGATCTGAAGCGGCTTCACGATCTCCGCAAAGTGACACGCGCTCGGGTGGCCCTGACCGCGGTCGATGAGCGCCGGCTCCTCCTCCGCGCAGATCGGCTGCGCCTTCCAGCAGCGCGTGCGGAAGCGGCAGCCCGAAGGCGGGTTCGCGGGGTTCGGAACGTCGCCCTCGAGCACGATGCGCTTGCGCTTGCCCCGGTGCGTCGGATCCTCGATCGGAATCGCGGAGAGCAACGCCTGCGTGTACGGATGCGACGGCCGCTCGTAGATGTCCTCCCTCGTCCCGATCTCGACGACCTTGCCGAGGTACATGACGGCGACACGGTCGGAGATGTGCCGGACGAGCGAGAGGTCGTGCGCGATGAATAGATAGGTCAGGCCGAAGTCGCGTTGCAGCGACTCGAGCAGGTTGACGACCTGCGCGCGGATGGAAACGTCGAGCGCCGACACCGGCTCGTCGAGCACGACCATCTGGGGGTTCAGCGCCAGTGCGCGCGCGAAACCGATGCGCTGGCGCTGGCCGCCCGAGAACTCGTGCGGGAAGCGGTTCGCATGCTCGGGGCTCAGGCCCACCGTCCTCAGCAGCTCGTCGATTCGCCGTTTGCCTTCCTGGCCTCTGTACTGACCGTGGACGCGCAACGGCTCGGCCACGATCTCGCGCACGGTCATGCGCGGGTTGAGCGACGCGTACGGGTCCTGGAACACGATCTGCAGCTCGCGGCGCACCTCGCGCATGCGGCGTCTCGTGAAGCCGGTGATGTCTTGGCCGTTGAAGATGATCCTTCCCTCGGTCGGCTCGAGCAGCTTGAGCACCGTGCGCCCGAGCGTGGTCTTGCCGCAGCCGGACTCGCCGACCAGCCCGAGCGTCTCCCCCGCCTGCAGCGAAAGATCGACGCCGTCAACCGCATGCACCTGGCCCACGCGGCGCTTGAAGAGGCCGGACGTGATCGGGAAATGCTTGTACAGACCCTCGATGCGAAGGATCTCGCGCCCTTCCTGGGCGCGTTCGTGAATCTTCTCCTCGACCGGTGCCTGCGTCGTCTCGCTCATCGGCCGTTCTCCGGTCGATGAGCGGTGGAAGGGGCGAAGGGGGAAACCGGGAGGTTTCCCCTCTGCGGAAGTGGCCGTGACGGCAAAGCCGGCACGGCCACTTCAGCGACGTCGCAAGCGACGTCGCTGTCCTCAGCACCTGCGGGAGCGAGCCGAAGGCGAGCGACGCTCATGCTTGGGCTCCGACCGGCTGGACGAGCCCGGTACGTCCCTCGAGCTCCTCGGCGAAGTGGCAGGCCGAGAGATGCTTGGTGTCTCCGACCGGCCGCAGCGGCGGCTCGTCCTCTCGGCAGATGGCCCGACCCTGCGACAGGAAGCAGCGCGGGTGGAACGGGCAGCCGGGCGGCCGGTTGATGAGGCTGGGCGGCTGGCCGGGGATCGGCCGCAGCCAGTCCTCGTCGACGCCGATCTTGGGGAGGCTGTCCATGAGCCCGACGGTGTAGGGGTGCCGTGGCGACGCGAAGATCGTGTTCACGTCGCCGAGCTCGACCACCTTGCCGGCGTACATGACGACGACGCGGTCGGCGAGCTCCGCGATCAGCCCGAGGTCGTGCGTGATCAGGATCGTCGCGGCGTGCGTCTCGTCCTGCGCCTTCTTCAGCACCTCGAGGATCTGAGCCTGGATCGTGACGTCGAGCGCCGTCGTCGGCTCGTCCGCGATCAGCAGCGAGGGCGAGTTCGAGATCGCCATGGCAATCATCGCCCGTTGCCGCATTCCGCCGGAGAACTCGTGCGGGTACTGGTCGTACCTCCGCTCGGGGTTCGGCACGCCCACCACCCTCAGCAAATCGAGCACCCGCTCCTTGATGGCGTCTTCCTTGAGCTCCGAGTGGTGCGTGCGGATCGCCTCCCCGATCTGATGCCCGATCTTCAGCACCGGGTTCAGCGAGGTCATGGGGTCCTGGAAGACGAGCGCGACCTCGTTTCCGCGCACGTGGCGCAAAGCCTTCTTCGACAGCTTGAGGAGGTCGGTGCCGTTGAACATGGCCTCCCCCCGCACGATCCGTCCCGGCGGCTGGGGGATCAGCCCGAGGATCGACATCGTGCTGACGCTCTTGCCCGACCCGGACTCGCCGACGATGCCGAGCGTCTCGCCCGGATAGAGGTCGTAGCTGACCCCGTCCACCGCCTGGACGACGCCGTCCTCTGTTGAGAACTCGACCACGAGGTCCTTGATCGAGAGAAGTGGATCAGGCACGGACGCGGCGCTGAGTGGGATCGAGGGCGTCACGAAGCCCGTCGCCGATGAAGTTGATGCACAGCACGATCAGCACGATCACGAGTCCCGGGAACGTCACGAGCCACCATTGCTCGATGCCCGTGTCCTGCCCGTCGTTCAGGAGTGCGCCCAGGGCAGCCGTCGGCGGCTCGATCCCAAAACCGAGGAATGACAGCACGGCCTCGAGGAGGATCGCGACGCCGATGGTCAGCGTCGCAGCCACCACGATCGGCCCGACCGTGTTCGGGAGCATGTGGCGCAACATGATGCGGACGTCGCCCGAGCCCGCTGCGCGCGCAGCCTCGACGTATTCCTTCTCACGCAGCGAAAGGAAGCTTCCCCTGACGACGCGGGCAATGGTGGTCCAGATCAAGGCCGCTAAGAGGAGCGCAAGCTTCGTCGGAGTGCTGGAGCCCAAGAACTTCGACGCGGTCAGCAGCACCGCTAACAGGGGTAACGTCAGGAAGAGGTCGGTCAGCCTCATTAACAGGTTGTCGATCCAGCCGCCGTAGAAGCCGGCCAGCCCTCCGATGATCGTTCCGATGATCGTCGAAAGCACGCCGACCAGGATGCCGACACGAGCCGAGGTCCGGATTCCGTAGAGCGTCCGGCTGAAGGTGTCGCGTCCAGCAGAATCGGTTCCGAAGAGATGCTTCGTGCTCGGTGGCGAGAGCACCTGATTGACGTCGATGACGCTGACGCCGGCAAGGTCGGTGTAAGGAATCTCGCGGTACGAGTACGGCGCGATCACGTTCGCGAAGATGCCGCACAAGAAGATCCCGATCAGCACGACCAGGCTGCCGAGCGCGAGCCGGTGGCGCATGAACCGTCGGCGCGCATACGCCCACTGGCTCCGAGCCTCGATCTCGAGCCCCGACTCGTAGACAAGGGCGCCCGGATCGGCCACGAGCAGCTCTCGCGGATCGGCAGGCAATGCTCCATCGACGGCGCGGTCCGTGCCGGGCGGTGCGACAGCCAGGACGTCCGGATCGGTGTGGCGGCTTCGCTCAGTCATAACGGATGCGCGGGTCGAAGACGCCGTACAGGACGTCGGCGATCAGGTTGAAGGTGACCACCATGGTCGCCACGACCATGAGCCAGGCCATAACTGGATACGGATCGCTCGCCTGGAGCGAATTGATGAAGTAGTAACCCATGCCGTCGAGCGTGAAGATCGTCTCCGTCACGATTGCGCCGGCGAAGATGGCGCCGAAATCAATCGCCACGACGGTGACCAGCGGGATGAGCGCGTTCCGGAACGCATGCTTCATGATGACGCGACGCTCGACCAGCCCTTTCGCGCGTGCCGTCCGTACGTAATCCGAGTTCAGAACTTCGAGCATCGAAGCCCGCATGAAGCGGCTGTAGACGGCGGTGCTAAGGACGGAAAGAGCAATCACGGGCAACGCCAGGTGCTGGATGCGATCGAGGAGCCACTGGAACCCGGTGCCGGGATCGACCGACGAGAGGCCCGAGGTGTAGAAGACTCGGATGTCCCATTTGAGGTAGATCTGAACGACCAGCACCTGCAACATGAGCGCCAGCCAGAAGACCGGCGTCGCAAAGCCGACGAAACTTAACGTCGTTGCCGTGTAGTCGAAGAGCGAGTACTGACGTAATGCGGAGTACACGCCGATCGCAACACCGATGATGACCGAGATGATGAGCGCGCTGAGGATGAACTGCAGCGTGTGGCCGATCACGCGCTTGAGATCCGGCCAGATCTTACGGTTGCCGAAGAGGGTCGTCCCGAACTGGTTGGTGACCGCGTCCCGGACCCAGTAGCCGTAGCGGACGATCACCGGCCGGTCGAGGTTCTTCGAGTGCTCGATTCGGGCCAGGCGCTCGGCCGTGATGTTCGGGCTCGCCCGGAGCCGGCCCAGGGGGTCTCCCGAGATGGAGACGAACGTGAAAATCAGGAAGCTCGTCGCGACCAGCACCGGAATGCTGTAGAGGACTCTTCGGAGGATGTACGTCAGCATCTGGGCTCCTCATTATGAACGAGCACCGGCGCTCTGGGTCGGGTCTGATCAGTCATAGCGAATCCGGGGATCCAGGACGCCGTACAGGACGTCCGCGATCAGGTTGAAGGTGACCACCATGGTCGCCACGACCATGAGCCAGGCCATGACTGGATACGGATCGCTCGCCTGGAGTGAGTTGATGAAGTAGAAGCCCATGCCGTCGAGCGTGAAGATCGTCTCCGTCACGATTGCCCCGGCAAAGAGGTCTCCGAACCCGAGCGCGACGATCGTCACCAGCGGGATGAGCGCGTTCCGGAACGCATGCTTCATGATCACTCGCCGCTCGAGAAGCCCTTTGGCCCGTGCGGTCCTGACGTAGTCGGAGTTGAGCACTTCGAGCATCGAGGCGCGCATGTAGCGGCTGTACACGGCGGTGCTCAGGATGGCGAGCGCGATCACAGGCAGGGTGAGATGTTGCGCCCGATCGAGAAGCCAGTGGAGACCGCCGCCTGCATCCACCGACGATAAACCGGAGGTATAGAAGACACGCACATCCCAGGTCAGGTAGATCTGAACGACCAGTACCTGCAGCATCAACGCGAGCCAGAAGACCGGCGTCGCAAAGCCGATGAAACTCAACGTGGTTGCCGCGTAGTCGAAGACGGAGTACTGGCGTAATGCCGAGTACACGCCGATCGCGACGCCGAGGATGACCGAGATGATGATCGCCGTCAGGACGAACTGCAGCGTGTGGCCCATCACGCGCTTGAGATCCGGCCAGATGCTGCGGTTGCCGAAGAGCGTGGTACCAAATTTGTTCGTGACGGCGTCGCGCACCCAATATCCGTAGCGAACGATCACCGGGCGGTCGAGGTTCTTCGCGTGCTCGATCCGATGTAGTCGCTCAGCCGTGATGTTCGGGCTCGCACGGAGCCGGCCCAGCGGGTCTCCCGAGATCGAGACGAACGTGAAAATCAGGAAGCTCGTCACGACGAGGACGGGGATGCTGTAGAGGATCCTCCTGAAGATGTAGATCAGCATCTAGACGCCACTTCCTTGTAAAAGCAGTCCCGCCCCCGGGGTGACCGGGGGCGGGACTCATGATTCAGAACGCTTCTGGCTTAGTGCGCGTTCCTTAGCCCTTCGACCAGTTCTCCGCGTTGAAGCTGGGTCCCTGGCTGCTTGCGTTGTCGACCATGCCCTTGACGTTCGTCTTGTAGACGAGGTACGTGGGGCGCTGGAAGAGCGGGATCATCGGCACGTCGTTGGCCATCATCTTGCCAACGCGTGTGATGAGCGCGAGCCTCTTCTTGTCGTTCAGCTCACGGTCCGACTGTCCGAGCAGTTTCGTCGCCGTGCGGTTGCAGTACTCGGTGTAGTTACCCGCGTTACCGCACGAGAAGATGCTGACGACGTAGTGCGGATCGACCGTGACGAGGTACGTGAACATCGCTAGGTCGAAGTCGTGCGCAGGCAGCTTGCTGCCGAAGAGCGTTCCGGCCGGGACGAACCCGTTCCGCAGCTCGATGCCAGCCTTCGCTGCCTGGTCCTGGAAGATCGTGAACGCGAGCGCACGCAGAGCGTTGCCCGAGGTCGAAGCGAAGTCGAAGGAGACCTTCGTCCCCGCACACCGGAAGATGCCGTCCCCGCCCTTGCTGCAGTTATGGGCGGCCATCATCGAGTTGACCTTGTTCACGTTGTAGTTCCACTTGGCGAAGTCGTTCGAATAGCCCTTCTCGCCCTTGAGCCGGACGAGGCTCTGCAGAGGGCCGACGCTCGGGTTGAGGGTCCCGTAGAGGGCCCTCGCCGCAGCGGTTCGGTTGACGGCCGTGATCAGAGCCTGGCGGAGCCAGATCTGCTTCGCCAGCGGGTTGCCCTTCGCACCCTGCTGGATCTCGATGTGCTCCCACTGCAGACCCACGTGTGAGATCACGCGCAAGCCAGCCTGGCCACGAAGATCGGCCAGCGCGAGCTGAGGCTGCGGATAGATCGCGTCGACCTCGCCGGAGCGGATCGCCTGGATCTCGGAGTTCGTGTTCGTGATGAAGCGGAACACGATCGAGTCGAGCTTCGCCTTCTTGCCGTGCCAGGCGCGCGGGTTCCGCGTCAGGGTGATGCCGGAACCGCGGTCGAACCGGGTCAGGAGGAACGGACCGTTCCCGATCGGAGCGTTGCCCTTCTTCGGGTTACAGATGCAGTCGTTCCAGACAGTCAGCATGTCCGAGCCCGCCAGTGCATGGGCAGGAAGGACATAGCCGAACAGACCACGCCACGCGGCGAAGTTCCGCTTGAACGTCACGTTCACGGTCTTGCCGTTGCCCCTGACGCTGCGGATGTCTTCCCAACCGAGCGGATCGATGTGCTCGGCGTACTTCTTGTTGATGGCGGTCTGCCAGGTGAAGCGCCAGTCCTTGCCGGTGACCTGCGTGCCGTCGCTCCAGCGTGCGTTCGGGCGGATGTGATACGTCACCCGCATCGGGCGGAGCTTCAGCTCGAACCTGCTGATGAGGTCCGGCTTGTAGGTGAATTGGGGCGTAAACAGGAAAGCGCCGCGGACAACCGGCGTCTGGAACACGACGTTCCAAAACGCGTTGCAGTCCACGTCCAGAATCAGGTTGAGACACCAGTCCGGACCGCCGCCCTGCTCCGCTCCGAAGACCAGGGTGCCGGCCTTCGAGGCCGAGGCAGCATCCGGTCCATTAACCCTCGCCGAGCCGGTAGCCGCTAGCGCAAGCGCTGCGAGTACCACCCCGGCCAAGAGCCAGAGCTTACGTCGATGCATCTACTCCCTCCGTTCATTCTTCAGGGACTGCGGCCGCAGCCCCTAAGTTCGACCCACCCCTCCCTCGGAGCGGGCCGCATTCTGACAGACAAAGAGACGCCGTTGGCGCCTCTTTGTTAGGGCGGAGCGAAAGCTGCGCTTTCGCTCCGGGGTTGGTACAGCGCTTCGGCTTCCTGCGCGAAAGCTGCGCTTTCGCTCCGGGGTTGGTACAGCGCTTCGGCGTCCTGCGCGAAAGCTGCGCTTTCGCTTCGGGGTTGGGTACGGCGCTTCGCGCGGAACGCCCACGGGCTAAGCCCGTGGGCTCCTACTGGGATGCGGTCGGCGATTGTTCCTCAACCGCTTGGGCCGGGGCGCTAAAGCGTCCCG
>Ga0184632_10000734_pt1 | contig 13211 bp, 13 predicted proteins | sample PLM31_50_b1_FD_133153 | JGI IMG/M metagenome (GOLD analysis project Ga0184632, IMG submission 133153) | Groundwater sediment microbial communities from an aquifer in East River, Colorado, USA - PLM3-1_50_b1 | ecosystem: Environmental > Terrestrial > Soil > Riparian zone | place: USA: East... | reverse complement strand
TTGAATCCAAGCCCCGGTAAACGGCGGCGGTAACTATAACCGTCCTAAGGTAGCGAAATTCCTTGTCGGGTAAGTTCCGACCTGCACGAATGGCGTAACGACTTGGGCGCTGTCTCAACGAGGGATCCGGTGAAATTGTAGTCTCGGTGAAGATGCCGAGTACCCGTGGCTGGACGGAAAGACCCCGTGAACCTTTACTGCAGCTTTGCGTTGAAGTTTGGGATTCGTTGTCCAGGATAGGTGGGAGACTGTGAACCGGGAACGCTAGTTTCCGCGGAGTCACCCTTGGGATACCACCCTTCGTGTTCTGGGCTTCTAACCCGATTCCGTCATCCGGGTCGGGGACAGCGTGAGGTGGGCAGTTTGACTGGGGCGGTCGCCTCCTAAAATGTAACGGAGGCGCGCAAAGGTTCCCTCAGCACGGTTGGAAATCGTGCATAGAGCGTAAAGGCATAAGGGAGCTTGACTGCGAGACTGACAAGTCGAGCAGGGACGAAAGTCGGCCTTAGTGATCCGGCGGTGGAGAGTGGAATCGCCGTCGCTCAACGGATAAAAGGTACTCCGGGGATAACAGGCTCATCCTTCCCAAGAGTCCACATCGACGGAAGGGTTTGGCACCTCGATGTCGGCTCGTCGCATCCTGGGGCTGAAGCAGGTCCCAAGGGTTGGGCTGTCCGCCCATTAAAGCGGCACGCGAGCTGGGTTCAGAACGTCGTGAGACAGTTCGGTCCCTATCCGCCATGGGCGTTGGAGGTTTGAGAGGATTCGTCTCTAGTACGAGAGGACCGAGATGAACGGGCCTCTGGTGTATCAGTTGTCCTGCCAAGGGCATCGCTGATTAGCCACGCCTGGATGGGATAACCGCTGAAAGCATCTAAGCGGGAAGCCCACCTCAAGATGAGACCTCCCATCCCCTCGAGGGAGTAAGGGCCGTGGTAGACCACCACGTCGATAGGCGGCACGTGTACGCGCAGCAATGCGTTCAGCGGAGCCGTACTAATTGCCCGAGGTCTTGATTTTGAACACGTCGAATGCTGCTATGGAGCTTTGAAGGTGCACGCGCAACACGAATCGCAGCCGGCACTTCGACAACTTGGGCGGTCACAGCGGCGGGGATACACCTCTTCCCATTCCGAACAGAGAAGTTAAGCCCGCCAGCGCCGATGGTACTCGGGGCGCAAGCCCCCGGGAGAGTAGGACGCCGCCCACCTTTTCGCGAAGGCCGCCCGAGGGCGGCCTTCGTCGTTCCTAGACTCCTTTCTACCCGACAAGCTCCGCGACCGAGGCGTCGTGGCGGCCGTTCGAGCTCGAGCCAAGCTCGCGCAACCGGCGCACACGGTCGGCAAGTGGCGGGTGCGTCTTGAACATGCGTGCGATTCCCTCGCTCTCGAACGGGTCGACCGAGTAGAGGGGCTCGGTGGCGGGGGACGCGGCGAACTCCACGAGCTCGGACGCTCGGTCGAGGCGCATCAGCGCGTCCGCGAGGTCGTGCGCACCGCCCGTCGTGCTCGCGGCGAGCGCATCCGCATGGAGCTCTCGCTTGTCCGACAGCAGCAGATGTACGAATGCCGCACCGATGGGAGCGAGGATGTAGAGGAGCACGCGGGAGAACCAGCCGCCGACGCGACTCGCTTCGACGAGCGTGGCCGCGAAGAGAACCACGAAGGTCTGCACGAGGACGTCGCGCCGGCGGACGTGCGCGAGCTCGTGCGCGATCGCCGCCTCAAGCTCCTCGCGTCGGAGCGAGAGCAGGGCTCCGGAGGAGACTGCGAGCGCCGAGCTCGACGGGCCGCGACCCAGGACGAAAAGGCGGGGGAATCCGTCCGGGATCAGGTACAGCGCGGGTGGTCGAACGCGGAGCTTGGCTGCGACGGTGTCGGCGATCGGGCGGAGCGTCGGGTGTTCGGCGAGGGCGAACGGGCGAGCTTCGAGCATGCCGAGCAGGACGCGGTCTCCGTAGCGGTACACCCCGGTCGCCGCGAGCAGGGAGCAGAACGCGAAGAGGAGCGCGGTCGTCAATCCGCCGATCAGCCAGCCAACACCTGCGAATGCTCCCGCGAGCACCGCCACCAGGAATGCGGCCTTGACGAGATTGAGCGCGACCGCGCGCGCCACGTATTTACGTGTCTCCGGTGTCGTCCTCGATGAACCCGCGCGGAGGCCAGTCGGGCTCAGGGGCGTCGCATCGGCTCGAGCAGTGGAGCGATGCGACGTTCTGCAAGGGAATGAGGATGTGGCCGTTGAGCTCGACGTGGGGGACGTCCTCGAACGAGCAGTATGCGGTCAGAACGCCCTCCTGGTACTCGCCTCCGAACAGGGCGACCTCGACCTGCTCGCCCTTGTACTTGTTCGTGTAGTCCTCCACGAGGCGCTCAGTCTACTCGCTCGAGTTTTCCGTCCCGAAGGGCGAGCCGAACGACGGCGCAGTTCCCGATCACGTGGATCGAGCGGCGCGCCTCGCCGAATTGCACTCCGTCGGCGGCGGCGAGTGCGGAACGGATCGGACCGCCGTGCGTTACCGCGAGGATCGTCGTCTCCGGATGAGCCGCGGCGATCCGCTGCAGGCCAGATACGACGCGGGCGCCCAGCTCGTCGTACGTCTCGCCATCGTCCCAGCCATGGCCGTAGTCGAGCCAGCGCCGGAAGCCCTGCGGGAAACGTGCCTCGACTTCGACGCGGGTCAGTCCGGACCACGATCCGACGTCGACCTCCATGAGGTCATCTGCGCGCTCGATCTCGAGCTCGAGGCTTTCGGTAAGAATCGCGGCGGTCTCGTAGGCGCGGAGCAACGGGCTCGAGTACACAGCCTGGAAGCTCGCGTCCTCGAGTTCCAGCGCGAGATCGCGTGCTTGCGCGCGCCCGGCCTCGTTCAACGGGATATCGGCGTGACCCTGGAACCGGTTCTCGCGGTTCCAGTCGGTCTCGCCGTGCCTGACCAGGACGAGCGTCGTCGGCACCGGGATACCCTAGTGCGCGCTCGTGGATCTCGAACTCGACGGCAAGCGCTGCCTCGTCACCGGCTCGACCGGAGGAATCGGACTGGAGACGGTGAGGCTCCTCGCTGCGGAGGGCGCGCACGTCGTCACGTGCGGGCGTCGCAATGCTCCGGGAGTGGGCGAGGTCGCGCACGTTCAGGCCGACCTCGCGCTCTCGGGCGAGCCCGAGCGCACGGTTCGGGAGGCGGTTGCCGCGCTCGATGGGCTGGACGTTCTCGTGAACAACGTCGGCGTTGCCCGACACGCTCGCTTCGAGGACGTCTCCGACGAGGAGTGGGACGCGTACTGGCAGCTCAACGTCATGAGCTACGTGCGAGCCATCCGGGCAGCCTTGCCCATGCTGCGCGCCGGCGGAGGCGCGATCGTCAACGTCTCCTCGACCGCCGGGAAGCGTCCTTCGACCGGAATGCCGCACTACTCCGTGACGAAGGCCGCCGTCCTCTCGCTCTCGCGGCTGGTCGCCGACCTGTACGCGAGCGACGGAGTCCGCTGCAATGCGGTCACTCCTGGACCGACTGCGACGGACTCGTGGCTGGGAGAGGGCGGACTGGCGGAGCAGCAGGGCGATCGTGACGAGGTGCTCGCGAAAGTCGGCGCCGGGCGACCGCTCGGGAGACTCGCGCGGCCCGAGGAGATCGCCGCCGTCGTCGTCTTCCTCTGCTCCGAGCGCGCCTCCTATGTCACGGGCGCGGCGTGGAGCGCCGACGGCGGCACCGTCCCGATCATCATCTGATGCCAGACGGCCCGCGCGCTGTCGGCGCCACGCTTCTGGCGGCTCTAGCCGCCTCCCAGTCCGCGCTCGTGGTCCTCAATCCGCTGCTACCGGACGTGGCCCGCGACCTCGACGTGTCGATCGCGACCGCCGGTCAGCTTCGGACCGTGTCGGGTCTCGCCGCAGGAGCTGCGGCACTCGTGACCGGACTTCTGGCTGCGCGCCTCGGGCTTCGGGAGCTTCTCCTCGGAGGCGTGGTGACTCTCGCGTGTGGATCGCTTCTGAGCGCCGCGGCTCCTGCGTTCTGGATACTCGCGGTTGCCCAGGCGATCGCGGGTGTCGGCATCGGAATCTCGTACTCGGCAGCCGTCGCCGCCGCGGCGGAGTGGTCTGGGCCGGGCGAGCGGTCGCGGGTGCTCGCGATCGCTCTCCTCGGGCCACCGCTCGCGTGGATCGTGGGAATGCCGCTAGTCGGCGTGCTCGGCGAGGCCAGCTGGCGCGTCGCGTGGCTCGTCGTCCCCGTCGCGATGGCTACGGTTGCCGGCGCGCTCCTGCTGGAGCGGGATCGCACCCCTCCCGCGCCCGCTCGCGCGGGATTACGCACCGTGCTGGCGCAGCCTGGTGTCGCGCGCTGGTCGGTGGGGGAGCTCTTCGCGTTCTCCGGTTGGGCCGGAGCCCTGGTCTACATGGGCGCGCTCCTGGTCGAGTCGTACGATCTCTCGATCGCCGCGACCGGACTCGCGCTCGGTTTCGGCGCGCTCGTCTACGTCCCTGGCAACCTCCTCTTCCGGCGCTGGGTGGACTCCCGCAGCCGGCTCCTCCTCGTCGTGCTTGCGCTGTCCGCGGCGGTGACCGTGGCCGTGGTCGGCGCCGTTCGGCCGTCGGTGTGGTTCAGCGTTGCGGTGTTCTCGCTCCTCTGTTTCATCGCCGGTGGGCGAACCCTCGCGGGGAGCGCACGAGGGCTCGGCCTCGCGCCGGAGCTGCGTCTGGGCGTCACGGGAGTGAGAACCGCCGCGCTGCAGTCTGGCTACTTCGTGGGAGCGGCGGTGGGTGGGGTGGCGCTTGCACTCGGGGGCTACGGCGTGCTCGGCCTCGCCTTCGCAGTGCTCTTCGTGGGTGCTGCCATCCCGCACCTCGTGCCTCTACGCTGACCCGAGTGAGCTTCGAAGAGACAATTCGTCTGCGCGAGGGGAGCCTGTCGCCCTTCGCCGTCCGCTCGCTCGAGACACGTGGCCGGAAGCTACCCGAGGACGGGTCGAGCGTCCGCACGCCGTTCCAGCGCGACCGGGACCGCATTGTCCATTCGAAGCCGTTCAGGCGCCTGAAGGGGAAGACGCAGGTCTTCATCGACCCGGAAGGCGATCACTACCGTACCCGGATGACGCACACGCTCGAGACGACCGCGATCTCGCGCGTCGTCGCGAGGGCCCTCCGGCTGAACGAAGATCTGACGGAGGCGATCGGGCTCGGGCACGACATGGGCCACACCCCGTTCGGGCACGCAGGCGAGGACGCGCTCGACGCGGCTTTGCAGGAGCGGTTCGGCCGCCGCTTCCGCCACAACGAGCAGTCCCTGCGGATCGCGCGATCCCTGAACCTCACACACGAGGTCTGCGACGGGATCCTCACACACACGGGTGAGCGCGAGCCAAAGACGCTCGAGGGGAAAATCGTGAGGCTCGTCGATCGCGTCGCGTACATCAACCACGACATCGACGACGCGGTGCGGTACGGGCTGCTGAGCGAGGACGACCTGCCACGCGACGAGATTGCCGTCCTCGGGCCCACCGGCTCGACCCGAATCGACACGCTCGTCCGCGACATCGTGGACGAGTCGGCCGACGTCGACGACATACGGCAGTCGCCGGAGGTGGGGGAGGCCATGCTCTCGTTGCGTGCCTTCATGTTCGAGCGCGTCTACCTCGGCCCGCAGGCGGCGCCGGAGCACGCGAGGGCGCACGAGGTCGTGCGGCGAATCTTCGGACATCTCGTCGAACGCGGCGACGATGCGGACGAGATCGTCGACTACATCGCCGGCATGACCGACCGCTTCGCGCTCGCATACGCGGACTCCCTTTAGGGAGCTCCCAACGCAATGAACGGCCATGTCGCCGGACAGCGCTGGACGGCGCGATGCTGCGTCCTCTCAAGTCGCACCCATATCGCTGCGGATACGGGTGCTCCCTGGGTCCTTGCCTCACGGCGTCCATCATCGGCCCCGCGACGGGCGATCATCACGTTGGAAGCTCCGAGCGTGCGAGAGTACGACGTGGGCGCCGAGTAATCTCGACCAGTGGCGCGGATCAAGGACTCGTCGGTGCGTGATGTCGTGGCGGCAACCGACATGGTCGAAGTCGTGTCTGGTCGAACGCAGCTTCGGCGGGCGTCCGGCTCGCGTTACACGGGGCGCTGCCCTTTTCACGAGGAGAAGACGCCCTCGTTCTCCGTGAACCCGGTCGAGAAGCTCTACTACTGTTTCGGCTGCGGGAAGGGCGGCGACGTCATCTCGTTCGTTCGCGAGACCGAGAGCCTCGACTTCGTCGGGGCGATCGAGTGGCTCGCCGAGCGCTTCCGCGTTCCGATCGAGGTGGAGGATGCGTCGCCGCGGGTCGAGGCCGAGCGGCGCCGGCGCGAGCGACTGCATGCCGTGCTCGAGCAGACGACCGCCTATTTCGAGCGTCGTCTCTGGGAGGGGGACGCGGGAGGATTCGTCCGGGCCTACCTCGAGGAGCGGGGGCTCGGTGAGGAGGTGGCGAGGGAATTCCGGCTCGGCCTCTCACCGGGCAAGGGCCTCGCCGAAAAGGCGAATGAGCGCGGATTCACGCTCGACGAGCTGAAGTCCGCAGGCCTCGTCACGACGCGGGGCAGCGACTACTTCCCGCAACGGCTGATGTTTCCGCTCGCCGACGCGCGTGGGCGCGTTCTCGGTTTCCAGGCGCGCAAGCTGCGCGACGACGATCCGCTGAAGGGCAAGTACGTGAACTCGCCCGAGGGCGACCTCTTTCACAAGGGATCGATCCTGTACGGCCTGCATCTCGCCAAGGCGGCGATCGGAAAGCAGGACTACGCCGCGGTCGTCGAGGGCAACACGGACGTGATCGCGCTCCGGCAGGTCGGGTTCGAGCCCGTCGTCGCGTCCATGGGCACAGCGCTGACGGAGCGCCAGCTGCGGGAGCTCGGAAGGGTGACGAAGAAGGTCTTCTTGTGCTTCGATGCCGACGCGGCCGGCCAGGAGGCGACGCTTCGCGGCATGGAGCTCGCCGTCCGGCAGGGCTTCGACGTGAAAGTGGTGACGCTCCCGCACGGCCAGGATCCGGCAGACGCGCCCGAGGGATTTGCCGACCGGCTCTCCGCGGCGGAGAGTTACCTCGTCTATCGCGTGCGTCTGGAGATCGAGCGTGCTGCCGACCGACAGGAGGCTTTCGTGAGAGCTCGCGAGGTGCTCGCGAAGGCCGAGGACTCACCCGAGCGCCAGGAGGCGCTCCGGCTGCTCGCGGACCGGCTCGATCTTCCTCGCGAGACGCTCGCCGGGCTCGCGCCGGGGCGGGGTAGAGGGGTGCGATCCGGCCAGGACGCGCCGCGTCTGCTCGACGCGGGGGACCGTCTCGAGCGCGACGTCCTCGCAGCCTGCGTCGCGCACGCATCCCTCGTGCGGGGTCTTGCGGAGCTCACGCCGGAGCACTTCGACTCGGAGACGAACCGACGCTTCAGGGCGATGCTCGTCTCCGGCAAGGACGATGCCGATCTGACCGCCCTCCGGGCGGAGCTCGATGCGCGGGCCGCACAGGAGGCGATCGACGAGCGGACGGGCGCGGAGCTCCTGCTCCGGCTGCGCGAGCGAAAGCTGAAACGAGACCTGAGCGGCGCCGATCTCGCTCGCACCACCGAGCTGCAGGCACACCTCTCCAAGGTGCGTCAGGCGCTCGCCGAATTGACGTAGCCGAGCTCGCGGAGAAGCTCGCCGGCCTCATCCATGACATCGCCGAGCTGCGCCTCGTCCAGATCCGTTCGGAAGCGCCCGACAGAGCCTGCATGCGCTCCATCGAGGCCCGCGGCGAGAGGCTCGACCGGAACGTCGAGGTGCCTGGCGAGTGCGGCGGCGACGATCTCCGGGCTCTCCACCAGCTCCTCGTAGCGCACCTCGAGAGCTTCCTCTGCGGAACGGGCGGCGCTCACGTACCGACGCCAAGCCCAGGCGGCACGCCGCGCATCGGTCGCGGCCTCGAACTCGTCGCGGCGATCCGGCTCGACCCAGAATCGCGCATACGAGCCGTACGCGAGGCCCGCGTCGTCTGCCCTCGCCTGCTCGCGGCGGAGCCACGGCTTGTCGATGAGCGAGCAGGCGACGTCGCGCCCGTCCCGCACGATGTGGACGATTCTCGCCTCCGGGTAGGCGAGCGGGATGATCCGGACGATGTGAGCGAGCTCGGGAGTCTGCTCGACCGCGCGCACCGTGCCGACCAGGCCGACACGTCGTGCCAGCCTGAGGATCCGGCGCATCCTGCGGGCGGCGGCGTGTGGCCCGAGCTCGGCGAGCTCCGGCACCGCCGCTTTCAGCGGAGCGACCTCGCCGAGATCGACGAAGCCCGACAGCGATCCGATCGCGCCGGCGAGGAAGGTCGTCCCCGAACGCGGCGAGCCGATGACGAAGACGAGTCGGTCGTCGAGCGGCCCGAACCGTTGGCCGAGTGTCGCGCCCCGGCGGGGAGCGAGCCGCTTCGCCACGCGGAGCTGCAGGGCTGCGGATTCGAGGAGGCCGGACACGTTCGCGATTCTCGCAGGCGAGAACGGGCGCCCCTGGTTCTTGAGGATCTCTTGAGCGCCCTGTGCGGAAATGAGGCTCATGCACCGCGCACGGACATTTCTGTCGAGATCGATGCTCCTTCTCGCGAGCATGCTCGTCGCGCTCGTGCTCGCGGCCCTCGCCTTTGCCGGCTCGTCGTTCACGGATCCGATCGGGGACAACAACTCGGCCCCTGACGTGACGGCGCTCTCGCTGTCGGAGTCGACGGACGGGATCCTGACCATCGCGGTCACGGTCTCGAACTATCAGACACTTCCCCTCTCGAGCTGGGTGAACGTGTGGTTCGACCTCGACTTGAACCGGAGAACGGGCGACGACGGGGACGAAGCGCTCGTTCGGTTCATGGACAACGGAGGGATTCTCTTCTTCTGCTGGGCGGGGTCGGAGCTCGTACGGCGACCGGCGACCGGGATGGCCGGAAGCTTCACGGCGGGGACGCTTACCCTCACGGTGCCCAAGGCGGCTCTCGACAACGTGCCCACGTTCGCCGTGCTCGGGGTCGGAGTGCGAGGACAGGACGACGGCGACGGCGGCGAGCTGGTCGCAATCGACCTCGCGCCGAACAGCGGACGCGCGCGTTACGCTGCACCGGAGCTCCTGTCCATCACGGATCCCGTCGGAGATCAGGGTGGCGGCACCTGACATCGCCGAGGTCGAGGTCTCCGACACGAAGGCCGGAATGCTCAGCTTCGTCGTCTCGACCCCGAGTCACGCGACGCTCTCCCCCACCACCTGGATCGAGCTCGACGTCGACATCGATCGACGCGGCAGGACGGGCGACGGTGGTGTCGAGGCGTACGTCTACTTCGAGCATGGGCGTGTCTATGCGGCGCGCTGGAGCCCGGAACAGCAGGACTTCGTGCCCGTGCGCTCCTCGGGCGTACGCGTGCGAAACGCAGCGGGTCTCGTCACGTTCGAGGTCCCGAGGAGGTTCCTCGACGACGTCGCCAGCTTCGACTACTACCTCATCAGCGGGGACTCGGACCCCTCGGGAGACGAGGACTACGCGCTCGACCTTGCTCCCGACGGGGATGCCTGGTGGAGGTACGCGCTCGTCAACAAGGCAGCGCTGCGGCTCATCGCGGGCGCGCCCAGTGGAACTCCCGCGAAGCCCCACGCGGGGCGCCTCTTCAAAGTCACCGTACCCGTGACCCGCTCCGACACCGCTCGCGGCATCGAATCGGGGTCGGCCGCGTGTGCCGTGCGCATCGGCGGCCAGAAAGTGAAGGCTGCAGGACGCGTCGTATCGGGCAGGGGGCTGTGCTCGATCCTCGTGCCGCAGGGTGCGTCGGCACGACTGATCCGCGGCTCGATCACGGTTCGCTCGAGCGGGAAGTCGATCGCGACCCGCTTCTCGTTTCCCGTGAAGTAGCCCTCGACTCGGACGCGAGACAACGAACGCGACGAGTCCCCCACTCGTCGCGTTGGATAGTTGTTAGCCGGTCAGCCCTGCGCACAAACGGACCCGTTCAAATTGCTTACAGGCGATAACGAAGGTCACTCACTCGACCGTGAACCGCGCAAGTTCCGCCCATTCGCGGCATCTAGTTCATGGACGGCAATGGCGATTGGCTCGTTAGAGGAGGAATACGGTGACCACGCGCTACGAGGTTCGCTTGGCGGGACGGGTCGTGTCCACTCGGGATGCGACCTCCGCACGACAAGCAGCGTCCGACTACGTGCGCTCGCTTGGCTGCCGTGCCGACGAGATCATCGCCGTGGCGGCCGACGCTGTCGCCTGGCGGGGTGCGGTCTATCGGGCGGCACCAATGAGCACCGCTACGTCTAGCAGTCCGTGACCTAGCAACAAGGTCTCCTCGGCCTTCAGCATGTGCGCTCACAACGGTCGAGGCCGCGCGAGAGCGCTCTGGATCGGGGCAATCTCGGCGGAATGGATGCTGCGACAGTCAGCGCGACGCTGGTGCACCACTTCGAGTACGCCGCCAGCAATCCTGACCCCGCCCACGAGATGTACCACGACGATGCCATGGCTCGTCGCGTGAGCTTTGGACATGGGTTCTGAATCCCTCGGATCAGTGATTTCCATGCTCAGTGGGAATGAGTTTCATGTGTCCAGGACGTCAAACACTTGGCTGGGGCAGAGTGCCGCCTCTCCGGACAGGCCACGAAGACGTGACCAATGGGGAACAGGGAGGTGGATCGAAATGCGGAGAAGGAAGCGTGCTCTCAAGACGCCACAGTGCGCAGATCAATCAGCCAGGCAAGCCATAGCGCGTGACGGCAACGCCATGTCCGCGTCAATGCGGGAGCTGATTCTCAGCTTCGTGAGCTCAGATCCGGAGCCAACCTGGAATATGGCTGCCTACACGCGCAGACGAGCAGCGCCATGAGTGAGTCTCCGGATTAGATCCGCCGTCACTACAACAGCAAAGGGCCTGGTGCGCTCCCAGGCAGTAGTCGCAGGCAAAGGAGCATCATCAGGGAATGATGACGACGTACCAGCTGAGTTCGGGAGACCGGCCGATCGAACTCCGAGAGGCGTTTACGGCCCAGCAGGCGCTCTTCGATTACTTGCGCTCGCTCGGATGTGAGGACGAGGACATCATGAAGCTCGCGCCTGATGCAGTTTCCTGGCGGGGCGCGGTCTACCAAGCGGTGCCAGTTTCGAGCGGCCAGGCTCGATCTTGAACTACGTCCTGCACGAGACACCGGCGACGACCTCGGGCTCCTCGAGCACCCGGCTCCGAACGTCGAGCTCGGTGATGTGATTGCGCTCGCAGACGGGCGGGAGGCGCGCGTGACTGGCTCGGGTCGAGCGCGACCCGGGCCGCTCGAAACCCCCTAGTCGCGTCAACGATTCCGGCATACCATCGGGTAGGGAAGGAGAGAGGATGAATCGGAAGCTCGTTGGCAGCATCGTGACCGCTATCGGTGCGGTGCTTCTCGTCCTCTCCGCGCTCGCAGATCCAGTCGGCCTCGGCGAAGGCGGCGGCTTCGGGTGGAAGCAGACCGCCGGCGTGATCGTCGGGGCAGTCGTGGTCGTCGTCGGCCTGGCTCTGAGCCGGGGATCGAGGTCGAACGTATCGGCGAACCCGGAGCAGCCGTAGAAGTCGCAGCCTGAGCGCAGTCTCGCGGCCTCGTAGGTTCCGCTGTCGCCGTGACCCCAACCGTGCTGATTCGGCGCGTGCGCGCTTCTGTCTTCGACGCTCTCCTCAGGGTCGGAATCTCGCGGCCGTGAGCTGGGCGCCGGGGAATATGCCGGTGGCCGCCACGCGCCGATCCGCGGCTTAGGCCAGCCTCGTCAACGCACAATGCGCCCCGCATGTCGGCAATGACGTGACGATCATCGAGGAGAAGCACCTATAACAGGCGGAGGATCGTGTCCAGTGCGACGCACGAGAACCGCCATAGGCCCGCGCGGGTGAGGGAGGCTCGAGCGAGTGTCGACGATCGCGTAGCCGCGCAAGCGGTCTACCGTGCGCCAACCGCGTTCGCCGGGGCTGCCTCGGCAAGCGCTAGCTTCCGTGGCGTGCGGGCGGGTGGGCTCGAGGTCACTCCTCCTTGTTCATCGACTGAGACGTACTTGTGCCTCTCTCCACCGAAGACGATCAGTGGGATCCACACAAGCAGCCAGAGGCCGAGGGTTGCGATCGCGAAGAAGAGATGGAGGAAATGGCTTACGGGTTGGCCCTTGACCAGGTGCGCCTCAGACGCTGTCTTCGAGCGGAGCCGCCACCCCTTTGAGCCGTGGTACGCAATCTCGGCATCGAGGGTGTGAATCCGTTCCGCGCGCGTGATCGATTGCGGCATGCCAGTCCTGAGGATACGTCGTTGAGGAAGGCTGTCTCCCCCCGTTGAGCGGACGACGCCAACTCTCGAGAAAACGCCATCCGCGAGGGTCCAGCTGACGATGGCGACTGCTCCGATCAGCGTTCTCGGTGCAGTCTCCGAGTCATGGCGCTCCCTAGCTCGTATAGACCTGGCTGATTGGGTTGAGGCGGTACACGTGACCCGTTGTGACGTTGGTTAGCGTCACCTCTGTGTAATCGATAGTCAGAGTCCCCTGAGAGCAGCCGCAGCCGCAGACAACAGTTCCGGGCCCCTCGAGTGTGATGGTGCCGACCGCGTGTCCTCTGGGCATCAGCACTGTGACCGTGTCGCTCGCTACATGCTGTTCACCGAGGCCTTGTCCGTTGCAAAACCGGATGACAGACACGGTCGCGTCCAGGCGATAGTCGACAGGCACAAATGGCCTTTGACCGCCCTCGTCGAAGTTGACGACGAGATCGCTCGCGACGATTTCTTCTGTGTAGACGAGCTTGCCATTGGCCTTCGCGTCGGGACCTGAGGCTGCGCCGGCAACGGAGACACCCGTTGACAGCACGAGCAACGTCGCTGCTGCAACACCATGGCGAAAGGTCAATCGCATGTTCCCTCCTTGTCTCTGCGGCAGCCTCATCGTCCCGCCCGGGTTGATGGGTGTCAACTCGCGGCCCGGGGCGCGGTCCGCTTTACCGGCAGCGGCCTCGACCGGAACATCTCAGGATGGCCTTGCGCTGCTCGAGGCGATGCGGATGGGCCGGGAGGTGCGGCTGATCGTCACCGGGACGATCGCCGGAAAGGGGTTCGGCTCGGTACTGACAACGAGGAGCCCTCGCTCGCCTGCACGGTCCCTGTAGCCAGCGTCGAGGCCGGGGAGCTCGCGTAGTTCGATCCGCCGTCCTCAGCTCGCGCCGGG
>Ga0184632_10000733_pt1 | contig 13211 bp, 14 predicted proteins | sample PLM31_50_b1_FD_133153 | JGI IMG/M metagenome (GOLD analysis project Ga0184632, IMG submission 133153) | Groundwater sediment microbial communities from an aquifer in East River, Colorado, USA - PLM3-1_50_b1 | ecosystem: Environmental > Terrestrial > Soil > Riparian zone | place: USA: East... | reverse complement strand
TGCAATCCGCCCAGCTCAATCGGCCGGGTTGATCGCAGCGTGTAGCTCGACATCCCACCAGCCGCCGGTGGGCTTGGGCAGGTAGGAGCGCATGATGCCCTCGGCGGGGAAGCCAGCCTTGACCGCGACGCGGCAGGATGGCGCGTTCTCGACGGCATGACTGAGCTCGATCCGATGGAAGCCGGCAGCTTCGAACGCCCATCGGCAGATGGCGCCGAGAGCCGCCGGTGCGACCCCGCGCCCTCGCGCGTGCGGCAGGGTGGAATACCCCGCGAGGGCACTGCCCATCATGTCGTTAATGAGGTTGAGCTGGATTTCCCCGAGCAGGTCACCGCTGGTGGCGTCCTGCACCGCGAGGCTGAACTGCTTGCGGGTTCGCCATCGCTCAGCAGCGCTGCCGATCTTCTTCTCCGCATGAGAGAGCGGATCGCCTTCAAGCGGGACCGGGCTCCACTGTCGCTCGACGGGATCGGCAACCAACTCGGCGAGGCGCGGAGCCAGCCCGATCTCCCACGGGCGGAGCTGCAGCCACCCGGCCGCGATCTCGATAGGTTCGGCGGGGAGATCAAGGCTGCGGTGCGCAGCCACCGGCGCGGTTTGATCCGGCCGTGTCATCGCAGATCCTCCCGGAGGAGCCCGCCGGCCCAGGCATCCTGCCGCTCACCCCGCTGGACGATGCGCAGTCGCTGGGTGCCCTCGATGGTGAACCCGATCTTCTCCGCAACTCGGCGCGATGGATGGTTGCCGACCGCTGCGTACCAGTCGATCCTGGCAAGCCCCAGCTCGTCGAACGCCCATCGACAAACCAGCCCACCCGCGTCCGTGACGACGCCCTTGCCTCGTGCCCACGGCGCGCACCAGTAGCCGAGCTCGGCTCGGCCACCCTGGGCGGCTTCGCGCTCCTCGATGTCATGCAGCCCGATCATGGCCAGCAGGCGGTCGCCGCCTCGATCGAATACCCCGAAGATGGCGCTATGTCCGGTTGACCAGCGGGTCGGGACAAGCTCCGTGGCGAACATCTCCGCGTCAGCGCGGCTGTACGGCGACGGGACGGTCGTCCAGCGCTGGATCTCGGCATCCTGGCAGGCGTCGTAGATCTGTCCGGCGTCGCCCAGCCGCGGAGGGCGCAGGTAGAGCCGAGCGTCGCAGAGCTCCACTTCCTCCATGACGGCTATCCAACCTCCCCTGCCCATGCCTTGCGAGCTCGACGACAGTCGCGCCGGTGAGCGGGCCTGCCCTCACGTGAACGGACAGGAACGAGGGCAGCACACGATCCGTTACAACCGGTGGCTACCACGTACCATGGCCTAACGAGCGACCCACGGGTAGATCGGCGCTGGCCCGCCCTGCATGGGCGGAGCGAGCGGAAATGGAAAACGGTGCGTGCGACGCGGGCTACGCCCAGCGCGACCGGACAACTCGGCAAGGAGCCCGACCAGAGTGCCTGTTCTCCTCGACAAGATCATGCGCGCCGGCGAGGGCCGGATCCTGCGCAAGCTGCACAACATCGCCGAACAGGTCAACGCGATCGAGGACGACTTCGTCGCAATGTCCGACGGCGAGCTGCGCGCGCTCACCGAGCAGTATCGGAAAGAGCTCGCCGACGGTGTGCGGATCCTGGATGAGATTCTTCCCGAGGCGTTCGCGACGGTCAGGGAGGCGGCCAAGCGAACCCTCGGCCAGCGTCATTACGACGTCCAGATCATGGGCGGTGCGGCGCTCCACCTGGGCAACATCGCGGAGATGAAGACCGGTGAGGGAAAGACGCTGGTCGCGACGCTCCCGGCCTATCTCAACGCGCTGACCGGCACCGGCGTGCACCAGGTCACGGTCAACGACTACCTCGCCGAGCGCGACTCCGAATGGATGGGCCGGATCTACCGCTTCCTCGGGCTTTCCGTCGGCGTGATTCTGGCGCAGATGCCGCCCGCGGAGCGGCGAAAGCAGTACGCCTGCGACATCACGTACGGCACGAACAACGAGTTCGGTTTCGACTACCTTCGCGACAACATGGCGTGGAGCGCGGACGAGCTGGTCCAGCGCGGGCACAGCTACGCCATCGTCGACGAGGTCGACTCGATCCTGATCGACGAGGCCAGAACACCCCTGATCATTTCCGGCCCTGCCGATCAGGCGACCAAGTGGTACACCGATTTCGCCACCCTTGCCCGGCGGCTTAACCGGGAGTCCGACTATGAGGTCGACGAGAAGAAGCGGACCGTCGGCGTGCTCGAGCCTGGCATCGAGAAGGTCGAGGACTGGCTTGGCATCGACAACCTGTACGAGTCGGTGAACACGCCGCTCGTTGGCTATCTCAACAACGCGATCAAGGCCAAGGAGCTGTACAAGCTGGACAAGGACTATGTGATCCTCGACGGCGAGGTCCTGATCGTCGACGAGCACACTGGCCGAATCCTGCACGGGCGTCGCTACAACGAGGGCATGCACCAGGCCATCGAGGCCAAGGAAGGCGTGCAGATCAAGGACGAGAATCAGACGCTTGCCACGATCACCTTGCAGAACTACTTCCGGATGTACGAGAAGCTCGCCGGCATGACGGGTACTGCCATGACGGAGGCCGCCGAGTTCGACAAGATCTACAAGCTCGGCGTCGTACCCATCCCGACCAACATGCCGATGATCCGAATCGACCAGTCGGACCTGGTCTACAAGAGCGAGCCGGCGAAGTTCGACGCGGTGGTCGAGGACATCGTCGCCAGGAGTGAGAAGGGCCAGCCGATCCTCGTCGGGACAACGAGCGTGGAGAAGTCGGAATACCTCTCCGGCCTGCTGAAGAAGCGCGGTGTACGCCACGAGGTGCTCAACGCGAAGCAGCACGAGCGCGAGGCGGCGATCGTCGCCGAGGCAGGCCGCCGTAGCGCGGTGACGGTCGCCACGAACATGGCCGGCCGTGGAACCGACATCATGCTCGGCGGTAACCCAGAGTTCATGGCCATGCAGGAGCTCAAGCGGCGTGACCTCGACCCGGCCGAGACACCGGAGGAGTACGAGAAGGCCTGGCCGGAGACGCTCGCCAAGCTGCAGGAGCAGGTCCAGGCCGAGCACGAGGAGGTGGTCGGGGTCGGCGGCCTCTACGTGCTCGGCACCGAACGCCACGAGTCGCGTCGCATCGACAACCAGCTGCGTGGCCGATCGGGCCGGCAGGGCGACCCGGGCGAGTCTAGGTTCTATCTCTCCCTCGGTGATGACCTGATGCGCCTGTTCAAGGCGGCGCTGGTCGAGCGCGTCCTCACGATGGCGAACGTGCCGGAGGATCTGCCGATCGAGTCCAGGATGGTCAGCAATGCGATCAGGTCCGCGCAAACCCAGCTCGAGCAGCAGCATTTCGAGATCCGCAAGAACATCCTGAAGTACGACGAGGTGCTTAACCGCCAGCGCCAGGTGATTTACGCAGAGCGGCGACGGGTGCTGCACGGCGAGGACATGCACGAGCAGATCGGCCCGTTCATCGACGACACCATCGCGGCTTATGTCCAAGCCGCGACCTCGACGGGGTTCGCTGAAGAGTGGGATCTTGACCAGCTGTGGAACGCCCTGCGGCAGCTCTACCCAATCTCGCTGACCGTCGACGAGATCATCGAGGCGTCCGGCGGGGCTCGGGAGGGCCTGACCCCCGACTTCCTGACCGCCGAGGTCACTGCCGATGCGCATGACCAGTACGCGCGGCGCGAGGCAGAGCTCGGATCCGAGGTCATGCGCGAGCTCGAGCGGCGAGTCATCCTCTCGGTGCTCGACCGCAAGTGGCGCGAGCACCTGTACGAGATGGACTACCTGCAGGAGGGCATTCAGCTGCGGGCGTACGCCCAGCGCGATCCGCTCGTCGAATACCAGCGGGAGGGCTTCGACCTCTTCGGCGCCATGATGGATGCGATCAAGGAGGAGTCGGTCGCCTATCTGTTCAACCTGGAGGTCCAGGTCGAGCAGGAAGCTCCGGCCGCCGCCGATAGCGTGGCTGTCGCCGATGAGGCATCAGCGACCCAGGCCGCGGCTGCGGCACCAAGCGCTGAGGCGGCCGCCGCGGCACGCGCCGACGGCGCGGGCGCGGCTGCTCAGCCCGCCCCCACGGCTGGAGGTGCACCGGCTGGAGCAGCGCCAGCCGGAGCCCGGTCAGCCGCGCCGGCGCTGGCCGGCGCCGGCACGGCGGCCCGGTCGCCCAGCCTCGTCGCCAAGGGGCTGACCCAGCCGAAGCGCCCAGCCCGCCTCGAGTACTCGGCGCCGACCGTCGACGGCGCCGGTGACAACGCGACGGAAACCCGCGCAGCCCGGCGGTCCGGCACGGTGGTCGAGGCGACCACTGCCGCCGACCATCCCGAGTGGGGACAGGTAGCGAAGAACGCACCCTGCCCGTGCGGCTCCGGTCGCAAGTTCAAGCGCTGCCACGGCGCCCCCGCCAAGTAGGTTCGGCGGCTGCACCACGAACCTCCGCCCCTCCCCGGCGGCGACCAGCGCAGTACCAGTCCACCTGCGGCAGCACCGGTCGGCATGCAGCACCGCCGGGCTGGGGCGTGGGTAATTGGCCAGTTGTCGGTCAGCCGATGTCGATCGCCGTGCAGATCCAGCGGCCATCGCGCCCTTCTGCCCGCAGCGCGACCGCGGTACCCCGGCCGTCAATCCAGAGATGGGCGCTGATCTCGGCGACCCCGTCCCTGGGTTCGCTGAGGTGGACGGAGCGGACCACGATGCGGCTGCTTCGGCGCGGTGTGCCAGCCCGTGTGGGGTCCGTGCGGCCGCTCTCGACGCGAGCTCGCACCCGGCGCCGCCACGCACCGCGGCGGAGTGTCGCGTGCGAGTCCTCGGTCAGCCAAGCGGAGAGCTGTCGGGCAGGTCGGGTACCAACGAGAACCTCAGCGATGCCACGGGCGAGTTGGCGCGACCAGGGGACGGGATCGCAGAGCTCGGCTCGCGGTGTCGAGCGCCAGGCCGGCGCCAGCCCAACCTCGGCCAGCCCATCCGCGTCCGCCGGCTGCGCCGCGGGCGCGGCAATTGAGCGCAGCGCCGGCCGGGGACGTCTTGGCGGGAAGATCAGCGGTAGCGCGGGCTGGTCAGCGGGGACCTTGGATAAATCACGCCGGGCATAGGAGGCCCGGTCGCTTCGCTCGTCGTCGTAGGGCGGTTCGGTCGGGCGTACAGGTAACCGGCGGGGCCGGGTGATCGGCGAAGGCGGCGGCATGGCAGTCCTCTCGTGGGAGCAGTGAGCCCTCGGGCGAGGCTCGGGGCGAGGCTCGAGGCGAGCGGGTGCTAGGGCGGTGCGAGCCGCTCGCCGGGATAGATCAGATCCGGGTCATCCCCGATGACCTGACGATTCGCGACAAACCACCGGGGCCACTCCGCGGCTATGTCGGCGCTGGTGGCGACGGGGCCTAGCTGCACGGCTGCGATGTCCCACAGCGTGTCCCCGGCGGCCACCGTGACGACACGGAGCATCGGATGCTCCTCTGTCGTTGCCGGATGTGGGCCCGGCAACGGTGGCTGGCCTGCCAGGGGTTCTGATGAGCGTCCGGTCGTTGTCGACATTCCGGCTGCAACTGACTCGTTGGACGATGGATCAGTCCGCCCTGAACATTCCCGCGTCGGCACAACCGTGGCTGCCTCCCCGGCCGTCGGTGCGCTTGGCACTGGCGGGCGCGTCACCGCTGGGCTTGCTTCTAATTCGCCTGGTCCTGCGTCGCTTGGCAGCGCTTCTAACCCACCGGTAGCCGGCCCGACGGCAGGTGATCTGACGCTGGTCGGAGCTGCCGCGCCCGGTAAGAACGGCCGATCGAGGTCGGGTAGCTCCGACACCGCTGGCGTCGGCGGCGATAAGGAGCCGGCAATAGCGGGCACTGCGGTGGCCGCCACAGTGCCGGACATCAGGACAGTCCCAGCGGCGACATGCGCGGCGCGCCGAACACTTGCCGGCGCGACACGCGTCGCGAGGCGATCCCAGAAGTCTCCCGCTGACCTGCGCACGGAGGCGACGACGGCGAGGGCGAAGCCGACCACGAGCCACAGAACGGCGAGCCAGGCCCCACACGCGGCCACTCGCCCCACCCAGACGTCGAAGGCGTCCTCGCCGGTTGAGTCCATCAGGACCCACCGTGTTGCCCACGCGAGGACAGCCACGGCCGCCACCGATGCGGCCGGCAACCCGGCGACGGACATGGCCGCCCTAGGACCGCCCATTCGCCGTCGGACCATCGGATAACCCTTCGTTGTCATTGGTAGCGTGCGTTTGCTTGCGTTTCTTTTTACTCACCTCCGATGCTCTGGTCAAGACCGCAGAACCTTGTCCACAGGGTCAGAAGACGGAGCCCGTCGCGATACGGTCTCCTAGCTTGGCGCGAGGGAGGATCGATGCACTGGGACGAGCTCTTCGCCGACCTGGAGGCCCAGTTCGACGAGCTTGGGTCTGCTGCGCTCGAGGCCGACGTTGCGGAGCGAACCTGGGTCGAGCAGTCACGGATACGGCTGGTCGACCGGCTGCGCGCGTCCCTCGGCGGGACGGTGGCGGTCTCTGTCAGCGGCTCCAGCGAGCCGGTGGTTGGGCAGATCGATCGCGTCGGCGTCGATTGGCTGCTTCTCCGCGCCGGCACAGGGGCGGAGACGGTGGTGTGTCTTCCGGCGGTGACATCAGTGACAGGCGAAGTCTCTGCTCGCGCTGAGGATCCCGCAGCTGCCCATGCGCAGATCCGGCTTGGCCTAGGCCACGTCCTGCGCGGGCTCTCCCGGGACCGTAGAGCCGTCGCCCTCACGCTTCGTAGCGGAGGTGTCCTTGCAGGCAATGTCGACAGGGTCGGGATCGATCACCTTGACCTCGCAGAGCGCGAGCGGGGAGTGCCACGGCGAGAGCCAGAGCTCCGCAGAGTCCGGGTAATCCCCTTCCACGCCGTCGCCGTGGTACGTCCGCAATCCGATCAGTGACGAGACCTCAAGCCCCGACCGCGATGAGCACCAAGGGCGGACAGAAACTCGTACAGATCACCGGCAGTTCCATACCGCTCCCGGCCTTTGTCGCTTTTGCACCCATCCTTAGGTACGAGTTCCTGCAGTTCAACGGAGTGCGCCCGCGACCTGTCAGACGTCGAAGCTGTCCCTGCCGAAGGGGTGGCTGGAAATGTGCTCGCGAGTCTGGGCGTACATCCGGGTGATGAACTCTTCGAGTACGGTCCGTTCCACCCGCCACTGCCCGCGCCCGCCCAGCTTGATCGCGGGCAGCTCCCCAGACCTGACCAGCGCGTAGACCTGGGACGATGAGGTGCTGAGCACCTCTGCCACATCGGCCAGCGTGAGAAACCGCGGCTCGGGCATGGACTGAGTTTGGCATCGGATGACTCCTTTTGCCGGCGTTATCCCCAGGTTGATGCCAGCTGTTGATTTCGGCTGCGGCGGGTTCCTCCAAGCGGCATGATCGCGCTATGTCCGGCCCGCCATCGCCTGCCGCCCGCCGGCTGACCACCCCGCGCTGGGTCGACGTTCGATTATTCGGCGGCGTGGCACTGGTGCTGGGCTCGGTCGCGATCGGGACGCGAGTGGTGGCTGCGGCTGACGACACACAGTCGGTATGGGCGGTCACCACAGACTTATCCGCCGGCGTCCGCTTGACCGACGAGCAGCTGCACGCAGTAAAGGTGCATCTAGCCGGCGATCTTCCGGCCAGATACCTCGATGCCCGGGCGGCACATCCAGCGGGCTACATCCTTACCCGGCCGGTCCGTGCGGGGGAGCTCTTGCCGGCCGGCGCGGTTGCCAGGCCCGGTGTCACCGGTGACAATCGGCGGTTCGTCACGCTTCCCGTCCAGCGATATCACCTCCCTGAGGATCTGCAGGCAGGTGAGGTTGTCGACGTCTACGTCACTCCCAAGCCAGACGCGACTGGTGCCGAACCGGAGTCGAGGTTGGTCGCGTCAGCGGTGACGGTGTCGGCGGTGAGCAAGGCCGGCCGCAACGGTTTCGATGTCGGGAGCGGTGACGTTGGCGTCGAGCTCTCAGTGGCAGGGGGTAGCGCGCACAGCCTCGTCACGGCGGCCCAATCGGGGCCGATCGACCTTGTCCGGGTGGCGGGCGGTACACATCCATGACCCCGGTGCCGGTACTCGTGGCAGTGACCGGCGCGCCCTGGGAGTCGCAGTTCATCGCGGCGCTGAACGGTACGACGAGTGGCTTGACCGTCTTGCGGCGCTGCGTTGATCTCGCCGACTTATTGGCTGCTGGCGCCACCGCCGCGGCCGCCGCCGCCCTGATCTGGCCCGACCAACGGCGCCTCGACAGAGAGGCCCTTCGGCGGCTTGCCGACAGTGGAGTCGCTGTCGTCGCCGTGGCGACACCCGGCTCGGGTATCGATGAGGAGATCGCAAGGTCGCTGGGAATCGCACACATCGTGAGCGCGGATGCCCCGCCCGGGGACACCGTGGCGACCGTGGTACAGGCGGTCGGGCGCCTCGGTGCCGATCGACGCGGGGAGCCGGCGCCGACGCCCGCGGCGGATGAGGGGACCGAAGCCAGCGGGACATCAGGACTAGATACGGACGGCGAGGCCGGTCCAGAGCGACCCAGAGGTCGCCTCATCGCGGTGTGGGGTCCCACCGGCGCCCCCGGCCGCACCACCATCGCTATTGGCGTGGCGAGCGAGCTGGCGCGTGCCGGAGTGGAAACGATGCTGGCTGACGCAGACACCTATGGGGGCGCGGTGGGCCCGATGCTGGGCACGCTCGTCGAGGTTCCTGGTCTGGTCACTGTCTCGCGACTGGCCGGCAATGGGATGCTCGATCTCGGTCAGCTGGCCGACACCGCCCGCACGATCGGACCCCACCTGCGCGTCCTGACCGGCATCCTCCTTGCGGATCGATGGGCCCAGCTGCGGCCATCGGCGCTCGAGGACGTTTGGGCGCTCTGCCGCGAGCTCTGCACCGTGACGGTCGTCGACACTGGCTTCTGCACTGAGCAAGACGAGGACCTTGTGTTCGACACCTCAGCGACCCGCCGCAACGGCGCCACTCTGACGACACTCGAATGTGCTGATGTTGTCCTCGTCGTTGGATCGGCTGATCCGGTCGGGATGATCAGACTCCTTCAGGCATTGGACGATCTACGCGATCTGGCGCCGACGTCGACGGTACGTGTGGTGGTGAACAGGGTGCGGAGATCCACGGTCGGCCACAATGCACACCGGCAGATCGCCGACCTCGTGTCTAAGCATGCGGGCACCCGCCCCGATGCCTTCATTCCGTACGACCGTGATGCCCTAGACACCGCGTCCGCGGCCGCCAGGCCGTTGGGTGAGGCCTCGCCCTCATCCCCTGCACGTACTGCGCTACGGGATCTCGCCGCGCGCCTGGTGGATACGGACACCGGAGTACGACGGCGACGCCGGTTTCGATCCACGCGCCAGGGCCTTGGCCGCCGTGGACGTAACTAACGTCCGCCCACCCGTCACTGAAATAGCCGCAAGGCGATCCTCTGCCGCACTGCACGATCGCCTGCGATCACCCTCACCTCGTGGGGTATCTTCTCCCCCCGTGCCGGACTCTGCGGCGTACTCCAGGTACGGCCGAGGGCGGAGTCCCATGAAGAGCCTCATTGCTGGCGCACGACGGGAAGGCACGCCGGGATACCAGGTGGTCCCCCAGACCAGCACTTACGATCGACTCTCGTGAGCTTCGCGGCAGACCGACGACCGAAGGCCCTGATCGTGGACTGGGGTGGTGTCCTCACCACGCCGCTGGAGTCCACCATGTCGGCCTGGGCGGACGCCGATGATGTGGACCTGGATGACTTCGGCCAGGTGATGCGGGAGTGGTTCGGTGAGCCTGGTGAGGAGCTCGCCCGACGGAATCCCGTGATCGCTCTTGAGCGCGGGGAGATCGAGGTGCCGCACTTCGAGGCGGAACTTGCGGCGCGGCTGCGGACCCGGGACGGCCATCGGGTCCCGGCCAAGGGATTGCTCAAGCGGATGTTCGAGGGCTTCCAGCACGCTCCCGACATGCAGAAGGTGGTTCGCAGGGCGCGTAAGGCCGGCATCAAGACGGCGCTGCTGTCCAACTCATGGGGGACCAGCGACTACCCCCGTGACGGCTGGGATGACCTCTTCGATGTGGTGGTCATCTCGGGTGAGGTCGGCATGCGCAAGCCCGAGCCGGAGATCTTCCACTACACCCTCGACCTGCTCGGCGTCGAGCCGGCCGAGGCGGTCTTCGTCGACGATCTGCCCTTCAACATCCAAGGCGCGGTCGACGTGGGGATCGTCGGCGTGCTGCACACGTCGTATGACGAAACGGTCGCCGAACTCGAAGCCCGCTTCGGTACTCCGCTGCGCTGAGCGTGTCCCCGCCTGCGGAGGGGAGCACGTGGACGCCGCGTCCGACCTCCGGTGCGATTCCCAGCCGGTCGGGCTACGGGGTCGCTGGTGCGGTCGGCGGCTCCTCGCCTGGTGGTGCCGGTTCGGTGCCCACCGCGACCCGGTCGTCGTGGGCCTGCTGATCGGCTGGGACCTCCTCCTCCGGCTCGCGGCCCATCGTCGGGATGTTGAACTTGATGATGGCCCACCGGAAGATCACGTAGTAGACGACCGCGTACACCGCGCCCACCACCCACACCAGCCACGGGTTGTGGGTATTGCTCTTCCCGAAGTTGAGCATGAAGTCGATGAAGCTCGCGGAGAAGCCGAAGCCGATATGGATGTTGAGCAGATCGGCTAGCCACATCGAGATGCCCGTCAAGATCGCATGGATGCCGAAGAGCAGCGGCGCGACGAAGATGAAGGCGAACTCGATCGGCTCTGTCACGCCGGTCAGGAATGAGCAGAACGCCGCGGACAGCATGATGCCGCCGACGACCTTGCGCCGCTCCGGACGCGCACACTGCGTGATCGCCAGGGCAGCTGCGGGCAGCCCGAACATCATGACCGGGAAGAAGCCGGCCATGAAGAGACCGGCGTTCGGGTCGCCGGCGAAGTAACGGTTCAGGTCTCCGAAGACCGGCTCGCCACCGGGTGGCGTGTACCCGCCGACCACGAACCACATGATCGGGTTGATGATGTTGTGCAGTCCGAACGGGATCAGCAGACGGTTAGCCGTCCCGTAAATCCCCGCTCCCACTCCGCCTTGGTCGACGAGCCAGTCGCCGAAGCCATTGATCGCGTCGCCGATCGGCGGCCAGATCGCGCCCACGAAGACCCCGAGAACGAAGCCCGCCAGCGCCGTGATGATCGGTACGAACCTGCGGCCACCGAAGAAGGCCAGATAGGGCGGCAGCTTGATCCGATAGAACCGGTTGTAGAGCAGGGCGGTGACGATGCCCATAAGGATGCCGGACAGCACCCCCATGGTCGGTAGGACCGGGGTTCCGTTGGGCAGGATACGGATCGGGTTGTCCGCGACCATGCCGTTGAAGACCTCGTTGAAGACCAGCCAGCCGACGACGGCGGCGAGCGCCGTCGAACCGTCTGATCGCCGGCCGAAGCCGATTGCAATGCCCACCGCGAAGAGCAGCGGCAGGTTGGCGAAGATGATGCTTCCTGCCGAGGCCAGCAATGCGGCCACGTTGACACCTGCGACGTCGGTCAGATCGGCGATCCGGCCGTCCTTGCCGAGCAGGTCGTCTTGGCCGAACCGCAGCAGAAGCGCGGCTGCGGGCAAGACGGCGATCGGCAGCATCAAGCTGCGGCCGATGCGCGACAGGGTGCCGAACACGCCGCCGCCTCCGGCGTAGGTCGCCGACGTTGCTGAGGTGGAGCTCATATGTCTCTTCCGATTCGGGATGGATGAGGGGGACGCCGAGGGCGACGCATAGCTGGTAAGGGTCGCTCCGATAGGTTGCGACGACGTGCTCGATCGGTACGCCGCCGCTGAAAGACCGGCGGCCGAGCAGCAGCGCCGCGGCGCCAGGACGGAGGCCGAGCAGAACCGGACTAGACCAGCGTCAGTCGGCGGTGTCAAGGGACACGGGGCAACTGGCGCTCGGGCGAGTGCGGGGGACCCGGAGATGGAGGTAGCACGATGGCCAGCAAGGCGGAGCAGATCATCGCCGGACTCGGCGGGGCGGACAACATCATCGAGATCGAGCCCTGCATCACGCGGCTGCGGGCCGAGGTCGAGGACGCATCACTGGTGGACGAGGCCAAGCTGAAGGCCGCCGGCGCGATGGGTGTGGTACGGATGGGCGGCGGCCTGCAGGTCATCGTCGGTCCAGAAGCGGACACGATCGCGAGTGACATCGAGGACCTGCTCTGATGTCTGGTTCCGCACCCGGTGACGAAACGGCAGCCCAAGACGGTGGCGGTCACGTCCCCCCACCCACCGAGCCAGGTGCGGCGTCGACTGGCGAGCCGCTGGGCAGACTCGCGGCGCTGAGTGTCTGTACGCCGGTCGCCGGACGAGTCCTTGCCATGGTGGAGGTGCCTGATCCGGTCTTCTCGGCGGCGATGGTCGGTCCCGGTCTGGCGGTCGATCCGATGCGCGCTCCTGGAACGGCGGTCTCGCCGATCGCGGGGAGCATCGTCACACTCCATCCACACGCCTTTGTGGTGGTGGCGGGCGATGGCCGGGGGGTTCTGGTGCATCTCGGCATCGATACCGTCCAGCTCAAGGGCGCGGGCTTCGAACTGCTCGCCCAAGAGGGCGATGCCGTCGAGCCGGGCGCGGCTGTCCTGCGGTGGAATCCGGCCGAAGTTGAGGCGGGCGGCCGGTCTCCGGTCTGCCCGGTGGTCGCGCTCGACGCCGGCTCGGACGCCGTCTTGGATCCCGAGCCGGTCGGCCGCTGGCTCACGGCCGGCGAGCGGCTGTTCACCTGGGCCTGACCTTTCCTGGGAGACTGTGTCCCTGGGCCCGCGGGACGGCCGAGAAGGGAGCTGGGAGATGGCCGAGTTGACGGTGACGGTTCCCGATGGGGTGGGGCTGCATGCCCGACCGGCCGCGGTGTTTGTCCAGGCCGCTGCAAGGGCACCGGCCGATGTCACCGTCGGGCGTCTCGGCGGAGAGCACGTTAATGCCAGGAGCATCCTTGCCGTCCTCGCGCTGGATGGGCGGGGCGGCGAGCAGATCGTCCTGCGCGCGGATGGCGACGGAGCCGACGAGGCGCTGGCTGCCGCGGAAAAGGCCATCCTCGACCCTGACGCCGCACATGGCTGAGGTGACAGCCAGTCGGGGGGACGAGTCGGTACAGCCCGCGCCGGCTGGCGAGGGTGTTGTGACACTGACCGGCGTCGGGGCAAGCCT
>Ga0184632_10000732_pt1 | contig 13220 bp, 12 predicted proteins | sample PLM31_50_b1_FD_133153 | JGI IMG/M metagenome (GOLD analysis project Ga0184632, IMG submission 133153) | Groundwater sediment microbial communities from an aquifer in East River, Colorado, USA - PLM3-1_50_b1 | ecosystem: Environmental > Terrestrial > Soil > Riparian zone | place: USA: East... | reverse complement strand
GTCCTCTACCTGGTGGAGGATAACGGCTACGCCATCTCGGTCCCGGTCGAGGTCCAGACCGCGGGCGGCAGCATCTCGCGGCTCGTGCGATCGTTCCCCGACCTGCTGGTGCGCGAGGTGGACGGCTGCGACCCCCTGGCCAGCCTTGCGGCCCTGAGGGAGGCCGCCGCGTGGTGCCGCGCGCGGCGCGGGCCCGCCCTCGTTCACGCCCAGGTCATACGGCCCTACTCGCACTCCCTGTCCGACGACGAGGCGCTCTACCGGCCTGGGCCCGAGCGGGAGCAGGACGCGCGCCGGGACCCGATCGTTTCGTACCCCCGCTTCCTCCTCGCGGAGGGCCTGGCCACCGAAGAGGAACTGAAGGCGCTGCGCAACGAGGTCGATCGGGAGATCGCCGAAGCCACCGACGTCGCCCTCGCCGCTCCGGTCCCGTCGCCGGACACCGCCACCCTGCACGTCTACTCCGAAGAGGTGGACCCGACCTCCGAAGCGTTCGCCACCGAGGCCCACCCCTCCGGCGATCCCAAGACGATGGTGGATCTGCTCAACGCGTGCCTGCACGACGAGATGGCGCGCGACCCGCGGATCGTGGTCTTCGGCGAGGACGTGGCCGACTGCAGCCGCGAGGAGAACCTCGGGCTGGTGAAGGGCAAGGGGGGCGTCTTCAAGGTCACCCACAACCTGCAGCGGAAGTTCGGCTCCAAGCGCGTCTTCAACGCGCCGCTGGCCGAGGCGAACATCGTGGGCCGCGGCATCGGCATGGCGACCCGCGGCCTCAAGCCGGTGGTGGAAATCCAGTTCATGGACTACATCTGGCCGGCGTTCATGCAGATCCGCAACGAGCTCGCCGTGATCCGCTGGCGCTCCAACGGGGCGTGGAAGTGCCCGGTCGTCATCCGCGTAACCTACGGCGGCTACCTGCAGGGAGGCGCCATCTACCACAGCCAGTGCAGCGAGGTCCTCTTCACCCACATCCCCGGCCTGCGGGTCGTGATCCCCTCCAACGCCGAGGATGCCAATGGGCTGCTCCGCACCGCCATCCGCGGCGACGACCCGGTCCTCTTCCTCGAGCACAAGCACCTGTACCGGCAGACCTACAACAAGGGACGCTACCCGGGCGCCGACTACATGATCCCGTTCGGCCGGGCCTCGGTGCCGCGCGAGGGCTCGGACCTCACGCTCGTCACCTTCGGCGCGCTCGTCCAGCGGTCGCTGCTGGCCGCGCGGCACGCCGAGGCCGAGAGTATCCGGACCGAAGTCATGGACCTGCGCAGCCTCTCGCCCTACGACTGGCCGGCGATCGTCCGCAGCGTGAAGAAGACAGGCAAGGCCCTCGTCGTCCACGAGGACAATCGCTCGTGGGGTTTCGGGGCCGAGATCGCCGCCCGCATCGCCGAGGAGCTCTTCGAGTGGCTCGATGCGCCCGTCAAGCGCATCGGCGCTCTCGACACCTTCGTCGGCTACAACCCGGTCCTCGAGAACGCGATCCTGCCCCAGGTGTCGACGGTGCTGCAGGGAATCCGGGACCTCAAACGGTACTGACGGATCGGCCTCAGGGCTTGGAAGTGCCCTCCCGTCCGTACCGGTCCTCGAGGCGGACGACGTCGTCCAGCTCCGGGGTGGAGACCTCGAGGATGTCGCAGTCTTCGATCCCCGTCATGCGGTGCAGCGTGCCGGGCGTGATGTGGAAGACGTCCCCCGGCTTCATCTCGATCCGCCGGAGCCTCTCCTGGTCCCCCTGCGCGCCCGTCTCGAACAGAAGGCGGCCCGACTGGAGCAGGATCGTCTCGTCCTTCACGTTGTGGTACTGGAGCGAGAGGCTCTCGCCCTGGCGGACGTGCAGGATCTTGCCGACGTAGCGCTCCGTGCGCGCCCACCACAGCTCGTAGCCCCAGGGCTTCTCGACTCGCTTCGGGGTCTCGGACATCGGCCGCTATTCTCCTTGGAACACGGGTCGCACCGCGAGCGCATCCGACAGCTCCTCCCGCAAACGGGCCTCGATGACCTTGGCGGTCGGCAGCAGCAGGCAGGCGTCGGCGACCTCCTTCAAGTGTGCGCCGGAGCATCCTCGCAGGGCGGCCTTGACCCGGGGGATGGCCGCCGGGCTCATGGAAAGCTCCTTCACGCCGAGGCCCACGAGAACGAGCGCCATCGCCGGCTCCGCCGCCATCTCCCCGCACGTGGAGACCGGGATCCCCGCCTGCTCGGCCGCCTCCACGATCCCCCGTACCGCCCGCAGCACCGCCGGATGCAGCGGCTGGTAGTGCGTCGAAACCCGGGGGTCGCTCCGGTCCACCGCCAGCAGGTACTGGATGAGGTCGTTGGTGCCCACGCTGAAGAAGTCCACGCGCGCCGCGAGGAGGTCGGCGGTGAGGGCCGCGCTCGGCACCTCGATCGTGACCCCCACCGGAACGCGCTCGCCGAAGGAGCGGCCCTCCGCGCGGAGCTCGTGCCGGACCTGCTCGAGCAGCTCGAGCGCCTCTTCCAGGTCGGCCACCCCCGACACGAAGGGGAACATGATGCGAAGGGAGCCGTGGACCGCGGCCTGCAGCAGCGCGCGGAGCTGGATCCGGAACGCCTCCCGGGCGCGCCGCATCAGGCGCAGCGAGCGCTCGCCCAGAGCGGGGTTGGGGCTCGTCGGTCCGCCGGGAGCCAGGTCCTCCGGGCCCACGTCCCACGTGCGCACGGTGACGGCATGGGGACGCATCAGCTCCACGAGTCCCCGGTACACTTCGAGCTGCCGCGCCTCGCTCGGCCATTCCCGCGAGCGGCCCAGGAGGTACTCCGAGCGGAAGAGCCCGATGCCTTCGGCGCCATAGAGGACCGCCGTGTCGGCCTCGGCGGGGAACTCCGCGTTGGCCTGGAGGCTCACGCGCACGCCGTCGCGCGTGAGCGCCGGCAGCGCGCTCGTGGCCTGGAGCCGCTCCTCCTCCCGCTTGTTCTGCTGCTGGACCGCGCGGAAGCCCTCGAGCGTGGGCGCGGTGGGCTCCACCACCACTCGCCCTCCGGTCCCATCGACCACGACCAGGGAGCCCGGGGGGATCCGGCGCGTGGCCTCCTGCAGCCCCGCCACCGCGGGGATCCCGAACGAGCGGGCCAGAATCGCGGTGTGGTGGGTGGGCGAGCCGCCGTCCATGGTTACGGCCAGCACCCGCTCCCAGTCGAGCTCCGCCGCCTCGGACGGCGTCAGATCCTCGGTCACGAGCACGAAGCTGCCCGGCAGGCGCGACAGGGACGGAGCGTCGGCCGCCCCTCCGAGGTTGATCTGGATGCGGCCGAGCACGTCGTCGAGATCCGTGCTCCGCTCGCGCAAGTAGGCGTCCGTGAACTCGTCGAAGAGCGTGTGGAGCTGCTCCGCGACGGTGCGCAGCGCCCACTCCGAGTTGACGTGGTCCTCGCGGATCACCGCCACCGCCCGGTCGAACAGCAGCGGATCCTCCAGCATCAGCAGGTGGGCGTCGAAGATGTAGGCGTGGCGTCCGCCCACCTCGCGGGCCAGCCGGTCCTTGATGGCGAGGAGCTGCTTCTGGGAAGACTCGACGGCGCGGGTGAGCCGCTGGACCTCTCCCTCCACCGCATCCGGCGGCAGGAGGAGACGGAAGACGGGGACCGCCTCGCGCTCCACGACCAGCGCCTGCCCCACCGCGACCCCCGGCGAGACGCCGATCCCCCTCAGCTCCACCTACATGTCCTCCCCGAAGCCGCCTTCGACGAGCGAGGAAAGCGCTTCCACCGCGGCGGCCTCGTCCTCGCCCTCCGCGACGAGGCGCAGCACCGTGCCCTGCGAGGCGGCCAGGAGCAGGATGCCGAGGATCGACTTGCCGTCCATCGTCGTCCCGCTGCGGCTGACCGTGACCCGCGAACGGAACCGGCTCGCAGTGTGCACGAAGCGCGCCGCCGCCCGGGCGTGGAGCCCGAGGGCGTTGCGGATGCGGACCTCGCGCGCGGTCACAATGGCTTCTTCTCCAGGACCTCGCTCGCCACGTAGATGGCGTCCTTGCCTTGCTCGCGCACCGCGCGCGCCACGTCCGCGAGGGCCCCCTCCCGCAGGGTGGTGAGCTTGATGATCATGGGCAGGTTCACGCCGGTCACGATCTCCACCTGTGGCGAGAGGAAGGGCAGGCTCACGTTGGTGGGGGTTCCCCCGAACATGTCGGTGAGGATGAGCGCCTGCTCGCCGCCCACGTCCTCCAGGGCCTGGGCGATCGCGTTGCGGGCCGCGGTGACGTCGTCGCTCCAGCCGATGGACACGGCGGCGATGCGCGGGATGTCCCCCACGATGGTGCGGGCGGCGTTGACGAGCTCCCCCGCCAGCTGCCCGTGCGTCACGACCACGATCCCGATCATGCCGGCCTCACTGGCGCAAGTCGCGGTGGCGCACGCGCACCGGGTATCCCTCGCCGCTCAGCGCCTCCCCCAGGGCGTTGGCGATCATCACCGACCGGTGGCGGCCCCCCGTGCAGCCGATGCCGATCGTGAGGTAGCTCTTGCCCTCCTTGATGTACCGCGGGACCACGAAGGAGAGGAAGCTCTTCATCTTGTCGAGGAAGACCCCGGTGTCCTTCTGGCGGCGCATGAACCGGACGACGGCCGCGTGGTTCCCGGTGAGCGGCTTGAGCGACGGGACGAAGTTCGGGTTGGGCAGGAAGCGCACGTCGAAGACGAGGTCGGCCTCCGACGGCACCCCGTACTTGTAGCCGAACGACGTCACCGACAGCACCAGCGGCGCCGCCTCGTGGCGGACGTCGTAGTGCTCGCGGATGTAGTCGCGGAGCTGGTGGACGGTGAAGTCCGACGTGTCCAGGATGAGGTCGGCCATCTTGCGGATGGGCTTCAGCGCCTCGCGCTCTTCGCGGATGCCCTCGATGGCGGGCTGGTTGATGGCGAGGGGATGGGGCCGGCGGGTCTCGCTGAAGCGGCGCACCAGCACCTTTTCGTCCGCCTCCAGGAAGAGCACGCTCGCGGCCACGCCCCCGCGCCCGCGGAGGTGGCGGAAGACGTGGGGAAACTGCTTCAGGAACTCGCGCTCCCGCATGTCCACCACGAGCGCGGAGCGGTGCAGCTCCTCGGATCCGCGGATCAGCTCCGCGAAGGGCGGAATGAGGGCGGAGGGCAGGTTGTCGACGCAGAACCAGCCGATGTCCTCGAGGGCCCGCGCCACGTGGGTCTTCCCGGAGCCGGACAGGCCGGTGATGATGAGGATCCGCGGTTCCTGGGGCGACCGCTCCCGTCTCGCGCCCCGACGCCGTTTCGGCTTAGGCATTTCGTCGCTTGCGGCGGCCGGCCCGTCTCCGGGCCAGGGCGACTTTCGCTCGCTCGGGAATGAATGCCTCGCTCGCTGTTCGAGCCGGGGGGTGCGAGGCACCCCCCTGACCCCCGGCGCGCACCCGTCCCCCCGCCTCTTCCGTCCCGATCATCTCATCCACCTGTTCTGCGAAACGCCGGGCGGCATCATAACCCCGCGCCTTGAGGAGCTGGTTGCGGGCGGCGACCTCGACCAGGATCGCCAGGTTGCGGCCCGGCGCCACCGGCATGCGGACGAGGGGCAGCTCCACGCCCAGGATGGGATAGCGCTCCTCCCGCAGCCCCAGGCGGTCGTACTCGCGTCCCGCCTCCCAGCGCTCCAGGCTCACCACCAGCTCCACCTTCTTCGACATGCGCACGGAGGAGACGCCGTAGAGATCCTTGATGTTGATCACCCCCAGCCCGCGCAGCTCCATGTGGTAGCGGGTGAGATCGGGGGAGGCGCCCACGAGGGCGTCCGCCATGCACTTGATCTCCACCACGTCGTCCGAGACCAGCCGGTGGCCGCGGTCGATCAGGTCGAGGGCGCACTCCGACTTGCCGATCCCGCTCTCCCCCACGATGAGGACGCCGAGGCCGAAGACGTCCATCAGCACCGAGTGGAGGTGGATGCGCTCGGCCAGCCGCTCGTCGAGGAAGGCGGTGAGCTGCTTGATGAAACGGGTGGACTCGAGCGCGGTGGCAAGGACGGGCACCCCGCGGGCCTCGGCCTCCGACCGCAGCTCGGGCGGGGGCGCGAGCCCCTTCGTGACCACGAAGCAGCTCACGTGGCTCCGGGCGAGCCGGGAGAGGATCGACGCGCGGCGGCGGGCGGGCAGCGTGCGCAGGTACCTGACCTCGCTGTTCCCGATGATCTGCACGCGCCCGTAGCGCAGGTAGTCCGTGAAGCCGGTGAGGGCCAGCCCCGGCCTCTGGACGCGCGACAGGTGGATGGTGCGGTCCAGGCCCGCGCGGCCGGCGACGAGCTTCAGCGCCAGCCCCTCGCCCCCGCCCTGAAGCAGCTCCCGCACCGCCACCGACGGCGCCGGCGCCGTCGTGCGAGCCGGACGCTCGCGCCGCGCCACGCCGCTCAGGCCCCCCGCGGCATGGCCTGGGGGGGGAGGCGCCGCTTGCGCTCCTGACGCTTGCCGGTGTGGCGCTGCGCCTGCCGGATCAGCTTGTCCAGGACGGTGGCAAGCGACACCCCGAGGTCGCCCGTCTCGTCGCGCGCGGCCAGGCTGCGCCGCGGCGACCGCACGCTCACCTCGGCGAGGTGCCGGTGCTTGTCGACCCCGAGGATGACGTGGACGTGGGTGATGCCCCGCAGCAGCCGTCCCAGCTTCTTGAGCTTGCGTTCGGCGAGGGCCTTGATCGCCTCCGGGACCTGCGTCTGACGGCCGGTGTACTCGACCTGCATTCAGCCACCTCCTGCGCGCGGAGGGCCGCGCACCTGGTCAGTGGACCGACTTGCGAAGGTTGGAGGGTGGGATGCGCAGTTCCTCCCTGTACTTGGCCACCGTGCGACGGGCCAGGGGCAACCCGTCGCCGCCGAGCAGCTCGGCGATCCGCGAGTCGGAGAGCGGACGGGAGGGATCCTCTCCCTCGATCATCTTCCTGATCTTGTCCTTGATCGTGACGGAGCTGATCGCCTCCCCCATCGTGGAGGTGATGCCGCTGTGGAAGAAAAAGCGCAGCTCGTAGACGCCGCGCGGGGTGTGCATGTACTTGTTGGCCACCACGCGCGAGACCGTCGACTCGTGCATGCCGATGTCGGTGGCCACGTCGCGCAGGACCAGGGGCTTCAGCTGGGTGATGCCGTGGTCGAGGAAGCCGCGCTGGTGGCGCACGATCGACTCCGAGACCTTGTAGATCGTCCGCTGCCGCTGGTCCACGCTCTTCAACAGCCACAGCGCGCTGCGCAGCTTCTCCTTCACGTAGTTGCGCGTCTCCTCGGACCCCGAATCCTTCACCTCGAGCATCCGCCGGTAGGTGGGGCTGATGCGCAGCTTCGGCAGTCCGTCGTCGTTCAGGATGATCTTGTAGTCGTCCCCCTCCTTCACCACGAACACGTCGGGGATGACGTAGGTGGAGTGCTCGGGGCTGTACTTGAGCCCGGGCTTGGGGTCCAGTCCCCGGATGATCTCGAGGTGGTGCGAGACCTCCTCGGGGCTGAGGCCCATCTGGCGCCCGATCTCGGGGTACTGGTGGCTCTGGAGCTGCTTGATGTAGTCCCGGACGATCACGTCGGTGGGCGAGTTCTCGAGCCCCAGGTGGCGCAGCTGGAGGCGCAGGCACTCGGTGAGGTCGCGGGCGGCCACGCCCGGGGGGTCGAGGTTCTGGATGACGCAGAGGGCCTTCTCGACCTCATCCGCCGCGTAGGGCCCGAGGTTGGCGATCTCGGACACCGAGGCCCGCAGCATCCCGTCCTCGTCGACGTTCTGGATGATGGCGTCGCCGATCTCCAGCAGCAGCTCGTCGGAGACCGACATGTGGAGTTGCCAGGAGAGGTGGTCGTAGAGGTCGGCCTGCTCGGTGAGGGTGTTCTCGATCGGAGGGAGCTCCGGCACCTCGGAGGGCCGCGTCCGCCGCCGATCGCCGTCGTCGAGGTAGTCCTCGAAGAACTTCTCGACGTCGATGTCCTTCAGCGGATCGGTCCGCTCCTGCTCCTCCTTGGCTTCCTCGTTGGCGATCTCGTCGGGGGAGGTCTCCTGGGCCGGAACCTCCTCGAGGAGGGGGTTCTCCATCACCTCCTGCTCCAGCACCTCGGCCAGCTCCAGCGTGGTGAGGGGGAGCAGCTTGATGGCCTGCTGGAGGGAGGGAGTGAGGATGAGCCTCTGCGAGAGGCGCTGCGACAGCCCTAGCTTCTGCTGGAAAGCCACGCTACCGCTTCCAATGGGGGGTCTGGGGGGTGCGCCGTTCGGCACCCCCCAGCTCAAAAAGCGAGCGCGGATTCACTCCGCGCGAGCGAAAGTCGCTCGGAGGGCGTCGGGCGCCGGTCGTCGCTCTGCTCATGGTCGTGATCGGGTCCGCGCTCAACTCGTCCGGTCGCGGTCGTCGAGCTGGAACGTCTCGCCGAGATACACGCGCCGGACCTCTTCGTCGGAGGCCAGCTCGCCGGGCGTCCCGGCGCGGAACACCTGGCCCTCCCTGAGAATATAAGCCCGGTGGGTGATTTTCAAGGTCTCGCGCACGTTGTGGTCCGTGATGAGCACGCCGATGCCGCGATCCTTCAGGTGGGCGATGATCTTCTGGATGTCGAGCACGGCGAGCGGATCGATGCCCGCGAACGGCTCGTCGAGGAGGATGAAGGAGGGCGACGTGGCGAGCGCGCGGCAGATCTCGAGGCGCCGCCGCTCCCCGCCCGAGAGCGTATAGGCCGGCTGCCGGGCCAGGTTCAGGATCCCGAGCTCCTCCAGCAGTCCCCGCGTGCGCGCGCGCTGCTCGGCGGGGGGCACGCCGAGGGTCTCCAGGATCGCCATCACGTTCTCCTCCGCGGTGAGCTTGCGGAAGACACTCGCCTCCTGGGGCAGGTAGCCGATCCCGGCGCGCGCTCGCAGGTACATCGGCAGCTGCGTGATGTCCTCGTCGCCGAGGAAGACCTGGCCGTCGTTGGGCCGGGTGAGGCCGACCACCATGTAGAAGGTCGTGGTCTTGCCCGCCCCGTTGGGCCCGAGCAGCCCCACCACCTCCCCCGTATGGATCTCGAGATCGACGTGATGGACCACCACCCGGCGGCCGTAGGACTTGGTGAGGCCGCGGGCCTGGAGGACGGTCCGCGGCGGCGACGACGGCTCGGGCTCGTCGGCGGGAGTGGGCGCGGCGCTCAAGGCTTGGGCGGCTCCTTGCGGTTGCGGATGACGGTCAGCGTGCGCACCTGTTCCTGGCCGTCCACGAGGACCCGGTCGTCGCCCACGTGGAAGGTGAGCGAGCGGCCCTCGACCTCCTGGGTGGGGTCCTTGAGCACGACCTTCGGGCCCACCAGCACCATCGTCTCCGTCTGCGGCGTATAGGTGCCGCGCGCGCCCGAGGCTCGCCGCGCACCCTGCTGGACCTCCACCGGATCCCCCGCCACCAGCGTCTGGATGGTGGAGCCGTCCGCGCTGAAGTTCAGCGTGGCCTCGGGGCTGCGGGTCGCGATGTCACCCTGCCGGATGGAGACCTCGCCCTTGTACACGGCCTTCTGCCCATCCTCCGTGTAGACGAGCTCCTTCGCCCGGCCTTCCACCGTCGACGTGTCGCGGCCGGGGTCCGCCGCGTCCTTCGGCCCGTCCTTCGGCCGTTGACGCTGCGGATAGAGGAACGAGACGACACCTCCCGACGCCTCCAGCCGCCACTTGCCCTGCGGCGCGTTCTGCTGCAGTCGGATCTCGGCCGCGCGGATCTCGTCGCGCCCCGAGCGGAGCAGCGCGTTCTGCTGGTAGAGGGCGGTCTTGGTGGCTTCCGTGTAGAACATGAGCGTCGACGTGATGAGGGCCGGCTGGTCGGCGCCCATCAGGAGGCCCTGGCCGCCTCCTCCCTTGCGCTGGAGGATGTGCCGGACGTCGCGCCGGGCCGCGAAGTCGCCGGTACGGGTGGCGACTTCGATGGCGCCGGCCTTCAAGCGGCTCCCCTGCTCCTCGTCCACCAGCTCGGGTCCCTGGCGCAGTGTCAGCACGCCCGAGGCGCCGTCGTAGGAGGAGCCCTCGGCGGTGACCTTCTGCGGCGCCTGCTCGAACACGACGTCGCGGCGGAAGTCGACTTCCTTCAGCTCTCCGGTCGCGGGGTTCACCTGGGCCAGGAAGCTCTGGCACCGGAGCCGCCGGGGCACACCCTTGGCGGGCGGGATCGGATCCGTGTCGAACGCGCTGTCCTTCTGCCCCTCCAGCTCGTAGAGCCGCCCCTGCTCGTCGAAGCGGAAGCTCAGCGCGCGGGCCTGGAGCCGCCGCTTCTCGGGCGGGTCCTTGGGCCCGGGCAGCAGCGTGAGGTCGGCGTCGGGGGCCGCCACCGCCTGCTCCAGCGAACGGTTCGGACGCAGCCACAGGTCGAGCTTGCGGCACGTGAGATGACGCGGCCCTGACCCGCCCGCGATCGGAGCCGTCCCCGGCATGACGCCGGTGTCCGTGTCGAGAACGACGTTCTCGATCGCGCGGGCCCGGTAGATCGTCTGGTCGCTGCCGAAGTCGACCTCGAAGCGGTCGGCCTTGAGGACGTCGCGGCCCTGGGTCAGCACCACGCCGCCCTCGAAGCGCATCGTGCCTTCTTCGCGTACGAGCATGGCCCGGGCGGACTTGATGTCGGTGGCGGGGTTGTCTTCGTCCTGGATCCGCAGGACCACGTCGGCGGGCAGCTCCAACCGGCCGGCCTCCGCCTCGTACGTCATCCCCGTGGAGGTGCCGGAGACGTCCTTGCGCTTGAACTGCACCGGGGCGTCGGTCCGGGCGAGCTGCTTGTCGCCCCGGTAGATCAGGCTCTCCGTGCGCAGCTCGAAGCCCTCGGCGGTGGTCACGACGACGTGGCCCTGGAAGTTGCCCTTCTGCTGCGAAGGGTTGATGAGGGCCTCGTCGGAGACGATGCGCCCCGTCCCCGGCTGGCCCTTCGCCATGTACGTGAACGTGAGGTCGACGCCCTGCAGCCGGACGTCCTCCTGCTCCTGCCCCGCCATCTTCTCGGCGCGCAGGATGAAGCCCTCCTTGTCTCCCTTGAAGCTCTTGTACTCGAAGCGGTCGGCGCGCGCCGCGCGGGTGGCCTCCGGTGGCGCGGAGGGCGGCGGAGTGGCGGTGTCCGCCGGCTCGGAGCGCAGGAAGTTGATGCCCACGGCGGCGCCCACCCCGAGGACGAGGGCCAGCAGGGCGGCGCGGACACGGCGGATGGTACGGGGAGCGGACATCAGGCCATTTTAACGCGCTGGCCTTGCGTCCGTTAGCGCCGGGCCGGGGCCCGCTTGACCGTGCTCCCCTGCATCTTTGCGACCGCCTGCAGATAGCGCAGATCCAGCTCCTCGCCGGCGGTGAGGGCGGCGCCGCCCGCTTGTTTGTCGCGCGCTTGCCGGCCCCGCGCGAGCGTGTCGCGGAGGAGGCGGGTCCGCTTGTCGGCAGACGCTTCGGCCAGGATCCGGCGCGTCACTTCCGTGTAGGAGGCGAGGTCGTGGGCCGTCAGGTCGGGGAACTGGCGCCTCAGCCGCTCGGGGTCGACCGGAAGCGAGCCCATCATGTCGTCTCGATGAACTCGCCCCCGAGGTGCCCCATGCGCCGGAACTTGTCGTACCGCGCGGTCATCAGGCCTTCCGGCGTCAGCGCCGTCAGCTCGCGCAGCTGGGCCTCGATCACTGCATCCAGGGCCTGGAACTGCGCCTCGGGATCCGTCTGCGCCCCGCCGGGCGGCTCGGGGATGACCTGGTCCACGAGGCCGAAGGCGGCCAGGTCGGAAGCGGTGATCTTCATGGCACCGGCCGCTTCGGGAGCCCGAGCGGAGTCTCGCCACAGGATGGCGGCGCAACCCTCCGGCGAGATGACCGAGTAGACCGCGTGTTCCAGCATGTTGATGCGGTCGCCGACGGCGATCGCGAGCGCGCCGCCGCTGCCGCCTTCGCCGGTGACGTTCACGATGATGGGCACCTTCAGCGCGGCCATCTCCCGGAGGTTGTAGGCGATGGCCTCGGCCTGGCCGCGTTCCTCGGCATCGAGGCCCGGGTACGCCCCGGGCGTGTCCACGAAGCTGATGATGGGCCGCGAGAACTTCTCCGCCAGCTTCATGATCCGGAGCGCCTTGCGATAGCCCTCCGGCTTGGGCATCCCGAAGTTGCGGTAGACCTTCTGCTTGGTGTCCCGGCCCTTCTGGTGGCCGACGACGGCGACCGGGCGGTCCTTGTAGAAGGCGAAGCCGCACACGAGGGCGGGATCGTCCGCGAAGCGCCGGTCGCCGTGCAGCTCGCTGAACTCCGTGAAGAGGCCGTTGATGTAGTCGAGGAAGTAGGGCCGGGCGGGGTGGCGCGCGACGAGCGTCTTCTGCCACGGGGTCAGGGACGCGAAAACCTGCCGGCGCTTGTCGTCGAGCTCGCGCCGCAGCCGCTCCAGCTCCTTTTCGACCGCCGGGCCCCCGGGCCCGCCGGCCAGCTCCTCGATCTTCTTCTCCAGCTCCAGGAGCGGCGCTTCGTAGTCTTCAGGCATGGTCGCGCTCCGCGCCGTTGGTGCGGGCCAGCACCAGCGCGCCGGGGCCGAGGAGCGCCTCCACCTCGTCGCGTAGCGTCGAGTCCGGCCGCACGCGGTAGATGGCGCTGGACGACACGGCGACCGCGAACTCGTCGGGACGCACGATCTCCAGCGTCACGGGGCACTCGCCCTTGTGGGCGCCCAGGATCTCGCGCAGCCGCTCGCCCTTCTTCCGGTCCCACTGCAGCATCGGCACGCGGATCGTGACGTAGCGGGCCTCGGCGAGCTTGGCCTGCTCGAGGGGCAGCACGTCGGTCACGAGCAGGCGCGGCTTGCCGTCCTCGGGCACCTCGGCGCGGCCCTTGACGAGGACGACCTGGTCCTCGGCCAGCCGCGCCGCGACCTTCTTGTAGGTGTCGGGGAAGACGAGGGCCTCCGCGCCGCCTTCGAGGTCCTCGAGGACGAACGACGCCATGCGGTCGCCCTTCTTCGTCTTGATGAGGCGCAGGGCGGCGATGATTCCGCCCACGCTCACCTCGCGGTCGGCCAGCTCGGCCAGGCGGACCGTGGTGGCCGTGGCCCACTGTTGCAGCTCGGCGCGGTAGCGCTCGAGGGGGTGGCCGGTGATGAAGAAGCCCAGCGACTCCTTCTCGTATCCCAGGCGCTCACCCTCGCCCCAGTCCGGCACGCCGCGGATGCGCTCCGCCCCGCCGGCAGCGTGCATCTCGGGACCGCCCAGCATGCCGAGCAGGCTCGACTGCCCCTGCTCGCGGTCCCGCTGCAGCTTCTGTCCCGCGTCCATCGCGTGGT
>Ga0184632_10000731_pt1 | contig 13228 bp, 10 predicted proteins | sample PLM31_50_b1_FD_133153 | JGI IMG/M metagenome (GOLD analysis project Ga0184632, IMG submission 133153) | Groundwater sediment microbial communities from an aquifer in East River, Colorado, USA - PLM3-1_50_b1 | ecosystem: Environmental > Terrestrial > Soil > Riparian zone | place: USA: East... | reverse complement strand
GAGAGCATCGACGAGTGGTACGCGGAAAATGCCTTTAAACAGGCCAACGCCACACGCCACACGCCGCACGGTCCACCACCCATGTTCGTACCGTTTAGGCTGCGCGACATGGTGCTCTCGAACCGCGTGGTCGTCTCCCCCATGTGTCAATACAACGCCGAGGATGGCATGCCCAATGAGTGGCACTTGGTGCATCTCGGCAGCCGCGCAATCGGTGGCGCGGGTCTCGTCTTCGTGGAGATGACGGACGTCTCGCGCGAAGGGCGGATCTCGCCGGGGTGCACGGGGATGTACAAGCCCGAGCACGTCAGCGCGTGGAAGCGGATCGTGGACTTCGTGCACATGAACAGCAGTGCGAAGATCGCGATGCAGCTCGGCCACGCGGGCCGGAAGGCATCGACGCAGCGGATGTGGGAGGGCATGGACGAGCCGCTGCCGGACGGCAACTGGCCGATCATCTCGGCGTCTCCCCTTCCCTATTATCCGTACAGCCAGGTGCCCAAGGAGATGACGCGTGCGGATATGGACGAGGTGAAGGACGACTTCGTCCGCGCCGCCCAGATGTCGGACGAGGCCGGGTTCGACCTGCTCGAGCTGCACTTCGCGCACGGCTATCTGCTGGCGAGCTTCATCTCGCCGCTGACGAACCAACGCACCGACGCGTACGGCGGGTCGCTCGAAAACCGGATGCGCTTCCCGCTGGAGGTATTCGATGCCGTGCGCGCGGTCTGGCCCGTTCGCAAGCCCATGTCAGTCCGCATCTCGGCCGTGGATTGGGCGCCCGGCGGCATGCAGCCGGCTGATGCGGTTGACGTCGCGCGACTGCTCAAGGCGCACGACTGCGATATCACGGACGTTTCCGCTGGCCAGACGGTGGCCGATGCGAAACCGCAGTACGGACGCCAGTTTCAGACGCCGTTCGCCGACCGGATCCGCCATGAAGTGGGGATCGCGACGATGGCGGTCGGCAACATCTCGTCGTACCAGGATGTGAACACGATTCTGGCGGCGGGCCGCGCGGATCTCTGCGTTCTCGCGCGAGCCCATTTGTGGGACCCCTATTGGACCAGGCATGCGGCGTACGAGCAAGGCTATCCACTTCTCTGGCCTGATCCGTACGCGACGCTCAACCGCTATAAACCGCGACTGACATGAGATCGGGGAGTTGGGAGTGGGGAGTGGTACTTTACGGTGCGCCGTCACGAACCACTCCCCACTCCCCACTCCCCAGAATTTGGGAGATATGACCGTCACCTATTCCAGCTACCTGAAGCTCGATCAGCTCCTATCTCTCCAGGAGCCCCGTCCGGGCGTTCTCGAACATGACGAGACGTTGTTTGTAATCATCCACCAGGTCTACGAGCTGTGGTTCAAGGAAGTCCTGCACGAGCTCGATTACTTGCAGAAGCTGCTCCGCGCCAACGACACACCGCTCGCAGGGGCTACTCTCAAGCGCATACTCACCATCCTCAAGACTCTCGTGGCGCAGATTGATGTACTCGAGACGATCACGCCGCTCAACTTTCTCGCGTTCCGCGACCGCCTGGAGTCGGGCAGCGGGTTCCAGTCGCATCAGTTTCGCGAGATCGAATTTGTGATGGGCAAGAAGGGCCGGCCCTCGTTCGAGCGCTACCCAGAAGGCAGTGAAAACCGGCGGCGCGTGGAGCAGCGCTTCACCCAGCCGACGTTATGGGATGCCTTCCTTCATTATCTCGCGACCAACAAGTATCCGGTTCCAAAGGCGCTGCTACAGCGGGATTACAGCAAGGTGTACGAGCCCTCGCCCGACCTGCAGCGGATCCTGGTGGAGGTCTACAAGAAGAATCCGACGGTCGCGCAGATCACCGAGCGGCTGGTGGATCTCGATGAAGGCTTCATGGAGTGGCGGTACCGGCACGTGAAGATGGTGCAGCGGACGATCGGGACAAAAGCAGGGACTGGAGGTTCTGCAGGCGCTGAATACCTGCTCACAACGTTGAATCAGCCGGCATTTCCTGACCTCTGGGCGATTCGCTCCGAGCTGTGATCAATCCAGCAGAACTCGCCAAGCACTACTCTCGGTTTCGCGTCACAGAGCGCATTCTGCTAACCGGGCACTCGCATCAGGCTTGGCCTGATGTGGCCTTCGAGGCGCAGGAGCAGGCCTGGCTCGATACCGCCGAACATGTTGACGACGTTTGGGACCTCGCTTTCCAGAAGGCAAATGAGGTCCGCCGCGGGTTTGCCCGCCTCCTCGACGACATGCCGGAGCGTATCGCGCTGGCGCAAAACACGCATGAGCTGGTCGTGCGCTTCTTATCGGCGCTGCCGTTGCGCAAGCGTCCGCAGCTGGTCACGACCGATGGCGAGTTCCACACTATCCGTCGTCAGCTCGATCGGTTAGCGGAAGAGGGCATCGAGGTCATCAAGGTGCCGGCGACGCCCGCAGCGTCGTTGGCCGAGCGCATTGCGGTAACAGTGGACGATCGCACGGCGGCTGTACTGGTTTCGGCGGTGTTGTATGCCAATGCGCATATCGTCCCGCATCTCCGAGTCGTCCAGCACGCGTGCGAGCGGGTGGGCGCCGAGTTGCTGGTGGACGCCTATCATGCGCTCAACGTCGTGCCGTTTTCTCTTCTAGAGGAGGGGTTGCAGCACGCATACGTGGTCGGGGGTGGTTACAAGTACTGCCAGCTGGGGCCGGGCAACGCATTTCTGCGGTTCCCGGAGAACTGCAATCTCCGGCCCGTCGTGACTGGATGGTTTAGTGAATTCACCGATCTGAGCCAGGCGCCTGCCGGTCGGCGGATTGCATACGGGCCTGGCCCCGCGCGGTTTGCGGGCGCCACCTATGACTTCACCAGTCACTACCGGGCGGCGGCGGTATTCAGGTTTTTCGAACAACAGAAGCTCACGCCCACGAAGTTGCGGGAGCTCAACCAGCATCAGATCGGTATTCTGTCAGGCGGCACCAGGAACGATGCCATTGGTGGATTTCTGGCGATGCCAAGACCGCGGCCTGCGAAAATTCAGAAAGCCCTCCGCAAGCAGAACATCTGGACGGATTATCGGGGCGAGAGCCTGCGACTGGGGCCGGCGCCCTATGTCACCGACGCGCAACTCACTGCGGCAACGGAGGCTCTCGCGCGCCAAAAGTCATAAGCAGCGGCCCTTAGCGAACCCTTAGCCCGCCTGTCGTGATCGCATATATTGTCGCCTAGACATTCCCCCGGAAGAGGACGGCGACATGATTTTCGGCAAGTTCGTCACCGTGATAAAGGCGTTCTTCAACAGCATCGCGAACGCCCTGTGGGAGCGCGATCCCATCGCGATCATGCGCCTCGAGTACGACCGCTCCGTCGAGCAGCTCAAGGAAGGACGCAAGGGGCTGGAGCTGTACCGCGGCCTCGTCGAGCGGGTCGTGCGCCAGGTAGCCATGGGCAAGACCCAGATCGAGCGCCTGCAGGCGGAAGTGAAGTCCTACCTCAAAGCGGGGGATCGCGAGACGGCCGGTAAATTCGCGCTGCAGCTCAAAAAGGCCGAGGGAGAGTTCGTGCAGAATCAGGAACAGCTCAAGCTGCACGAAGAGGCGTACGAGAACAACCTCAAGAAAATCCAGTTCGCCAACAAGCAGCTGGGCGACGTCCGCGAAAAAATCGAGCGCTACAACGCCGATCTCAAGATGACGGCGGCGGAAGCGGAAATCGCGCGGATCGCCGGCGATTTGAACTTTGACGTCACCACCGACTTCGGGCAGATCGAGCAGATCATCCAGCAGAAGATCGACGTCAACCGTGGCAAGGTGAGAGTCGCCGCTGACCTCTCCTCTCGTGGCGTCGCCGAGATCAAGGCCCGGGAGCGGATGGAATCGCAGCTCGCCGAGGACGTCTTGCAGCAGTACGAAGTGGAGCTGGGCCTCAAATCGCCCGAGACGACGCCCGTGGTCGAGGGCAACAAGAACCTTGGTCCGGAGACACGCAATGGCTAATGGAAAACCGAGAGCGGCATTCTACCTCGTCCTGCTGCTGGTCGTCGCCGGCCTGGTCTGGCTGGGCCTGCATCGGTTCGGCGGCAAGGAAGGTGGGATCGGCGCCATCATCAACCCACCGGACGCCGCGGGCGTCGAAGCGAGCGACACGAGCACCGTCACGACGGCCAAGGAATACACGTACGTCCCCGCGCAGCGCCTCCCGCCCGTGCGCGGTATCTCGAACTACAAACCGCTCGCGGGCCGCACCGTGCGCATGGCGCTCAACGTGTGGGCGGGGTGGGCGCCGGTGATCTACGCCAACGGCGGCTTCAAGGCCGCGAAGGTCTGGAAGACGCCGGGCGGGCAGGACTTCAAGGTGGAGCTGGTGCTGATCGACGACCCCGTCGCGATGCGCGACGCCTATGCCGCCGGCAACATCCACATCGGCTGGGCGACGCTCGACATGATCCCGCTGTTTGTGGAACAGCTGCGCCGCGACTCGCGCACCATGCCCCGCGTGTTCCAGCAGGTGGACTACTCCAACGGCGGCGACGGCATCGTCGTGCGCGATCCGGTCCGCTCGATCGGCGATCTGCGGGGCAAGAAGATCGTGCTGGCGCAGAATTCGCCGTCCCACTACTTCGTGTTGAACGCCCTCATCGACGCCGGCCTCCAGCCGGGCGATGTCGAGTTCAAGTTCACGCAAGACGCCTTCCAGGCCGCTGCGGCGTTCAACGCCGACAAGTCGATCGCCGCGGTCGTCAGCTGGGCGCCGGACATCTACAACCTGTCGAAGGTGCGCGGCAATCGGCTGCTGGTGACGACGCAGACGGCGAACAAGCTGATCGCCGACGTCTGGTTCGCCCGCGCCGACTTCGCCAAGGACCATCCCGATATCATCGAAGGGTTGGTACGCGGGATCTTCGATGCCATGGAGACGTTGAAGACGCAAAGCGCCAAGCAGGAAGTGGCGCAGCTCATGGCGACCGGCTACTCGATCCCCGCCACCGACGCGCTGTCGATGCTGGGCGACGCCCACTCGACCAACTGGGCGGAGAACAAGGAATTCTTCCTCAATCAGAACAACCCGGCCAACTTCGAGCGCACCTGGGGCACCGCCTATTTCCTCTATCGGCGCATCGGCATGGTGACCAATCAGGTGCCGTTCGATCAAGTGATGGATTTTACTGTGGTGAAGAAGCTCGGAAATGAGCCGCGCTACGCGAACCAGAAGAATGAGTACCTGGTCCAGTTCGTGCCGACGACGGCTTCCAGCGTTCAGGCCGAGAACAATGAAATCCTCACGAAGACGGTCGTGATCCGCTTCTATCCGAATTCGTCGGATCTGCGCAAGAAGATCGTCACGCAGGTAAACGGACAGGACCGTGAGGAGCTGTACGAGCCGAATGTCGATTTTGTCGTTGATGAGATCGGGCGCCTGGCGGGTCAGTATGGTGCCGCGCGGATCATCATCGAAGGGCACACCGACGCGTCCATGAAGGGGCGCATCGACCCCGCCGCCGTGAAGGAGCTATCCACGCAGCGCGCGAATGCCGTGAAGGAAGCCGTGCTGCGGCGTTTCCGCAGCCTCGAGCCGAATCAGTTCCTCGCGAGCGGCATGGGCTGGGACCGGCCCTACGACTCGGCGGACCCGATGAACAACTCCAAAAACCGCCGCGTCGAGGTGAAGGTGTATCCGCTCGAGGCAGCGAACTGACGCGCCAGCCGCTCTTCGCCCTGCGCGTGGCCCCCCGTCCCGCGATGGGGCGGCTGCTGGGATTTGGCGGGATCGCGCTCTGTCTGCTGCTGTGGTGGCTGTTCACGTACGGCGACACGCCCGAAACGCGGTGGATCTCGCCCGTGGTACTCCCTTCCCCGGGCGAGGTCATCCGCAGTCTGCCCAGCCTGTGGACGGAGCGCGCCCTGATCGAAAGCGTCGCCGCGACGCTGCGGCGCGTGCTCAGCGGCTTCGCGCTGGCGATCCTGGTCGGTGTCCCGCTCGGCATCCTGGCCGGCTCCTACCGCGCCCTCGATGCGGCGTTCGCACCGATCGCCCTGTTCGGCCGCAACATCCCGATTGCCGCGTTGATCCCGCTCACCATTCTCTGGTTCGGCATCGAGGAGACGCAGAAGACGATGTTCATCTTCCTGGCGACCGTGCCGTTCGTGTTCGGAGGAACAGTCGATGCCGTCATGAGCGTGCACGACCGCTACGTCGAAAGTGCGGAGACGCTCGGCGCGAGCCCCCGCCAGGTCATCTCGAAGGTGCTCATCGCGCTGTCACTGCCGAGTATCTACAACAATCTCCGTGGTCTCTTCGGCCTGGCGTTCGGGTACATCATGCTGGCCGAGCTCATCAACGCGAAGTACGGGCTCGGCTACCTGCTCAGTACCAGCCAGCGCCGCGGGCTCACCGAGCACATCATCCTCATCCTGATGATCATCGGGCTGCTCGCCTACGCGATCGACCGTTTACTCCTGTGGTTCCAGAGTCACCTGTTCCCGTACCTGAAGAGCGCGGAGTAGCCGTAGCTGCTCCGGCCGCCGCCCTCCCACGACTCCCGGTCGTGGAGTTCGAGAACGTCTCCAAGACGTATGACGAGGGGTTCACGGCGATCAAGAACGTCACGTTCCGGGTCGAAGATCTCGTCGGCAAAGGGGAGTTCATCACGATCTTGGGCCCGTCGGGGTGCGGCAAATCCACGATCTTGCGGCTGATCGCCGGCCTGCGGCCGCAATTCCCCGCCACGACCGGGCGCGTGCTGGTGCAGGGCAAACCCGTGGTCGGCCCCGGCGCCGACCGCGGCATGGTCTTCCAGGACTACACTGCGTTCGAGAACCGCACGGTGGAAGAGAACGTGGCGTTCGGTCTGGAGTGCCGCGGCATGCCCAAGAAGCTGCGGCGCGAGCGGGCGCTCGAGTGGATCAACAAGGTCGGCCTCGATCCCAAGCGCGACGCGACGAAGTACCCTTCGCAGCTCTCGGGCGGGATGCGGCAGCGTGTCGCGATTGCCCGGACGCTGATCCTGAACCCCAGAATTATTCTTATGGACGAGCCGTTCGGAGCCCTCGATCCCAGCACGCGGATGCGTATGCAAGATCTGCTCGTTGCCTTGTGGCATAACCTCGAGGCAACCGTGTTTTTCGTCACGCATTCGATCGAGGAAGCCGTCTACCTCGGTGACCGGACCTATGTCATTTCGTCGGCGCCCGGCACGATCCTCCATGAAGTCCCGGTGCCACCGCCCGACCGGCCCGCCGCTGTGATGCAACGCGACCCGGAGTTTCTCAAAGTCGTCTTCGAGCTGCGCGACATGGTCGAGCGGCTCCAGCCTTCCACGCGCGCGGGCGACTGATGGGCATCGCGCATTACCTGTGGAAGGCGTTCACGCGGCCCTGGAACATGCTCATCGTCTTCGGCGCGAGCGCCGCCGCCGTGCTCTCGTCCTGGCCCGACGTGCTGCTGCCGCTGATCGTCGCCGGCGAAGCCGTGTACCTCGGCGCGCTCGTGTCCCTGCCCCGGTTCCGCACAGCCATCGACGCGGAAGCCGCGGAACGCGCGCGACTGCTGGGCCGCGCCCAAGCGCCGAGCATGAGCCAATTGCTCTCCGTCCTCCGCGTGGAATCGCAGAAGCGCTTCAACGACCTGCGAAGGCGCTGCCTGGAGATGCGGGCCATTGCGCGGTCGGCCAGGCCCATCACGGCCACTGACACGAGCGACGTCTGGACGCCTTCGCTCGACCGGTTGCTGTATGGATTTCTGCGGTTGCTCGGCCAGCAAAACACGTTGTTGCGCTTCCTGAGCTCCACCACGGCCGCGGACCTCACCAAGCGCCATGAGGATCTGAAGCGGCGCCTCGCCGAGGTCAAAGCAACGGGGGACGAGCGGATGCTCCGGTCGCTGGAGGAGAGCACGGCCATCGCGGAGCAGCGCGTCGACAATTACCAGAAAGCGATGAAGAACGCCGAATTCGCCGCCCTCGAGCTGGATCGCGTCGAGGCGAAGATTCAGGCATTGATCGAGCTGGCGGCGAACCGCCAGGACCCCGATTTCCTCAGCGACCAGGTGGATGCCGCGGCCGAGAGCATGAATCACACGGAAGCGGCGCTGAATCAGCTGCAGCAGATCACCGGCGGGACCGACGAGCTGGCCGAGGTCCCACCCATACTCGATGACTCGAGCAAGCCAACGGTCCACGACCGTGGCTGAAGTGCCAAACTGGACGCCGCCGTGGGTCTCGCAGCTCGCGGAGCTGTGCTTCTCGGGCACGACGTCCGTGTTCGTGCTGCACGGCAATACGAACGATCTGATGCCGCGCGGCGAGACGCCGGAGGACGGCTACGGGACGATCGCCGACTTGCTGGGGGAGCAGTTGTTCGGCAAGTGGGACCTGTTGCTGCACTACGACCTGGGCCGAGGCTTGCGGGCGTTCGCGGGCCGCAACGAAAAGCGTCTCCAGAAGATGATCGCGCTGGCGAACGACAAGATCGCCGACCTGAGCACGGTCAAGAATGATCCGGGCGTCGTCCTGGCGCTGATCGACCGCTTCGTGCGCGCCAACATCGTCGCGTCCACCGACAAGTCCCTCAGCTTCGCGGTCCTGATCGACCAGGCGTCGTTCCTGTTTCCGTCCGGCGAGCCGGGGCGCACGAGCTTTGCCGCCGCGGCCATGCTGGTGACGCTGCTCAACTGGGCCAAGAGCCCGCACGTCAAGAAGATGCCGATGGCGTTCGTCATCATGGACGAGCGCCGGTCGGACTTGAGCGAGCGCCTGGCGGGCAGCCCGCACGTGGCGTCCATCGAGATCCCGCTGCCCACGGTGGAAGAGCGCGAGCGCTTCATCAAGGCGACGGTGGGAACGCGCGACCACGCGGCGTTCTCCGACTTCGACGTCCCCACCCTCGCGAAGTTGACGGCGGGGATATCGCTCACCGACCTGGCGGTGCTGGTCAAGCTGGCCATGGAGACCGGCCAGCGACTCGACGCGAAGCAGTTCAACGACCTCAAGAAGCGGCTCATCGAGAAGCAGGCTCAGGGTCTGCTCGAGTTCATCGAGCCCAAGTGGACGCTCGATACGGTGGTGGGTCACGAGGCCGCCAAGACGCGCCTGCGCGAGGACGCCGAGTTGTTGCGCAAAGGGCGTCTGGCCAGCGTGCCGATGGGGTATCTGTTGTGCGGCGCAGTGGGCACGGGAAAGACCTTCCTCGCCCAATGCGCCGCCGGCGAAACCGGCATTCCGTGCGTCGTGCTCAAGAACTTCCGCTCCAAGTATGTCGGCGAAACCGAGGGCAATCTCGAGCGCGTGCTGTCCGTGCTGCGCGCCATGGGGCCGGTGATGGTGGTGATCGACGAGGCCGATGCCGCGCTCGGCAGCCGCGAGGCGGAAGGCGATTCCGGCACGTCGAGCCGAGTCTTTGGGATGATCGCCAACCAGATGGGAGACACGCGCTACCGCGGGATGATCCTCTGGATGTTGCTGACGGCGCGCCCCGATTTGCTGCCGATCGACCTCAAGCGCCAGGGCCGGGCGGAGGTGCACATCCCGCTGTTCTATCCGACCGATGCCGCAGAGATCAAACAGATGTTCGTGGTGCTCGCGAAGAAGCTGAAGGGAACGCTCGCCGTCGAGGATATCCCGACCGTTCCCCATGTCGGGCAGCTGTCGGGTGCGGACGTCGAGGGCATGGTCGGACGCGCGCTGCGCATCTCACTGCTCGCCGGGAGCGAGACGATCACGCGCGACGCGATGGCGCAGGTGTTCGCGGAGTTCATGCCGTCCACGCAGGGAATCGAGAAGGAGATGCAGGAGCTGGCGGCGATTCTCGAGTGCTCGGACCGCCAGTTTCTGCCGCCGTCGCTGGCGAAGCAGATGGATGGCGATGGGCGGGCGAGAACGCAGCAGCGGTTTCTGGAGCTACGGCGGCTGGTAGAGATTAGCTAGCAGGACTCACCGCTTCGCGGCGAAAAACTCCCGGATCAGCTCCGCGCATTCCTCCGCCTCAACTCCGCCTTTGACTTCGACGCGATGATTCAGCCGCGGATGCCGCACCAGGTCGCCGAGCGACCCACACATCCCCGCCTTCTCATCGTACGCGCCGAACACCAGCTTCCCCACCTTCGCCAGCACAATCGCACCCGCGCACTGCGCGCACGGCTCGATCGTGACGTACAGCGTGCAGTCGGCGAGACGGTCGGTTTCAAGCGCATCGAGCGCGCGCTCGATGGCGAGAAACTCCGCGTGATAGGTGGGGTTGTGGCGGGCAACGGTTTCGTTGTGCGCCTCGGCAACGATCTCATCGCCGCGCATCACCACCGCGCCAATCGGAACTTCGTCTTTGGTCGCGCCGAGCCGGGCCTGCTCCAGCGCGGCCGCCATACCACTCCCCACTCCCCACTCCCCGGTGTTAGGCACGCACCGGCTCCCGTGCCCGCTCGAAGACAAGCGAGTTGCCGTCCTTCGCGCGATCGACGCGGACGCGATCGCCCTCGGCGTACTGCCCCTCCAGCACCCCCACCGCGAGCGGGTTCTGCAATAACCGCTGGATGGCGCGCTTCAGCGGCCGAGCCCCGTACACGGGATCGTACCCCTCGGCGACGAGCAGCTGCTTCGCTCCCGGCGCCACTTCGAGCGTCAGCTTGCGATCGGCAAGCAGCTTCTCCACCCGCTTGATCTGGATCTCGATGATTCGCGAGATGTCCTCGTGCGTCAGCGACCGGAAGATGATGATGTCGTCCACGCGATTCAGGAACTCCGGCTTGAACGCCTGCCTGAGCAGCTCCATCACCTTGGTCTCGGCCTGCTCCCAGGCCACCTGGCCGGTGCCCGCCTCGATCAAATACTGCGACCCGACGTTCGACGTCATGATCAGCACCGTGTTGCGGAAGTCCACCGTCCGCCCCTGCGAGTCGGTGAGGCGCCCGTCGTCAAGGATCTGGAGCAGGATGTTGAAGACATCCGGGTGGGCTTTCTCGATTTCGTCGAACAGGATCACCGAGTACGGCCGGCGCCGAATGGCCTCGGTGAGCTGGCCGCCCTCTTCGTAGCCGACGTATCCGGGCGGCGCGCCGATCAAGCGGGCCACCGCGTGTTTCTCCATGTACTCCGACATGTCGATGCGCACCAGCGCGCGCTCGTCGTCGAACAAGAACTCGGCCAGCGCCTTCGCGGTCTCGGTCTTGCCGACGCCCGTGGGGCCGAGGAAGATGAACGAGCCGGTGGGACGATGCGGATCCTGGAGCCCCGCGCGCGCGCGCCGCACGGCGTTCGACACGGCGGCCAGCGCTTCCTTCTGGCCGATGACGCGCCGCCCCAGCTCCTGCTCGAGCTTGAGCAGCCGCTCCTTCTCCGACTCGAGCATCCTGGTGACGGGAATGCCGGTCCACTTGGCGACGATTTCGGCGATGTCTTCCGCGTCCACCTCTTCCTTCAGGTACTTCCCTTTCTTCTGGATCTCGGCGAGCCGCTTCTCGAGTGACTGAATTTCCTTCTCGGCCGCGGGCACACGCCCGTAGCTGATCTCCGCCGCCTTCTGGAGATCGCCGCGGCGCGTCGCCAGCTCCGCTTCGGTGCGCAGCTGCTCGAGCTCGGCCTTCTTCGCCTGAATCTTCTGGATCGCGTCTTTCTCCGCCTGCCACTGTGCCTTCATGGCGTTCGACTTCTCGCGCAGCTCCGCCAGCTCCTGCTCGATCTTCGTCTTGCGCTCCTTCGACGCCTTGTCTTTCTCCTTGGCGAGCGCCTGACGCTCGATCTCGAGCTGCACGATCTTGCGCTCGACCTCGTCGATCTCCTGGGGCAGCGAGTCGATGGCGATGCGCAGCCGCGCCGCCGCCTCGTCGATCAGGTCGATCGCTTTGTCCGGCAGGAACCGGTCCGTGATATAGCGGTGCGACAGCGTCGCCGCCGCGACGAGCGCGTTGTCGGTGATGCGGATGCCGTGGTGGACTTCGTAGCGCTCCTTCAAGCCGCGCAGAATCGCGATCGTGTCCGGGGCCGTCGGCTCGCCCACGAACACGGGCTGGAAGCGCCGCTCGAGCGCCGGATCCTTTTCGACGTGCTTGCGATACTCATCGAGCGTCGTCGCGCCGACGACGTGCAGCTCGCCGCGTGCCAGCGCCGGTTTGAGCATGTTCGAGGCGTCCATCGACCCTTCCGCCGCGCCCGCGCCGACGAGCGTGTGCAGCTCGTCGATGAACACGATATACTTCCCTTCGGCGGCGGTCAGCTCTTTGAGGACCGACTTGAGCCGCTCCTCGAACTCGCCGCGGAACTTGGTTCCCGCAACCAACGCACCGATGTCGAGCGCGACGAGATGCTTGTTCTTCAGCGAATCGGGCACGTCGCCGTTCACAATGCGCTCCGCCAAGCCTTCGACGATCGCGGTTTTGCCGACACCCGGCTCCCCGATCAGCACGGGATTGTTCTTGGTACGGCGCGACAGCACCTGCATCACCCGGCGAATCTCCTCGTCGCGGCCGATCACCGGATCGAGTTTGCCCTTGCGAGCGACCTCAGTCAGGTCGCGCGTGAAGCGCTGCAGTGCTTGATACGTATTCTCGGGCTCCTGGTCCGTGACGCGATGCGCGCCGCGCACGCCCTCGAGGGCTGCGAGCAGATCCTTGCGACTGACGCCGGCGGCGGTGAGCAGCTGGCGTGCCGTCGTGTTCTTTTCTTCGGCCAACGCGAGCAGCAGATGCTCCGTCGAGACGTACGCGTCGCCGAGTGCTTTCGCATCTGCGTCGGCGCGATCGAGTACGCGGGACAGCTCGCGCGCCAGCGTCGGCTCGGCACCCCCGCCCGATTGCTTGGGGAAGCGCTCGATCTCGCGTTCGGTTTCGGCCTGAAGCTGCGTGACGTTGAGGCCCGCCTTCTGCAGCAGCGGCACGACGATGCCTTCGTCTTGCTGCAGGAGTGCGTAAAACAAATGGGCGTCGTTGACGACGGGATTGCCCTTGGAGCGCGCCAGGGCGGCGGCCTGTTGCAAGGCCTCGGCGGCCTTAACGGTTAGTCTATCTGGTTGGATCATGCCTGACCCTAAAGCAACCGACGTGCCGTGGGAAGGTGCCAAAAAGACAGAAAGGCGTGTAGAGGCGTGAAAAAAAAGCGTGGAAATGCGCTACGCAGTTCCACGCCCTCATACGCCTTTTCACGCCTTCTTATTTCATCACGATCATCTTCTTCGTAAACCGTCGCCCGTCCACGATCAGCTGGTAGATGTAAACACCGGATGCCGCTTCCCGATCCGTGTTCAGGACTTTGCCATCCCAATACGCGTTGAACG
>Ga0184632_10000730_pt1 | contig 13232 bp, 13 predicted proteins | sample PLM31_50_b1_FD_133153 | JGI IMG/M metagenome (GOLD analysis project Ga0184632, IMG submission 133153) | Groundwater sediment microbial communities from an aquifer in East River, Colorado, USA - PLM3-1_50_b1 | ecosystem: Environmental > Terrestrial > Soil > Riparian zone | place: USA: East... | reverse complement strand
GAGCCAGGTGAACAGTGCGCGGTAGCTGGTCAGACCACCGATGAGGAAGATCCGCAGCGAGCTCATGTCAGCTCAGCGCCAGCGTCGCGCGGCGGCGGGCCGAGTTCAGCATGTACCGGGAGACCAGCATCCCGAGAAGCCCGTACGCAATGGCGAGCGCGAGGCAGGCGAGCAGGTCGACCAGGACGCCGCGACCCTCGGCCGCGTCCCGGATCGCCGACATTCCCCAGGTGGGGGCGAGGAGCCAGGCGATAGGGCGCACCCACGCAGGTAGCAGGTCCAATGGAATGAGGAAGCCGCAGATCAGCCAGACCGGTATCTCCAAGGCCGCGCCGATCGCCCAGGCGGACCGATAGCGCACGGTGCTGATGGCGAGCAGGAACCCCAGCATCCCGATTCCCACGACGGTGACCAGAGTGGACAACACGAACGCGACCGGGTTCGCGACCGCGATCTCGATGCCGAACACAAACCGTCCCCATAGGAGGGTCGCGACCATGCTGTACGCACCGACCGTGGCCATCGAGAGCGTCACCGGGAAGATGAGCAGCGGGAACGGCGTGGGCGCCGCGACGAGGAGTTCCAGCGTGCCCTGACGGCGCTCCTGCTGCAGGGTGAACGACGCGGTGGTGCTGGTGGCCGACCAGATGCCCATAACGCTGGCCCCGACCGCCGCCGATAGGAGCGCGGAGCCTTCGGCGCCGCTGGCCCGGTACATCAGGAAGACGGTGGTCGCGAAGAACAGCGGCCACAGCAACCCCAGCAGGCCGTCGAAGGCGGACCGGCTGCGAATCTTGAGCTGCAGCCACCAGGTGACCAGCACCAGCCGGAGCATGCTCACGGCGTGCCGACCAGTTCGATGTACGCGTCCTCCAGAGTCGGCTCGCGGGTGACGACCCGGCCCACCCGGGCATCCTCCAGGCAGCTCATGACCGACTGAGTCACCTCGGCTCCGGGCTCGACATGTACGAGCAGCACCTGCGCCTGGCCGCGCTCCTCGACGACCACCGAACGGACTCCGACCAGGGCCTGGACACGGTCCACGACTCCGCCGAGCACCCCGTACACCTCGACCTCGACGACCGGACCGCTGCTGACCCGCTGCTTAAGGTCGTCCGGGGTTCCACTGGAGACAATCTCGCCGCCGGCGATGACCGCGATCCGATCGCAGAGTTCGTCCGCCTCGAACATGTAGTGGGTGGTCAGCAGCACCGTCGTGCCGTGCTCGACGAGTGCCTTGACAGTGGCCCGAAGCTCGCGGGCGCCCACCGGGTCGATGCCGATGCTCGGTTCATCCAGGAAGAGCACCTCGGGGCGGTGCAGCAGGCCGCGGGCGATGTGCAGGCGCTGGCGCATGCCGCGGGAGTAACCCTCGACCCGCTCCTTTTCCCGCCCGGTCAGGCCGACGAGCTCGAGCAATTCGTGAATGCGGGTGCGCTGCTCCCGCGGAGGGACGGCATACAGCTCGGCGAAATACCGTAAATTGTCCAATCCGGACAGCCGGTCGTAGAGGCCGCGGTCGCCGCCGAATACGTACCCGACCCGCCGGCGGACCTCGCGTGGCTGCGCGACCACGTCATAGCCGAGCACGCTCGCCCGCCCGGTCGTGGGTAGCAGCAGCGTGATCAGCATCTTGATCGTCGTGGTCTTACCCGCACCGTTCGGACCCAACAGCCCGAAGAGTTCGCCTCTCTCCACCGAGAAGTCGATGCCGCGTACCGCCTCAACTTCGCGTGCTTTGCGGCGGAACAGTCCCTTGCTTGACCGAAATGTGCGAGTCAAGTCCTTGACCTCGATGACCGCCACCCGAGTTCCCCCCACTCGCTCGTCCGCCGCCGCGATCATACGGGGCATGAGATGGTGCCAGGCATGCGGTTCGTCTTCGCTCCCCCAGCCGAAAGCACGGCCGGCCTGCTGTCGCTGCCGTGGCGCGAGTCGATCGCCGACTGGACCGACGACCGCCTCGTCGAGATCCGCCAACGAGGGATCTCGCGACACGTCGTACGGTTCGTCTCGGAGGGTGGTCAGATCTACGCGCTCAAGGAGCTGGACGAGCGGCTGGCCCGCAAGGAGTACCACCTACTGCGCCAGCTCACCGAGATCGGCATCCCGGCCGTCGAGGCGCTCGGCGTCGTGGTTGACCGGCCGGGCGACCTCGACGCCGTACTGGTGACCCGGTTCCTCGACCACTCCATCTCGTACCGGGCGCTCTTTGCCAGTTCGCGCGGCGGTCAGCCCACCGACAAGCTTCTCGACGCGATGGTGGAGTTGCTGGCACGGCTGCACCTGGCCGGCTTCATGTGGGGCGACTGTTCGCTGTCGAACACCCTGTTCCTCCTCGACGCCGGCGCGCTGGCCGCCCACCTCGTCGACGCCGAAACGTCGGAGATGCACCCCAGTCTTTCGGACGGAAAGCGTTTGTACGATGTGGAGCTCGCCTTCGAGCGGGTCGGCGGTGAACTCTTCGATCTGCAGGCAGGTGGGCTCCTGCCGGAGGGCGTGGATCCGGTCGAGATCGCCGAGGAGATTCCCCAGCGTTACGAAGCACTGTGGTGGGAGCTGACCCGGGAGGACACGGTGCTGCCGTCCGAGCAGCGCTACCGCATCACCGAACGACTGCAACGCCTCAACGAGCTCGGCTTCGACGTGGACGAGGTGGAACTCATCGAAGCGGGCGAGGGAAGCAAGCTTCGGCTACGGACCCGAGTAGCCGAGTCGGGTCATCACCGCCGGCTCCTGTTCACCCGTACCGGTCTTGAGGCCCAGGAGAACCAGGCCCGCCGCCTGCTCAACGACATCGCCGGATTCCGCTCGTACCTTGAGCGAAACGGGAGCCGTCCGGTGCCCGAGGCCGTCGCCGCCAATAAGTGGCTCGCCGAGGTCTATGACCCCGTGGTCGACGCCATCCCGGCCGAACTGCGCGATCGACTGGACGAGGTGGAGATCTTCCACGAGATCCTCGAGCACCGCTGGTTTCTCTCCGAGGCGGCCGGCCGCGACATCGGCACCACGGCCGCCCGCGACGACTACTTCGCCCAGGTCTTGCCGAAGGTGCCGGACGACCTCACCGTCGCGGCCGCGTTCCCCCAGCCGCCTACACAACGGCAGGCCGACGCAAGTCCGCAGGAGTTGCCCGGTTAGTGGGGCAGGGCCTTGCCGAGCTCGTAGCCGGTGATCGCGATGGCGTAGAAGATGATGTCGGCAGCGATCTTGCCGAGGATGATGCCGGCCGTCAGGTTGCCGAGGACGATCGCTCCGGCATATATGGCGAGCGGCCGAACGATGATGCAGTCGAGCAGTTCTGCCGGACCGAACTCCAGGACCAGGCCGCGGAGGGTGTGACGGACGGACTTCGGGTCGCGGCCGGGCCGGTGACGGCGCAGGTCCCGCACGAGTAGTACGGCGTAGAACGCGACGCTCGAGCCGATCGAGCCCCCGTACGCGGTCAATGCCGTCAGGCCGAAGGGATGCATCGCGCCCGCCCCCACCACCAAGCCGAGTATTGCGGCGGCCTCGGCCGGCCCATACCGCACGAGCCATTCCCACGCCCGGCTGCGCCCGAACGTCGTCTCGCCGTCCTTGGCAGTGCCCCCGGACCTCAATGCGGTTGTCATGTCGCCAGGAGAACCCGTGCGGTCGGGTGAGGTCTGCGTAGTTATGCGCAGAGGGGGACAAAAGATGGTTGGGCTTGACATGCCCTCAAATCTGCGCAAATCTCCTAACTAGGACTAATGCCGCGCCACCCGGCGCGGACGGAGAGGGCCACCTGAGGCGGGGCGAGGCGTCCATGACGATTGGACCTGAGCCGTCGACCGTCGACACCTTGCTCGGCGAGGAACCGCTGGATCAGTCGGGCGCACCCAAGGCTTCGGCCGGAGCGCCCATCCAGGGCCGGTCGCTGCGCCAGATCGCCTGGTCACGGCTGAAACGAGACCGCGTCGCGATGGCCGGCGGCGCGGTCGTCGTGCTGCTCGTCCTGGTCGCGTTCTTCGCTCCGGTGATCGTCCGGTTGCTCGGGCACCCGCCGAACGAGTTCCACCAGAACCTCATCGACCCGGCGCTTGGCGTGCCGTCGGCACGATTCGGCGGCATCAGCTGGGACTTCCTCTTCGGGTTGGAACCCCAGAACGGACGCGACCTGTTCAGCCGGATTGTCTACGGCTCGCGGGTCTCGTTGCTGATCGCGTTCTTCGCAACCCTGCTGTCGGTCGTGATCGGGACCGTGATGGGCATCATCTCCGGCTACTTCGGTGGCTGGATCGACGCGGCGATAAGCCGGACCATGGATGTCTTCCTCGCCTTCCCGCTGCTGCTCTTCGCGATCGCGCTGGTCGGCGTCGTTCCCGGCGAGGCGTTCGGGCTGACCGGTGACACGCTGCGGATCGCCGTACTGATCTTCATCATCGGGTTCTTCAACTGGCCCTACATTGGGCGGATCGTGCGGGGGCAGGCGCTGTCGCTGCGCGAGCGGGAGTTCGTCGACGCGGCGAGAAGTCTGGGCGCCCGATGGCCGTACGTCATCTTCCGCGAGGTGCTGCCCAACCTCGTCGCGCCGATCCTCGTCTACGCCACCCTGCTGATCCCGACCAACATTCTCTTCGAGGCGGCGCTGTCCTTCCTTGGCCTCGGTGTCCCTCCGCCGACCGCGACGTGGGGCGGCATGCTCTCCGAGGCCGTGCACTACTACCAGGTCGCGCCGCACTTCATGATCTTCCCCGGCCTCGCCATCTTCGTCACCGTGCTGGCCTTCAACCTCTTCGGTGACGGCCTACGAGACGCACTCGACCCGCGGGCGAGATGACGGAGCCACGAATTACCACCCGACACGAAAAGGTGTAAGCCGATGAGAAGAAGTAGACCCGCCGTCGCAATGGTCGCCGCGAGCGCGGCACTCACCCTCGCCCTGCAGGCCTGCGGCGGAGATGGATCCAGCAACACCTCGACGACAACGGCCGAGTTCGATGCCGCGGTTGGGAAGGTGTTCAATCCGTCCGACGCCAAGGGCGGCACGATCAGGATGGCCAACTCCGGCGACTGGGACTCCCTGGACCCGGCCGACACCTACTACGCGTACTCATGGGACTTCATCCGGTACTACGGGCGATCGCTGCTGATGTTCGCACCGGCACCGGGCGCGGAAGGCACGAAACTGGTACCCGACCTCGCCGAGGCGCTCGGAGTGCCGAGTGACAACGCCAAGACCTGGACCTACAAGCTCCGGCAGGGCGTGAAATTTGAGGACGGCACGCCGGTCACGTCCAAAGACGTGAAGTACGGCGTAGAGCGCTCACTTGACAAGGACACCTTCCCGAATGGGCCGACGTACTTCAACGACTTCCTTAACCTGCAGGGCTATACCAGCCCATACAAGGACCCGAGCCCCGACAAGCTCGGCTTGAAGGCCATCGAAACGCCGGACGACCAGACGATCGTGTTCAAGCTCAAGGTGCCGTTCGCCGGCTTCGACTACTTCGCCATGCTGCCGGCCACAATTCCGGTGCCGCGGGCGAAGGACACCGGAACGAAGTACAAGGAGCACGTGATCTCGACCGGCCCATACAAGTTCTCGGTCAACAACCTGGGCAAGAACTTCACGCTGGTCCGCAATGACCAGTGGGATCCGGCCACCGACCCGAACCGTAAGGCGCTGCCCGACCAGATCAACGTCGCACTCAACGTCAACGCCGACGACATCGACAACCGGCTCATCGCCGGCGACCTCGACGTCGACGTCGCGGGCACCGGCGTGCAGGCGGCGACCCAGAGCAAGATCCTCAGCGATCAGGCCCTGAAGAAGAACGCCGACTCGGCATTGGCGGCTCGGCTCTGGTACGTCTCGATGAACTCGGACGTCGCGCCGCTGAACAACATCAACTGCCGTAAGGCGGTCGAATATGGCACCGATCACGAGGGCTACCAGCGCGCGTACGGCGGCCCACCGGGGGGTGACATCGCGACCAACATGCTGCCGCCACTGATCCCGGGTGCGGAGAAGTTCGACCTCTACAACTTTGAGTCCAAGCCCAACGGTGACGTCGACGCGGCCAAGCAGGCGTTGACGGCGTGTGGCCAGCCGAGCGGATTCGCGACCAACATGTCGTACCGGGCCGAACGTCCGAAGGAGAAGGCACTCGCCGAGTCCATGCAGCAGTCACTGGCCAGGGTCGGCATCCGGCTCACGCTCAAGCCGTACCCGCAAGGCGATTACTTCAAGCTCTACGCCGGCAAGCCCGATTACGCGAAGGCCAACAAGCTGGGCCTGATGACCAACGGCTGGGCTGCCGACTGGCCGGACGGCTTCGGGTTCCTGGCGCAGATCGCGGACAGCCGGGTGATCCGGGCCTCGGGCGGTAACACCAACCTGGGCATCAAACTTCCGGCGGTCGACCAGTTGTTTGACCAGGCGTTGGCGACCACCGACGTCGCGGCACGCGAGAAGATCTGGCCGCAGATCGACAAGAAGGTCATGGAGGATGCGCTCGTGCTGCCCGGTGTCTGGGCCCGAGGACTGCTCTACCGTCCGCCGACGTTGACGAACGTCTTCGTCAACGATGGATTCCAGATGTACGACTACGCCTCGATGGGCGTCAAGCAGTGAGGTAGCCCAACATCGTGGTGGCATACGTCTTACGACGTCTCGTCGCGGCCGTCGTGCTGCTCTTCGTGGTCACTGTGGTCACGTTTGCGATCTTCTTCTTGGTGCCGAGGGTGGCCGGGGCGACAGCGGAGGATCTGGCGTCCCGGTATGTCGGCAAGACCGCCGGTCCGGAGCAGCTCAAGGAAATGGCGGACAAGCTTGGGTTCGACGACCCGCTCTACGTCCAGTACGGCCGGTTCGCCAAGGGACTCGTCGCGGGCGCCGACTTCAGCACGGGTCCCACGGTTGAGCACTGTCCCGCGCCGTGCTTCGGCTACTCCTTCATCACTCAGAACCCGGTGTGGCCGGACCTCGTCGACCGGCTGGGTGTCACCATGTCGCTCGCCGCCGGAGCGGCGATCATCTGGCTCGTCGTCGGGGTGTCCATCGGTGTGCTGTCGGCGCTACGCAAGGGCAGCATCTTCGACCGCGGCGCGATGGGGGTGGCGCTGGCCGGCGTCTCGCTGCCGATCTTCTTCACCGGATTGCTGGCCCTGTCGATATTCGCATACAACCTGGGCTGGTTCCCGCCCGGCGGGAGCTACACGCCCATCACGGAGAATCCCGCCCAATGGGCGTACGACCTCATCCTGCCCTGGACCACGTTGGCATTCCTGTACGCGGCCGCCTACGCCCGGCTCACTCGAGCCGGCATGCTCGAGACGATGAATGAGGACTTCATCAGGACGGCGCGGGCCAAGGGTCTGGTCGAACGGACCGTAGTCGTCAAGCATGGTCTGCGCTACGCGCTCACGCCGATCGTCACGATCTTCGGGCTTGATCTGGGTCTCCTGCTCGGTGGCGCGATCCTCACCGAGAGCACGTTCTCACTGCCCGGCATCGGGAAGTACGCCGTGGAGGCGGTCACCAACAACGACCTGCCGAAGGTTCTCGGCGTGGTGATGCTCGGCGCGTTCTTCATCATCCTGGCCAACCTGATCGTTGACATCACGTACGCGGTCATCGATCCCCGGGTACGGCTGTCGTGAGCGGGGATGGCGTCGTGGTGACTCCGTCGTCGGACCCAGCGGCGTGGCCGCCCCGGGTGCCGACGGCCTTCCTCGAGGTGCGCGATCTGCGGGTGACCTTCCGGACCGACGACGGTCTGGTGAAGGCGGTCGATGGGCTGTCGTTCAGCCTTGACCGGGGCGCCACGCTTGGCATCGTTGGGGAGTCCGGCTCCGGCAAGAGCGTGACGAGCCTGTCCATCATGGGGCTACACAAGGGACAGTCGGTCACGATGTCGGGCGAGATCTGGCTCGACAGCCAGGAGCTTGTGTCAGCCTCACCCGACCAGGTTCGGCGGCTGCGCGGACGCAAGGCGGCCATGATCTTCCAGGATCCGCTGTCGTCGATGCATCCCTTCTACACGGTCGGTGCGCAGATCATCGAGGCGTACCAGGCCCATCACGACGTCCCGGCCAAGGTGGCCCGCCGGCGGGCGATAGACATGCTCGACCGGGTTGGAATCCCGCAGGCACGGACGCGGGTCGATGACTACCCGCACCAGTTCTCCGGCGGCATGCGGCAGCGCGCGATGATCGCGATGTCGCTGGTCAACAACCCGGACCTGCTGATCGCGGACGAGCCTACGACCGCGCTCGATGTCACGGTCCAGGCGCAGATCCTCGATCTCATCCGCGATCTGCAGGAGGAGTTCGGCTCGGCGGTCATCATCATCACGCACGACCTCGGAGTGGTGGCCGAACTGGCCAACGACATTCTGGTGATGTACGCCGGGCGGGCCGTCGAGCACGACACGGCTGACAAGATATTTCGGCAACCCGAGCACCCCTACACCTGGGGGCTGCTCAGTTCGATGCCGCGGATGGACCGGGGGGTGCGGGATCGGCTCAAGCCGATCACCGGCACGCCGCCGAGCCTCATCAACGTCCCGTCCGGCTGCCCGTTCCACCCCCGATGCCCGTACGTGGATCGCAACGGTATTCCCTGCCGGACGGTCGTACCCCGCGTGCCGACGGACGGCAGCCCCGGCGTCGCGTGTCACATTCCCGAGAAAGAGCGCAGGCAGCTCTTCGACGACGAGATCCTGCCGACGCTATGACCTCCCCCGATGCCCTCCTCGACGTGACCGCGTTGCAGAAGCACTTCGCGATCACCAAGGGCACCTTGCTGCGACGTAAGGTCGGCGCGGTTCGGGCGGTGGACGGGATCGACTTCGCGATCCGGCCCGGCGAGACGCTTGGGCTCGTCGGCGAGTCAGGGTGCGGCAAGACCACCACCGGACGGTTGATCAGCCGGCTGCTGGAGCCGAGCGGCGGGAAGATCGTGTTGGACGGAAGGGACATCACCCACCTGTCCCCGGGAGCGATGCGGCCGCTGCGGCGGAATGTACAGATGATCTTTCAGGACCCCTACTCGTCGCTCAATCCGCGGCACACGGTGGGTTCGATCGTCGGAGCGCCGTTCAAGGTGCAGGGCATCTCCACCCCGAACGGCACCAAGCGCGCCGTCCAGGATCTGCTGGAGCTCGTCGGCCTGAGCCCGGAGCACTACAACCGTTATCCGCATGAGTTCTCCGGCGGCCAGCGCCAGCGCATCGGCGTCGCCCGCGCACTCGCCCTGCGCCCCAAACTCATCGTGTGCGACGAGCCGGTGTCCGCATTGGACGTCTCGATCCAGGCTCAGGTGGTCAACCTGCTGGAGGATCTGCAGGGCGAGCTCAACCTCACGTACATGTTCATCGCCCACGACCTGTCGGTGGTGCGCCACATCTCCGACCGCATCGATGTCATGTACCTCGGCAAGATCATTGAGCTGGCTTCTCGGGATTCGCTCTATGCGGCGCCGAAGCACCCCTACACGGTGGCCCTCATGTCCGCGGTGCCAGTGCCGGACCCGGCCCGCCGCGCCCGAGCCGGCCGCACCCGGATCCTGCTCAGCGGGGACGTACCGAGCCCGATCAATCCCCCGTCCGGCTGCCGATTCCGCACCCGATGCTGGAAGGCTCAGGAAGTATGCGCCGTCGAAGAGCCGCCGCTGCGCCCCTTGGCGCCTGGACACTTCACCGCCTGCCACTTCCCCGTCGAACCCGGCGAAACCCCCCGTCGATCATGACCTGGAGGTCATGATCGACGCTGTTTCGCGACGGTCAGACCGTGATCATGGGGATCTTGCGGCGTCAGGGTAGGTTGAGAAAGTCGCGGAGCGCAGTTTCGACGGCGTTCAACGTGGATGGTGCAACGAAACCGAGATTCTCCCGCAGCGCCGCGCGGTCGACACGAACTACAGCCGTCACGTCAACAGCGGCACCCGGGAGTGGATCACCTAGATCGAGTCGCACAATGAGGCCGCCGTCCGGCGCGTCGCGGGAGATTCTCAGACCCCACGGGAAAACGCCGTCCACGCCGTTGAACTCGTCGTTGGAGATGATGAGGATCCGGTATTGGCGCGAGCCCTGGATGTATGCCCAGATCTGTCCCCGAATCACCACTCGGCGCGGCCGAGGGAGATATCGGCGCTGGTCCGATCCAGCTCGTCAAGGTGATCGTGTCCGGTGGCGGTAGCCCACTCCGAGTACGCGACGGCTGCCGATCGCTGCCTCTCCCGCCGGCTTTGTGTGGACTGCATCTGTGCGTGCACAGCGGCGACTACGGCGGCCGAAGTGTTCGGCTGGGTGCCCAGGTACGCGGCTACCTCATCCGGGACGCTGACACTCAACTTGACGGTCATACCAGAATCCTACCGCCTACGGCGCCCAAAAACGGTGAGCCACACCGAGCTCAGAGTTGGATGGATTTGAGCTCCTGGAACTCGGCGAGCCCGTGGTGGCCGAGTTCCCGGCCGTAGCCCGACTTCTTGACTCCGCCAGTCGGGGCGAGCGGGTTGAAAGCGGCGCCGTTGATGTCCACCCGGCCGGTGCGTAGTCGGCGCGCGACGGCGAGCGCACGCTCCGCGGACGAAGACCAGACGGCGCCAGCCAACCCGTACGGCGTGCCGTTGGCGATGCGTACCGCCTCGTCCTCGTCCCGGTACGTCATGAGGCAGAGGACGGGACCGAAGATCTCCTCCTGGGCGATACGCATGTCGGAGGTGACGTCGCCGAAGATGGTCGGCCGAACCCACCAGCCAGTGTCGAACCCGGCCGGGCGATGCGCGGCGGCCGGAGCCGGCCCGCCCGCCACGACCGAGGCGCCCTCCGCGACACCGAGGTCGAGGTAGCCATGCACGGTCGCGTACTGGCGGGCCGTCGCGATCGGGCCCAGATGGTCGCCGGGCAAGCGCGGGTCACCCAACGGGTACGACGCCGCCGCCCTCGCCGCGATGGAGAGCGCCTCGGCGTACCGGCCGGCCGGGACGAGCAGGCGGGTGAAGGCGGTGCACGTCTGGCCGGTGTTGTAGCAGACGTTTCCGACCGTGTGGCGCACCGCCGCGTCGAGGTCGGCGTCGGGCAGCACCACCGCGGCCGACTTGCCGCCCAGTTCGAGCGCGACCCGCTTGATTGTGCCGGCCGCCGCCGCCGCTACGAGCGCGCCGACGCGGGTGGAGCCGGTGAAGGAGACCACATCCACGCCGGGATGTGCCACCAGGAAAGGGCCTGCGGCGGAACCGGTGACCAGGTTGACCACGCCGGGCGGCAGGCCAGCCGAATGAACCGCCTCGGCCAGCAGGAACGCGTTCAGCGGGGCGTCTTCACTGGGCTTGAGTATGACGGTGCAGCCGGCCGCCAGCGCAGGCGCCAGCTTGGTGACGATCTGGTAGAGCGGATAGTTCCACGGGGTTACCGCCGCCACGACGCCTACCGGCTCCCGCCACACCCGCGAATGGCCGATCGACTCGACGTGATCGCACGCCGAAGCCAGATCCACATAGGACTGGACGATCTCGACCGCAAGGCGGGTCTGTACGTGCAGTGCGTTGTCCCGGGGAGCGCCCATCTCGGTGGAGATCACCCTGGCCAGCTCGTCCTCCCGGTCGCGCAACGCTTGGGCGAGGCGGGCCAGCGCCGCGGCCCGGCTCCGCGCCGGCGTCCCGGCCCAGCCTAGGAAGGCGGCGGACGCTGCGGCGACGGCGGCGTCCACGTCGCGCCGGTCGCTATCGGGGACCCGACCGCAGACGCGCTCGGTCGCCGGGTCGACCACTTCGATCGCGCCGGCTCCGGATGGCGTGACCCATTCCCCGCTGATGAAGAGCCGGTCACACTCACGCATCGACGCCAACGCTGACGTGCGCAGCCCCGACGTGCGTGGCGAGGCGATCCGCGACCCAGGCGGCGAAGGCCTGCAGCTGCAGTTCGGAGTTGAGCATGTACCGGCCTCGCGCGACCCCACCGCTGGACATTCCATGATGGACCGACTCGACGAGAACGCGATCCTCCCTGCCGACCTGATCGTCAAACGCGACCATTGCGTCGATCCACTCGTTCGGCACATCTTCGCCGAAGAGATAGTCGAGGAACGCCTCGGTCCGGTGCGGCCCGGCGGGATAGACCGGACCGATCGACATGTTCGGGCGGCCCGGGTTGATGTTCACCTTGATGCTCGGCCAGATCATGAAGTACTGCCCGGCCGGAACCTCATCCGCCACCGGATAGGCGCCGCGCGGCTGGAGCCGGACCGGCCCGTGTTGCCAGGCGAAGCTGGGCCGCACCTGGAGGCGGTACGCGTCCGGTCCGGTGTCCATCACGTCGGCGAAGGCCGGGTGAGCCACCGCACAGTGGTAGCACTCCAGGAAGTTCTCCACCGCGATCTTCCAGTTGCAGTGCAGCGAGTAGGGCACGCGGTGGTGCAGGCGCAGCGCGTCGACGTCGATGCCCGCGTTGGCGACCAGGGCCGGCAGCTCTCCCAGCCAATCGTGCAGTGGCAGGGCGTCCGGACGCGGGTGCGCGAACAGGAACGGTCCCCAGGTGTCCACCGCCAACGGCGCGAGGCCGAGCACGCCCTTGTCGAAGCCGTTCTCGCGATCACTTCGCGGCGCCGCGCGCAAGGAGCCGTCCAGTTCATAGGTCCAGGCATGGTAGTGACACTGCAGGGTGTTGCGGACCCCGCACTCCTCCCGCACCAGCACGGCGCCCCGGTGCCGGCAGACATTGTGAAAGCCGCGCAGCACGCCGTCGCGCCCGCGCACCAGCAGGACCGGCATGCCGGCGAGATCGGCCCGCAGCACGGCGCCGGGCGAAACGACCCGATCGACCAGACCCACGTAATGCCACGTCTGGGCGAAGATGCCGGCGCGCTCGGCGGCGAGGACATCACCGTCGGAGTACCAGGAGTACGGCAGCGTCGCGCCGATAGCGACCTCCGCCCGAACTGCGGCAACGGAGTCAGTCGTCAGCATCGGAACCTCCCTGACCATGGTGGGCACGGTAGTGAGCGCCGACTCAGTAGGTCAACCGGCAGTGGGCGGCTTAGCCGCGCACTCTGACTGACGAGTCAGTTAAGCTCTGGCCGGCTCCGGCGAGCCGGCAAGGGGGTTGTTCTCATGGCAACGGGCGCCAACGTGTGGATCACGATGGACGACGGCGTCCGCCTGGCGGCCACGCTCTACCTTCCGTCGACCGGGGGTCCCACGCCCTGCCTGCTAGAGGCGCTGCCGTACCGCAAGGATGACGTCACGGCGAGCTACGCCACGGAGT
>Ga0184632_10000729_pt1 | contig 13232 bp, 15 predicted proteins | sample PLM31_50_b1_FD_133153 | JGI IMG/M metagenome (GOLD analysis project Ga0184632, IMG submission 133153) | Groundwater sediment microbial communities from an aquifer in East River, Colorado, USA - PLM3-1_50_b1 | ecosystem: Environmental > Terrestrial > Soil > Riparian zone | place: USA: East... | reverse complement strand
GGACCGGTGATCCCAACCCGAAGCTCGAAGCGGTCTACGTGCACGGCTTTCTATCCGGGATCAAACGCTCGTGGTATCCCAATGGGCGCCTGCGCGCCGAATTGCGTTACGACCACGGCCTGCTGGTCGAGGCGCGCGCGTACAGCGAAGCAGGCAAGCCGCTGTCCGACGCCGAGTCGCGCGCGCTTGCGGGGAACGACCTCGAGACCGATGAAAAATTCTATGCGTCGCTGGACGCAATCATTCGCGCCCACCTACCGCGTTGCGAACCGGCGTCCGAACGGCTTGAAAAGGGATAGCGGAGCGTTTCGTGCGCGGCCATGGTGCGGCCGCACTGTCGCGGTGCGCGGATTCCGGTTCTTTGACGCACTGCGGTAACTAGGCTAGATTGCCGGCGTACTGACGATCTCCCCCTCCGGGGCGCGCCAGCGGTGGTTCATTTCGATTCCTTTATTGCCTGAGGTTTCCATGCGTCGATTTTCTGCCCTGCATCGGCTGGCGGCCGCCGTCGCAGTCGCGTCAAGCATCGCCTTCACTGCGTCCGTCGCCGCCGACGAATTGAAGATTGCGGTTGCCGCGGACGTCACGTCGGTTGACCCGCACTTCTTCAATCTGTTCCCGAACAACAATATTGCCGAGCACATTTTCGACAAGTTGGTCCAGATGGATCCCGACTCGCGGATGATCCCGGGCATCGCCACGTCGTGGAAGGCAATCGACGACAAGACGTGGGAATTCAAGTTGCGCAAGGGCGTCAAGTTCACGGACGGCAGCGAGCTGACGGCGGAGGACGTCGCCTTCTCGATCAATCGCGTGCCGACGGTGCCGAACAGCCCGGGACCGTTCTCCGCGTACACCAAGGCGATCACGGGCATCCAGATCGTCGATCCGTACACGATCCGTTTCAAGACCGCGGTGCCGCACCCGTTGATGCCCAACGACATGTCGACGATCTACATCGTGTCGAAGAAAATCGCGACGGGCGCCACGACCGAGGACTTCAACTCCGGCAAGGCGGCGATTGGCAGCGGCCGCTACAAGCTTGTCCGGTACGTGAGCGGCGATCGCATCGAGCTCGTGCGCAACGACAACTACTGGGGCGAGAAGCCCGCCTACGAGAAAGTGCAGTTCAAGATCATCAAGAACGAGCCGGCGCGCATGGCGGCGCTGCTCTCCGGCGATGTCGATGCCATCGAGCAACCGCCCACAGCGGACATCGCCCGGGTGAAGAGCGATCCCAAGTTCACGCTGACGTCGAAGATTTCGCACCGCGTGATCTATTTCAACTTCGACCACCAGAGTCGCGTCAGTCCGTTCATCACCGCCAAGGACGGCAAACCGCTCGACAAAAATCCGCTGCTCGACCCGCGCGTCCGCCGCGCGATCTCCAAGGCCATCAATCGCCCCGCGATCGCCGAACGCGTGATGGAAGGCCAGGCGATTCCCTCCGGCCAGCTCGTGTCGGAAAAGCTCTTCGGGCACAACCCCGCACTCAAAGCCGAGGTCTTCGATCCGGAAGGCGCCAGGAAGCTGCTCGCCGAGGCCGGTTATCCGAACGGCTTCAACATCACGATTCACGGACCCTCGGGACGTTACGTCAACGACGAGAAGATCGTGCAGGCGGTGGCGCAAATGCTGTCGCGCGTCGGCATCGTCGCGAAGGTCGAGACCGCGCCCATGGGCCCGTATTCGGGCCGGGCGTCGAAGCAGGAATTCAGCTTCCACATGGTCGGATGGGGCGCCTCGACCGGCGAAGCGTCGTCGCCGCTGCGCTCGCTGCTCGCGACCTTCAACCGCGACAAGGGCCTTGGCGCAGTGAACTGGGGCCGCTATTCGAACACCAAGGTCGATTACCTGATCGAGCAGGCGCTGCAGCAAGTCAACGACGAAAACCGGATGATCATGCTGCAACGGGCGACCGAGCTGTCGATGCAGGACCTGGGGATCATGCCGATCCACTTCCAGTTCACGATGTGGGCGACCAAGAAGAACGTCCAGTACGTGCCGCGCACCGACGAGTACACGCTCGCATTCCAGTTCAAACCGGTGAAACAGTCGTCAGGCGGTTGACAGTTGACAGAGGATAGTGGCCGCAGTGTCTCCGGTGGCGGCGCATCGAGCGCCGACGAGATACTGCGCCATGCAGGCGACGACCGGGGGAGCGGGAGGCTCCGCGCCGCGCCCGTTCCAATCAACCACAGGAGCACCCGGCGCTCAACGCGCCGCCACCGGAACCACCGGCGCATCTGATCCCTGACCTCTGACTCCTGATCCCTGAGTCCTGATGCTCGTTTTCATCATCCGCCGTAGCATGCAGAGCGTGGTTGTGCTCTTCGTGATGTCGTTGCTCGTGTTCGTCGGCGTTTATGCGATCGGCAATCCGATCGACATCCTGATCAACCCGCAAGCGGACCAGATCGACCGCGAGAATGCGATCGCCGCGCTCGGCCTCGACAAGCCGCTGTGGGAGCAGTACATGGTCTTCCTCAAGGCCGCGCTGACCGGTGACCTCGGGCGTTCGTTCGTGCACGCGACGTCCGCACTTGGATTGATCCTTGAACGGATGCCGGCGACGATGGAACTTGCGATCGCCGCCATGCTGATCGCCGTCGTGTTGGGTATTCCGCTCGGGTTGTGGGCCGGTCTCAAGCCGAACGGCATTGCCGGGCGTTCGATCATGGCAGGTTCGATCCTGGGCTTCTCGCTGCCGACGTTCTGGGTCGGCCTGATGCTGATCATGGTGTTCTCGGTCATGCTGGGGTGGCTGCCGTCCAATGGCCGCGGTCCGACCGTGTTGCTGTTCGGCCTCGTTCCCGTTTCGTTCCTGTCATGGGAGGGGATCCAGCATCTCATCATGCCTGCGACCAATCTCGCGCTCTTCAAGCTCGCGTTGCTGATTCGGCTGACCCGCGCGGGCACGCGCGAATCGCTGCTGCAGGATTATGTGAAGTTCGCGCGCGCCAAGGGTTTGAGCAACGGCCGGGTCATCGGCGTTCACATATTGCGCAATATCCTGATCCCGATCGTCACGGTCATCGGGCTCGAATTCGGCAGCGTGATCGCCTTCGCGATCGTGACCGAGAGCGTGTTCGCGTGGCCCGGAATGGGCAAGCTGCTGATCGACTCCATCAATCTGCTGGACCGGCCCGTGATCGTCAGTTACCTACTCGTCATCGTGACGCTATTCATTTTCATCAACCTCGTCGTCGATGTCATGTATTCGGCGCTCGATCCACGCGTGCGGCTCACGGACTCCAAAGGATGATGCGCTGATGTCTGGAGGCTGCTCTTGAGTACCGTTCTGCCCGCGCCGTCGATCGCTGTCGCGAAACGGGGCGTGCAGAGTCCGTTCCAGCGGATCGCGAGGGACTTTCTCGCCAATCCGGTGGCGGTGTTTGGACTTGGGCTGCTGGCACTGATTGTGGCGGCCGCCATTTTCGCTCCGCTTATCTCTCCGCAAAATCCCTACGACCTGGCGCAGCTCGACGTGATGGAAAGCAAGCTTCCGCCCGGAGCGAAGTCGCCTACCGGCGGTACGTTCTGGCTCGGCACCGACGACCAAGGCCGCGACATGTTGTCGGCGATCTTCTACGGCTTGCGCATCTCGCTGATGGTTGGCGCGGCCAGTACGGTGCTCGCGCTGATCATCGGGTTGACGATGGGCCTGACGGCTGCCTATCTCGGCGGCAGGATCGAGACGATCATCATGCGCATCGTCGACATCCAGTTGTCGTTCCCCGCGATCCTCATCGCGCTGATCCTGATCGCCGTGCTGGGTCAGGGAACCGGCAAGGTGATCGCGGCACTCGTCACGATCCAGTGGGCGTACTACGCGCGCACCGTACGCGGCGCCGCGCTGGTCGAGAAACGCAAGGAATACATGGAGGCGGCGCGCTGCCTCGCATTGTCACCGGCGCGCATCGTGTTCCGGCACTTGCTGCCCAATTGCCTGCCGCCGATGATTGTCGTGGCCACGGTGCAGGTCGCGGCGGCGATCGCACTCGAAGCCACGCTCTCGTTCCTGGGTCTCGGGTTGCCGATCACCGAGCCGTCGCTCGGGTTGCTGATCGCCAATGGCTATCAGTACCTGTTGTCGGGCAAGTACTGGATCAGTTTCTTCCCGGGCGTTGCGCTGCTGCTCACGATCGTCAGCATCAATCTCGTGGCGGATCAGTTGCGCGACGTGCTCAATCCGCGTCTTCAGAAATGAGTGCCGCAGGGCCGCCCCAAGGCACTGGCCCCCTGGGGGGAGCGGCGCGAAGCGACGCTCGGGGGGATCCAAGTGCCGCAGGGCCGCCCCAAGGCACTGGCCCCCTGGGGGGAGCGGCGCGAAGCGACGCTCGAGGGGATCCAAGTGCCGCAGGGCCACCCCAAGGCACTCGCCCCCTGGGGGGAACGGCGCGAAACGACGCTCGGGGGGATCATACGAGCGACGCGGGCGAAGCCGAGGCGATGAGTGAGTCGGGCCTGGCGCTGAAAGAACCCGTTCTCGTCGTCGAAGGCCTGCGCACGCATTTCTTTACCAAGGTGGGCGTGGTCAAGGCCGTCGACGATGTCTCGTTTACCGTCGGCCGTGGCGAGGTCCTGGGCCTGGTCGGCGAATCCGGCTCCGGCAAGTCGATGACCGGCTATTCGCTGATGGGCCTGATCGACCCGCCGGGGCGAATCGTCAGCGGCAGCATCGTTCTCGACGGGATCGATCTGCGGGCGCTGGATCCGGAAGCGCAGCGTCACATGCGCGGCAATCGAATCGCGATGATCTTCCAGGATCCGATGATGACGCTGAACCCGGTGCTGCGCATCGAGGTCCAGATGATCGAGGCGATTCTCGCTCACCGAAAAGTGAGCAAGGACGTCGCGCGCGGTCGCGCACGCGAGGCGCTGGTCCGGGTCGGCATCCCCTCGCCGGACGAGCGGCTGGAAGCCTATCCGCATCAGTTTTCCGGCGGCATGCGGCAACGGGTGGCCATCGCCATCGCGTTGCTGAACAGCCCGGATCTCATCGTCGCGGACGAGCCGACAACGGCGCTCGACGTCACGATCCAGGGGCAGATTCTGTATGAAATGCAGAAGCTGGCCCGCGAAACCGGCACGGCGGTCATCTGGATCACGCACGACTTGTCGGTGGTCGCCGGGCTCGCCGATCGCGTGTGCGTGATGTACGCGGGGCGCATTGTCGAGGAGGGCACGTGCGAGCAAGTGCTCGGGCGTCCTGTCCACCCGTACACGCGGGGGCTGCTCGACTCGGTGCCTGCCAACAACGAACGCGGAAGTCGGCTCAAGCAGATTCCGGGAATGACGCCGTCGTTGCTCGACCTCCCGGCCGGATGCCCGTTTCGCGAGCGATGCGCGTACGCAACCGTCGAATGCGCGGCGTCGCCGGAAATGCGTCCGGTGGGCGGACCCGGGCAAATGGTGCGTTGCTTTCATCCATTGCGCGCGAATTCATGACTCCGGCGACCGCCAATCGGGGTGCGGATCTCGGTGCCCTCGTCGAACTGAAGGGTATTTCGAAGCGTTTCGTGAAATCGCTGGACGTCGCCGCACGCATCGGCAACGCGTTCGGCGCGGGCATGAGAGAAGAGGTGGTTCACGCAGTGGATCATGTCGACCTTGCCATTGCTCCCGGAGAAGTGGTTGGGCTCGTCGGCGAATCCGGATGCGGCAAATCGACGCTCGGCCGCCTTGCGGTCGGCTTGCTGCCGCTGTCCGAAGGCGAGCGGTTCTGGCGCGGCGTATCGTTGGCGCGCCTGCCTCCCGCCGCGGCGCGCAAGCAGCAACTCAAGATGCAGATGATTTTCCAGGACCCCTACGCTTCGCTCAATCCGCGGATGCGCGTCGTCGACATCGTCGGCGAGGCTCCCGTCGCCCATCGCGTCATCGGCCCCAAGCAGCGGACCGAATACGTGGGCCTCATGCTGAATCGCGTCGGGCTCGATCCGACGCTGATGCGACGTTATCCGCATCAATTCTCCGGCGGCCAGCGCGCGCGCATCGGCATTGCGCGCGCGCTCGCGGTGAAACCCGAATTTCTGGTATGCGACGAATCGGTGGCCGCACTCGACGTGTCGATTCAGGCGCAGGTGCTCAACCTGTTCACCGAATTGCGCAGTGCGCTCAATCTCACGTATCTCTTCATCAGCCACGATCTCGGCGTCGTGCGCTTCCTTGCGGACCGCGTGGTCGTCATGTATCTCGGCCGCGTCGTCGAGAGCGCGCGGGCGTCCGAGCTGTTCGCGCGTCCGAATCATCCCTACACGCAGGCGCTGCTCGCCGAAGCCGGGAAGGTCGAGCCAAAAAAGAGAACGTTCGTGCCGATCAAGGGCGAGATACCGTCGCCGCTCAGCCCCCCGCCGGGCTGTCACTTCCATCCGCGTTGTCCCTACGTGATGGACAAATGTCGCGTGTCCGTTCCGCCGTTGCTCGAGATCGCGCCGGGCCGCAAGTCGGCGTGCTTTCTCAATATGCCATGATTCAATCTTGATGAACGAGGTATTCGAACGCCACGATCCTCCCGGCGCGGCGATTGCCCTCGTGCTCGATTCGCCACATTCCGGCGAATGGTATCCGGACGATTTCGACCATGCGCCGCCGAGGGACGTGGTCCGCCAGGCCGAGGATACGCATGTCGCGCGGTTGTGGAGCGCCGCGCCGGCGCAGGGCGCGACGTTGATCGAGGCACGGTTTCCGCGCGCGTACATCGACGCCAATCGAAGCCTGACCGACATCGATGCCGACCTCATGGCGGATGCGTGGCCCGAGCCGATCGCGCGGTCGCGCAAGACAGAGCAGGGCATCGGCCTCGTTTGGCGGCTGGCGCGCGGCGGTACGCCCATGTATGCGCGCAAGCTCGCGAGTGAGGAGGTGCGCGCACGCATCGACCGTTATTGGCGGCCGTATCACGCGGCGCTCGACGCAGCGCTGGACGAGCGTCACCGCACCTTCGGCGGCGTTTGGCATATCAATTGCCATTCGATGCCGGCCGTGGGCGATGCCCTCGCCGACGATCCTGGCCGCATGCGCGCCGATTTCGTGCTGGGCGATCGCGATGGCACGACCTGCGATCCCGCGCTCACGCGCCTCGTCGCCGATACCGCGCGCAGCTTCGGCTACAGCGTGGCGATCAACGATCCGTACAAGGGCGTGGAAATCGTGCGTAAGCACGGCCTGCCCGCCGAAAACCGCCATAGCCTGCAGATCGAGTTGAAGCGCACGCTATACATGGACGAGCGAACGCTCGAAATCAACGAAGGCTATGCGCGTCTGCAGCGAGATCTCACTCGCCTCGCGGAAATCCTCGCGGCATTCGTCCGCGAGCGTACGCGCGTGTGAAAGTCGCTGGATCTCCGCCTGCGCGGGGATGACGTGTAAATGCGTTGCGTCAACTGGTCCGACCACTTGACCGGTTGTGACCGCACTGCTAACGTCCGCATCGCTGCATTCGTACCCCTCGCAGAAGGGGCCAACGTCTCGCATTTCCCATATCTCAAGGAGGAGCCCATGAAGTTCATTCAACGCGCGTTTGTCGCGCTCGTCGCGCTGGCTGCGGCATCGACGGCGTTTGCCGCTTATCCGGATCGTCCAATCACCTTCGTCGTGCCCTGGGGCGCCGGCGGCGGAACCGATGGGACCGCCCGTTATTTCGCCACGATAATGGAAAAGGAGCTGGGCCAGCCGGTCAACGTCGTGAACCGCACCGGCGGCAGCGGAGTCGTGGGCCATAGCGCGATCGCGCAGGCGCCTGCGGACGGCTACACGCTCGGCATGATCACCGTCGAGATCACGATGATGCATTGGCAGGGGCTGACTGATCTCGGGCCGGCGTCCTACACGCCGATCGCCCTCGTGAACTCGGACCCCGCGGGATTCACGGTACGCGCCGATTCGCCGTACAAATCGGTCAAGGAAGTCATCGACGCGGCCAAAGCCAACCCCGGCAAGATGAAGGCGTCGGGAACCGGCCAGGGCGGCATCTGGCATCTCGCGCTGGCCGGATTGCTTGACGACCTCAAGATCCCGCAAACCGCGATTCCATGGGTACCCTCCAATGGCGCGGCACCGGCGATGCAGGACTTGGTCGCCGGCGGCATCGATCTCGTGACCTGCTCGTTGCCCGAGTCACGTGCACTGATCGAGGCGGGCAAGGCCAAGCCGTTGGCGGTCATGGCAGATAAGCGCGCGGCGCTGTTTCCCGACGTGCCGACGATGCAGCAGGCCATTGGGGTCAACTATTCCGTGGCGGCGTGGCGCGGCATCGCGGGGCCCAAAGGACTGCCGGCGGACGTGACCGCGAAATTGATTGCCACGGTCAAGAAAATCGCCGACAGCAAGGAGTGGAAGGATTTCGCAGCCAGCAGGGGCTATGGCACCGAGTGGGCGCCCGGCCCCGAATTCGCCGCGTTCATGGCAAAGGGCGATGCCGCGATGGGCAAGACGATGAAGGCCGCGGGTCTCGCCAAGTGACGACTGACCACGCTTTGCAAGCGCGAAGCGCCGCAAAGCGTAGGGCAGGCGTCATCCCCGCGAAAGCGGGGATCCAGTGACTTTGGCTTTGCAAGCGCGAAGCGCGCGGCAACGCGTAGGGCAGTCATCATCCCCGCGAAGGCGGGGATCCAGTGACTTTGGCGCAACGACGCTGGGGGGCGCGCGCGAGCGCGCGCGCCTTCGCGGGAACGACGATATCCAGCAGCGGTGGAGTCGCGCACTTCATAAGGCTCCTTAAGTTGGCTCGATGAAAATCAACGACGCCATCTTCGGCGTGGTGTTCCTGCTGCTTGGCGTCGTGGTGGTCGTGCACGTGCAGGCCTTTCCCAGGATTCCGGGTCAGCAGATCGGTCCGGCGATGTTTCCCGGTCTGACTGCGGCGGCGCTTGCCGTGTGCGGCGTGCTGCTGATCGTCAGCGGCGTGCGGCACCGCGCACAACGACCCTGGTACGAAACCGCCGATTGGATGCGCTCGGGGCGTCACTTCATCGCCCTCGCCGCGATTGTTGGCGGCGTTGCGGGTTACGTACTCCTCGCCAACGCTGTCGGATTCCTGATCGTGGCGCCGATCCTGCTGTGGGTATGGTTTACGGTGCTCGGCGTGCGCCGAGGGCCCGCCGTCGTGGTCGCGGTGATCGCCACATTGATTATCTGGTACGCGTTCTACAAGCTGCTGCGAGTACCGCTGCCGTGGGGCGTGCTGACGGGAATGGCGTTCTGATGGACGCGCTGAACACTGCGTTCGGCATGGTGTTCAGTTTCAAGACCTTGTGGCCGATGCTGCTGGCGTCGTTGTTCGGCCTCTTCGTCGGCGCGGTCCCAGGACTTACGGCCACGATGGCCACCGCGCTGCTGGTGCCGGTCACGTTTTTCATGGAGCCGATTCCGGCGATTGCCACGATCGTCACCGCCACCGCGATGGCGATCTTCTCCGGCGACATCCCGGGGTGCCTGTTAAGGATGCCGGGAACGCCCGCGTCGGCCGCGTATACGGAGGAAGCGTATGCGATGACGAAGAAGGGGCAGGCCGAACTGGCGCTGGGCGCCGGGCTCGTGTTCTCGGCGATTGGCGGACTGTTCGGGACCGCCGTGCTCATCGTCGCGGCGCCCGCGTTGGCGGAGGTCGCGCTCAAGTTCAGCTCGTTCGAATATTTCTGGCTCGTGTTGCTCGGTCTGACCTGCGCGGTCGTCATCACCTCCGAGCGGCCGTTGAAGGGCGTGGTGTCGCTGCTGATCGGACTCATGATCGCGTGCGTCGGGCTCGGCAACCCCGGAGGCTTTCCGCGGTTCACGTTCGGCAACACCGAGTTGCTGGGCGGCATCGGAATGATCCCGCTGATGATCGGCATGTTCGCCATCTCGGAAATCATCCGCTATGCCGTCGACACTGGGCCTGAACTCAAGATCGTCGATCAGCCAATCCACAACGTGTTCAAGGGAATGTGGCAGTTGACGGTGAAGTATCCGATGCAGATCCTGCGCGGAAGCGTGCTCGGGACACTGGTAGGGGCGCTGCCGGGCGCCGGTGCCGACATCGCGGCATGGATGTCCTATGCGATCAGCAAGAAGATGTCGAAGGAGCCGGAAAAGTTCGGTACCGGCCACGTCGAGGGGATCGTGGAGTCGGGCGCCGCCAACAACAGCGCGCTAGCGGGCGCGTGGATTCCTGCGCTGGTGTTCGGAATCCCGGGCGACTCGATCACCGCCATCGTGATCGGCGTGCTGTACATGAAGAACATGAATCCGGGGCCGACGCTGTTCACGCACAACCCGCAGAATGTCTACGCGGTCTACCTGCTCTTCATCGTTGCCAACATCCTCCTGATTCCGCTGGGCTTCCTGTGCATCAAGGCGGCGAAGAAGATCCTGAGGGTCCCGCGCAACATCCTGATGCCAGTCATCCTGCTGTTCTGCATCGTCGGCGCTTTTGCGATCAACAACACGCCATTCGACATCGGCGTCATGCTGGTCGCGGGCGTAATCGCGTATGTACTCGAGGAAAACGGGTTTCCGGTGGCCCCGGCGATCCTCGGTGTCGTGCTGGGCGGAATGCTCGAAGAGAATTTCGTGACGTCGATGATCAAATCCGACGGCAACCTGCAAGCGTTCTTCGCGCGGCCCCTCGCCGCAACACTGGGCGTGCTCACGCTCGCCGCGTGGTTCCTGCCGCCGGTGATCCGTCGCATGCGTGCGATCGCAGGCGCGTGATCAGGCGCCCGAACGGGCGCGCGTTGACCCCCCGTGGTGCGCTGCGGTAAAATCCAAAGGTTTTGGTAGGGCGTTCGCTTCGTCCGGACCCGGAAACTAGGGGTTTGGGCGCCGGAAACGGGCCGCGGGCGCCGAACCGGCCTTCCGGATACAGACGAAATGCGCGGCAAGCTCGTCGTTGGCAACTGGAAAATGAACGGCGGGCTGGCCTCCAACGCGGCGCTGCTGGTGGCGTTGCTTGCGGGTTGGCAGCCGCGCGCGGACCGTAGTTTGGCGGTTTGCGTGCCATTTCCCTATCTTGGGCAGGCGCGCGATGCGTTGACGGGTTCGCCCGTGGCCTGGGGCGCGCAGGATGTGAGTGAGCATGCGGCTGGCGCCTTCACCGGCGAGGTGGCCGCAAGCATGGTCGCGGAGTTCGGATGCCGGTTCGCGCTCGCGGGGCATTCGGAGCGGCGGCAGTTGCACGGCGAAACGGACGCGCGGGTGGCGGCCAAGGCCAAAATGGCGCTGGCGGCAGGGTTGACCCCCATCGTGTGCGTCGGCGAAACGTTGGCGGAACGCGACGCAGGTTCGTGGCAAGCCGTGGTAGGCCGGCAGTTCGACGCCGTGGTCGCGATGCTGGCGCCGGAAATGCCGCTGGTGACGTTGGCGTACGAACCGGTATGGGCGATCGGGACGGGACGTACCGCGACGCCCGGCCAGGCGCAGGAAGTGCACGCATTCCTGCGGGAACGATTGCGGCAGGCAGGCGCCGAAGGTGTGCGCGTGCTGTACGGCGGAAGCGTCAAGGCGGGTAATGCCGGCGCGTTGTTTGCGATGCCTGACATCGACGGAGGGTTGGTCGGTGGGGCGTCGTTGGATGCGATGGAATTTTTGGCCATTGCGAATGCCTGAGTAAGTACTCGGCAGTTCGCTTAGGCCGGAGCTTAGCGAAAATGGGATTCCTGGAATCGGCGTTACTGGTGGTGCATCTGATCGTGGCGGCAACCCTGTGTGGCCTGGTGCTCCTGCAGCATGGCAAGGGTGCCGATATGGGCGCCGCGTTCGGCAGCGGGTCGTCGGGCAGCCTGTTCGGCGCGTCCGGCTCGGCCAACTTTCTGTCGCGGACGACGGCTGCGCTCGCCGCGGTGTTTTTCCTGTCGAGCCTCGGCTTGACCTATCTGGGTACGACGCATTCCAAGTCGAAGGACGGAGCCCAGCAGGGCATCATGGGCGACATCCCGGTGACGAAGAGCGTGGAGATTCCAAAAGAAGTTCCGGCAACCGCGCCTGTACCGGTGCCGGCGGGAGACAGCGCTCCCGCTGCGCCGGCGTCGAAAGCGGGGGAGGTACCGAAGTAGCAGCTGCCAGCATCAGCTATCGGCTTTCAGCAAAATCGTGGCCGTGGGCGATGGTTTTGCTGATAGCTGACAGCTGATAGCTGATAGCCGAGAAGCCCACGTGGTGGAATTGGTAGACACGCTGTCTTGAGGGGGCAGTGGCGAAAGTCGTGGGAGTTCGAGTCTCCCCGTGGGCACCAACGATTGACGGCGTGCGTTGCCCCGCGAAGGGCGGCAGCGCCCGCCGGACGCGCGACGGTGCTGTCATTTCCGAGCGGTCTGGCGAGTTGTACAACGTGTAAGCTTGCAGGTATAGCGCCTTAAGGCCGCCAACGATGCTGGAACAGTATTTTCCTATCCTTCTCTTCGTCGTCGTCGGCTTGGGGATTGGCGTTCTGATGCTCTCCCTCGGCGCGATGCTCGCGCCCCATCGACCCGACCCGGAGAAAAACTCTCCATACGAATGCGGCTTCGAGGCCTTCGAGGACGCGCGAATGAAGTTCGACGTCCGCTACTATCTCATCGCGATCCTTTTCATTCTGTTCGACCTCGAGATCGCGTTTCTGTTTCCGTGGGCGGTCGTGCTGCCCGACATCGGGTTCGAGGGCTTCGTCGCGATGATGATCTTCCTGCTCATCCTGATCGTGGGCTTCGTGTACGAATGGAAGAAGGGTGCGCTCGAGTGGGAATGAGAACAAGGACAGGTTGAGCCATGGCCATCGAAGGCGTTCTCGAGAAGGGCTTTGTCACGACGTCGCTCGACAGCGTGATCAACTGGGCGCGCAACGGCTCGATGTGGCCAATGTCGTTCGGGCTCGCCTGTTGCGCGGTGGAAATGATGCATGCGGGCGCGTCGCGCTACGACCTCGACCGATTCGGCGTCGTGTTCCGGCCGAGTCCGCGGCAATCCGACGTCATGATCGTCGCCGGCACGTTGTGCAACAAGATGGCGCCCGCATTGCGCAAGGTTTACGACCAGATGGCCGAACCGCGCTGGGTGATCTCGATGGGCTCGTGTGCGAACGGCGGCGGCTACTACCACTATTCCTACTCGGTCGTGCGCGGCTGCGACCGGATCGTGCCCGTGGACATTTACGTGCCGGGCTGTCCGCCGACCGCCGAGGCATTGCTCTACGGCATCCTGCAGCTGCAGAACAAGATCTGGCGCACCAACACGATCGCGCGCTGATGGCCACGAAACTCGAAACACTGGCCGCGGCG
>Ga0184632_10000728_pt1 | contig 13243 bp, 11 predicted proteins | sample PLM31_50_b1_FD_133153 | JGI IMG/M metagenome (GOLD analysis project Ga0184632, IMG submission 133153) | Groundwater sediment microbial communities from an aquifer in East River, Colorado, USA - PLM3-1_50_b1 | ecosystem: Environmental > Terrestrial > Soil > Riparian zone | place: USA: East... | reverse complement strand
TGGCGAGCGTCGCAAGTCGCTTCACAAGCATCTCCTCTCTGCGGGCGGATGGGTGAGTCGAGATCTAGCGGCTGCCCCAGAGCGGTGTCAATTGTCACTAAAGGACAGTGGCCGAGAGCGCCAATGCCCCTAGAGCGACTGTGGATCCACGTCCACGACGGCCGTCAGACCATCGCGGCGCATCGCCGGAGCGGCGGCCGCGAGCAACGAGGCAGCACGCGACGCGAAGGCCCGCGGGGTCGTGGTCTTCGCCAGCAACTGCACGCGATAGCGCCCGCGTAGACGAAGGAGCGGTGCGGGCCCGAGCAGCCGCACACCCGGGCCTTCGAGGGCAGCGCGCAGCTCCCGGAGCGCGCGAAGCGGGGTCTCGAGGTCCGGTCCGGAGACGACAAGTGCAACAAGATTGTGAAAAGGCGGGTAGTCGAGCTCCTCGCGTCGAGCGACCTCCCGCGCGAGGAAGCCGGCGACGTCGTGGCGCAGCGCGTACCCGAACGGGACCGCGTCGGGCTGGAACGTCTGGATGATGACCTTGCCCGGTGCGTCCCGCCCGCTCCGCCCGGCGAGCTGTGTCACGAGCTGGAACGTCCGCTCCTCGGATCGGAAGTCGGGAAACGAGAGTCCGGCATCCGCGTCGACGACCGCCGCGACGGAGACCCCGGAGAAGTGGTGCCCCTTCGCGACCATCTGCGTCCCGATGAGGGCCGCGGCGCGCGCTGCCGCAAAGCGCTCGAGAGCCTCTTGTAGCGCTCCGGGACGGGAGGCGGTGTCGGCATCGAGCCGGATGCGCTCCAGACCCGGCAGGCGCCGCGCGAGCTCCGCCTCGAGTCGTTGCGTCCCCGCGCCGACGCGCGCGAGCTCGACGGATCCGCACTCCGGGCAAGTCTTGGGAAGCTCGGCGGAGTAGCCACAGTGATGACAGTGCAGGCGCCCGTCCGCGTGCAGGGTGAGCGCAATGTCACAGCTTCGGCAACGGCGCGTGGTACCGCAGGAGCGACAGTGGAGCGCGCCAGAGATCCCCCGCCGGTTAAGGAGGAGGATCGCACGGCCTCCGCGCTCCTCGACGGCGGAGAGCGCGGCGAGCAGCGGCGCCGACAGCGGATAACCGGCCTCGCGCCGGAGATCGACCACGCGAACCGACGGGAGCGCCGCCCCGATCCGCGTCGGAAGCTCGAGCCGGTCGAGCCTCACCCAGCTCTCCACCCGGGGTGTCGCACTCCCGTAGACGGCGACCGCGCTCTCGAGCGCCGCCCGCTTGGCCGCGACCGTGCGCGCGTCGTAACGCGGATCCGACTCCTGTTTGTAGGACGCGTCGTGCTCCTCGTCCACGACGATCAGCCCGAGATCGTGGACGGGCGCGAAGATCGCAGACCGCGCGCCAACGACGACCCGGGCGTCGCCCGCCGCGATCCGCTCGCGCTCGTCGCGACGTTCCGCATCCGTGAGCGCCGAGTGGAGAACGGCGACCCTCCCGCCGAAGCGAGCCCCGAACCGGCCCACGGCCTGTGGCGTCAGCGCGATCTCGGGCACGAGCACGATAGCCCCGCGATCGCGCGCGAGCGCGGCAGCGCACGCCTGGAGGTAGACCTCGGTCTTTCCGCTTCCGGTCGGGCCGTGCAGGAGCAGATGACCTCCCCCAGCGTCCAGCGCAGCGACGACCCGCGCGATCGCGTCTTGCTGAGCGGTCGTCAGCTCGTCCGGCTCGGGCTCGCCAGGGAGAGAATCGGCCCCGGCGCGCGCCCGACGCTCGCCGCGACGCGACCGCGCGAACGGCGCGACGAGCGCGAGCGCGCGCCCGGGAGTCGACCCGTAGTAGTCGGCGACCCAGAGCGCCAGTTCTACGAGCGCGGGCGAGACCCGGTCGACCACGGGACCGGCGTCGGCGATCTCGACTCCGGCCGGCGCCTTGACGCCCGTGTCGACCACAATTCCTCGGACGCGCCGGCCACCGAGACCGACGGAGACGACCGCGCCCCGCTCGACCTCCAACGGAACGTTGTAGGTGAACGGACGCGCGAGCGCGCGAGCGGTGACGAGCGGGTAGATCTCCGCGAGGGGCACGACGGCGAGCGTAGCCGCGCCCTCGGGCGCCCAGCTACGGCCCTACGGTCTTCTTCGGCTTTCTGAAGAAGAAGTACAAGGTCGGAGCAGCCAGCAGGACGAACGCTCCGACGAGCAGCGCCTGGCTCTCCGGGAACACCCCGGCCTCCGCGAGCTCGTGGAGTCCGGATGCGAGCAGGTAGCCGGCGAACAGGAGCAGGAGCACGCTTGTGGCCGTGAAGAACGCCCGCAAATTGAGCCGATGCGAGCCGCGATAGAAGAGGTAGCCAAGCGCGATCGCCGCGACCCCGCCGATGAGCGCTGCGACGAGCGAGACGAGAGGGCTCGAGCCCTCGATCGAGCTGAACAGGAAGAGCGCGGTCTCGACTCCCTCACGGCCCACACCGATGAAGACGACGAGCGCCAGACCGACGGCCGAGCCGGCATCGAGAGCAGCCTGGGTCCGGCCTTCGATTTCGCGGCGAATGCTTCGGGCGCGGTTCCGCATCCAGAAGATCATCCAGGTGAGAAGCCCGGCAGCCGTGAGCATCACGACGCCCTCGAAGAGCTTCTCGGAGGTTCCTTCGAGCTCGGCTCCTGCCGCAAAGAGGGCGACACCTACCGCAAGGCTGAGCGCAAGTGCGGCCGCGACTCCGACCCACACGGCGACGAATCCATCGCGACGGCCGGTTCGATCGAGGAACGCGAGCACGATCCCGACGACGAGCGAGGCCTCGAATCCCTCGCGAAGGACGACCACGCCGGCACCCATCTGCTCCTCGCTCCTCTTCTATCGATTCATCGTGTAAGGGCTGCCTTACACGCGCAGGGCGCCACTATAGTGGCGGAACGCCGAGGCCGTCAACCCGGAGGCACACGTGGCACGCGCGCAAGGTCATTCGGTCGACGAGTACCTCGAGACGATCTACTTCCTCGCGTTCCCGATCGGCGAGTACCGGCCGTCGACCGGATCGACCGCGATTGCGTCCCGGGTCGCCGAGATGCTCCGGGTGTCCCGCGCCTCTGCGGGTGAGATGCTGAAGCGCCTGGAGGCCGACGGGCTCGTGGAGCGCGGCGAGCAGAAAGAGGCCATCCTCACCGAGATCGGGACCGAACGGGCGAAGCGCGTCGTTCGTAAGCACCGGATCATCGAGCGGTTCCTGACCGACTTCATGGGCTATACGGCTGCGGAGTCCCACGTCCACGCCGACGAGCTCGGCGACACGTTCACCGACGAGATGATCGAGCGGATCAACGAGCGCCTCGGCCATCCGGACCGCTGTCCGCACGGCTGGCCCGTCGAGCCAGAGGTCGAGCAGGCGGAGAATGCGGAGCTCGTCACGCTCGCCGAGCTCGACCCGGGGCGGCCGGCGACGATCGTGCGACTCGCCGAGCACGACGGCGACCTCCTGCACTGGTTCTACGACGAAGGGCTCGCGCCGGGCACCCCCGTCGAGGTGCGCGCCGCGCGTCCATCCGCAGGCGAGCTCGACGTGAGTGTGAGCGGCGCCGACCGTGCAATCGCCGAGAAGGCCGCGCTCGGGATCTACGTTCGCGCCGCATAACCCGCAGGTTCGACGGAACGCCTTACGAAATCCTCAAGGGGCGCTCAGATCGCCCTCAAACGCGGCTGCGAGGATCCACCGCGAACGAACTCACGCCACACCTCCGGCAGGCTGTGCCCGTCACAAGGAGCCGGAACCAGAAGGGCCCGCGCCAGCGGGCCCTTGTTCTTAGTCAACTCTTAGAGAACTCACAGGTTGCTTTCACACGGGCGCGCTTCGATCGAAGGTGCGCATTCAGAAGGAGCACCATTCCCTTTCGCCCTTCTGCCCTCCGCCCGAATGCCCGCGACACGGGCATTCGGCGTTTGATCGGAGCCCTTAGACGGCCGACTCGGAGAGCAGTCCGGCGGCGGCGCGCAACACGTCGGCCTTGTCGGTCCGCTCCCACGTGAAGTCGCGGTCGTCGCGGCCGAAGTGGCCGTACGCGGCGGTCTTGGCGTAGATGGGCCGCGTGAGGTCGAGATCGCGGATGATCGCGCCCGGCCGAAGGTCGAAGTGCTCGGTGACGATCTTCTCGATCGTCGCGAGCGGAACCGTTTCCGTCCCGAAGCAGTCGACGTTGACGCTCATCGGATGCGCGACACCGATTGCATATGCAACCTGGAGCTGGCAGCGATCGGCCAGCCTGGCTGCCACGACGTTCTTCGCCACGTAGCGAGCCGCGTACGCGGCAGAGCGGTCGACCTTCGTCGGATCCTTTCCGGAGAACGCGCCGCCGCCATGGGGTGCAGCGCCACCGTACGTGTCGACGACGATCTTGCGCCCGGTCAGCCCCGTGTCGCCCATCGGGCCGCCGATTACGAACTTCCCCGTCGGGTTGACGTACAGGAAGTCCTTCGCGCCGAGTCTCGCCGTGTTGACGACGTCGCGAAAGTCGGAGTGCAGGATCGGCTCGACCACGTGCTCGAGGAGATCCGGCTTCATGAGCGTCTCGACGTCGAGGCCGTCGCGATGCTGGGTCGAGATCAGGATGCGCTCGATCTCCACAGGACGCTGGATCCCACGCTCGTCCACCTCGTAGCGGACCGTCACCTGCGACTTGCCGTCGGGCCTCAGGTACGGGAGCACGTTCGCCTTGCGCACTTCTGCAAGGCGCTTCGTCAGCCGATGCGCGACCAGGATCGGAAGCGGCATGAGCGCCTCTGTCTCACGGGTCGCGTAGCCGAACATCATTCCCTGGTCGCCCGCGCCCAGGAGGTCGATCGGATCGGTGTCGCCGTGCTGCGCCTCGTACGACTCGTCCACCCCACGCGCGATGTCGGCGGATTGCTCGTCTATCGCAACGACGACGCCGCAGGTCTCCGCGTCGAACCCGTACTTGGCCCGCGTGTAGCCGATCTCGGCGATGCGCTCGCGTACCACCTCGCGCACGTCGACCCAGGTCTTGGTCGTCATCTCGCCTGCGACGACGACGAGGCCCGTCGTGATGAGCGTCTCGCACGCGACCCTCGCGTTCGGATCGTCAGCGAGGACGGCATCGAGGACGGAGTCGGAGATCTGGTCCGCGACCTTGTCCGGATGTCCTTCGGTCACCGACTCGGACGTGAACGAGAACGAGCGTGCTGCCATTGGCACCGCAGGGTACCGATGGGGTCAGGCCCGTGGGGTCTGAGCCCTACTCCGTCGTGGGCGCGCGGCGCATGAGCTGCTCGACGAGGCTCGTCAGCGGGACTCCCTGGAGGACGGCGCAGACGCCCTCCGAGATCGGAAGCTCGATGCCGAGTCGCCTCGAGAGGTCCCTGAGCACGGGCGCGGTCGTCAGGCCCTCGACGACCATTCCGATCTTCGCCTGCGCCTCTTCGGGAGAGACGCCCTGGGCGATGAGCTCTCCGGCGCGGCGATTGCGACCGGTCGGCGCCCAGCACGTGACGATCAGGTCGCCCATTCCCGCGAGCCCGGCGAAGGTGTCCGGTCGCGCGCCCGCAACCTCGGCGAGGCGTCGCATCTCGGCAAGACCACGGGCGACGAGGGCGGCCTTGCCGTTGTCCCCGAGCCCCAGGCCGTCGGCGCCGCCTGCCGCCAGGGCGATCACGTTCTTGGCCGCGGCGCAGAGCTCGACGCCCACGACGTCGTCGTTCACATAGACGCGGAAGATCGTCGAGTGGACGGCAAGCTGGAGCCGGACCGCGAGCTCGAGATCGTCGCTCGCTATCACGGCTGCCGCGGGGAGGCCGCGGACGATCTCGTCGGCGATGTTCGGGCCGGAGAGGACGGCGACCTGGCGTTCTCGTACCAGCGTCGAAAGGCGCTCGCCGGTCGCGGGGTCGAGTCCCTTCGTCAGGCTCAGGACGGGCGCTGACCCCGGCAATGCACCCACGACCTCGCCGAACACCCTGCTCGGCACCGCGACGACCACGAGGTCGGTCTCCGAAAAGGGAGCTTCGGCAATCGTCGCGGCGCCGATACTCGTGAGGTCGGCCTCCCGCGCGTACCGGGGATTGCGCCCCGTCGTCGCCATCGCTTCGACCTGTTCTGGGTCACGCGCGGCGAGCGTGACCTTGTGACCGTTGTCGCGGAGGAGGCACGCGAACGCCGTGCCCCACGATCCCGCCCCGACGACGACCGCATTCACTGCGACGTGACGAAGTCGATAGAGACGGGTACGCCGTCGAGTCCGAAGCGCGCGCGCAGCTCGTTCTCGACCCAGTAGCCGTAGTCACGAGTCACGAGGCGGCGGTCGTTCACGAAGAGGCGAAAACGGGGAGGCCGCGAGCTCACCTGTGTGCCGTAGAGGAGGTTGAGGCGGCGGCCGCGACGTCCCGGAGCCTGCCGCTTCTCTCGCAGCTCCTGCAGCGCACGGTTCAGCTCGGCGGTCGCAATGCGCCCCGAGTAGCGCGCGAAGAGGTCCTCGACCAGAGCCAAGAGCCGCTCGAGGCCGCGCCCCGTATGCGCTGACACGGCGATGAGTGGTGGCCGCTGGCGGAGGCGCGTGGAAATCCGCGGCCGCACGTCCTCGATCCGAATCTCCGTCACATCCCACTTGGAGAGAACGACGATGGTCGCGCACTGGGCCTTTCGCGCCACGTCCGCGACCGCGAGGTCCTGGTCGACGACTCCTTCGCTCGCATCGACGACGACGAGCGCGACATCGGCCCTCTCGGCAGCCTCGAGCGCGCGGAGCTCCGAGTAGTACTCGATCCCCTGCCGCTGCTTCCGCTTTCGGCGCAGGCCGGCGGTGTCAACGAGGACGAACGTCGTGTCGTCCCGGCGCAGCACCGTGTCGATGGCGTCGCGTGTCGTGCCCGGGACCTCGGACACGATGACGCGCTCGCGGCCCAGGAGCGCGTTCAGCAACGAGGACTTGCCCACGTTCGGACGCCCGAGGATCGCGACCTTGATCGCCTCCTCGCCGACCGGCCGCTCGCTGCGACCGGGGAGACGGCTCACGACCTCGTCGAGCAGGTCGCCGGTCCCGTGGCCGTGAAGAGCCGAGATGGGAATCGGATCGCCGAGGCCGAGACGATGGAACTCGAGCGCCTCGAGATCGCGCCTGGGGTCGTCGAGCTTGTTCGCGAGTACGAGCACGGGACGTCGCGAAGCGCGCAGGATCTCGGCGAGCTCCTCGTCGCCCGGCGTCACGCCCACCTTCGCGTCGACGACCATGAGCACGAGGTCGGCTTCCTCGACGGCTTCCCGTGCCTGGTTCGCGACCTGCGGCCCGAACGGACCCGTGTCTTCGCGATCGATGCCTCCCGTGTCGATGAGCCGGAAGTACGTGCCCGACCAGTCGCACAGGAGCTCCTTCCGGTCGCGGGTGACTCCGGGCGTCTCGTGGACGACGGCGGTACGCGTCGCGGTCAGCCGATTGACGAGCGTCGACTTCCCGACGTTCGGGAAGCCGACGATGGCCACCGTGCCCGCAATCTCGATGTCGGTGTCCACGGCACTCATGGGCCGATCTCCGGCCCATGAGCGTGGAGGGGCGTGGGGAACTGGGAAGTTCCCCACGATCTCAGAAAGAAGGGCGCGCACGGGGGACGCCGCAGAGCGGTCTGTCCGCGAAGCGGACCAGTGGAGGGGGTCTGGGGGAACCGGGACGTTCGCCCGGTGGGAACCGAGATTCCCGTGAACGCGAGCCGAAGGCGAGCGTTGCTCATGCCGGCGGAATCGCATCGCGCGGCCGGCCGAGCTCGTGGATCCCGACGAGCCATTCCCAGAGCCGCCGAATTTCGTGCTCGATCTCGACCGAGGCTTCCCTGTAGCCCTTGCCACCGCGCGGCAGCCCTGCGAAGTCGAGGGGCAGCCCCCAGGCCAGCGAGACCGGGTGGAAGTTGCCTATGCGCCAGCTCTGGCTGCCATGCAGGACAACGGGGATCACAGGGACGCCCTCGTTGATCGCAACCATGGCGGCGCCGGGCTGAACGGGCCCCGGCACGCCCGAACGCTGCCGGGTACCCTCGACGAACAGCCCGAGGGCGTGACCGTCACGCACGATCTGGCGCATCGTCCGCACGGCGTCGCGATCCGACTCGCCGCGCCGTACCGAGAAGGCGCCGAAGGCACGCATGAGCTCGCCGAGGCCGGGAACGCGGTGGGCCTCGACCTTGGCCATGTAGTAGAGCGTTCGGGGGCAGGCGGCCCCGAGGGCGGGCGGGTCGATCCAGCTGAAGTGGTTCGACGCCACGACCAGGCCGCCGGTCGGCGGCACCCGCTCTGTTCCGTAGACGCGAAGGGGTGCGACGAGCTTGACGGCCGTGCCGATCGTCAGGCGCCCGACGGCCCAGATCGCGTCCGTGCGATTCACCGCCGCCCCCCCACGAGCTCGACGATTCGCTCGACCACTTCGTCGACGGTGAGCGCGGTCGTGTCGAGGATCACCGCGTCGGCCGCGGGCTGCGTGTTCAAGGCGTCACGTTCGTCCCTGAGGCGCAGATCGGTGGCAATCTCCATCTCTGATCCGGGGCGCTCGGTCGCACGGCGGCGTGCGCGCTCGGACTCGTCGGCGACGAGGAAGACCTTGACCTCTGCTTCCGGTGCCACGACGCTCCCGATATCGCGCCCTTCCATGACGACGTCTCCCGTCGCACCGAGCCGGCGCTGGCGCTCGCGCATGACGACTCGCACCTCCGGGTGCCGCGCTACCACGGGCACGAGACGGTCGATCTCCGCGTCCCGGATCGCTGAGGACACGTCCTCGTCGTCGACGGCGACCTTGCCGTCTGCCGAAAACGAGACCTGGTGGTCGCGCGCCAGCTCCCCGAGCGCACGGCCGTCGTCGAGCGCCACTCCGTCCCGCCGCGCGAGCCAGGTGAGTGCGCGGTACATCGCACCTGTGTCGAGGTACCGGAACCCGAGACGCTCGGCGAGCGTCGACGCAACGGTGCTCTTCCCGGACCCGGCCGGTCCGTCGATGGCGACGATCATGCCGGCGGAGGGTAGTCAACCGAGCCGGGGGCGATCTGCTCGAGAACCTCGAAGAAACCTGGAAAGCTCACCTCGACGGCATCGGCGCCACGGAGCTCGACGCCTTCGCGCGAGGACACTCCCGCGATCGCGCCGAGCATCGCGAGCCGATGGTCGCCGCGCGACTCGACGACACCGCCTCGGAGTCGGGCGGGAACCCCTCTGATGCGGAAGCCGTCGCGGGTTGCCCGGATGTGAGCTCCGATCCGGCGGAGCTCCTCCACGACACCCGCGATCCGGTCGGTCTCCTTGACGCGCAGCTCGGCCGCGCCGCGCACGACGGTCTCACCGCGCGCGTGACAGGCCGCGAGGGCGAGGAGCGGCAGCTCGTCGATCAGCGACGGCACCTCGTCGCGCGAAACAGTCGCGCCCACGAGCTCGGACGCACGCATCTCCACATCCCCGGCCGGCTCACCGCCGAGTGGCCGGCGGTTGTAGACCGAGATCCGGGCACCCATGCGCTCGAGGACGTCGAGGAGCCCCGTACGGCGCGGGTTGAGCCCGACCCCGTGCATCGTGAGCGTCGATCCCGGCACGATCGCGGCCGCGACGAGCAGAGGCGCCGCCGACGAGAAGTCGCCCGGGACCTCGAGCTCGTCGAGCCGGAGCGCGTCGGCGGCCTCCACCGACACGCTGCCCGGTCGGCGCGTCACCCGTGCTCCTGCCCGCTCGAGGAGCCGCTCCGTGTGGTCGCGGGTGGGAATCGGCTCCACGACGGTGGTCGTCCCCGCTGCGAGGACGCCCGCGAGCAGCACCGCCGACTTCACCTGCGCAGAGGGCACCGGGAGCTCGTAGTCGATCGCGCGGAGCTCACCCCCCTCGATCGAGACGGGCGCGTGGCCGTCGGTCGTCTCGACCCGGGCACCCATTCGCCGGAGCGGCTCGGCGACGCGCTCCATCGGCCGCGCGGAGAGCGACTCGTCGCCGACGAGCTCGAAGTGCCCCCGCTGGCCCGCGAGGATGCCCGCGACGAGCCGCATGAGGGTTCCCGCGTTTCCGCAGTCGAGACTCTCGAGGGGCTCGGTGAACCCGCGCAGGCCGACGCCGCGCACTCGCAGCGTATCGACGTCGTCTTCGACGACCTCCACTCCGAGCGCCCGCACCGCGGCGATCGTCGCCTCCGTGTCGGCCGAGCGACCGAACCCCGAGACGCGGACGTCACCCTCGCACAGGGCACCGACGAGGACGGCGCGGTGCGAGATCGACTTGTCACCCGGTACCGCGACGTGCCCCTCGAGTACAGGCACCGGCTCGATGCGCACGCCGCTCAGCCTAGAGGCTTGATCCCAGACGGGCGCGCCCGCATGAAGATCGGATCGAGCCTCTGGACACGACACCGCCTCGCCGGTCCAGCGACAATCACGAGATGCGGATCTTCTCCGGAATCCAGCCCACGGGGGCGAAGCACCTCGGCAACTACGCCGGAGGCTTCAGGCAGTACGCGGCCGCTCAGGAGCAGGGGAAGGCGTTCTTCTGCATCGTCGATCTCCACTCGATCAGCGTCGAGTACGACCCGTCAGAGCTGCGCGAGCGCACGCTCGACCTGCTGGCGATCCTCCTCGCCACCGGCCTCGACGCCGAGCGCTCGACGATCTTCGCCCAGAGCCAGGTCACTGCTCATGCGGAGGCAAATTGGCTGCTGTCCACCGTGACGAGCTTCGGAGAACTCCGGAGGATGACCCAGTTCAAGGACAAGTCGGACGCCCAGCAGTTCGTCTCCGCAGCGCTCTTCACGTACCCGGTGCTCCAGGCCGGGGACATCCTGCTCTACCAGACCGACATCGTCCCGGTCGGGGTCGACCAGCGACAGCACGTCGAGCTGACGCGGGACGTCGCCGAGCGCTTCAACTCGCGCTTCGGGGAAACGTTCACGCTGCCCCGCGGCGTCTACCCCAAGACCGGCGCGAAGGTCATGGACCTGCAGGAGCCGGAGAAGAAGATGTCGACGACCGGCGGGACGGAGCAGGGGACGGTCCTGATGCTCGATCCACCGGATGTGATTCGGCGCAAGTTCAAGACCGCCGTCACGGACTCCGGTCGCGAGATCGTCCACGCAGCTGACAAGCCCGGCGTCTCGAACCTCATCGAGATCATGACCGTCGCCACCGGCGAGTCGGTCGCCGAGATCCAGGCGCGCTACGACGGAGAGGGCTACGGGGCCTTCAAGGCCGACGTGGCGGAGTCGGTGGTGACGCTCTTGCAGCCTTTCCAGGAGCGGTTTCGCGAGCTGCGGGACGATCCAGGCGAGCTCCAGCGGCTTCTCGCCGTCGGCGCCGAGAAGGCACACGAGGCATCGGCTCCGACGCTCGAGGCGATGTACGACCGCATGGGCTTCGTGCGGGGTCGTTAGAGGACGCGTCAGAGACCGACCGAACGCCGCAGTTCCGCGACCTCGTCATCGGTGAGATCTCGCCACTGTCCGGGCTCGAGACCGACGAGGCGGAGCCCGGCATACCGCCTCCGATGGAGGTGCCGGACGGAGTGGCCGACCGCTTCGCACATGCGCTTCACCTGGTGCTTGCGCCCTTCGTGCAGGGTCAGCTCGATTCGGGTGACGCGCGTTCCGCGCCGTACGATCCGAGCCTCGGCCGACGCCGTTCGGCCGTCCTCGAGATCGATCCCTCTCCGCAGTGCCTCGAGAGCGTCCGGCGCCGGTGAGCCGTCGATGTCGACGTCGTAGACCTTCGCGACGCCGAAGCTCGGGTGCGCCAGCCGGTTCGCGAGCTCACCGTCGTTGGTGAGAAGAAGCGCGCCCGTAGTGTCCACATCGAGCCGGCCGACCGGGACGACGCGTGTCTCGCGGGAGACGAGATCGACGACCGTCGGTCGGACCTGCGGGTCGTCTGCGGTCGTGACGACGCCTTCGGGCTTGTTCAGGAGGACGTAGCGGAGCGGCTGCCTCTCGACGCGCCGCCCGTCGACCTCGACGACGTCGTTTTCACCGACCACGGTGTTCAGCTCCCCAGGCTCATTATTCACACGCACCCGCCTTTCGAGGATCAGCTCGTCCGCACGCCGCCGCGACGCGACGCCCGCACGGGCGAGGAACGCATTCAACCGCACACTTTCATTTAGCCAGGCTAGGCTGCTGGCGTGCGGCAGATCGACGAGTGGACGGACAAGCTCGCCGAGCTCGCCGTCTTCGGGGCGAACGTCCAGCCCGGCCAGCTCGTCGCGATCACGAGCTTCATCGGCAAGGAAGACCTCACCCGCAGGATCGCGCGCGAGGCGTATCGGCGTGGGGCGAAGTACGTCGACGTCCTCTACTTCGACCAGTGGGTCAAGCGCGAGCGGATCGCGCTGGCACCCGACGACACGCTCGACTACATCCCGCCCTGGATGTCGCAGCGCATGTTCCACCTCTCCGACGAGCACGCCGCGCGCATATCGCTCTCGGGACCTCATGCGCCTCGTGCGCTCGACGGCCTCGATCCGGCACGCGCAGGACGCGACATCCTCCCGTACCTGCCCGAAACCGGGGAGGTCGTCAACCGCATGACGACGAGCTGGTGCATCGTTCCGGCCCCGACGCGATCGTGGGCCGAGGTGGTCTATCCCGAGCTCGAGCGCGAAGAGGCCTACGCAGCGCTCTGGGACGCGATCGCACACGTCTGCCGGCTCGAGGCGGACGATCCCGCCGAGGCCTGGACGGAGCAGTCCGCGGTGCTCAAGGCAAACGCGGGCCGACTGAGCGAGGGGAGATTCGATGCGCTCCACCTCCTTGGTGCTGGAACGGACCTCACCATAGGTCTACTGCGGTCGGCCCACTGGGCGGGAGGCTATGACGTCACCGTCGACGGGCGCCGCCACTTTCCGAACATCCCGACCGAGGAGGTATTCACCACGCCGGATCCGGGACGGGTCGACGGACATGTGTCGGCGACGATGCCGCTCGAGCTCTCCGGATCGGTCATCACCGGCATTCGCATCGAGTTCGAGGGCGGCAGGGCGGTCAAGATCGACGCCGACCGGGGAGCGGAAGCGCTTCGCGCCGTCGCTTCACGAGACGAGGGCGCCGGGAGGCTCGGGGAGATCGCTCTCGTGGACAGGGAGGGCCGAATCGGGACGCTCGAGACGGTCTTCCTGGACACGCTGATCGACGAGAACGCCGCCTCGCACATCGCGCTCGGCGGCGCCTACGAGCATCCGGTCGAAGACCCTGCCGAGCGCGCGCGGATCAACCGGAGCGAGATCCACGTCGACTTCATGATCGGGAGCCTGGAGCTCGCGGTCGACGG
>Ga0184632_10000726_pt1 | contig 13262 bp, 12 predicted proteins | sample PLM31_50_b1_FD_133153 | JGI IMG/M metagenome (GOLD analysis project Ga0184632, IMG submission 133153) | Groundwater sediment microbial communities from an aquifer in East River, Colorado, USA - PLM3-1_50_b1 | ecosystem: Environmental > Terrestrial > Soil > Riparian zone | place: USA: East... | reverse complement strand
ACGCCACGCGCGCGCGGAAATACTCGGAAGACCTGGAAGTCCCGCCGCCGCTGTTGGGCGTAACCGTAGCGACCGAAGCCCAGGCCCGCGTGTTGACGGGCGATCTGGCGAAAGCGCGCGCCGGCTTCGACGCGGCAGTGGAAATGGTGGCGGTGCTGCATGCCGAAGAAATGCGCGACATGATCCGGATGGTCGACGCCTACGAAGCCATTGGCGCTGGGCGCCCGGATGCTCGCCGTTTGCTGGAGCTAGCGTTCGCCGCGCCGCGCATGCGCCAGTTCTACGATTCGTTCGATACCAATCCTCGATTCGGTGCGACGATGTGCGCACTGGCGCTCGCACATGATGTCGAGCCGGAGTTCGTACGACGCATCATCGAGTTGAACGGCCATGCGCCGCCGCCCGAAGCCGGCCACTCCTGGCCCTGGCCGGTGAAGATCACGACGCTGGGTCGCTTCGACGTTTCAAGTCACGGTCGGCCTATGGCCATTCCGCGCAAATCGCCGCGCAAGCCGTTGGAATTGCTGAAGGCGCTGATCGCAGCCGGTGGCCGCGGCGTCGACAAGCAGAGGCTGGCAGATTTTCTATGGGACGACGCGACGGCTGACGCCGCCAGCGCCGCACTCGATATGGCGGTCATGCGACTGCGCAAGCTCCTCGCAGTCCCGGAAGCCATCGTGATCGAGGACGGCAAGATCGGCCTCGACCCTGCCCGCGTATGGTTGGATCTTTGGGCATTCGATCGCGACGTCGATGCGCTGCAGCCGCTGTTGCGCCACGCTGACGACGACGCGGCGGTCGCAGCGATCGGCGAGCGCATGCTGGCGCTCTACCGCGGGCCGTTCCTCGACAACGAGGAGCCGCAGCGATGGCTGCTCGCGGCGCGCGAGCGGACCCGTCAGCGCTTCCTGCGATCACTGTCCGATGCAGGAAGCTATTGGGAGCGTAGAGAGCGCTGGTCCGAGGCGGCGACCCTGTACGAGCGCGGCCTCGATATCGATCCGATCGCGGAAGATCTCTACCGTCGCCTCATGCGCTGTTATCTTGCGCAGCGGCGTCCGGCCGAGGCGGCGCGGATCTTTCACCGTTGTCGCGAGATGCTGCTCGCCCAACTCGGCGTCCCGCCATCAGCCGAGACCGAGGCGCTGTTCCGATCGACCATCGGCGGTTAGTTACGGCGCGGGAGAGTCCCCTACGCCGCAGTCTGCGCGAATCCGAAAGACATGGCGTCGTCCTATCGCTGGCAACGCCTCACGCTCGCCCATCCTGCCAACGCAACGAACATCGCAAGTACGATAAGTGACCATTGCGAGAGCGTCGGGATGGGCGCTGACGGCGTCGCAGGCGGTGGTGGAGGCGTACTGACGCCCGTGCCGCTCAGGCTCGAGGTGTGAGGACTGCCCGGAGCATTCGATGTCACGGTCGCCGACCCGTTGCGCGCGCCGGTTGTGGTAGGAGTGAATGTCACGTTGATCGTGCAGCTGGCGGACGCCGCCAGCGTCGCGCCGCAAGTGTTCGTCTGTGCGAAATCGCCCGACGCCAGAACGCTGGCGATATTGAGGACGCCGGTGCCGGTGTTCTGCAGCGTCAGCGCTTGCGCCGCGCTCGTCGTCGCCACCTGCTGATTGCCGAAGGTGAGGCTGGGCGGCGTCAGCGATGCCGCAGGGGCCGCAGGCGGGGCAGCGCTGACGAACGCCATTCCCTGGATGCTGATCGCCGGATTCAGCGCCGCGACGAGCGTCAGCGCGCCAGTCGTTACGTTGACCGTGTACAGGCTGCTGTTCGCGCCATAGAGTGTCCCGGCGCCGGAGACAGCCAACGTCTGGACTTCGGCTGAGGTGCCGCCGATCACGGGGTTCATGTCGGTCATCGCGCCGGTCGCGGGATTGATCGTGACGAGGCCGAGTCCCGTTCCCGATCCCACCTCCCAGCCGTAGAGCGTCCCGGTCGGGCCGAACTCGAGTGCCTGGACCACACCGTTGACCAGGCCGACGAAGGTACCCAGCCCCGTCGTCGTGTTGATCGTATAGAGCTTATAGGGCGGGGTGTTGGTGACGTTCCCGTTGTTGACCGCATACAGAACGTCGGCCGAATCGAAAGCCAGGCCGCGGATACTGATTGAGAAATCTGCAGGGAGGCTAATCGTCGGACCGGGCGAAATGATTCCGGTGACCGGATCGACGGTCTTCAATTGTGTCGGCGATGAGGTGCTCCCCGCGATGTAAATCATGCCGCTGGAGTTTTTCGCCATCGATGTCGCCTGGGACCCCGCGCCGACATTGTTGCTGAGCAGTACGTTCGCGCCGGTCGTCTCGTTGATGCTGTACGCGTTGTTTCCGAGGACGCCGAGGATGGTGGCGTGCGAGGGCAGCGCGGCGAGCGTCAGCCATAGCGCGATAGATGTCCGTGACATCGGGGTCGAGAGCTTCATGAGGATTTCCTTGGCCGGTCGGATCGGAACGTGCCGGCGAGTATGGAGCCCGGCACCTAACCGATATCTAACCGATCGAGCGTCCGCTCATGTATCCCGCCGCCACCGTGGCACGCGGGATTTCTGGCATGAGGTTCCAGCAAAGTTCGGCGCGGCAACCGAAACGATCTGTTTATCGGCCGTAACGTGTTCGGGATTCTCGCCGCGATGAGCCTCGAGGAAATCACGGTCAACTACGTGGTCGTCGACACCGTGCGCGTACGACGAGAAACATTTGCGGCGATCCTCGAAGCCTGGCGCGACGGGTACGCGGAGACGATCGGCGAACTGACGCCGATCACGCGCGAGCAGGCAGTCGCGTACTTCGACCAGATGATCGCGGATATCCGCGATCCGCACCGGTACGCGGTCTGGATGGTTCCGGTCGTGAGCGCACGGGTGCCGGCAGGCGCGCCCGGGTGAAGGGATCCTCCGAGTCCCCGCGCGACGCCGGCGAATGCGCGTCGCTCAGGTCAATCAGCGAATCAGCGACACGTTCTTGCGTCCGCTCATCCGCAGTACCAGCTGGAACAGCAGCAGCGCCAGCGCAACTACCAGCATGATGCAGACTGAAAACGCCGCCGCCTGATTTGCATTGCCGGCGTCGTCGAGCAGCAGCACCGACACCGCCGCCACCTGTGTCTGCGGCGTCACGAGAAAGATCACCGCCGACAACGTGACCATGCTGCGCACGAAAAAGAACACACCAACGCTGATTATCGACGGCGAGATGATTGGCAGAATGACGTGCCACAGCGTCTTGAGGAAACCGCCGCCCAGCGACGTCGACGCCTCGTCGAATACCAGGCTGATCTGGTTGATGCTGGTCGTCGCGATCAGGAACCCTTGCGCGTGATAGTGATACACATTGCACAGTGCAAGGATGAGCAGCGTGCCATACAGGAATTCCAGCGGATTGCTCGGATTGTTGAATACGAGGATATAGCCAAGCCCCAGCACCATTCCCGGAACGGCCGCGGGCAGGATCGACAGGAAATACAGCCATTGACCAGCCAGGTTGCGCAGCCTTCGCGTCACGCACGCGCCGCCGATGGTGACGACAACGCCGATGCCCGCGGCCATCAGCGAGACCCAGATGCTGGTCCACAGCGGCTGCAGGCCGTTCTGCACCTCGAACCGGTAGTGGCGCAGGCTGACGTGCATGTTGTACGGCCACAGCGTCACGAAGCTCGCCACGACAACGACCAGCACGATTGCCGCGATCATCGCGCAGATCACCAGTGCGAAGACCAGCCCCGTGCGATCGTGCCAGCGCTCGCGCAGAATCTGCAATGGCTGCGAACGTTCGGTGATCGTGGCGTGGTGGCGGCGCATGATCCACTTCTCGGCGATGACCGCCAGTGCCGCCGGGACCAGCAGCATCACGCCGATCACCGCACCCATCGAGAAATTGCCCTGCCCGGACACCTGGTTGTAGATCTCGGTTGCGAGCACGTTGTAGTCGCCGCCGATCACCATCGGATTGCCGAAATCGGTGATCACGATGGTGAACACCACGAACGTCGCGGACAGGATGCCATATTTGGTGGATGGCAGCGTGATGTCGCGGAAGATACGTGCACCGGTCGCGCCCAGCACTTGCGCGGATTCATATAGTCGAGCGTCCGCCACCGCCAGTGCCGCGGACAGAATCAGATAGGCATGGGGAAAACTGTAGAACACGTCGGAGATGACGATTCCCCAGAATCCGTAGATATCGATTCCCAAGTTGAAGGTCCGGTTGATGACTCCATTGCGCCCGAACAGGAACACGATGCCCAGCGCCTGCACCAGCGACGGTGCGAACAGCGGCAGCAGCGCCACCGAACCGAAGACGTTTTTCCCCGGCATCGCGGTCCTGCGCATCGCGTAGGCAAAGGCGTATGCGAGCAGCACGGTGATCGTCGTTGTGGTCGCCGCGACAGCCAGGCTGTTGCCGACGACCTTGGTGAATTTCGCACTGTTGACGTAGCGGACATAGTTACCGAGACCGATGCCGTCGGCCGTCACGAAGCTCATTTTGAAGATTTCGAAGAGCGGAGCGACGACGAACACAAGCAACGGCACGACGACCGCAACGGCCAATCCGAACACGGCGAGCCGGTCCGAATCGATCTTCGGAACGAACCGCGAAGCGCCTGTTGTTGCGCCCGTCACTCCGTGGCGTCCCGCAGTCGGTGGATGGCATGGGCGGGAATGCGAACCGCGAGCCCGGCACCGGCTTTGAGGTCGGTGCGCCTCCCTCGCAACTCCAGCACCAGGCGCTTGTCGTCGACGTTCAATGTGATTCGCGTGAAGCTGCCTAGAAAGACGCATTTCTCGATATGCCCGACCAGCGTGTCGGCCTCGGGCGTGCCGGTGTCGATCAGCTCGATATGTTCGGGTCGGATGCCGATGTAGGGATCGCCGTCGGCGCGGTCGTCCGCGATCAAGAGCTTCGCCGTCGACAGCCTGACCAGATTCATCCGGCCGATGAACTCGGCGACGAAGCGGTTGACGGGTTGATCGTAGAGATCGACAGCGCCGCCTACTTGTTCGATCACGCCGGCGTTCATGACCACGATCCGGTCGGCCATCTCCATCGCTTCGTGCTGGTCGTGCGTCACCATGATGGTCGTCACGCGCAGCGCCGTCTGCAGGTCCTTGATCTCGGCGCGCAATTCTTCGCGGACCTTGGCGTCGAGCGCCGACAACGGTTCGTCGAGCAGCAGGACGGTTGGTTTAGGCGCCAGCGCGCGCGCAAGCGCTACGCGTTGTTGCTGTCCACCAGACAATTGATGCGGGTACTTCGCCGCCTGATCGCGCAGGTGCACCAGCGACAGCACTTCATCGATGCGCGGTGCGATCGCGTCCTTTGGCCATTTCCGGCACTCGAGTCCATAGCCGATGTTCCTCCCCACCGTCATGTTGGGAAACAGCGAATACGACTGGAAGACGATCCCGAAATTGCGCAAGCGCGCGGGGATGCCGATCAGGCTCGCCCCGTTCTGCGTCACCTCACCGGCATCGGGCGTCTCGAGCCCTGCGATGACCCGCAGCAGCGTGGTCTTGCCGCAGCCTGAAGGACCGAGAAAGCAGACGAATTCGCCTTCCGCGATGTCGAGGGTGACGTCGTTCAACGCCGGAACGGCACCGAATCGCTTGGTGATGTTACGCAGCGACAGAAACACGATGGGTCCCCGTGGGCGGCCAGGGGCGGAGACGCCGGCCCCTTGTCCCGCGGAAGTCTAGCGCGTGATCCGGCCCGCGGGGGAGCGCGCGCCGGATCCGGTGATGGCTAGCGTTCGATCTTCTGCTTCCACTCGGCGATGATGCGGTCCTTGTTCTTCGCCGAAGCCGCAAAGTCCATCTTGTACAGGACCTTCGAAACGTCGGGCGGCAAGCCGGCCTTCAGAACCGCGTCGGGCGCCTTGGCGCCGGGAACGGACGACATCTCGGACCGTTCCCCGTAGAGCTTCGCCGCGTCGAGCGTCAGCAGCCAATCGAGAAACTGCTTCGCCTCTTCCTTGTTCTTCGCGGTCTTCATCAGCGCGTTGACCTCGGTTTCGTAACCGGCGCCTTCGCTGGGGATCACCAACTTGATCGGGTAGCCTTCCATGATCTGTTTGACGCCGCTGAAGGCGAACGAGACACCGATCGCATACTCGCCGGTGGCCGCCGCCTTGCACGGCCGGGAGCCGGACTTGATGTACTGCGCGATGTTCTTGTCGAGATCCTTCAGGTATTGCCAGCCCTTCTCTTCCCCCTTCATCTGCAGCAGGCTCACGACCTGCGCGTAGCCCGTACCCGAACTTGCCGCGTTGGGCATCACGATCTGCCCCTTGTAGACGGGATTCAGGAGGTCCTGCCACGACGTGGGCATTGGCAGATTGTTTTTCTTCAGCACTTCGGTGTTCACGCAGAAGCCGGCGAAGTACCCGGTGGTCGCGAACCAGCGCCCCTCCGGGTCCTTGAACTGTGCGTTGACCTTTTCGATCCCGGCCGGCTTGTACGGTTCGGCCATTTCCAGGAATCGCGGATCGACCATCTGGGTTACCGCCCAGCCCCAGATGACGTCATGACGGGGATTGCTTTTTTCCGCGAGCATGCGCGCGGCGAGATCGCCGGTCGACAAGCGCAGCACATTCACTTTGATCCCTGGTTTCGCTTTGTTAAAGGCGTCGAGATAGACCTTGACGTCGTCTTCCTCGAGTGCCGTGTAAGCGGTGATTTCGCCCGCTTGCGCGGCGAAGCAGAGTGAGGCCAGCGCAACGGCAGTCAAGCGCCGGATTGGTCGCGTCCAAGTCGTCATGTGTGGCTCCCCGCGTGTGCCTAAGGAAGTCGGGCGAGATCTCGCGATCCTGGCCCTTTGTCCCGCGGCGGTTTGAGTCATACCCTCAAAAAGCACGATAGCACGGCCGTATTGGACTCACAAGCCGGCGTGTTGGATTTCCCAACCGTACGGCAGGGGTCGTCGCGGTGCTCCACCCATCCGCCCGACGGCGCAGAGCACACGTTGCAACCACCACATTCCAGACCGTGGACTATGCCTTGGCGAGCGTCACATGAACGCCGGCCCGCGCAAGAGCGGCGGCGAGCTTTTTCGGCGGCGTCGCTTCAGAAACCAGCTCATCGATAGCTTCGAGCGCACACACGCGCTCGAACTGGACCAGATCGTATTTGGAGCTGTCGAGCAGCAGGACCACCCGGTCCGACCGTTCAATCATGGCCCGCTTGATCGAACAGCTCAGCGAGTCCGCGTCCGTCACGCCGTCCGGCGTGAGCCCGCCGGCACCGATGAACGCCTTGTTCGCCTTGAATCTGCGGATGAAGTCGAGCGCGTCCGCTCCGAAGGCGCCGCCCTCCCGTGGCACGTAATCCCCGGGGCAGAGGATCACGCGGCAATGCGCGCTCGTACCCAGCGTACGCGCCACCGGCAGGCAATTCGTCACGACCGTCAGATGGAGGTCGCGTGCCGCCAGCGCGTTGGCGAAGAGACTTGTGGTCGATCCACAATCGATCATCAGCGCGTCGCCCGGCTCCACAATGCTGGCCGCGGCGGCGCCGATCAAGCCACGCTCCGCCGCATGCGCGCGGCTGCGGATGCCGATGCCGGGCTCGTCGATCAACGAACGGCTCGCGCCGCCGCCATAGGTGCGCTTGAGCGCACCGCTTTGCGCCAATTCGTCGAGATCGCGGCGCGCCGTTTCGGTCGTCACGTCGAACGCCTTCGCGAGCGTCGCAATGCGCACCGTCCCCTCGCGCCGGAGCAGCGCCAGCAGCTTCGCATGGCGTTCCTGCTGGGAAAGCCGCAGCCTGCGACGTGCCATCGCTATGCCGCGCTCATCGCTGCACGATGCCCGGAGTCGGCGGCGAGATCGAGGAACGTGTAACGATCGCGCAGAAATCGGGCATTGCGAACGGCGGTTGCGTAGAACGCGGGCGAAAGTCCAATCTGCGTCGGATCGGTTGGGCAGCCCGCACGTTGCAGGACGGCGCGGATCCGTTCCGCGGGAATCATCGCGCGGCCGACGCTTTCACGAATAGCGCCCCAACGGTCCGCCAGATGCCGTTCGAGCCTCGCTTCGGCATCCGGGCTCATTTGCTTCGCCGCGAACGCCCGCCAGCACGACGCGCCGATCTCGTCACCGAACCGGCTTTGCAGCTCGGCGCGGCTCATGGACTCCGACTGCAGCGACTGTGGGCCGGCGGCCAGCACTTCCTCCTGAATACGGGCCATCGTCAGCGTGGCAACGGCCACCTGCTCGCCGTGAAAATAGGCTGCGCGGCCGGCGGGGGCAAACATGTCGATGTAATGGCTGATGAGATGCTCGCCCTGGCTCGCCGGATAACTTCCGTCGCAGATGGTCATGCCCAGGCCGGAGAGTACCAGCGTGCGTGCAAGCGCACGCATCGCTTCCGGATCGCCGCGCAGCAGTGCTTCGGGCTCGTCCAGCAGTGCCGGCTCGTCCTCCGCCAACAGCACGAAGGGCGCGCACCGATATGGCGTTCCGAACAGATGATGCGAAAGCAGCCAGTCCGCCTGCGCCGTGGTGCGGCACAGCGAATCGCCGAGGCCGGCCCGGATCATCCGGGCGGGTGCCGCGGACAGCACCGCGAGGTCCATGAAAACGCCCACCGGCGAAACGGACGGCAGCGACATCTTGTGGCCATCGACCGTGATGGCCGCGTTCGTGGATGCGTAGCCGTTCATCGAAGGCGCGGTCGCGAAAACCGCGTAGGGCTTGCCATCCTTTGCTGCCGCATATTTGCAAAGATCGTTGATTGTTCCGGAACCGACCGCCACCAGCGCGTCCACGTGGGCGCACGCGCGGCGAACGATCGCCACGGTTTGCGCATCGGCGTGCGGTTGGCCGTCGAGGACGACCGGCACGATCGCACCGAGGTGAGCAAGCGCGCGCTCGACGCGTTCTCCCAGCACGACATGGGTCGTCCCATCGCTGACAACGGCAATGCGGTTTCCCAGCCGCAACGGCGCGACGAGATCCGCTTCGAATCCGGAAAGGCTGCGCTCGATCGCCACGGCGAGAACGGGGACGCTGATCGGCGGGCCGCCGTCCGGGTTGGGCCATTCGCCCCGCAACAATTGACCAAGCGTGTCCAGCCCAGCGGGCGCGAGCCCGGCAGCGAGGCTGCCGGCGCTCATGCCGCCATTTTGGGCGCTTTGTCGCACGCCTCGAGGATGTCGAGGATCTGGCCGCGCAACGACCCTTTGGCCGACGAGAACGAGCCATCGAACACCGCCGAACCGATCGTGAAGGCGTCCACGCCGCATTCGGAAAGCGCGTGAATCTGCTGGCGCGAATTGACACTGCCGGCTACGATCAGCTTTCCGCCGGAAAGCGCATTGCGTGCCGCGCGGACGAGGTCGAGCGGTTCGGCCTGCGTCGCTCTATACGCGAGAAGGTCAACGCCACCACACCCCATGGCACGCGCCGTAACGCAATGCTCGACGACCAACGCCGCCGAGCCCTCAAGCCGAGTCGGATGACCGACCGGGCGGCCGGGAAACGGAAAGTAGCGGGAAAGGTCGCCAAGGATGCGCCGCGCAGCCGCGAGATCCGTGCCGCCGAGTATCCGGTCCACACCCAAGGCTGCGCCGGACTCGAGCGAACGGATGACGGCCTCCGGTGTTGTACTTACAACTTCGAGGTAACAGACGCCGCCTCGCGCCCGGATCCTGCTCACCAGCTCCCGCATCGTCGCCGACGCCACGCCGACGTCCTTGAACCCGATGTGCGTTACGCCCAGATCGCACACTTGATCCACCAGGCAGTCCGCGTCCTCGACGGTGCTGTCGTTGCGCGTCAGCATGAAGATGAAATCCATCGGCGATCCGCAAGGGTGCAACAACCGGCCAGCAACGGCGGCAATGTTGGTAATCTAACATATATGTTGGCGAGTGCAATATGATCCATGGCCGATGCCACGCGCCAAACGCCAGGACGCGCGGCGACCCGGCGCATCGCGTCACGCCAGCGCGAACACGCGCTGCGCATTGCCGCAGAGAATCGCTTCGCGAGTGGCCGCATCGCCGCCGAACGCGGCTTCGACCAGCGCTCCAGGTTCGAGCTCGCCTAACGGAAACGGCGCGTCGGTGCCGAGCATGACGCGCTGTGTGCCCATCCTGGCGACCAGCAGGCGCAGCGCTCCGACGTCGAAGATCGCGGAGTCGACGTGGAAGCGATCGCAATAGGACGACGGAACTTCCGGGCAGTCGGCGCGCACGATGTCGCGGTTGCGCCACGCGTTGTCGACTCGGCCGAGCAGGTAGACAAAGCTGCCGCCGCCGTGCGCGAACACGAGTTGCAACGTGGACGGCAACCGCTCGAAAGCGCCGGACAGGATGAGCGACAGCATGGACAGCTGCGTCTCCGCCGGCATTGCGACCAGCCACGGCAACATCCATTTGCGCATGCGTTCGTCGCCCATCATGTCCCACGGGTGGACCAGCACCGGCATGCGCTCGCCGGCGCAGTGACGCAAGAATTCGAGGATGCCCGGATCGTCGAGACTGCGCAGTCCGACGTGGTTGCCGATCTGCACGCCGACATGACCGCTCGCGCGCGCCCTTGACACCTCGCGGCACGCCGCATCGACATCCTGCAATGGCACCTGGGCGAGCGCCTTCAGCCGGCGGGGGTCCGCCGCGCAGAACGCGAGGGCGAGGTCGTTCATCCGCATCGCCCACGCAGTCGCGGGCGCAGCGTCCCACGCGTAGCCGAACATGACCGGCGTCGCACACACGAGTTGCACGTCGATGCCCGTCGCGTCCATCCATTCGAGGCGCGCGCATGCATCCCACAGGCGCGCCTCCACCGGCCGGAACGGCTGCCCACCCACCATGATGTGTCCCGTCCCGTCACCGTGATCGGCGAGCCACGGCGCGCGCGGATGGGCGACCGCCGCGTCTTCCCGCGCGATACGCGGGAACAGATGCGCATGAATGTCGATGCGCCGTGCGGTCATCGCGTGCGCGATGCGGCGGCCTTGCCTGGATGGATCGTCCCGCACGCCGGACACCGGCGGAGCGCCTCACTGTCGTAAAACGCGGCGAAGAGCGGCGGCAGATCATCGACGATGCTTTGCAGTTGCACTTCGACGCGGTGAACGAGTGCATGGCAGGCGAGGCAATACCATTCGAAGGCGTCGCGCACGCCCGGGGGGCGCCGATATTCGATGACGAGTCCCACGCTTCCAGGTTGCGGCCGTTGCGGCGAATGCCGGACATGCGGGGGCAGCAGAAAAATGTCGCCCGCGCGAATCGGCACATCGCGCGGCCGGCCGTTCTCCATCACGCGCAACACCATGTCGCCTTCGAGTTGATAGAAGAATTCCTCGAGCGGATCGTCGTGGTAGTCGGTCCGCTGGTTCGGTCCGCCGACGACGGTCACGATGAAATCCGCGTCCGTGAAGATCTGCGCGTTGCCGACCGGCGGCTTGAGAAGATCGCGATGGTCGTCGATCCATCGCATCAGATTGAAGGGAGCGCGCATCAGCTTTTCGCGTTCAGCGGCCTATACGCCACCGCCTTGATCTCGATGCGCAGGTGCGGATGCGGCAGCTGATGGACGGCCACCGTTGTGCGCGCCGGGCCGTCGCGACCGAAGAATTCGCCATAGACGTCGTTGTAGCCGCCAAAATCGTTCATGTCGACCAGAAAGGTGGCGATCTCGACGACGTCGTGCAGCGATGCGCCGGCAGCCTCGAGGATGACCGCCAGGTTTTCGAGCACGGCCCGGGTCTGCGCGCGAATATCGAGTTGAGTCGTTCCCATGGAATCCGCGGTCGCGCCGGCGATCGAGTTGTCGGGCCGGCGCGAGCTCAAGCCCGAAACGAAGATGAAATCGCCGGCGCGCCGGTAGTGTGGATACTTGCCGCGAGGCGTGGCCAGGTGCGGCAGCACGTTGTCGTGATCGGTCATTGGATCGATAGGATTACGGGCGCTCGCACCAGTATAACGGTCCCGGCGAAATGCCGCAGGTCGTAGAATCGGCAGGTGATCAACCTGCATGACATCCGCTACGTGCGGCTCGGCACGCGTGACCTCGAAGGCGCCGCGTGCTACGCGACATCGATTCTCGGACTCGAGGAAGCGGCGCGGACCGGTGACTCCGTCTACTTTCGCAGCGATACCCGCGATCACACGCTTGTCTATTTCGAAGGCGACCCCGCAGACCACACGGCTGGCTTCGACGTCGCGGATGACGAAACGCTGAACGCGGCTGCGGCGCAAATCGAGGCGCGCAAGCTCCCGGTGCGCCGCGGCACGCGCGCGGAGTGCGAAGCGCGCCGGGTCGGGGAGTTCGTGCATTTCAAGGACCCGAGCGGCAACGGCATCGATCTCGTCGTGCGGCCGTACCCTTCCGATCGTCGCTATGCTCCGTCGCGCGACGCGGGCATCACCGGCTTCTCACACATTGGACTGCGCACGACGGACCCCGCGCGCGACGAAACGTTCTGGACCGGGGTGTGCAACGCGCGCGTCTCGGATCGGATCGGCACCGCGCCGCTGTTGCGCATCGATGCCGTCCATCACAGGATCGCACTGTTCCCATCGGATCACGCGGGGGTGCAGCACGTCAACCACCAGGTCGAAGGCATCGACGACATCATGCGTGCGTACTATTTCCTGCGGGAAAGGAACGTGCGTATCGTGTTCGGCCCGGGCCGTCATCCGACGTCGTCCGCGATCTTCTTGTATTACGAGGGGCCGGACGGCATGGTCTACGAATATTCGACTGGCGTGCGCACGATCGACGATGAAGCGGGCTACCGGCCGCGGCAGTTTCCGTTCGCGCCGAGTTCCTTCTGCATGTGGGGGTCGCGTCCGGACATTCCGGAATTCCGCAACACCTGATCAGACGCCGACGTATTGGTGCAGCACAGCCGGATCCGCGAGCAGCGCAGTGGAGTCGCCGTTCCACGCGATGCGGCCCTTTTCGACGATATAGTGACGGTCGGCCAGCCGCGTCAGCGGACCAATGTTCTTGTCGATGACGACCAGCGCGAGACCATCGCGTTTCAGCGCTGCGAGGCAGTCCCAGATCTCGGCGCGCACCAGTGGCGCCAATCCCTCGGTAGCCTCGTCGAGTATGAGCAGCCGGGGATTGGTCATCAGCGCGCGTCCGATCGCCAGCATCTGCTGCTCGCCGCCGGAAAGCTGGTTGCCCAGATGCCGCTCGCGTTCGTGCAGGCGCGGAAACAGCGCATAAACCCGCTCGAGTGCCCATGGTGGCGATGTCGCGGCTCTCGGTGTGCGCGCGGTGGCGACCAGGTTCTCGCGCACGGT
>Ga0184632_10000725_pt1 | contig 13262 bp, 14 predicted proteins | sample PLM31_50_b1_FD_133153 | JGI IMG/M metagenome (GOLD analysis project Ga0184632, IMG submission 133153) | Groundwater sediment microbial communities from an aquifer in East River, Colorado, USA - PLM3-1_50_b1 | ecosystem: Environmental > Terrestrial > Soil > Riparian zone | place: USA: East... | reverse complement strand
GTCGACGTCCGCCGATGCCTCGGGCCCCTGCTGGGCCGAGGCGAGCAGCTCGCGCCAGCGCCGCACGGGCTCGTCCCTGCCGATCCCCGCGCTCGCCGCCTTGCCCTTCCTGGTGTAGGGCGCGAGCGTCGGTTTGAGCGCTGGGAGCTCGTCGAGCATGGAGGTGACGACCACCTCGCGGATCGAGGGGGTCTGCGCCCGCACCGCCTTGACCCGCTCGTACACCAGGTCGAGGCAGATCACCACCTCGACCCCGGCGTCACCCAGCTGGTGGCCGAGCTCGCGCTCGGTGTACAGGGGGTTGTTCTGCACCACCACCGCGCCCAGCCGCAGCGCGCCGAAGAACGCGACCACGGCCTGGGGGGAGTTGGGCAGGATGAGGCCGACCCTGGTGCCCTTGGTCACGCCGAGGCCGGCCAGTGCCCCCGCGAAGCGCCACGCCTGGTCGGCGAGCTGGGCGTAGGAGACGGTCCGGCCCTCGAAATGGAGGGCCGGAGCGTTGGGGAAGTCGCGCGCCGCGTCGGCGAGCAGGCGGGCCAGGTTGGTCGGCGGCACCTCGACGTGCTCAGGCACGCCAGGAGGATAGCTGTCGAGCCAGGGTGTGGTGACGTCGGCCATCGTCGGTTCCCTCCAGATCCGCCCAAGGTCTGTCGCCGTACGCTGAACCGAGCAGGGGAGACGGATCCTTCTCCCCTGCCGGCAGTATCCGTTCTCCCTTGCCCTCGCGACAATCTCCGGCCCGTCGCGGGGTCAGAAGTTCTCCGGCAGCACTCCCTCGAGCCAAGGGAAGATGTAGAGCCAGCAGACGACCGCGAACAGCACGAGCCAGGCGAGGATGGCCATGCGCAGGGGCCACCGCCGCCGTACCCGCGTGTCGCGCTGGCGCTCCCGCCGGCCCTCGGGCCTGCTCGCCTGCCGCTGCGCTGCCCGCCCCTCGAGCTGGCGCACGCGCCGCCCTTCGACCACGGCGCCCGACCCCGCCCGGCTGCCCTCCGCCTGGCGCAGGCGCCGCCCCCCTGACGTGCGCGCCTCGCTCTCCTGGTCGACCGGCCAGAGCCAGTCCTCCTCCTCGCCCGCTGCGGTCGCCTCCCCGGCATCCCAGGCCCGCGTGGCCGGATCGGCCGCGGCCCGTCCAGGCTGCCCGGCAGGCCGGTCCCAGCTCGGCGCCGCGGGCTCGAGCGCGCGGCCCGGCCCGGGCGCCGCGGTGAAGCCCGTGCCAGCTTGGGCCGGTGGCGGCACCGGGGTGGGCCCGGGCGGCAGGGTCGGCGACGGCGCGCGGCCTGGAGCGGGACCGAACGAGACCACCGGCTCGTCGGTGAGCTGGTCGATCCCGGTGCGGTCGTCAACGGGCGGCCAGGACGGCTCGAGGTTCCAGCTGCCGGTGGTCGCCTGCTCGACCAGGCGCCTGGCCTCGGCCTGGGCCGCCGCGAAGGTGGCGTCCTCGTCGGTGTCGAAGCGCTCGTCAGACCAGGCAGGGAACGCTCCGGGAGCAGCAGGGCCGGCCGGCACGCCAGCGGGGCCGGGGTCGTGGGGCTCGGCGAACCGGTCGGCGTACGGGTCGCTGAACAGCGAGCCCAACCCGGTGTCGGAAGGCCCGGTCCCGGCCTCCCAAGGCGCCGGGGGTGCGGCCGCCGGGTCGTCGGCCAGGCGCGGCCCGGGTTCCCAGGCTGGGGTGGGGGGCGGGCTCCACGACCTCTCCGGCTCCCAGGGCTGGACCGCCGGGTCGGCCGCGGGCAGCTCCCGGGGCTGGTCGCCCCGCGGCGGGTCGGCCCGCGGCGGGTCGCCCCAGCCCCGGGGGTCGGATTCCCAGATCGCCGTCGAGTCCAGGTCGTGGGCCCAGCTCCCGTAGTCGCTGTCCCGGCCGACCCGGTCTCCAGGTCCGGCTGGGCCTGGCACGTCGTAGCTCCACTCGTGCGGCTGGTCTTGCTCGGGGAGCGGCCTGCCAGCGGTTGGCTCCGTGGTGCGCCAGTCCCCCCCGGGCGGCTCTGCTCCGGGTGGCTCGTCTGGCTCGGCCGGTCCGGCCATGTCGACCCGCGGGGCCTGCCGAGGCCGGAGCTTGCCCGCCCACTCGGCATCCTCCTCGAGGCTGGAGGCCTCCTCGAGACCGGTCAGCCAGGGGAGGGTGTCATCGGGGTCGTGGCGGCCGCGGCGGCCCTCTCCGTGGCGGCCACGCCTGCCCTCCGGCTGCCGGGCGCGCCTGCCTTCGGGCTGGTGCCCCCCCCAGTCGTCGGGCCCGCGGCTCATGCCGCTACTGTACCGTTGTTCGGCATGGTGGCGACGAGGGCCCCGAAGACGATCAGGCGCTGCCTGGCCGAGAAGCGCGGGTGGCAGGTGGTGAGCGTGATGGTCGGCTTGATCTTGCCGTCGCTCCCGCGCACGTTATCGAGCACCGAGACGTCGCCAGGCGAGACCACCCGTTTCGAGGTCACCTGGTAGGTGAAGACGCTCTCCCCGGTCACCACCGTCATGATGTCGCCGCTGGCGAGCTCGTTGAGCCGGAAGAAGGGCGCCCCGTAGGTGGTGCGGTGGCCCGACACCCCGAACGTGCCGTCCTGCCCGGGCAGGACGGTGCTGGGCACGTGCCCGGGGCCCTTGCGCAGGTCGGCTTTGTCGACGCCTTGCACGACCACCTGCTCGACCTTGATCCTCGGGATCTGCAGGAGCGCGATCCCCTTGCCGACCGGGATGCTCCTGGACTTGGCGGGGGCCTTGGAGCGGCCGGCCGGGACGCCGGCCTGCGCGGTCCAGCTCGACTCCAGCTCCCTGCGGAGGCTGCCCTGCTGCTGGCTGGCCGCCGCGTTGGTGCCGACGAGCTGGTACACCAGGAAGTAGAGGACGAAGCATCCCATGCCGATGAACGTCCAGCCCGTTCCGCGCAGGAACCTCCGCATCATCACCTCCGTTCCCTCGCCGCCCCTGGCACGCCCACTCGTAGCGAGCGGCACACCTTCGCGAGAAGCGGCGCGAGGTTCTGCCATCCTAACGCGGTTCTGACCGGAACGAGCCCTACGCGGCGGCGAGCAGGCGCTCCACCGTGGCACGCACCTCGCCAGGCCGGACCTGCCTGGCGATCCTGACCGCGCGCCTGCCCTTCCGGTCGAGGAACCAGGTCTGCGGCAGGGACGTCACCGACCAGTGCGAGGCCAACCCGCCATAGATGCCCTTCCGGTCGTAGACGGTGGGGTAGGTGACGCCGCTCCTGGCGAGGGCCTCGGCCGCCTTGGACCGCTCGTCCGACGCGTCGACGCCGACGAAGGTCACCGGCTCGCCAGCCAGCTCCCGGCTGACCCGCTCGAGGTCCGGCATCTCGGCCCGGCAGGGAGCGCACCAGCTCGCCCAGAAGTTGACCACCACCACCCGCCCCTTGAGCTGGTCGAGGTCGCGTTCGAACTGGCCCGCCGTGCGCTCCACCAGGGGCTCGGACCCGAGCACCCCGGTCGTGGCCGGCGGCGCCGCCGAGCCGGTCGTGCAGGCGGCGGCGAGCAGGCAGAGGGCCAGCACGGCCGTGCCCAGGCGCGCGCCTGCCTGCCGGAGCGGGCGCCGCGCCCAGACGGTACGATCGCCTGAGGTCACGGCGCCCACGCGCTGCGGGCGCACCCGTCGAAAGGACCTGCCGCGATGCCCAAGTCACGCTCCAAGCGGCGCCGGTACCAGCCGCCGCCACGTCCCAAGCCGAAGCCGTCAGCCCCTTGGGTAGGCCCGACGATCGTCATCTGCTTCGCCCTCGGCCTGACCTACATCCTGTTGTACTACATGGGCGCCCTGCCAGGTCCGGTGGCCGACCTGAACGCCATCAACCTCGCCATCGGGTTCACCCCGATCGTCGTCGGCCTGGTGTTGGCAACCCGCTGGACCTGAGCCCGCCGCCCCACTGAGCTGCCAAACTACACGCCTGTGATTCGTCCCCAGCTGGGGAAAAGGTTGTGGACAGCCGCGATGCCCGTGTACGAGTACCGCTGCCGCGACTGCCGCGCGGTCGAGGAGCACCTCCTGCCGATGGGCAGCGACGCCCCCGGACCCTGCCAGGCGTGCGGCGGCGAGCTGCGCAGGCGCTTCTCCCGGGTGGCCGTGAAGTACCAAGGCTGGGGCTTCACCAGCACCGACAAGCTGGTCTCGGGCGACCGGCCCAGGAAGGACTTCCGCGAGCTGCGCGAGCGGGCCGAGCGCATCGCGGACGGCGAGTAGCGCCTAGGCCCAAACTGCGCGGAGCCGCCTGCGGCGGCGGTCAGCTCATTCCGTCCGGCAAGTTCGCCGGGCGGACCGGGCCGGCCGGGCGGTCGGGCGTGGGGACCCGGCGCAGCACCATCTTCTCGGCGCAGTGGCGGGGCGGGGCGTCGGTCCCCTTGCGGAGCAGGACGAGCTGCTCACCGCACGTCTCGCAGGCGAACACCAGCAGGGTGCCGGTCTCGACCACGTCGGTCGGCGGGCCAGGCGGGGCCGGGCCCCGGTTGCCGGCCAGGCCACGGAACAGCACCTGCCCGCCGAACAGCACGCCGGCCCCGAGCAGGACCGCGACGATCACGTCGCTGCGCGGGGCGAGCAGGAACAGGGCCGCCACCACCAGCACGACCAGCCACAGCATCCGACTCCGAAGGCGAGCCATGCGGTCATGCTATGCGGCGCTCGCGCCGCCAGCCACCCCTAGCCGAGCCGCTCGATCACCGTGGCGTTGGCGGTGCCGCCGCCTTCGCACATGACCTGGAGGCCGTAGCGGCCACCGCGCCGCTCCAGCTCGGCGAGCAGGTCGGTCATGAGGCGGGCCCCGGAGGCGCCGAGCGGGTGGCCAAGGGCGATCGCGCCGCCGTTCGGGTTCACCTTGGACCAGTCGGGGTCCACCTCCCGGCCCCAGGCGAGCACCACGCTGGCGAACGCCTCGTTGATCTCGACCACGTCGAGGTCGCCGAGGGTGAGGCCGGCCCGGGCGAGCGCCCGTTCGGTGGCGGGGATCGGGCCGGTGAGCATCATGACCGGGTCGGCCCCGGCCAGGGCGAAGCTCACGAAGCGGGCGCGGGCGCGCAGGCCCATGGACTCGGCGGTGTCGCGCCCGGTGATCAGCAGGGCGGCGGCGCCGTCGGAGATCTGGCTCGAGTTGCCGGCGGTGACGTGGCCGTCGGGCTTGAACGCCGGCGCGAGCCCCGCCAGCTTCTCCGGCGAGGTGTCGCGGCGCACCCCCTCGTCGGCGCGGACCCAGGCCGACCCGCCCTCCGGGGCTGGCGCCTCGACCGCCACGAGCTGGGCGTCGAAGAAGCCGGCGTCCTGGGCGGCGGCGGCGCGCTGGTGGGAGCGGAGCGCGTAGGCGTCCTGCTCCTCACGGCTGAGGCCCCACTTCTCGTTCAGCAGCTCGGCCGAGATGCCCTGGGGCACGAGCCGGCCGCCGTAGCGGGCGCTCACCGCCGGGCCGACCGGCGCGCCCGGCCCCGCCGCTGACGAGCCCATCGGCACCCGGGTCATGTGCTCGATCCCGCCGGCCACCACGAGGTCGTACACCCCGGCCATGATCCCTTGGGCCGCGAAGTGGACGGCCTGCTGGGAGGAACCGCACTGGCGGTCGACGGTGGTGGCCGGGACCTCCTCGGGCAGGCCCGCGGCCAGCCAGGCCCAGCGGGCGACGTTGTAGGACTGCTCGCCCACCTGGGAGACGCACCCCATGATCACGTCGTCTACCCGGGCAGGGTCGACCCCGGTCCGGTCGAGCAGGGCCCGCAGCGGGGCGGCGCCCAGATCGACGGCGTGCAGCCCCGAGTAGCCGCCTCCCCGCCGGCCGACCGGCGTCCGGACCGCTTCGACGATGACGGCCTCACGCATCGGAGCCCCTTTCATGCCACCCACTCCGCCGGCCGCGCCGGGGACCGCGCCGCGCCGGGCCCGAGTGCCCACCCGTTCTGCGGCCTCCCGCGAAGGTGGCACCGTTCACCAGGTTCCGTCAACCGGTGAAACCGGTCACGGGGACGCCGGGGAAGGCGGGCGGACGGCGGCTCAGGCTGGCTGCTCGATCTCGATCCGCTCGAGGAGGATCGCGTCGCGGGGGCGGTCGCGGCCGTCGCGGTCGCTGGACGCGATGGCGTCGACCACCTTCATCCCCTCCACGACCTCGCCGAAGATGGTGTGCTTGCCGGTCAGCCAGGGGGTGGGAACCTGGGTGATGAAGAACTGGGAGCCGTTGGTGTTGGGCCCCGCGTTGGCCATCGCGAGGTAGCCGGGCTTGTCGAAGGCGCGCGGACCGGCCACCTCGTCCTCGAACTTGTAGCCGGGCCCGCCGGTGCCGGTTCCGAGCGGGTCGCCGCCCTGGACCATGAACTGCGGGATCACGCGGTGGAAGATGGTGCCGTCGTAGAGCGGCCGCTGCTGCTCGGCCCCGGTCTGCGGGTCGCTCCAGACCTTGGTCCCGGTCGCCAGCCCGACGAAGTTCTCGACGGTCTTGGGGGCGGTGTCGGGGAACAGGATGACGCGGATGTCGCCCTTGGAGGTCTTCAGGGTGGCGTGGGTGTCGGCCATCATGCTCGCTCCCTCGTCTCGGTGGGGATCGCTGACCGCCCCACCCTACCCCGACCCGGCCAGCAGGCCGGGCACGTCGGCCAAGCCGTCCACCTCGGCGTCCGGCTCCGGGCCGGCCTCCGCCCCGGCCCGCCCGCCCCGGGCGCGCGCGGCCTTGCCGCTGCGGACCAGGACCGAGCGGGCGCCGACGGCACGGGCGCCGGCCACGTCAGCGTCGAGGTCGTCGCCGACCACAAGGGCGCGCGCCGGCGTGCCCCCGACCGTCTCGAGCGCCAGGCGGAAGAACTCCGGCGAGGGCTTGCCCAGGACCCTGGCCTCCACGCCGGTCGCGTACTCGAGCAGGCGCACCCAGCCGCCGGTGTCCAGATGCTCGCCGTCGTCGCGGCGGGCGATGCGGCCGAGCTGGGTCGCCACCAGCTCGGCGCCGCCCCGGACGGCCCGGAACGCGGCGTCGAGGTCGTCGTAGGTCGCCCCGTAGCTCGGGTCGCACACCAGGACGTGGGTGGGCCGGTCGCCCGGCCCGCAGAGCACCGCTGGCAGGTGGTCGCGGACCGCCGGCGAGGCGATGGCCAGCACCCGGGGCGCCGGGAGGTCCCGGAACAGCCGGGCGGCCAGCACCACAGGGGTCAGGAAGTCACCCGCCTCGGACGGGACGCCCATGCCGGCCAGCCGCTCGACCAGGGCGGCAGGCGAGGTCGAGTCGGTGTTGGTGGTGAAGCGGACGGCCAGCCCGGAGCGCCGCAGCCGCTCGACCGCCTGGCCAGCCCCAGGGACTGGCCGGCTGCCCTCGTACACGGTGCCGTCCAGGTCGAGGAGTACGACCTCGACGTCGTCGAAGGAGCGCACCGCCGTCCCACCTCCTGCCCGCGCGTCCGTGGCACGACGCTGCCGGACCACGGCCGTCGAGTCAACCTGGGCGAGATGGGCACCCCGACCGGTCCCGGGGACGGGCATCGGCACAGCCCCGATAAGGGACGGCCCGGTGTGGGTGTCCGGGTCCCCGAGGGCACACGCGTGCGGCGAGCCGCGTGACCCCCCTTGGCCCTCGAGAACCTGCTCCGGAACCGGTCGGTAGCCATCGGGTTATATAGTTTTTGCAAGCAGGGTTGCAAGGACCACTCGCAAGAACGGCCCGGATTGGCTATGCAGGTTTGTGCGGCCGGCCGGCCTGAGCGCGCCCACGCGGGCGCGCATCGGCGAGGCGGTCAGGGCCACCGGGTACGTGCCCAGCTTGGCTCAACGCAGCGGCAATATCGCTAACCTTCTGGATTAGTCGGTCTGAGTTTGGGATGCGCCGGGATCCGTGGTGTTCGTAGAACGAAGCGGCGTGCTCGTCGATGGCGTCTACCACGACGAACCGAGCTGCGACGACCTCCGTCGCGGCGACGATCCGCGCGAGCGCGTCCGCGAGGAGGGTCCCGCCATGGCCCTGCCCGTGCAGCGTCCTATCGAGGGCAAGCCTCGCGAGCAGAACAGCCGGAATGCGGTCGGGGCTGCCGTGCCCGACGCTTCGGGGCAGATCGGCACGCTCGAGCAGGTGTGCAGCGATGGTGTAGTAGGCGATCACCGAGCGGTGTGCGTCGAGCCAGACGAATGTGCGTCCCGTGCGACGCGCCGCAGCGCCGCGAGCTTGATCCCGCAGCCACCGGTCTAGATCAGGCTTCCCGGAGTCGAAACGGCTCAGGTCGTGCTTGTCGTCGAGCGGCTCGCAGCCGTACACCCTGGCGGCTAAGACTTCAGCAGGTCACGGCGACGCCGTGCCGCCTTGATGAGCGATACGTTCGGCTGAGCTGGTTCATCAAGCGCCGCAAGTAGGCTATCGAAGAAGTCAGTCGGGACAGAAGTTACCAGAGCATGGTTACGGAGCACCTGGTCAGCGCGGGCCTCCGCCGCGGCGCGCACGAAGTCGCTCACGGCCAGCCCAAGCAGATCGGCTGCATGCTCAATCTGCTCCTTGGCTTCCGCACGAACCCGAAATTCCAACCTTGCGCTCTGTGCCATCGCCCCTACCTCCTGTACGTACAATAGTACGGAGGAGCCTTCCCAAACAAGTGCCCCGACCTTCCGCCAGGACAAGGCGCAAATCTGACAGGGGCGGAACCGTGCGGTTGCAGACAGGTGAGGGCAAACTGGGATAGATTCGCAGCACCGATGACCGCGACACCCCCGCCGCCACCGCCATCGGACGCCGCCGTGGACGGTGGGCGCCCTGGCCGCGGTGGCGTGGTCATCCTGAACTGGCGCGACACCCGCAACCCGGAGGGTGGCGGCTCGGAGCTGTTCGTGGAGCGGCTGGCCGGCGGCCTGGCCGCCCAGGGCCGGCCGGTGACGATCGTCTGCGCCTCCTGGCCCGGCGCGCCCCATGAGGAGCACGTCGGCGGTGTCCGTGTGCTGCGCCGGGGAGGACGCCTGGGGGTGTACCTGCGCGCGTTCCTGCTCTACGCGACCGGCCGGGTAGGCCCCCACGAGGTGGTCGTCGACGTCCAGAACGGCCTGCCGTTCTTTGCCGCGCTCTACGCGCGGGCGCCGGTGGTGGTGCTCGTCCACCACGTGCATCGGGAGCAGTGGGGGGTCGTGCTCCCCCCGCTGCCGGCCCGGTTCGGCTGGTGGGTCGAGTCCCGCCTGGCCCCCCGCGTCTGCCGGGGCGCCAGCTACGTGGCCGTGTCCGAGTCGACCCGCCAGGAGCTGGTGGGGCTTGGCGTCGAGCCGGGGGCGATCGCGATCGTCCACAACGGCACCGACCCCCCGGCCGTGGCCGCCCCGCCCCGGACCCCCTACCCGTCGGTGTGCGTGCTCGGCCGGCTGGTGCCCCACAAGCGGGTCGAGCTCGCGCTCGAGGCGGCCGCCCACCTCCGCGGCCGTCTGCCCGGACTCAAGGTGTCGGTGGCGGGCCGGGGCTGGTGGGAGCCGCAGCTCCGGGAGGCGGTCGCCCGGCTCGGCCTCGAGGACACCGTCGAGCTGCTCGGGTTCGTGGGTGAGCAGGCCAAGCAGGCGCTGCTCGCGCGGTCGTGGGTGCTGGCCATGCCCTCGGTCAAGGAGGGATGGGGGCTGGCCGTGATGGAGGCGGCCAGCCACGCCACCCCCACGGTCGCGTTCCGCTCGGCAGGCGGCTTGGCCGAGTCGGTGGTGGACGGACGCACCGGCCTGCTCGCCGACGGCCCGCACGAGTTCGCCGACCACCTCGAGCGGGTCCTGTCCGACCGGCCGCTGCGGGAGCGTCTGGGCGCCGCCGCCCAGGAGCGCGCCGAGGGCTTCACCTGGCAGCAGGCGACCGCGGCCTTTGCCGGCGTGCTGGACGGGGTGGTGTCGGCAGCTCGGATGGGGGCGCCGTCGACCTCCCCGGTGGAGCCGCAGGGCGGGGAAGCGCGTAGCTGAGCAGGCCCCAGGCGCTATCGAACGCCGTAGACGGTGAGGTCCTGGGAGACCGGGGTCGGGCCCTGGCTCATGACCAGCAGGATCGCAGCCAGGAAGGCGAGCACCAAGGCGAGGACGGCCAAGCCCAGGAAGACGCGCAGCGGGAAGCCACTCATCGTCACTCCCTCCTTCGGGAACGCCGGAAATCTACCAGTCTGCGCAATGCGCGCGCCACAGGTGTCCCGCCGGCCGCCCAGAGGGCAACGCCGAGCGCGGCGGCGTCGGCCGCGACCACGGCCGCGCGCGCGGCCGGCGGCCACCGCGGCAGGAAGGCGGCCCGCGACTCGGTCGAGGAGGCCGCGCTCCGGTAGAGGGCCAGGTCGGCCCGGTCGAGCACGAGGTCGGCGCCTGCCAGCCGGGCGTGGTACCCCGACCAGCGCCCGACCTTCTCGACCAGCACCCAGCGCACCCCGGCGGCCGGCAGGCCGGGGGTGATCGGGCCGGCGCCCGTCACCAGCGGGGCGAGCCGGGGCGACCAGGGGTCCTCGCCGGGCACCGTCAGGCCGCGCAGCTCGAGGTCGTCGTTGGTCACCGCCCGGCGGGTGAAGAAGCGCTGGGCGGGCTGCAGCGACACGCGCCCGCCGTTCCAGGGGAACGCCACGTAGAGGTGCCAGGGCAGCACCAGCACCGCGCCAGGCACCGGGTCGGCGGCCATCGCCGCCCGCGCCTCGGCCCAGGACGCCGGGTATCCGGCCGTGCCCAGCCGACCGCCGGCACCCCAGGCCAGGGCTGGCAGGACCAGCACGGGGGCGGCCACCAGCAGGGCAGCTGCCAGCCTGCGGGCCCGGGTCGAGGCCAGCAGCCCGAGCAGCCACTCGGCCCCCACCCCGAAGCCGACCGCGAGCGCCAGCGCCAGCGGGGCGACGAACTTCTGGGCGTCCCGCACCAGGCCGCCGCCGGGGACGTGCTCGACCACCGGCCCGAGCAGCCCGGGGACGGCGGAGGCGGCGGCCATGGCCAGCCCGAGCGCGGCCGCGGCGGCCAGCCCGAGCGCGGCCTCCCGATCGAGCCGGGCGAGGACGCGCCTCCAGCCGGCCACGGCGACCGTCGCGATCATCGCGAAGGCCGGCATCCAGAGCCAGGAGCCTCGCCCTGGGGGTACCACGTCGGCGTTCCAGATCCCGCCCAGCGTCGCCAGGCTGCCGAGGGTGCCGAGCGGCCCGTCGGCCCGGGACGCGAACGCCTCGACCCCGGCCGGGCGGTCGGGGACGCCGCCCGGGCGCAGCACGCTCGGGAGCCACCAGGGCGCGTTCAGCAGCAGTGCCATCGCGGCGACCAGGCCTAGGCGCGCGAGCGGGCCCGGGACGCGAGCGCCCCGGGCCGGCCGGAGGGTTCCGCCGGCCGGGGCCCACGGCGGGCAGCAAGCCACCAGCAGCGCGGTCGCGCTGGCGACGACCCCACCGGCGGGACCGCCGCAGGCGGCGACCGCGAGCCAGGCGGCGAGCCGGCGGCCGCCGCCAGGGCCGCCTCGGCGCAACGCCGCCGCTGCCCGCACCACCCAGGGCAGGGCGGCGTAGGAGACCAGCAGCGCCCAATGGCCAATGAGCAGGCGCTCGTACACGAACGCGTTCCAGGTGTAGAGCACGCCGGCTGCCGCCCGCCCGGCGCTGGACGGGGTCGGGGTGAGCCGGGCCGCCCCCCACCCGGCGCCCACCAGGATCCCCACCAGGATCAGCTTCTGGAGGACCTCGGCCGGGAGCAGGCGGCTCGCCACGGCCGCCAGCAGGTCGCTTGGGACCGCGCGAGCCACCGAGGTCCCAAGCCCGAGGAGCTCCCAGGTGAACGGGATCCGGGGCACGAAGACCATGTCGTAGCTGAGCACGTACCCGGGGCCGAGCAGCGGGGCGAGGATCAGCAGCGCGGTCGCTCCCACCACCAGCGGCGGGGCGAGCCGGCCGGCGGGCCGGAGCGGACGTGGCGCCGGGTGTGGCGCATCCTCGGTCCCCGCGAGGGTGGAGCGGTCAGGCGGCCCCAGGCGCACGGCTCTCCCGGGCGCCGGCGATGCGCCGCCCCGGCCGTTGCCCCACCAGGACCAGGCCGCCGGCGAGAAGCAGGATCCCGAGCAGCACACCGCCGATCGGCAGCGTCGTGCTCAGCGTCGTGAGCTGCGAGCGCCCGTCCCGCGCCTCGCCGAGGTTGTGCGTGACGGTCGCCTCGTCGTAGGTGAGCTTGGCGTCGACCACGGTCAGGACGATCCGCCCGTCCTCGGTCTGCAGGGTCTGGTTCACGTCCTGCTCGGCCTTGACGATGATCCCGGTCCGGGGCTCGACCCAGAGTGTCTTCACGTTGCCGTAGATCACGTTGGCCGGCACCGAGTCCTTGCTGGGGTCGCCCGCCATCTCGCCGCTGATCGTGAGGGTGTCGGTCCTGATCCCGTCGAAGCGCTGCTCGAAGCGGTAGACGCTGAGGCCGTCGAGCTTCTCGGTGGCCAGGTACTGGGCCGGGAAGGACTGCCGGGCGCCCGGGTCCCAGAAGATGTAGGTCTTCTTGGCGGTGTTGAACGGGAACTTGAACGTCAGCCCGTCGTGCCGCGGGTTCTCGCCGCAGCAGTGCACCGACTCCGCGCTGACCCGGTCCAGGGCGACCCGCTCCTGGCTCGCGGTGATGACGCCGTCGTCCTGGGTGTCGACGGTGGACGAGAAGGTGTCCCAGACCGCCGTCCGGGACGAGCCCGCCTTGACGTCGCCCCGCACCACCCGGATGTTGCGCAGCTGGGCGCCCTGCACCTCTTTCAGGCTGCTGCGGTTGAAATAGGTCCCGGTCCCGGTGGCCACCGGCGTGGAGTACTGGTCGAGCGGCGCCTTCTGCAGGCGCGGGTAGGCGTAGAACCGCTCGAACAGCGCGAAGAACAGGAGGAACAGTCCTACGAAGACGAGCGCGAACCCGAGTCGACGACCCACCGGTACCTCCCGCCTCGACATCCCCCGAACCTGCGCCGAACACTACACAAACACACCCGAAGAGAACATAGACTACGAGGCGTCGGGGGGCCGCCCGCGCCGTCGCCGCGCGGGCCGACGGTGCCTCGACCGGACGGAAGCGATGGACCTCGACGCCTTCTCTGCCAAGCTCTCCGACCTGTTCGCGGGTGACCCGCTGGCCGGGCACCCGGTCGACCGCCGCTTCGGCGCGGTCGTCGACGACGTCCCTGGGATGGCCACCGAGAGCAAGCTCGCCCTGCTCAACCTGGCCGCCGCCCACCTCGGCGAGGGCGAGGCCTACCTCGAGGTGGGGTCGTTCAAGGGCCTGTCGCTGGTCGGCGCCATGCTCGACAACCCGGGGCGGCGGTTCTACGCGATGGAGAACTTCCTCGAGTTCAACCTCCAAAGGGGCCGGGGGCTGCGCGACGAGCT
>Ga0184632_10000724_pt1 | contig 13265 bp, 11 predicted proteins | sample PLM31_50_b1_FD_133153 | JGI IMG/M metagenome (GOLD analysis project Ga0184632, IMG submission 133153) | Groundwater sediment microbial communities from an aquifer in East River, Colorado, USA - PLM3-1_50_b1 | ecosystem: Environmental > Terrestrial > Soil > Riparian zone | place: USA: East... | reverse complement strand
TCGGGATCTTGTGGTCCATGAGCGGGCTGTCCTGGTTGGGGCGGGCGGCCACTTCGAGCTTGCCGTTCGCCACCGTCAGCCACGCCCACCCGCTCCCGAACTGTGACGTCGCCGCATTCCCGAGCTGTTCCTGGAATTTCGCGAAGTCGCCGAACGTCCGTGTGATCGCGTCCGCCAACGCCCCCGCCGGCTCACCGCCCCCGCCCTTTCCGGCGGGCGCCATGATCGTCCAGAACAGCGAGTGATTGTGATGGCCGCCGCCGTGGTTGTGCACGGCGGTGCGGATGTCCGCGGGGATCGTGTTGATGCCGCGCAGCAGCTCTTCCAGGCTCTTGGCGAGGAGCTCGGGATGCGTGTCCAAGGCATTGCTGAGATTCGTGACGTAGGCCTGATGATGCTTACCGTGGTGGATCTGCATCGTCTGCGCGTCGATGTGGGGCTCGAGCGCTGCGAAATCGTAGGGCAGCTGAGGCAGCGCGTGTCGCGTTCCGGCGGTTGCGGCCGGCCGTTGTTCTTTGACCTGTGCCATCGCAAGCGTTCCTGTGAGTTTGCTTCTCAAAACCCCGCATTGCGCGGCACGGTTCCTCCCATATTTTGCTCCGCGGAACGTGCCGTCCTCTCCCACATCCGGAGGCGCTCGTGGCGGAGTTAGTGCTGCGCTGGCTGCATTTCCTCGCCGGCATTACGTGGATCGGTCTCCTCTATTACTTCAATTTCGTTCAGGGCCCGTTCATGGCCGAAGCCGATGCGGCCACCAAGAGCGCCGCCACACAGAAACTCGTCCCGAGGGCGCTCGCCTGGTTCCGTTGGTCGGCGGCCCTCACCTTCCTGACCGGCGCCGCGATCATCGGCAAGCGTATCGGGGAATCGCCCGACGGGTCGGCCGCCTGGTCCTCGCCATGGGCGGTGACGATTCTGACGGGTGCGTTGTTCGGGACGGTTATGCTGATCAATGTGTGGGGCGTCATCTGGCGCAATCAGAAGGTCGTGATCGCGTCGGCCATCGCCGCGGCATCAGGCGGCCAGGCGAACGCGGCCGTACCGGCCGCGGCGCGGCGCGCCTTCCTGGCATCGCGCACCAACGTCGTGTTCTCGATTCCGATGCTCTTTTTCATGGGCGCCGCGTCTCACTTCACGTTTCCCGCGGGCGGCAATCTAGCCGCCTATTGGACGAGCATCATCGTCCTCATCGCGCTGCTCGAGATCAACGCGCTGACCGCGAAGACCGGCCCAACCACCAAGCCGATCGAAAAGATTCCCGGCGTCATCGTGACGGGATTCGTCGTGTGGGCCATCGCGTACGCGCTGGTGCGGGCGTTGCTATCGGCCTGACGGCGTAACAGATGGCGTCGGTCACAGTCCGCCGGCTGAGTAAGGTTTTCGACGGCGGCATTCAGGCGTTGCACAATCTGGACCTCGACGTGCGGGACGGCGAACTGCTCGTCCTCCTGGGCGCGTCGGGGTCCGGCAAAACGACGGTGCTCCGTTGCATCGCCGGTCTCGACGAGCCCACCACCGGCGACATCGTGATCGGCGATCGGGTCGTAACCCACGTCGCGCCGGCCGAGCGTGACGTGGCGATGGTGTTTCAGAATCCCGCCCTTTATCCCCACCTCAGTGTCCGCGAAAACATCGCGTTCCCGCTCGAGATGCGCGGTGTGTCACGCGCGCAGGTCGCCCGGCGTGTCGTCGAGGCGGCAGCGCGGCTCGGGCTCCAGGACCGGCTCGACCGCTACCCCGACCAACTCTCGGAAGGTGAGCGACAGCGCGCGGCGCTGGGCCGCGCGATGGTCCGGGGGCCACAGGCATTCCTGTTCGATGAGCCACTCTCGCGGCTCGACGCGAAGCTGCGGATCGAGCTGCGCGGCGAGCTGCTCGCGCTGCACCGGGCGCTCGGCGCCACGATGATCTACGTCACACACGATCAGACCGAAGCGATGACGATGGGGCAGCGGATCGGCGTGCTGCACGAAGGGCGGCTCAGGCAGGTGGGCACACCCGAGGAAGTGTACCAGCGCCCGGCCGATGTGCATGTCGCGCGCTGTGTCGGCACGCCGGGAATGAACGTGCTGCAGGGCAGGGGAAGAGGGACGGAGAAAGGCGAATGGGTGATCGAAGCGGGCAGTCTCGTGATTCCGATCGAGCTTTCGACGTACGAGGGGGAGTTGCAACTCGGGATCAGACCCGAGTATCTGGGGTTGTGCGCCGTGGATAAGGGCGTCGGGAATGGCGACGTGCTGGTCGTGGAACCGCTCGGCAATGAGACGCTCGTGCATCTGAACGCCGGCGGGCAGCGACTGGTCGTGCGCCTTGCCGGGTTCGCCGACGTCCGCGTAGGGACACGCGTGGGCGTGAAGGTGGACCGCCGGCGCCTGTACCTGTTCGACGCAGCGGGAGCGCCGCTCGCGTGAGCGGCCGCGGCTGGGCGGCCGGCGCTACAACGGCAGCGGCGATCGCGACCGCGATGGCGTTGGTCGTGGTCCACGTGGCGCAACGTCGCTACGAGCGGGCATTCGCATTTCGCATGGCGCGCACCACAGCGGTGTACGTCTCGGCGGTCACGCCTCCGCCTCCCCCGCCACCAGCGCCGCGCGCTCCCCGACGGGCTCGCGGTCGGCGAGCTCCGGTTGCTCCTCCACCGCCGCCATCTCCGCCCCAGGCTTCGACACCGGCGTCCCGCAGCTACGATCTGCCGTCACTGCTGACACAAGCCAAAGGACTGCGCACGCTGCCCGGGTGGTCGTCGGAGGTGGAGGTGTACTTCGGTACGGCACCGTTGGTGGACGCGACGGCGCCGCCCCTCACTCCCGATGACCTGAATCGCCTAGACCGTGCGGGCGAGCAATGGCGGGACGGTGCCGCGTTGGTCCCCCTCAAGGACCGCGAAAATCGCGAGGTGGTGGGCGCTGTCGAGGTGCGCCCTCGCCCCATGCCACACGGGCCACTGCCCGGAGGACTGGGATTCGCGTTTCCGGCAGCGGTCGGAGCGGTTGGCGCAGCTGCCGCGATCGCGTTTCGGGAGCGCTCTTTGCGCCGCGGCGGTTACATCGTTACCGCGTTGCTGCTGGCGCTCGCCTGTTACGTCGATGTTCGAGCGGCGGCGCGCCAGAGTACGGACCGCTGGCTCGTGGACACGCGCCGCTTGCTGCAGGAGGCGGCGACGCGGTTGCCCCCGCCACGCACGCGCGTGATGATCAGCGATCTCGCGGCACTCGTGCGCGACGGCGAGGTCGTCCAGGGCCTGCCGGGAGAGTCGGCGCCGCGGCGCGTGCGAATCGACGGTGCTCGACGAGCCGTGGTCGTCGCGCTGATCGGCTCCGGCCGCTGGGTGGAGCTGCGCTCGGTGCCCGCGGAGATCGAGGCGCCACGCTGGCTCATCCTGCTGCTGCCGTGCGCGTTGATCGGTCCGCTGGCAATTGTGATGCTGCGCTGGGCGGAGCGCACGCCGGTCCGACGCCGCCGCGAGACGGCGGTTGCCTGGGGATTTCTGGCGCCTGCCGCGCTCCACCTCGCGATCTTTACGATCGGTCCGACGCTCTACGCGATCTACTTGGCGCGCCTCGTGAGCTTTCCCGCATTGCTGCGCGATCCGTCGACGTGGGTTTCGTTTCGCAATACGGCGGTCTATGCGGTGTACGTCCCCGTATCCGTTGTCCTGGCGCTCGCAGCGGCGCTCGCGATCCATCGGTACCGCCATCGCTGGGGCGGCCGACTGCTCAGCGCAGCGCTCCTGCTGCCATATGCCGCTTCCGTCGTCGCCGTCGCACTGCTGTGGCAGGTGATCTATCGATCAGGCTCGCTGGGGCTTGGCCGACCCGATTGGCTGAGCGACGCGAGCACCGCGCTTCCCGCGCTGATGCTGATTTCCCTCTGGGCTCATGTCGGCGGGCAAATGTTGGTGTTTCTCGCCGGTCTGCAACGAATCCCGCAAGCGTACCTGGACGCCGCGCGCGTGGACGGGGCCGGGGCGTGGCGACGCTTCAGGCGCATTACGTTGCCGCTGCTTCGCCCCGTCACCGCGTTTGTGGTCGTGACGGGGCTACTCAGCGCTTTGCAGATGTTCACGCTCGTGTCTGTGCTAACACAGGGTGGGCCGCTGCGGTCAACCGAGGTGCTTGTGCATCACGTGTATCAGACCGCGTTTGGCGCGCAGGTCTTCGGTGCGGCGAGCGCGCTGGCGTTGCTCATCTTCATCCTATTGTTGGTCTTCAGATGGCCACAGCTGAGGCTACTGGGCAAGCAGGTGCAGAATGCCTAAGCGCAGCTGGCCGCTTGGGGTCGTCGCCCTCGTTGTGGTCGCGCCCTTCCTCTATATGGTCTCGGTCTCATTCATGGGTGAGGTCGAGCTGCTGCGGTGGCCGCCGCCGCTGCTTCCCAAGGCACCTACAGCGGGCAACTACATCGCTGCGTTTGCGGCGTTGCCGTTCGCTCGTGTTCTCTTGAACACGGCGATCCTGGCGGGATCTGTCATGGCGGCCCAGGTACTCACCAGCGCGGCCGCGGGATACGCCTTCTCCCGGATGCGCTTCCCAGCGCGAGACGGGATCTTCTCCGCCGTGCTGGCGATGCTGGCGATCCCCGCGATTCTGTTACTGATCCCGCGATATCTCCTGATAGACGCCGTTGGATTGGCCGATACGTATCCAGGACTCGTCTCGACGGAGCTCGTATCGGTCTGGGGCATCTTCCTCATGCGGCAGACCTTTCTGATGTTGCCGCGTGATGTGGAGGATGCCGCGCGGCTTGATGGGGCGGGGGCATGGACGCTCTTTTGGCGAGTGACCCTGCCGTTGGCGAAACCCGCCGTCGCCGCCCTGGCGGTGCTCGCGTTCATGGACCAGTGGCGCAATTTCCTGTGGCCCCTGGTGATCACGCGATCACCGGACATGGCGGTCGCCGAAGTCGCGCTTGCACGCTTCCACACCACGTACGCAGGAAATTGGCCGTACCAGATGGCGGCGGCGGTCATGGTGACCCTGCCGCTGCTGGTGATCTGTTTGCTGGCCCAGCGCTACGTCCTGCAGGGGGCACGCCTCACGGGGGCGCGCGTCCGGCTCTAGCGGCGTGCGGTAGACCCGAAGGTCACGGTCCACTCGAGGTCGGCCGACGTGCCGGCAGGCCATTCGATCACCGCGTGCCCGCTCTCCAGACGCGTGAGCGTACACGCGATGCTGGATTTGCAGGATCTCGCGCGCATCCCCCGTGGAACCGAGATCGTAACCGCGTAGGAACGCCCGTCCAGACTCACGGACTTCGCGCTCAGCGAGCGCGTGGCGGTGTCCCAATGCTCTTCGCGAATGTCCACCGCGCCCTGAACGATGTGACGCGTCGTCCCAATGATTTGGGGCCGCTGTGGCCGCGCGAGCGTACTCCGCAGCGCGACCGTCAGCGTGGCGTGCGGCGGAATTGTGGCTGTGAGTGTCTGCTGCACATCTGTCATTGGCCGCTCGGCCCACACATCGTACGCGGTGACGCGCGGCGCTGAGATGCCGAGGGCTGCGAGGCTCTGCGCCACCGTGCGCGGCTCGTCGTCCCAGTTCACCAGCACGAGGGTCCACCAGCGCGGCACGCCCTCGACAATCCACGTCGCCGCCGGTCGGTCGCGCGTAACACTCCACACCCCCCCCGCGCCCCCGCCATCCGTCACGTGGACGGAGAGAACGTTCTCCCCTCCCCAATTGAGCGCGCTGGCGGGCACGGAATACCGGCGATAGCTGCGCCGTCCGTTCATCCCCCCAATCCGGATGCCGTTGATAAACGTCTCGTCACCATCGTCCACCTTCCCGAGATGGAGGTGCACCGCAGGCGGCTGGGGACTTGGGGGAGGCGAGGCAGGCAGCATGAAGCGCGTGCGGTACCAGGCGGAGCCATCGTAGTCCGGATGTCCCGCCTGCTCCCACGTCGCAGGCACGGGGATCGTTTCCCAGGTCTCGTCGTCGAAATCGCGCCCCGCATAGCGTGCGTCGTCACCAGTTCGAAATCGCCATGGACCCGTGAGCCGCACGATGCGTTCGCCGGCTGTCAGCGCCGGCGCGATCTCCGGTTCGTCGGTCTGCGTTCCCACGGGCCGGGGCGGAGACGTCGTCTGCGCCGCAACCGGGATCGTCTTCTGCAGCAGGGGCAGCCGTTCGGCCGGCAGCTTGGGAAGGTTGTCGGAAAAAATGCTCATCCCACCCGACACAGCGACGACGGATGCCCAGACGCGAGCCTCCTCCAGGGTGAGCGGCGGACGGACGACGAGACAATCGGGATCGTTCAGCCAGACGGAGCGATGGTAGAAGCTGCGCAGCGCGGCCGCCCGTGCGGGCGACTGAATGCCGTTCCAACTGGCATCCACGTCTTCACCGATGCGCATACCATCCACCAAGCCCGCGGCATGCTGGAGTGGCGCGCCGCATCCCAGGAGGAACGCCTCCGTGCCGAGTCCTTCGCGGAGCGCGGAGAGCCCTTTGCGGTAGGCTTCCCCGCGCGTGAGTCCGCCGTAGTGAGTCGCGCCGGCGGTTGCCCACTCGAGAAAGTCCACCTTCAGGTAGTCGTATCCCCACTCTCGCACGGCGCGGCGCGCCAGGTCGTATAACCATTGCTGCGCGCCAGGATGCGCGCCATCGAGCGCGAGGATGCGGCCGCCCCACGGCTCGCGGTCGTCCATGACGACGGGCGCTGCCTCCGACGCCGAGGGGGGCCCCTTCAACAGCCATGCGGGATTCGCCTGCGCCACATCGGATCGCTCGGCGACGGCGAAGGGCGCGACCCAGAGGCCGGCCTGCAATCCGGCTGCGTGAATGCGGTCGGTCAACCACCGATGGCCATGCGGGAATTTCGCATTCATGTTCCAATCGCCGGCCGCGCGCTGGTACCCGTCATCGAGCTGCACGTAGCGGAAGAAGCGGCGATCGAAATGCGCCGCGCAGAAGTCGATGTTGGCGAGCATGTCCACTTCGGTGACGGCGGCGCCAAGCTCGTACCAGGAGCACCAGCCCGTGGGCACGGCGAGGGCGGCCACGCGCTCCCGATCGACGGAGGATGGGGGTGTCGCGGCCGCGCTCAGCGCCGCGAGGCCGTCGCCGGCAGGTACGTAGGCGAGCCGTAGCGATGCGCCGTCGCCGTCCGGCCGAACCGGGCGCGCGGGGGACCACTCGCTCACGGCTTGGAGGCTGCCATCCACGCCCAGCTTGACCTTGCCTTCTCCCGCCTCGCCAGGATCCCACACCGCGGCCAAGCCGTTTCCTGCACGGGTTACGCCGATTGCGCCATAGCTGGTCGCGTTTGCCGGCACCACACTTATGTGACAAGGGTTCCACGACTGGTAGCCGTTCACCACGGCAATGAGAGGGCCGTCACCAGTCAGGACCTGTGGCTCAGAAGTTGCGAAGAACTGTATGCCACGGATTGTGGCGAGCACGCGATCCGGATAGATGGTGACGGTGATGGCGCCGTGCGCGTCGGAGTCGGAAGCCAGAAACTCGGCCTCGATCCACACGCCGCCCGATGTCCCGGCAGGTGCCCGGGTTCGCCCCCGGACCACCAGTGATTCGCCGCCCGGTGGGCGGCGGTTTCCCACGCTGACGTCCTCCAAGTCGGCAAGGGTCGCCAGGGTATCGCCGATCCAGACGCCCAGTGCTGCGTTTTGCAGCAAGGGGATGGATCGATCGGGACCGTTGTACCACAGCGTCAGGCGGCGCTGGTCGTCGAGGTCAAAACGCAGGCGGCCAAGTGCCCGCCGCGGGTACGGGTGCGGGACACGCAACAGAGTGGTGGAAGCTGCACCAGTGAGGAGAATGAACGTGCGCCGGTCCATGATACCAATGTTCGTTGCGCTGGGAGCTTTGTCTACGACACTCGCGGCGCAATCGCAGGAGCGGCCACACGCGATTGGCTTCGGTTTCGTCGCGACACTCGGCGCGTACTGGCAGATGGAAGGGGTCGAGATCGGGTACGCGCGCCGCTTGCAGCGCGGTCTCGCGGCAGTTTCATTCTCCGGCCGCGTGGGAACGTTCATCAACGAGAGCTCGATGCTCGGCGGCACGAAGGGTGCGGTCTTCGGGGCGACCGTGTCCGCCCGCACACGCATGAAGACGATCGCGCAGTTCGGCCAAGACGAGAACGGCACCGGCCTCGGCTTCGATGTGACCTTCGAAGTGACCGGCTACACCGCCTCAGGTTCACCGCTCTCGCAGGGCCCGCGCTGGGCCGCGATCTCGATGCTGCCCGCGTTCAGCATCGGTACCGGTGACGCGACGCATTTCGGCATCGTCATCGGTCCCACCGCGTTTCTGGGCAGGGGCAAGCCCTCGATGCGAGGCATGATGGCCTTCCGTGTTGAGGCGCCGCTGGCGCGCCGGGAGCGCCGTCCCTAGGTTAGCGACCTTATGGTCGCGCCGACGCTGGCCTCGGACCACCCGGGACTCGAGGTCCTCGCCGCAGTTGCTCGAGTGCTCGCCGCCGGTCGGCCCGCCGAAGAGGGGCTCGCCGGCGTGGTTGACGTGCTGCGACGTGGCTTGGCGCTGCGCCGCTGCCGCCTCTGGTTGCGGTCCCCCGACGGCTCCCGCTTCACGCCGATCACCACTCCTGACGACGAAACCGAGCTGCCCGGCGACATGTCCGCCGTCGCCGGCTGGGTGGCCGAAGGACCACATCGCGAATCGGTTCCCGGCGGTACGTTGCTCCGCCTTCCGCTCATCCACGAGGACGAGTCCCTCGGCTGTTTCGAGGTGATCCTCCGGGAGGGCCGCCAGGAGCGCATGGCGGATGACGTGTTGGTCGTCGTCGCCCAGATGCTCGCGCCCGTTCTCGCGGCCACCGCGCTGTCGCAGGATCTGGCATCCGAGGTGGCCTTACGCACGCGCGAGCTCGAATCGCAGCGAAACTTCGCCGCGCGGATCATCGATTCGCTGCCCGTGGGATTGTACGTGATCGATCAGGCGTACCGGATCCGGGCCTGGAATCGCAAGCGCGAGGCGGGGACGCAGGGCGTATCGCGCGAGGAAGCGCTGGGGCGCGAGGTGTTCGAGGTCTTGGACCGCCAGCCGCGCGAGCTGCTCAAGCAGGAGTTCGACCGCGTCTTCGCGACCGGTGAGATTCAGCAAATGGAGACGGATTCGCAGGCAACCGGCGAAGCCCGTCATTTCCGCATCACCAAGATCCCGATGCGGCTCGACGACGAGGACATCTCCCACGTCATCACGATCGGCGAGGACGTGACGGCCTGGCGGCAGGCGCTGCAACGCCTGGCGCAAAGCGAAAAGCTCGCGGCGGTCGGCCAGCTCGCCGCCGGCGTCATGCACGAGATCAACAATCCCCTGGCGACGATTCTCGCGTGCAATGAGGCGCTCAGCCTGCGCGTCGCCGAGCTACCGGAAGAGGAGCGCAAGGCGCAGGAGGAGTACCTCCACATCGTGGATACGGAGGTGCAGCGTTGCCGGCGCATCGTCGAAGGGCTGCTCGACTTTTCGCGGCCGAAGAAGAGCGGGCATAAAACAGCTTCCGACATCAACGCGATCATCGAGCAGACGCTGTTCCTGCTCAAGCATCACGAGCGCTTCAAATGGCTCACGATCGAGCGTCAGCTCGAGGGCGGCCTGCCGGCGTTCCCGGCGGATGCGGAGCGGCTGGTCCAATGCTTCATGGCGCTGATGCTCAACGCCATGGACGCGATGAACTCGCGCGGCGTGCTGACGGTCCGCACACGGCGTAATCCGGAACGCGACGACGAAGTCATGGCGGAATTCATCGACACCGGCACCGGGATCCGGCAGGAGGATCTGCCCAAGATCTTCGAGCCGTTCTTCACGACCAAGCCGCAGGGCCGGGGAACCGGACTCGGCCTGTCGGTGGCGTACGGAATCGTCGAGGAGCATCGCGGCCGCATCGAGGTGGAGTCGCAGATGGGCATCGGCACCAACTTCAAGGTGTACCTCCCCGTCGGATGAAAATCCTGGTGATTGAAGACGACAAGACGGTTGGTGAGTACGTGCGCCGGGGATTGGACGAGGCGGGCTACCACGTGGACCTCGTCGGGGACGGCGACGAGGGGCTGCGCCGCGCGAGCGGCAAGGGTTCCAGCTACGACATGATGGTCCTCGATTTGCGACTGCCCAAGCTCTCGGGCATCGACGTGCTGCGCACGTTGCGCGATCGGGGCGTCGGCCTCCCGGTGCTGGTGCTCACCGCGCAGGATTCCGTTGACTTCAAGGTGCAGGCCCTGCGCATGGGCGCGGACGACTACGTCACGAAGCCGTTCGCCTTCGAGGAGCTGCTGGCACGGGTCGAGGCACTGGGCCGCCGGCCCAAGGCGATCGCGCCACCCACGCTGAAAGTGAACGGCTTGCTGCTCGACACCGGAAGCCGAGAGGTGACGCGGGACGGCAAGCGGATCGAGCTGACGCCCAAAGAGTACGCGGTGCTCGAGTATCTCATGCGCCATCAGGGCCGCGTCATGTCCCGCACGCTGATCACGGAGTACGCCTGGGATTATCATTTCGATCCGGGGACGAACATCGTCGATGTCGTGATCACGCGGCTGCGGAAAAAGATCGATCACGCGAAGGAACCCAAGCTGATCCACACGGTGCGCGGCGTGGGCTACGTGGTGCGGACATAACGTGGAGAGTATTCGTGGGCGGTTGACGGTCTGGTACATGACCGCCCTCATCCTCAGCCTCGCGATCTTCGCCGTCATCCTTTATTTCGCGCGCCGCAGCGCCACCTATCAGGATCTCGATCGTCGCATTCAGTCGGAAGCCAACCTCATCGCGGGCATCCTCGCGGAGAGCTATCGCGCGCGCGGCGTCCTCGTCGAAAAGGATACGGCCGGACGGCCGGTGCTGATTTCGGAAGTCGCCGCGGTGCTCGAGGTCGTGCCCGACTTTCTGCTCGTGACGAGCCGCGACGGCCAGCTGCTCTTCGGCTCGCCCGATGCGCGCTCGCTCGGCTTTACGCAATTCGAGCAGATCAGCGCACTCGCGAACTCCTCTGCATCCGACGGTGGCGCATCCGGATCGACCCCTCCGCGGCGCCATCGGATCACGCCCAATGGGCCGACGCTGCATTACGTCATCCGGTCGGTGCCCGAGGCCGGCGGGCAGATAGGCGCCGTGCTGGCCGGCGCGGACACGCGCAGCGCGGAGCTCCAGGTCGCGCAGCTTGTGACGACGATCGTGATCGCGTTTCTCGTCGGCATCGTCCCGGCCGTGCTCGTCGGACGGTGGATCGCCGGCCGCGCGCTCGAGCCCGTCGACACCATGATCACCGAGATCCGGGAAATCACCGACGGCCGAAGCCTGCACCGCCGCCTGCCCGTGCCGATGGAGAAGGACGAACTGGGACGGCTGGCCGGAACGATCAACCAGATGTGGACGCGGCTGGAGCGGAGCTTCGCCGCACTGCGCCGTTTCACGGCGGACGCGAGCCACGAGCTGAAGACGCCGTTGACCGTCGTGCGTGCCGGGGTCGAGCGCGCGATCACGCGGCCCGGCGTTCCGCCCGAGACGCTCGCGCCGCTGGAAGAGACGCTGCAGGAAGTGAACCGGATGACGGAGCTGCTCGACTCGCTGCTCACCCTGGCCCGCGCCGACGAAGGACGCGCCGATCTGCACCGGGAGCCCGTGGATCTGCGCGAGATCATCGAGGAGGCGGGCGAAACCGGCGAGCTGCTCGCCGAGCACGCGGGGGTCAACATCGAGATCCGCCTGCCGCCGCAGCCGCTCGTCCTGGCGGTGGACCGGAGCCGCGTGCGCCAGCTCGCGCTCAACCTCATCGAGAACGCGGTCAAGTACACGCCGCGCGGCGGGCAGGTCTCGGTCGAGCTGACCGGCAACGACGGGCGCGTCGTCTTCACGGTGGCCGACACCGGCATCGGGATCGCTGCGGGCGATCTGCCGCACGTTTTCGATCGCTTCTGGCGCGCCGATTCCGCACGCACGCGCACCAGCGAGCGCGCCGGCACCGGCCTCGGCCTCGCCATCTGCAAGTGGATTGCGGAAGCGCATGGCGGGACGATCGAGGTACAGAGCCGCCCGGGACGCGGAACCACGTTCACCGTGGGATTGCCGAGAAGCGACAGCTCGCCGCACTGACCACCGAACCACATCTCGTTGTCATCGTCCTGTCATCTGCGTGCAAGAGGCGGGTCATTGCTCGTCTGTATGCTCACACTGACCCCGTGTGTGAGGACTGACCATGTACGACGACCTCGCGCGAACGCAGAGACCAAGTCTCTTGGAGTGGGTCTCGGTGAACATGGTGATCCCGTCGATGGTCCTGACGTTGGCGATGCACATCCCGGCGGACCGACATGACTTTGTGCCGCTGGTGTACGGTGAGGTGACCTGTCTGATGCTCGGCGTCGTCGACTCTCCGCGGTACGGCGAGTTGATCCCGGACGTCCCTCCCCGCCTCAACTGGATGTCGCAGCCCGATTACCCGGCCCCGCTGCTGCAGACACGTACGGAAGGTCACGTCGTTCTGAGAGCGCTCGTCGACGCGCATGGTAGGGTCAAGCAGTCGTCAATCGTCGTCGTGCAGGCGACGAATCCCGAGCTCACGGATGCGGTGCGCGGGGCGATGACCAACGCGCAGTTTCGTCCGGCCTGGTTTGCAGGGATGCGAATCGAGGCGTGGGTGACGTTCTCGGCGTACTTCGACATTCACGGGGAGTGACAGTATGCGCGCGATGAGCTCGGCGGTATCCATTACGCTGCATATAGCGTTAGGCGCTGCTGTTCTTTTCGGAACGGCCAAGACCGGTCGCTCGACTCCCGCAACTTCCACGCTTCAAACGGGGGCACCCGGTCAGCTGGCTTCTCCAACTTCCTTGCCGTCGAATGCGACCACTGTGACCGGTTACCCGTCGGACGGGTGGGGCCCTGCGCTCGGCGAGGCCGGTCCCGAGGTCCTGACGGGACCGCTGCCGGTCTATCCTGAGCTCCTCCGACGGGCCGGAGTTCAGGGGCAGGTGCTTCTGGAGGCGGTCGTTGACACGACCGGTCGTGTGCTGGCGCCCTCCATCTCCGTCATTTCTGCAACTAACCCCGGCTTTGTGGCGCCGGCCCGAGAGGCGTTGCTGGCGACCCTGTTTCGCCCCGCCCGCGTCGGCGGGCGGGCGGTGCCGATGCTGGTGCGTGTGCCGTTTGACTTCACCATTCGGGGCGGCACGGGACGTGCTCGATGAGCGAGGCGCCGAAGGGCTCATCCGGCTGTCATCGTTTTGTAATCTTCGGCCTACTAGCGGGTTCATTGCAGCGGGTACTATTTGTGTAGCGAGTCAG
>Ga0184632_10000723_pt1 | contig 13267 bp, 10 predicted proteins | sample PLM31_50_b1_FD_133153 | JGI IMG/M metagenome (GOLD analysis project Ga0184632, IMG submission 133153) | Groundwater sediment microbial communities from an aquifer in East River, Colorado, USA - PLM3-1_50_b1 | ecosystem: Environmental > Terrestrial > Soil > Riparian zone | place: USA: East... | reverse complement strand
TCGCGCGCATCTCCGGCTACGGCCAGACGGGGCCGTACGCCCCACGGGCGGGCTTCGCCTCAGTGGCTGAGGCGATGGGCGGCATCCGTCACATCAACGGGTTTCCGGGCGAGTCGCCCCCCCGGATCCACATCTCGCTCGGCGACTCGCTCGCGGGCATGTTCGCCGTGCAGGGCATCCTCGCCGCGCTCTACTGGCGGGACGTGCTCGGCGGCGGCCGCGGCCAGGTCGTCGACGTTTCGCTGATGGAGGGCTGCTTCGCGCTCCTCGAGAGCACCGTCCCAGAGTACGACCGCCTCGGCATCGTCCGCGGCCCCGGCGGCACAGGCCTCAAGGGCGTGGCTCCCTCGAACATCTTCAAGTCGAGCGACGACAAGTGGATGGTGATCGCCGCGAATGCCGACAACGTGTTCCGGCGACTGTGCGCGGTCATGGGGCAGCCGGAACTCGCAGACGACTCGAGGTTCGCGACCCACCTCGCGCGCGGCGAAAACCAGGAGGAGATCGAGGGAATCGTCGCGGAGTGGGCGAGGCGGCACACCGTCGCCGAGATCGACCGGCTCCTCAACGAGGCCGGCGTGATCTGCGGGCCGATCTACACGGTCGCGGACATCTTCGAGGACGAGCACTACCAGGCTCGCGAGATGCTCGTGAAGCACCAGGACCCGGAGTTCGGCGAGTACGTCGGCCCCGGAATCGTTCCCAAGTTTTCGGAGACGCCGGGCGAAGTGCGCTGGTCGGCGACCTGGGAGGAGGGCAGCCACAACCGCGACGTCTACGGCGGGCTGCTCGGCCTCTCGGACGACGAGTGCGCTGAGTTGAAGGAGCAGGGCGTCCTGTGACACTGACGATCTGCGACGTCGGACCCCGCGACGGCCTCCAGAACGAGCAGGGGCACCTCGACCCGCAGACCCGGGCCGAGCTCGTGAACCGGCTGGGGGCTGCAGGGGTGCCGCGGATCGAGGCGGTCAGCTTCGTCAGCCCTGCGCGAGTGCCGCAGATGGCGGGGGCAGAGGAGGTGGTCGCCGGCATCGAACCTCGCCCCGGCGTCGTCTATGCGGGGCTCGTGCTCAACCAGCAAGGCTACGACCGCCTTGCCGAGACCGATCTCGACGAGGTGCACTTTGCCTTCGCTTCAACTGAGACGTTCAACCGCCGCAACCAGAACGCCTCGCCGGAGGAGTCGCTCGACGTCGCGGCCAGGATCGTCGAGCGTGCGCACGTCGACGGCATCCGCGCCACTGTCACGATCGGCACGTCGTTCGGCTGCCCGTTCGAGGGCGCCGTCGATCCCGCGCGCGTGCTCGCCTTCGCGGAACGGTTGGCGCTCGCCGGAGCGGACGAGATCGTTTTCGCCGACACCGTGGGCGTCGCCGTCCCGCGCCAGGTGAAGGAGATCGTGGGCGAAGCCGTAGGCCTCGGCCCACCGGTCGGCGTGCATCTCCACAACACGCGCAATACCGGCTACGCGAACGCGTACGCGGCCCTCGAGGCGGGTGCGACGGTGCTCGATGCCTCAGTCGGCGGCATCGGCGGCTGCCCGTTCGCCCCACGCGCGACCGGCAACATCTGCACCGAGGATCTCGTCTACATGCTCCACGGCGAGGGCGTCGCAACAGGCATCGACCTCGATGCACTCATCTCCGTCGCCGGCTGGCTCGAGAGCCGGCTCGAGCGGCAGCTCCCCGGACAGGTCTATCGCGCCGGCGCATTCGAGCCGGTGGCGGGCTGAGGAAAGGAAGGCACAGGCATGGCGTACAGGCTCGGTGTCGACGTCGGCGGCACGTTCACGGACCTCTTCCTCGTCGGCGACGGCGACGGGAACGGCGGCGGCCGGTACCGCGTCAAGACGCCCTCGACGCCCGCCGACCCCTCGGAGGGCGTGCTGAACGGCGTGAAGCGGATCTGCGACGAGGCCGGCATCGACGTCGGCGACCTCCGGAACATCCTGCACGGGACGACCGTCGCGACGAATGCGGTGCTGGAGTCGAAGGGGGCCCGCGTGGGCCTGATCACCACGCAGGGCTTCAAGCAGATCCTGCACCTGGCGCGTTCGCAGACGCCGGGGCCACTCGCCGGCTGGATCATCATGGTCAAGCCGGATCCGCCCGCGTCGCTGGCCGACACGCGTGAGGCGGTCGAGCGGATGGACGCGCGCGGCAAGACGCTCGTGCCCGTCGACACGGAGCAGGTCGAGTCGATCGTGCGCGACCTGGTCGAGTCCGGCGTCGAGTCGCTGACGATCGCGCTGATCAACTCCTACGTGGACGGCGCGCATGAGCGCCGGATCGGCGAGATCGTCGAGCGCCTCTATCCGGGCTTTCCGGTGACGCTCTCAGCCGAGGTTCTGCCCGAGTTCCGCGAGTACGAGCGGGCGCTGACCGCGTGCATGAACTCGTACGTCCGTCCGAAGGTTGCCGACTACATCAAGCGCCTGCAGGAGCAGCTGAACGGGATCGGTGCGCAGGCGGAAGTGAACATCCTGCGTTCCGACGCCGGGCTGATGACGACGCGAGAGGCGGCGCGGAACCCGATCTACGGCGTGCTCTCCGGTCCGTCCGGCGGCGTCAGCGGTGCACTCTTCGTCGCGCGCAAGGCCGGCTTCGACGACATCCTCGCCTTCGACATGGGCGGAACATCGACCGACGTCGCCCTGTGTCAGAACGGCCAGCCGACGATCGGTCGCGAGACCTCGATCGGCCACTTCCGGATCAAGGTGCCGTCGGTGAACGTGCACACCGTCGGTGCCGGGGGAGGCTCGATCGCGCACGTGCCGGAGTTGACGAAGGCGCTGCGCGTCGGCCCGCAGTCGGCGGGCGCGGAGCCTGGCCCGGCGGCTTACGGCAAGGGCGGTAACGAGCCCACCGTCACGGACGCGAACGTCGTTCTCGGGCACTTGCCGCCGCACTTGCTGGGCGGCGAGATGGAGCTCGACGTCGACGCGGCCCGCGAAGCCGTGCAGAAAGTCGCGGACGCGATGGGTCTGGAGTCGGTGGAACAGGCCGCCGAGGGCATCCTTGCGATCGTCAACGAGAATATGGCGGGCGCTCTGCGGCTCGTCTCCGTCCAGCGCGGCCACGACCCGCGCGACTTCGCGCTCGTCGCCTACGGCGGCGCGGGGCCACTGCACGCGAACGCATTGGCGAAGCTGATGGGCTCGTTCCCCGTGATCGTGCCGCCCGCGCCAGGCCTGCTCTGTGCGATCGGCGACCTCGTCGCCGACTTCCGCGACGAGTTCGCGCAGACATACATCCGGTTGCTCGCCGACGCGAGCGGTGCCGAAGTGGCGGAGATCCTGGACGGCCTCGGCCAGCGCGCGAACGAGTGGCTCGCGGGCGAAGGGATTCCACAGGAGGCGCAGCGGGTGACGTGCACCGCGGATATGCGCTACCACCGCCAGGGCTACGAGATCCCGGTGGCGCTGGAGCCGGAGGAGATCCGAAGCGGCGGTCTCGCCGACCTGGAGGAGCGCTTCAACGGGCTGCACGAGCAGCTGTACGGCTTCCGCATGCCGGGCACCGCGTCGGAGATCGTCAACCTGCGCGCAGTCGGTTACGGGGACGTGCCGAAGCTCGAGCTACCGGTGGATGAGCTCGGTTCCGAGGATGCGTCCGGCGCCGTGGTCGACGAGCACGACGTGATCTTCGACGGCGAGCGCGTCGCGACGAAGATCTACGACCGCACGAAGCTGCGGCCGGGGGCGGCGCTCGACGGGCCGGCCGTCGTGACCGAGTTCGACTCGACGACGGTCGTCCTCCCCGGCTACCGCGCCGCAGTCGACTCCAACTTCAACATCCTGATCACCCCGAACGAGTGAGCGAGGGAGAGATGGCAATCACCGAAGAGCTCCGCATCGCCGACATCCCGGACGTCGAGGTCGATGCAGTCACGCTCGACATCATCGAAGGCGCGTTGAAAAGCGCGCGCTTCGAGATGGACGCCGTCCTCTTCCGGTCGGCGATGAGCCCCGTCATCCGCGAGCAGCACGACGAGTTCCCGATGATCACCGACCCGCGTGGGCGCATGGTCGTCGGCCAGTTCGGCGCCTACATCAACGAGATGATGGCGGAGTGGGAGGGCGGCATCTACCCGGGTGACGTGATCCTTACCTCCGACCCGTTCAAGTGCTCGGCCTCGATCTCGCACACGAACGACTGGCTCGTGCTGGTACCCATCTTCTTCGAGGACGAGCTCGTCGGCTGGTCGAGCCAGTTCGGCCATCAGATGGACGCGGGCGGGCCGCTCCCGGGATCGCTTCCGACCGGCGCGAAGACGATCTTCGAGGAGGGCATCATCATTCCGCCGCTGAAGATCGTCGAGCGGGGCGTGCCGAAGGACGACGTCCTCAAGCTGATCTTCAACAACGTCCGTCTGCCGGAGATGAACCGGGCCGACCTGTTCGCGATCGTCGCGGGCTGCCGTGCCGGCGAGCGGCGCGTGATCGAGCTCTGCGAGCGATTCGGCAAGGAGACCTACCTCGCCGCGCTGCAGGCGTTGCTCGACCGCACGTACGAGGCGATGCGGCAGCTGATTCTGCTCGCTATCCCGGAGACACCGCAGAGCTTCGAGGACTACGTCGACGACGACGGTCTCGGCAACGGCCCGTACATGATGAAGCTGACGATCTGGCGCGAGGGCGACCAGGCGTTCTTCGACTGGTCTGGCACGGACCCGCAGGCTCTCGGCCCGATCAACTTCTACCTCTCCGAGGGCATGTTCAAGATGTTCATCGGGATCTACCTGATCATGGTCAACGATCCTCAGATCCTCTTCAACGACGGCTTCTATCCCCTGCTGCACGTCGTCATGCCGGAAGGATCGCTTCTGCGGCCGCGTTTCCCGGCAGCGCTCGGCTGCCGCACGCACGCGCTTGCGCGGCTCTTCGATGTCCTCGGCGGCGCGCTCGTGAAGCAGGCGCCGGAGCTGAACACGGCTGCCGGCTATGGCACGAGCCCGTACATGCTCTATTCCGGCTGGGACGAGAAGGGCGACTTCTTCTACTCGATGGAGATCCTCTACGGTGGCATCCCCGGCCGGCCGATCGGCGACGGGATGGACGGCCACTCGTGGTGGCCGCTGTTCGAGAACATCCCAACGGAGTACCTCGAGGCCTACTACCCGCTCCGGATCGACGGCTACACGACGGTGACCGACTCCGGCGGAGCGGGCTTCCACCGCGGCGGCAACGGCGTCGAGAAGCGCTACATCTACCTCGAGCCAGGCGAGGTCTCCATCCATGACGACCGCTGGCTGACGCGGCCCTGGGGCGTGCTCGGCGGCGAGCCCGGAGGGCGCTCGGAGAAGATCCTGCGTCGGTCCGACGGGACCGAGGAGCGGCTGCCGTCCAAGTGCGACCAGGTCGTCGTCGAGCCGGGCGACATGCTCGTCTTCCGCACCGCAGGTGGCGGCGGCTGGAAGGACCGGCTCGACCGTCCCGCCGAGATCGTCGCGCGCGACGTGTCGTACGGGCTCGTGTCGCGGGAGCACGCGAAGACCGGCTACGGCGTCGTCCTCGCGGAGGACGGCACGGTCGACGCCGACGCGACCGAGGCCGAGCGTTCGCGGCAGCGCGAGAAGCGCGGCGACCCGCTGCCGTTTGACTTCGGGCCGCCGCCCGAGGAGGTGCTCGCGCGCTGCAAGGAGGAGACGGGGCTCGAACCGCCGTCTCCTGCGAAGCCGCTGCGGTGGTCGCCTCTCGAGGATGGAACGGCCGCTCTGGCGCGCGTGCGCTTGGGTGACGGCATCGCGGAGCCGTGAGCTCGCTCAGGCACGAGGGCTTTCACGGGCGCGCCGGCTTCGGCCGGCGCCCCGCGCTCCTCGTGATCGACGTCAACGTCGGCTTCACGGATCCCGCGTCCCCGCTCGTCTGCGAGCTCGACGGCGTCGTCGCGGCGATCGGGCGCCTGCTCGACGAAGCTCGGCGGGCGCAGATCCCGGTCGTCTACACGACGGTCTCGTACACGGAGGGAGACAAGACCACGGCGGCCGCGTTCATCGAGAAGGTCCCCGCTCTGCTCACGCTGGAAGCGGGGAGCCGGTGGGTCGAGATCGACCCACGTGTCGCGCCGCTGCCGCATGAGCCGGTGCTGAACAAGCTGTTCGCGTCGGCCTTCTTCGGCACCGCGCTTTCGAGCCTGCTCGCCGCCGCCGGCTGCGACAGCGTCATCGTCACCGGTGCGTCGACCTCGGGCTGCGTGCGCGCGACCGCCGTCGACGCGCTCCAGCACGGCTACCGCCCACTCGTCCCGCGCGATGCGGTCGGCGACCGCAATCCGGCCGCGCACGAGGCGAACCTCTACGACATCGACGCGAAGTATGGCGATGTCGTCTCGCTCGACGAGGCCGTCGCGCACCTGGAGGAGCTCGCCGCTGCACACGCTCGCTGAAAAGATCCTGCTCGCGCACTGCGATGCGGACGAGGTCGCACCCGGCGACGTCGTCATGGTCCGCTGCGACGTCGTGATGGCGAACGACGTGTCGGGTCCCGTCGCGTTCCGGCAGATGGCGAAGATGGGGGTCGAGCGTGTCTTCGACTCGTCGAAGGTGGTGATGGTCGCCGATCACTTCATGCCGGCCAAGGACGCGCGCTCGGCGGAGCTGCAGCGACGGCTGAAGGAGTGGTCGGACGCGCAGGGCGTGACGTTCTACGGGCAGGGCCGCGGCGGCATCGAGCACACGTTGCTGTGCGAGGAGGGGTGGGTGGTCCCGGGCTCGGTGCTCGCGGGCGGGGACTCTCACACGTGCACGTACGGCGCGCTCGGAGCGTTCGGGAGCGGCCTCGGCTCGACCGACATCGCCGCCTGCCTCGCGCTCGGCGAGTTCTGGCAGACGGTGCCGGCGACGATCCAGGTCGAGTTCACCGGCGAGAAGCGCCCGTTCGTCACCGGCAAGGATCTGATCCTCGCCGTTCTGGCCGAGATCGGCGTCGGCGGGGGCGCGAACGCCGTGCTCGAGTTCGTCGGCGACGCGGCGGAGGCGCTCTCCGTCGACGAGCGGCTGGCCGTCTCGAACATGGCGGTCGAGGCCGGCGCCGAGACCGGCATCTTCCCGGCCGACGACACGACCGCCGAGTACCTGGCGGGCAGGACCGAGTCGCCGTGGCAGCGGGAACGGTCGGACCCCGACGCAGAGTTCGCTCGCCGGCTGCGGATCGACCTCGCGCAGCTGCCGCCGCTGATCGCGCTCCCTCATCTGCCCGGCAACGTCGTCCCGGTCGACGAGGTTGTGGGCACGCACGTCGACCAGGTCTACATCGGCAACTGCGCGAACGGGACGATGACCGACCTCCGTCAGGCGGCCGAGATCCTCGGCGGCCGGCGTGTCCACCCGGACTGCCGGGCGATCGTCGTCCCGGCGACGCAGAGGATCTACCGAGAAGCGCTGCGCGAGGGTCTGCTCGATCTCTTCGTGGAGGCCGATGTGATCGTCTCCACGCCCACCTGCGGAGCCTGTTTCGGCGGCCACATGGGCGTGGTCGGGCCGGGCGAGCGAGCCGTCGCGACAACGAACAGGAACTTCAAGGGGCGAATGGGCTCGACCGAGGCGGAGGTCTACCTGGCCAACGCGTACGTCGCCGCTGCGGCCGCTGTCGCCGGCGAGATCGTCGCTCCGGCCGAGGTCGCCCCGTGATCGTCGAGGGCCGGGCCGTGGTCATCCCCGGCGATGACGTCGACACCGACGTGATGTACCCGGGCCAGTACCTCAACATCGACGATCCGGACGCGATGAAGCCGTACCTCTTCGAGGGCTACGACCCCTCGCTCCGCGACCAGCTCGGGGAGGACACGATCATCGTCACCGGCCATAACTTCGGCATCGGCTCGTCGCGCGAACACGTTGCGCAGGCCATGAAGGCGTGGGGAGTGCGGGCGGTCGTCGGGGCGAGCTTCGCGCGGATCTTCCGGCGCAACTGCGTCAACCTCGGACTCCCGGTCCTCGAGTCGCCCGACGCGGCGGCGGCGGCGAGGCGCGGCTCGCGGATCCGCATCGACACGGACACGGGCGAGGTCGACGTCGACGGGCAGCGGTACTTGGCGGCACCGATCCCGCCGCTCGTCGGCGAGCTGCAGGCGGCCGGCGGTCTCGTCCCATGGACGGCGCGACGCGCGGAGGAGCGATGATCGTCCGCGACGCCGGCGACGCCTGGCAGGTCGTCCTCCAGACCGACCACGCCGACCTCTCCGGCGCGTTCGCGCGCGCCTGGCGCGAGCAAGGGCCGCACCACGACGCGCTCGTGATCACCGCCGAGCGGCACGACGACGGCTGGGCGGTCTGGGAGCAGTCGCCGCGGGTCGACGAGCGCGGCAAGCCGGTCAACTTCCTCGAGGTCGACGTTCGCTCGCACCTCGCCTTCTACCGCGCCGGCATCGCCGCGATCACCGAGCAGGACCCGTACGCCGGCCTTCTCGTCTCGATGCACGGCGCGGGGATCTACCGGCAGCGCTACGGGCTCGACCCGGGGCTCGGGCTCGCGAAGGCGGCGGAGGTGCAGGACGAGGTCGACGCGTTCGTCGCCGAGCAAGAGGCGAAGTTCGGCGGCGAGCCCGGAGAGCACCGCGGCGACTACGAGCTCCTGCAGCTCTACGACCGGCTCTCGCTCTACTTCTGCATGCGGGACGTCGAGGCCGGCGAAGCCGTCGAGCTGCAGGGCTACCGGCTCGAGCCGGTAGCGCCGTGGCACGTCCGGATCGCGCCCTACCCGTTCGGCGAAAGCCCACTGGGCTGCTCGCTCGTGCGGCGGGTAATCCCTAAGGACTCGGGGGCGGACGTGCTCAGGACCGCTCCAGAGGATGTCGCCATCACTGTCGAGCAGTAGACCGGGAGGGAGCATGGCAGCCAAGACGCAGGTGAACGGGGTCGAGCTCTGGTATGACGTCACGGGGGAGGGCGACCCGGTGATCCAGATCCACGGCGCGGGCTTCGGGCACTTCAACTTCGCTCCCGCGACGCCTGACCTCGCCAAGCACTTCCAGGTCGTCGACTACGATATGCGCGGCTACGGGCAGTCGGACCGGCCCCTGCAGCACTACGACATGGAGGTCTGGGCCGACGACGCCGCCGGCCTGCTCGACGCGCTCGGTCTTCGCGAGGCGCACGTCCACGGCACCTCGATGGGTGGGATGATCGCGATCGTCTTCGCCGGCAAGTACCCGCAACGGACGACGTCGGTCGTGATCAACTGCGCGGCCGCCAGGCTCGGCACGGCCGGACGGCTCGTCTTCAAGAACTGGATCGACATCGCGCGGCTGGACCCCGCTGGCCCCGGCAGCAGGATCCTGGCGGAGCTGATCGCGTGGCAGGCGCTCTCCAGGAGCTTCCTCGAGACGCCGGAGGGCGTGGCCGCCATCGACACCATCCAGCAGATCCTGCGCGACTCGAACCGGCTCGAGGTCTTCACCGCGGCCTGCCAGGCGATGTGCGACATGGACATCACGGGCTGGCTGCCGAAGATCACCGCTCCCGCGCTCGTGCTCGGCGGCGACGAGGACCTGATGACACCGTGGGATCAAGGGCCGGGCGGCGCCGGCCAGCAGGCGATCTACGAGGGCATCCCGAACGCGGAGAAGCACGTTATCCGCGGTTCGAATCACTCAACGCTCTTCGACAACACCGAGGAGCACGTTCGGGTGGTGATCGAGTTCTTCACTCGGCACCGCCGGGCGGGAGCCACTGCAGCGGCGGGAGCGACGCCGGCTCAGAGGTCCTAAGTGCCGGCGGTCGAGGGTTACGGCGTCGAGCCGATCCCGGAGGAGCTGCGCACGGTCGGCTGGCGCGACCTGTTCGCGATCAACTTCACGTTCTTCCTGAACCCGGTCATGTACGTCCTGGGCGCGCTTGCCGTCGTCGACGGCGGCCTGCCCCTCTGGTGGGCCGTCGCTGCGACGGTGCTCGGCCAGGCGCTCGCCTTCGGCCTGCTCGTGGTCGTGGCCCAGCCCGGCGTCGATCATGGCCTGCCGGGCCAGGTGACGATGCGCGCGAGCCTCGGGGTCTGGGGCGCAAGGGGCCTCAGTTCCCCGTATCGCATGATCGCGGCGACGTACTGGTTCGCGGCTCAGGCGCTGGCCGGCTCGCTCGGTATCCAGGCGGTCGTCGTCGCCCTCGGCGGCGCGAAGCCGCCACTCGTCCCGGTCGCGCTCGCGCTCGCCGTCTTCCACGCGACGCTGGCCGTGCTCGGCTTCGACGTCATGCGCTACGTGCTCCGCGTCGTCCTGCCGGTGTCGCTTGCGCTGACGGCGGTCCTGGTCGGGCTCTACCTCATTTCGGACGACCCGCGTTACGCGGTCGGCCGGGTCTTCCACTCGCCCGACCAGCACCTGACCTGGACCGGGTTCGCGACGTACGTCACCGTCATGTGCGGCGCTTCGCTCACGCTCGTCACGAACGTCGCCGACCTCTGCCGGTACACGCCGACGCGGCGTGACCTCCGCATCGGGCTGTTCGCGTCAGCCGTCCTCGCCGTTGCCGTCACGACCTTCGTGGGCGGCTACGCAGCCGCAGCCACTGGTGAGCTCAACCCCTTCATCGCCGTCGCCGACCTGACCCGGATCGACGCACTGCTCGTGCTGCTGCTCGCGGCGATCGTCGTCCAGGGCATCGCCGCGAACATCACCAATGTCTACACCGCGGGCATGTCGCTCGTGAACGCGGCGCCTGCGCTCGGCCGACTCAGGGCGACGGTCGCCGCCGCCGCCGCCGCCATCGCGCTTTCGGCCTTCCCGGCCGTGATCGAGGAGGCGCAGACTTGGATCGCCCATCTCGGCAACGTCGCCGCGCCGCTGACCGGCGTGATCCTCGCCGATTACCTCGTCGTCAGGCGCGCGCGCGTCGACGTCGAGGCGCTGTTCGACCAGGCCGGGAGATACCGATACGTGAGCGGCGTCAATGTGGCTGCGCTGCTTGCCGTGGCGGCCGGGGCCGGCCTGTACTCCGCGCTTCCACACGCGTGGCTGAAGGTCGTGTGGGGCCTCGCCGCGGGCGCGATCGCCTACCTGGCGCTCGAGCCCATCCAGCAGACGCTGCTCGCGCGCTCCGGGCGCGGGCAGGCGACGACGGAGGCGGCGTGAGCCCTCGGCACGCCCTCGTGCCGCTCACAAACCCACGCCGTCCAGCCCTTGTGAAGGCTATTTGACTTGCGGGCGGCGAGAGTTGTATACAAGCTCCATCTGGTTGTCGGGGCAAAGACCGCGACGCCCGGCTGACGCCCGGTCGGCGCAGCTTCCTCGTGCGGCGGGGAAGCGAAAGGAGACGGCAATATGAGCAATGTCGACGACCACGAGTTCGACGTCCACGAATTCGCGGAGCAACTCGGCTATACGGACGAACTCGGCAAGCACGACCTGTCGGATCCGAACATCGAGCGGGCGACGACGAAGGCGTCGCGCGGCCTCAGCCGGCGTGAGCTCGTCAAGCGGGGCGGCGTCGGGGCGGCCGCGTTGGCCGGCCTGGGCTCCGTCGCCGGCCGGGCTGCCGCAGCGGTGGAGGCGAATGAGAAGTTCACGGGCACGCTGCGCGTGATCACCCTCGGCGTCGAGTGGCCGCAGGGTGCCGAGCAGCAGGCCGAGAAGGACCTTGGCTTCAAGTTCAACGTGCAGCCGATGAGCACGAACGCGCAGGTCCAGAAGTCGATCACCTCGCCCGGCAGCTTCGACCTGCTCGGCGGCTACAACTACCAGTTCTTCCAGATCTGGCCGACGGGCAACTTCCAGCCCGTGGACCGGACCAGGATCAAGGCGTGGAAGAGCTTCTATCCAATCTTCACGAAGGGGAAGGTTCAGCCGGGCCGGGCAGAGTGCACGCCGGGTCAGGGCAACGCGCCCTTCCGCGTCCTGTACCTCGACCCGGGCCGCAAGACCGGCCTTCCGCTCACGAAGGAAGGGCCGCGCAACAACAAGGCGATCGTCCAGTGGTGGGACTCCAAGGCGAACGCGGCCTTCGGCGGCAAGCCGGAGCCGCGGTCGATCGTGGGACCGCCGGCCCACTTCAACATGGACTCGATGGGCTACAACGGCGACGTCATCAAGAAGCAGCCCGGTCAGGTTTCGTGGGCCGAGCTTCTCAACGGTAAGCACAAGGGCCGCGTCGCGGTCCTGAACGACCCCGGGATCGCGATGGCCGACCTCGGCAACGCCGTTCAGGCGCTCGGCCTGATGAAGTTCAAGGACCTGGGCAACATGACCCGCGGGGAGATGGACCGGCTGTTCAAGATCCTCGCGAAGTACAAGAAGGGTGGCCACTTCCGCGCGTTCTGGTCGACCTTCAACGAGTCCGTGAACCTGATGGCCTCCAAGGAGGTCGTCATCGAGTCGATGTGGTCGCCCGCGGTGGCGCTGCTCGTCGCTCAGGGCGTGAACTGCCGCTACGCCTTCCCGAAAGAGGGCATGCGCGGCTGGTGCAGCGCGCAGGGCATCCCGAAGCATGTCACCGGCGAGAAGCTGCAGGCCGCGTACTCCTACCTCAACTGGATGTACGAGGGTTTCCTCGGTGCGCTGATCATGCGGCAGGGCTACTACGTCGCGAACGGGAAAGACCTGCCGAAGTGGCTCCGCTCGAATCGGGCCAAGACGACCGGGAAGCCGGCCTTTACGGCCCAGGAGTACGACTTCTGGTACAACGGTAAGCCGGCTGCACGCGACCTCCCGGGCATCACGGGTCGGGTCGGAGACATCAAGAAGGGCCAGGTGCGCGACGGAGGCTCGTTCGTCAAGCGTGCCTGCAAGTACACCGCCTGGAACTCGTTCTACACGGAGAACGTGTACCAGGTGAAGAAGTTCAACGAGTTCCTTAGCGGCTAACGCATGGCCGACGAAGGCGTCGGACGTGCTTCGGAGGAGGCGGCGAACGCCGCCTCCTCCGCCGCGAAGGGGTCAGGCCTCGACCTGAACGGAGTCTCCAAGGTCTTTCCCGGCGGAACCCTCGCCGTGGAGGACTTCAACCTGCACGTCGACCACGGCGAGTACGTGGTCCTGCTCGGGCCGTCGGGCTGCGGCAAGACGACGACGCTGCGCATGATCGGCGGCCACGAATTCCCGACGAGCGGCGACATCCTCCTCGACGGCGAGTCGCTCGTCTCGCTCCCGCCGCACAAGCGCCCCACGACGACCGTCTTCCAGCACTTCGCGCTCTTCCCGCACAGGACCGTGCTCCAGAACGTCGAGTTCGGGCTGAAGATGCACGGCGTCTCCAAAGAGAGACGCCGGCAGCAGGCGATGGAGTCGCTCGAGATGGTCGGCCTGGATCCGCTCGCCGACCGCAAGCCGCGGCAACTCTC
>Ga0184632_10000721_pt1 | contig 13290 bp, 9 predicted proteins | sample PLM31_50_b1_FD_133153 | JGI IMG/M metagenome (GOLD analysis project Ga0184632, IMG submission 133153) | Groundwater sediment microbial communities from an aquifer in East River, Colorado, USA - PLM3-1_50_b1 | ecosystem: Environmental > Terrestrial > Soil > Riparian zone | place: USA: East River... | reverse complement strand
GCTGGTTGAACCAGATGTAGCCGGGCACCATGCGAAAGACCAAGCCGCGTCTTTGCTTTGGGTCGCGGTAATCGGGAGTGGCGTAAACGTAGAACCAGATTTGCTCCATGTGGGTGAAGTAGCCGCCCAGCTCTTTGATCATCCTGTGGCCTTCGCCCCTGGCGCCGAAGCCGGAACCTTCCATGACTTTGAACTTCCTAAACTCGGGCCGGTGCTCCAAAACCATGTCGAGATTGGAATTGAATCCGCCAGTGGCGACTATGACGGTTTTGGCGTGAATTTCCATGGCTTCATTGTTTCTACTCGCCGTGACGCCGCTGACGCGGCCATTGTTCGTGCGCAGTTGGCCCACGCTGGTCGATGTCATGATCGTGATGTTCGGTATTGATTCGGCTGTTTTGATGAGCGCGATCATCAATCCCAGACCATTGTTGTCCGGCCGGTGCCAGCGCAACACGCGGTTGCCTTCCTGGACTTTCATATCGACCCACTTGGCGCCGCAGCTCTCCGCCCAATGATAGAGGTCGTGCAGCGTGTGCTCGAGATAATATCTCGCCCACACTTCGTCCGCTGCCCCGCCGCCCCATTTCACCCAATCTTCGAAGGCGATATCCGGCGTATCCTCGATGCCTTGGGCTTTTTGCAAGGGCGTACCGACGATGCAGCAGCCGCCGCCTGAAATTGCCGCAGTGCCGCCGCATTCGTTTGCCTGCTCCAGGACAACGCATTTGCCGCCCGCCCGCGCAACCTCGATGGCGGCGGGTATTCCCGCGCCGCCGCCGCCAATGATCGCAACATCGGTCTCAATGGTTGATCCAGCCATGTGAAACTCCTTTAAAGAATTCCGTGTACAATCGTTTATCACCGTTGTCGTCACTGGGTCAAACTTAGCCACAATGTAGCACGTTCAAAGGGTTCAAATTGTTCAAGCCGTTCAAAACGATTTTCGGCGCGAGTAAGGGGACAGTCCCCATGTCGAAGGGGGACTGTCCCCTTCCGGGAACGGCTGGAAAGGCTTGAACCCGCGTAGCGGTACGAGTGGCGCTTGATTTATTCAAGCGCATGACTTAATCGGTAAATACGCGACGACACTCCTCAGCTCGTACCCCGGCTATTCCTTCGATCAAGCATCATTGCGGCGCCGTGCCGGCGAAGATGGGATGCTATGGCCGATATTTTTTTGAGTTACGCGAAAGAAGACCGCGACGTGGCGCGCAGATTGTCAAGGCTGCTCGTCAAGGCCGGATGGACGGTCTGGTGGGACCGGCGCATTCCTGCGGGCCGCACCTGGCGCAGGATGCTCGAAACGGCGCTGCGCGACATGCGCTGCATGGTGGTTTTGTGGTCGTCTCATTCTATTGAAAGTGATTGGGTCAAGGAAGAAGCGGAGGAGGGGCGGATGCGCAGGAAGCTCTTACCGGTGCTGATCGAGACGGTCAATCCGCCGGTCGGTTTTCGCACCATCCAGGCTGCGGACTTAATTGATTGGGATGGAGTAAGTGAGTCTCTCGGGACGCGCCAGCTAATCGCCGATATCGAATTGCTTATCGGCAAACCGGCGCGGCCAGGTGCGTTTGGGTCTCAGCCAAAAATTCCGCCCGGACAGAATGCCAACCAGACTCGAACTGAAGTAATAAGTACTGGAGTCGAAAGAGCGGAGCGGAGAGGCGAGCGCCCAACCCCATCGAGCCGCGATGCATCCAAAAACAATGCGCTCCGGTGGAAGATCGTTGCCGCCGGTGGCGTTGCGCTCGCGGTGGCGCTCGGAGTGTTCGCGCTGGCGCGTAACCGGAAACCGGTGAAGCAAGCGACGGCCGTGATTAAAACTCCGTCCTTACCGGCGAGGGCGCCGGCGCTGAAAGTAGTCAAGCTCGGGGTTCATGCCGCTCGCCAAGAGCTCAAGCCCGAGGAAACGTTGGCCCTTTCTCTTCGAGGCCGGTTTTCCGACGGATCGGAAGACGAAATCACAAACGCCATCGAGTGGTCGAGCAGCAATGCTCGGGTGGCCAAGGTGGACGCCGAGGGCCGGGTCACGGCGCTCCAATCGGGCACGACAGAAATCACCGCTACCTACGACGGGGTTTCTAGCTCCGCCTGGACCCTCGCGGTAAAATCCTTGCCGTCGAAACCGGCGTCGTCGGCCGCAATAAAGGCGCCGCCATGGAACGATGCCGTTGAACCGCAGCCGCGAAAGCGCTCGGTGTATGGGTCGGGAAAGACGACCGCCGAGGCGGTGATTACAAGAATGCCGGAAGCGCAGCCGGTGGTGCCGGAGCTTACCGCGGAACAGCTACAGGCCAAGGTCGCGCCTTACATAAGCCGGGCGAAAAATTTTCGCGCGCAAGGAGACTACCGCGCGGCTATGGCGGAGCTGGCGACGGCACGGGCCGCCTATCCGAGCAGCCAGGAAATTGGCGCGGAGTTCGAACAGACAAGACGGGCTTGCATCGCGGAAAGAAAACTGGGTAATCGGGGGCTCGATTGCTCGCCGTGATCAGTTGTTTGGTTCAGACAGTTCAAATAGTTCCAAACGTTTTGAACTAGTTCGCCCGAGAGTTACTCGATCTGCACTCTCTCGTCCGTTTGAATTAACGCGTGAATAATCCCGGCTAGCGGAGCCGATCGCGCCGGTTCGCCTTCGATTCATCATCGCGCGCCTTATCGATTTCTTCTTCGAGTTTTTCACCGAGCCATTCGCCATTGACGATAATTTTCTTCCAGTCCTGATCGCGCGCCGAAAGCAGCGCGATGCCGTTGCGAATTTCTTTTCGCAACTCTCCTCCAGGGTCCCAGAATCTGCCTTGTGGCGCGTTGGCGAGGAAGGTGTCCAAATCGTCGCGCAGTCCGGCGAGAGCCGCGGCAAGCTCCTTTGCGGCGCGGGCGGTTTGGGTTTCGTTTTTGCCCGCGGTCTCGGCGCGGATCTTCTTGATTTCGTCCAATAGCCGCGCGTCGGCGCCGGCTTTTTTGAGCTGGCCCTCTGCTTCTCTAGACAGATCGAACGCGACGCCGCGTTCGCGCGCCAAGGCCGCGACCCGCTCGGATTCGATGCCTTCACGCAAAGCGAAGATGATGTCCTGCACCGAGAACCCCGTGCTCTTCGCCGGCGCAACCGGCAGCCGCGCTAGCGTCAACCCGAGATAAAGCCGGCCCATGTGGTCGCCCTTTTGCTGAGCCAGCCCTTTTTCCAGAGCATCCTTCGCCTCGGGGTATTTTCCGGTTTGGTAGTGCGCGCGTCCAATGTAGGTCCAAATGGTTTCCCACAGCGGTCCATTGCGCGCGATGAATTGCGGCTCGGCGCTGGCGATACTTTGGAAATTACCCAGGGCACCGTTGGGATCGCCGCGCACGAGCGCTAGCCGTCCCCGGGTAAATTCGCCGGCCGATTCGAATCCAGCGCATCCGGAGAGCGCTAACAACGCAACCGCGATCAGCAACCGTATTGTTTTCATGACGTGCCGCTAAGATAAGCGCGAGCTGCGCAAAACTCAAGCTAGTGTTTCGGAATTGCAGTTTGTTTACAAAGTTAGGAGTCCGAGTGTCGCTCGCAAGTCGAAGGAGGAATTGCGCGCGAGCCGATGGCAACGCCGGCAGCTTGCCGGAAAAGATTCCGGTTTCATGCGCGCGCTCTTTTACGCGAGGTCGTAAAGCCTGGCCGGGTTCTTATCGAGAATACTCACCTTTGCTGATTCGCCGATGTCGGTGCGCTCCTGTAACATGCGCGCGGCGCAGCGCTCGCGGTCGCCGTGGGGCATATCGCTGCCGAAGATGACCTGCCTTTCGCCTACGAGATTCAAAACGTTCGGCAGTATCTCGTCTTCCACTTCGGTGCTGAAGTAAATGTTGCCGCGCTTGATGTATTCCATCACCGGCAGCTGCTGAATCGGCGCGGTCTGCGGCAGGAATTTTCTCAATGTCGATCCTTGGTTCTTGTAACGGTGATGCATCCGTTCGATGATGAACGGCACCCACTGGCAACCGGCTTCGAGAAACACGACTCTGAGCGGCGGAAAACGATCGAATACGCCGCCGCTCACCAGGGCTGTGAATGCCATTAACAAAGGAACGTGAAAAGCGATCACGCCGGAAGGATAGATATGCGAGTAGAGATTATTGACCGCTGGGCACGACCAGCCGACATGGACGCCGAGAGCGAGATTCTCCTCGACCAATGCTTCATAAAAAGGCAAGAGCCGCGGATGATCGAGCATGTCGTCGCCGGCGGTGCCGAGCACCATCACCGACACGGCGCCGAGCTTTTTGGCTTCGCGCACCTGGCGAACGGCTCCGCTAACGTCGTCCAGATTCACCACCGCCGCCCATTTGATCCGTGGGTGGCCCCCAAGGCGGTCGCCCATCCAGCGATTGTAGGAAGAGCTGAGCGCGGTGGCGAGGCCGACGTTGGTGGTTAGAGGGTAAGCGAGAAAAAGGGTCGTATAAATGACTTGGATTGCGATGTCCTCATCGTCCATCGCCTTTACGCGCGCGTCGACGTCCGACAGTTCCATACTGGCGACGGTATCGGTCTTGCCTTGCGCATGGGGCGCAAGCTGGCCGTTATAATTAGTAGGCGTGCCAAGGTTGTGGCAGCCGGGACCGACGCGGCGCGGATAGAGCTGTTCGTCGATCACCCAGTAGGCGAGGCCCTCGATCCCGGTGACCCGCGGGCGCAGCCCACGGAAGGTTGGCTCGAGATATTTGTCGCTGAAAGTATCGAGATTCTCTTCGACATGACCGTCGGCATCGATGACGCGCATGGGAAATGACCTCCTGCATGTGATGGGGTCACGAGTAGTACTGTCGATGGCTCTTTGTCAACAGCAAATCGTGTTCGTTTCTCGTGCTCGGACGGATCATCAAGACCAACCCTTTGCTTGTGGTTCGCTTGGGGCGGAGACTCGGTGCGCAAGTGAAAGCGGAACCATGCACCTTTCGAAATACGAACACGAACACGAATCACGAGCACGAACCAACCTCTTCCTTGTGCATATTCGGTGGCTCTGTTAGACACATCGTTGATTCACTATCATGCGTTTTTCACCGACCCCTTGGTTGATCGCCGCTGTTGCTTTTATCGTTCTGGGCTTTTCCCGCGGCATCCATTCTTCCTTCGGCGTCTTCAACGTTGCCTTGTTGGACACTTTCGGTTGGAGCCGGGGCGCCACCGCCGGTATCTTCGCAGTGGTGCTGACCATGGATGCGCTCTTGTCGCCTGTAGTCGGTTTTCTCCTGGACCGTTTCGGCGTGCAGAAAATCGCCGTCGCGGGATGTCTGGCGTTGGTCGGGGGTCTCTTCTTCAGCAGCCGGGTTACAGAACTCTGGCAGTTATACGTCTGCTTCGGGCTGGTGCTCGCGGCTGGCTTCACTTTTACGGGCATGGTGCCCCATGTTTTTCTCATCTCCGAATGGTTTTCTTCCGGCCGTGCTTCCGCCATCGGCGCCGTCTACGCCGGCACCGGCTTGGGTATCATGCTCCTTGCGCCGCTCAGCGAGTGGCTGATTTCGAGTTACGGCTGGGCGCGGGCCTTCGAAGCTTTTGCCGCGGTGGTGTTGATCGCGCTGTTGCCCATGGTGTGGTTTTTCTACCAACAGGGACCCCACGGCGCGCGGCATCGGGACCATTCCGGGAAGGGCGGCGGCGAAAAACAATGGACGGCGAGGCTGGCGCTCAAAAGTCTGCAATTCTGGATGCTCTTTGTCGCGCGCGTCGGCGCCGCCTCTGGGACCACGGTCATCGTCACGCACCAGGTTGCCCATGTCGTCGACGTCGGCTACAGCCGATTATTGGCGGCGACGATTTTCGGTTTCGCCGGTGTCACCAGCAGCTTCGGCCGGGTGGTGTTCGGCTTCATCGCCGATCTTTTGTCGAAGCAAGCGGCTTATACGTTAAATATCCTTATGACTCTCATCGGCGTCGGCGCGCTGATGATTCTGCGCGACCCGAGCCAGACCTGGCTCCTTTACGTTTACGTGATATTTTTCGGCATCGGTTTCGGCTCCCGCGCGGTGATTTTTTCCGCGCTGACGGTAGATATTTTTTCCGGCAAGGGTTTCGGCTCGATTCTAGGCTATTCCACCGTCGCCGTCGGCGTCGGCGGCGCGCTTGGCTCCTGGCTCGGCGGCGTGTTTTACGACTTGACCGGCAGCTATCTCGTCTCTTTCGCGCTCTCGGCTCTGTTACTGTCCATCTCCGACATATGTATCTGGGTTTCCGCGATTCCCGGAGTGGCGCGGTATGACGAGCGGCTATGGCTGCAACGCAGAAAATAAGTTCCAGTCGTTCCAAGTGTTGGCACAAAGGGGACAGTCCCCCTTCGGAATGGGGACTGTCCCCTTGGTTCCAGCCGTTCAAAACGGTTAAGTAGGCCGAATTTCAAGACTCGATGGCCATCCTTTCTCGATCCTCATCCTTCATGCTTCCGCCTTCATCCTTTCAGCCATCCTCAATTCTCCCAACCTTGAGAGCCCAGCCGGAAGTTGCTACTTTAATTTTCCGGATCGACGTTATGGATGCTCGGCTGCGAGAAGGTATTGGTCTGTTTAATGAACGGCGATTTTTCGAGTGCCATGAAGTTTTGGAGGCGCTCTATCATGAAACCGACGCGGTCAATAAACCGTTTGTTGAAGGCTTGATCCAATTGGCGGCGGCGTTTCGCATCTTTTGCGAATTCGACGAGGTCAAGGGACCGGTGCGGATGATTTACCAGGCGCTGGTTCGTTTCGAGAACTACCAGCCGGATTTTTTACAGGTGCGTGTCAGCGAGACGACCGCGGCAATGGAGGCTTGGGCGAAACAGGCGGAACAGGCGGCGAGCGCGCCGCCGCCGTCATCGGTTCCGAAAATTTCTCTGCAACGATCTGGTTTCTTTTCATGAGCGCGGCGCTACTCGAAGATCAGCTCGGCCGTTTTTTGCGAGGTCAATGGACCGGAGCGAAGCGTGTGCAAGGCCTCCAAGGCGGCGCGCGGGCTTTTGTCTTGTCTCTCGTCGCCGCCAAACAGCGGCGCCCGATGCTTATCGTAGCGCCGAGCGCGAACGATGCCGAGAATTTATATGATGACTTGGCCTTTTTTCTCGGCGAAGATCGCTCGTTGCCGCCGCTGCGCAAACGTTTGCATCTCTTGCCCTCGTGGGAGGTTTTGCCGTTTGAAAGACTCTCGCCGCCGGCGGAAAACATCGCCGGGCGTCTCGAAGCGCTTTACAAGATCATTGAAGAGCCGGCGCCGGTTTTGATCCCGACGCCCGCGGCGTTGATGCAGAAAGTTGTCGCCAAAGAGGCATTCAAGAATTCTTATCTCTATCTCGTCGCGGGACAGGACCTGGCGCGGGAAGCGTTGCTCGACCATTTGCTGGAGTGGGGTTTTCAGAACGTTCCCCTGGTGGAGGATCTGGGCGATTTCAGCGTGCGCGGCGGCATCGTCGACATTTATTCGCCCGGCTATGCGGGCCCGCAGCGTTTGGAGTTCGACGGCGACCGGCTGGAGTCGGTGCGGCAATTCAACGCCTCGAGCCAACGCTCCGAAGAGGCGCATGAGGATTTGCTTATCCTGCCGATGAAAGAGTTTTCACTGAAGCGCGGCGGCATGGACGAAATACTGCGGGCTTTGGACCAGCGCGCCGGCGAGTTGGAAATGGACCGGCGCGAGAAACATCATTTAATAGACGCGCTGCGCGAGGGTATTCCGTTTCCCGGCGTCGAGTACTTAGCGCCTTACTTCTACACGGAATTGGCGTCGATCTTTTCTTATCTGCCGGCCGAAACACTGATCTGGCTGGACGGCGCCGACCGCGTCGAAGCGGAAACCGAACGCTTTGGAAGGCTGGCTTGGCAGCGTTGTGAGAGCGCCAAGGAAGAACGCCGGCTAGTTGCCGAAGCACAAGCGCTGTTTCTCAACGAGCATGAATGGCGCACCGCGCTTGAGCCATTTTCGCGGGTTCACGGCGAGTCGCTGATGGTTATGGCGGCTTCGCCAGACGCGCAGGCGTCAACGCTCACGGTGGAATCGTTTCTCACCGGCGATGTGCGCCAGGAAACCGCGGCGCGCGGCAACGATCCGTCGCTGTTGCCCTTGATTGAGCGGATCAAAAGCTGGCAACTGGAGAAGCTCATATTCGTCGCCCCGACGAAGGGCGACGCGGCGCGCCTGCGCGACCTGCTCGAGAGTTATGATTTGCCATTAACATTGGCTGAGGAGGCCATGCCCGCCTTTCTCGCCCGCGCGGACGCGGCGCGCGCCGTCGTAACCGGACAGCTGCATCAAGGCTTTCGCATTCCCGAAGCGCGTTTGGCGTTGGTCACGTTCGATGAGATCTTCGGCACGAGGAAGCGACAGCCGGCGACGGCGAAAAGTTATCCGAGCCATTATTTGACAAGCTTGAGCGAACTTAAGCAGAACAACTATGTCGTGCATTTGGATCATGGCATCGGCGTGTATCGCGGACTCAAGTTTCTCAAGGTCGCCGGTGTCGAGGGCGAGTTTTTGCATTTGGAATACGAAGGCGGCGACCGGCTCTATCTGCCGGTGGATCGCATCAACATGGTGCAAAAATATATCGGCGGGGACGGCGCTGAGCCGGCCCTCGACCGACTCGGCGGCACGGCTTGGGAAAAGGTCAAAGCCAAGGCGCGCAAATCGATTTTCGCCATGGCCGAGGAATTGGTCCAACTTTACGCGCTGCGCGAAGCCCGCGCCGGCACCGCCTTCGCGGCGCCGGACGCCATGTACAACGAATTCGAAGCGGCCTTCGAGTATGAAGAAACTCCCGACCAGCAACGCGCCATCGAAGAGACCCTCGCCGGTTTGCAGGGCAAAAAACCGATGGACCGTTTGATCTGCGGCGACGTCGGTTACGGCAAAACCGAAGTGGCGATGCGCGCGGCGTTTCTCGCGGTCGAAGGCGGCAAACAGGTGGCCGTGCTAGCGCCGACGACGATTCTCGCGCAGCAGCACTTGCAGACTTTTCGCCGGCGCTTTCGCAACCATCCGGTGCGCATCGAGATGGTGAGCCGCTTTCTCACCGTCAAGGAAATCCACCAGGTGCTCGCCGCCACCGCCAAGGGCGTCGTGGATGTCATCATCGGAACTCACCGCTTGCTGCAGAAGGACGTGCAATTCAAAGACCTGGGGCTGGTGATCATCGACGAGGAGCACCGCTTCGGCGTTAGAGACAAAGAACGTTTGAAAAAACTGCGCGAGCTGGTGGACGTCGTCAGCCTGACGGCGACTCCGATCCCGCGCACGCTCCATATGTCGATGGTCGGTATCCGCGATTTGAGCATCATCGAAACGCCGCCGCTGGACCGCTTGGCTGTGCAAACCTACCTCACGCGCTACGACGAGCGGGTAATCCGCGACGCCATTCTGCGCGAGCAGGAGCGCGGCGGGCAAGTATTCTTTCTTCACAACCGGGTCGAGACCATCGACCGGTTGGCTTTGAAACTCGCCGATCTGGTGCCCGAGGCCAGGATGGCTGTGGCCCACGGCCAGATGCGCCCCAAAAATTTGGAAAAAGTCATGGTGGATTTTCTCGAAAACAAGACCCAGGTGTTGGTCTGCTCGGCGATCATCGAGTCCGGCCTCGATTTTCCCAACGCCAACACGATCATCATCAACCGCGCCGACCAGTTTGGCCTGGCGCAGCTCTATCAGCTGCGCGGACGCGTCGGCCGTTCGCACCGCCATGCCTATGCCTATCTGCTCATTCCCGGCGAAAAGGCGATCACGCCGGACGCCGAACGGCGGCTGCGCGCCTTGCAGGAGATCGACGGCTTGGGCGGAGGCTTCAAGCTGGCGTTGCACGATCTAGAGATACGCGGGGCCGGCAACCTCCTGGGCGAGCAGCAATCGGGGCAGATCACCGCGGTCGGCTTCGAGCTTTACACGGAGATGATGGAAAAAGCGGTGAGCGAGCTGAAGGGCGAAGAGGTGGCGCCGGAGGTGGATCCGGAAATACGCCTCGGTATCTCCGCCTATTTTCCCGACTCCTATATTCCCGACGCCAACCAGCGGCTCTATTTTTACAAGCGGTTGGCAAGCCTGAGCACTCCCGTTGAGCTGGAAGAACTCAAGGAAGAGATCATGGATCGCTTTGGCCCGTACACCGCCGTGGTCCACAATCTCTTTCTGGTAATGAACCTGAGGCGGGTGCTTAAAGAAGTTCTGGTGCAGCAGATCAGCGTTTCCGACGGCAAAGTGTTTTTGCTTTTCCATCCGGAATCGCCGGTCAAGGTCGAGACGTTGTTGGATCTGATCAAAAAGCAGAAAAGCCGCTTCCGCCTCGCGCCCGATGGTCGCCTTTCCTTTACGCCGCAGCATGAAGACTGGGACGCGCTCACCGAAGAAATTATCCAATTGCTTCATACCATCCACGACCGTTCACCAAAACCAAGTGTGGCGCTGGGAGCAACGCTTTGAAATGCGAGGCGGCGCGCCAACTTCCCCTGATCCGTCGATAAGGGGCGCTTGCCTCGTTGTCACGTTGGACTCGCATCCTCGCGCAGTGCCGATGTACGCTCCGGTGCGAGCCCTCGCTCCGCCTCGCACCCACCGCCTTCTCGACGGCCAGGTTAATCAGATAGATACGACCTTGCGCACGGATTATGGGCTGTCATGGTACGCTTGACCATCCAGCGGGCTTTGGTGTATGATAGCAGAGTTCTGGTCGTTTTCGAACACGAAGGGCGAACACGTATAACCCAACCTGATAGCCAGCAACATGAAACAGAAAGGGCGAATTCATGGGACGCTTGCCAGACCTCGACGAAGCTAAACTCTCTTCCGATCAGCGACGCATTTACGACGAAATAAAAAGGGTGCGTGGCCGGGTGCGCGGCCCGTTCGCGGTCTGGCTGCGCAATGCCGAGCTGGGCGAATGCACGCTCAGGTTGCAGGACATGTTTGCCTCGCGGGTGACGCTCGAACGGCGCCTGGTTCAGTTGATGATCCTGGTGGCGGCGCGATCGGCCACGGCGCAATACGCCTGGTTCATACACGAGCCCCACGCGCTCAACCACGGCATCGCGCCCGACATCGTCGAAGCCATCCGCACGCGGCGCACGCCGGATTTCACCCGCGAGGACGAACGTGTCGTCTACGACATCACTCTGGAACTCAGCGTCACCAGGTCGCTTGCCGAGGCGAACTACCAACGGGGCATGGCGCTGTTTGGCGAACAGGCCATGGTTGAACTCGTCAGCGCCATCGGCTTCTATTCGATGGTTGCAATGACGCTCAACGCGTTCGAGATTGCGGTTCCCGGCGACAAGAAGCCGTTAAAGTAAACGCGGCGCGGTTTTTTCGAAAGCTTGTGGGGGGGGGACGGTAATCGGGCGAATTAGATAGGCAGGGAAAGCGTGAACGTCGAGCCTCGGTTTGGTACGCTTTCTACCTTCAGCGTTCCTTCAAGTAAATCGGTGAAAACTTTGACGATATAGAGTCCGAGGCCCATACCTCCATAGGCCCGGGTGCTAGATGGATCCACCTGCCGAAATTTCTCGAAAATCAGACCCAGAGCTTCTCGCGGAATTCCAATTCCAGTGTCTTTGACTTCGATCTCGAAGCTTTGGTGCGAGCTAGCCGTCCGGGCTGTAACCCAGACATCTCCTTTCACGGTAAACTTTAGCGCGTTGTTGATCAGGTGTTGCAGGATGATCGTCAGTTTCGCCCTATCCGTGCTGATTTTTGGCAACCCGTCGGGTATTACCCAATGCAACAATACCGACTCTTGCGACGATGCAAATTTCCTCTCTATCTCCCTAAGGTAATCCGACAAAGGAAAATTTTCCCGCTGGAGCGTCAGTTCGCCGGCTTCGATCCTGGTCACATCCAAGACCTCGTTCACGATGCCCGTAAGATTGTCCGATTCCCGTAGAATCTTTCCAAGCACTTCCCCTTGCTCAGTCGAGACATCTCCCCAAGTTTTCTCCCTCAGGGCTTGGGCGTAGCCGGCGATGACGTTCAAAGGCGTTCGAAACTCATGGGATACGATGTTTAAGATCTCTTTTCGGCCGCGACTTCTGATTTCCTCCTCTTGTGCGAATGCTCTTTCCATCCGGATAAATTGGGTAAAGTATCCGTAAAACAAGGATACGACAAACAGAAACGGCAGGCGCAAAAATACGCTCGGATGCAAATCTCCGGCATTTGTAAACAGCGTTACCGCGTAAAAAAGCGGTGCTGCGATCGATACGATGGTTCGGATCTTGGCGTCCTCGATAATACAACTTCCAAGAATGACCACGAAAAATGTCAGGTAGAATTCCTTTTCCGAATAGCCATTAGCAACCAGGGACAACGTTAGAACGATCGTATCCGCAATTACGATCGGATAATAAAACGACCACGATGCGAATCGTTCCTCAGGAAAAAAATAGAGGCCGACGTTCGATGCGATGTAAAGAAGAATGGCGCCGTAAGAAAACCAGATCGGTATGAGGTCCAACGATGGATACAAAAGCAAGTAGGTGCAAATGATGACGACCGGCCAGCGTATGAGTATGACACTCAATTTCAGGGGAAACCCGAAACGCTGTGCCATGGCGGATGAAGTAAACGGGAGAAGGTTGATATGCCTGACGGTTGCCACCCTCGAGACCTCCGGGTCTTATGTCGACAAGAGTGATTGTACCGCATCATCATACCAGCAGACAATTGCAAATTGGCTCGGCACACAGCTTTTTCGGCAGCCTGTCAACGGCCCTCGCCCGGCTCTTCACGATAGAGCTTCAGCGCCTTTATCACCGGCATGTCGCTTACCGAGAAAAGAATCGCTTCGTCTTGCGCCGAACGATTCCGGTGGCTGTGCCAGCTCCACAGCGGCAATACGAAACAATCGCCCTGGTTCCACTCGAATTTCTGGCTATTGATCACGGTAACGCCATGGCCGCGAAAGGCGTGGTAGATCGCGCTGTAATTATGCCGATGGGTCTGGGTTGATTCTCCTGGCCGTAACAGCTGGATACCGCAGGACATCGTCGGCATCGTAGGGCCGCCCTCCGGGCTGACGTATTCCAGCGCCGCGCCGTCGAAGGGACTCCCGGGACCCGTGCTCAGCTGCTTGAGCTTTTCGTAGGTGTCTGTCCACTTGTAGTGGAGATTATAACGCGGGCGCTCAGATTCCTGTTCCCAAACCGGTCTGGTTATGCCGACTCGCGGCGCGCTGTGATCCGCGGCATCTTTCATCGGCTGAATGCCGCCGGGATATGCTTCCCAGGTAATGGTTTGCAGCAAAAATAGCAGCGGATTATCCAGGCCATCCAACCACACCACCGGTTCGCCGCCATTGCGGTGGCCAT